>Ga0196962_10000719_pt1 | contig 12220 bp, 12 predicted proteins | sample S3v_20metaG_FD_183186 | JGI IMG/M metagenome (GOLD analysis project Ga0196962, IMG submission 183186) | Soil microbial communities from Anza Borrego desert, Southern California, United States - S3+v_20 | ecosystem: Environmental > Terrestrial > Soil > Desert | place: USA: California | collected... | reverse complement strand
GCGGCCCGCGCACACAGCGCCGCCGCGTGCGCCGCCTTCCCGCGCGCGCCGAACGCGCGCCAGCGGCCCATCAGCTCCGCCTCGTCGCCCTCGAGCGCATAGCCGGCGGCGTAGAAGGCCGCCGGGTCGGCGGCCGACGGACCCTCGATCCGCCCGCTCACCGCGAGGTCCGCACGGGTCCCCGGCCTGCCTCGAGCCGCAGGACGGCGGACGTCCGCACGACCGGCTTGGCCTCGAGCAGCACCGGCGGCTCGATCCACGACACCCGGTAGTCGGCACGGTCGTCGACGGGATAGTCGGACGTCCAGTAGCCGTGCTCGTCGGTGCTGACCTGCTCGACGGCGCGCCACGCGCGCGCGCCGGCGTTGCGTTCCTGGAGGAAGAGCTGGTGCGCGGCGCCGCGCCGGACCTGGCCCCAGAGCTGCGCGCGGCGGCGGTCGTAGAGCAGCGGCGCGGCGAACACGCGGAATGCGGGCTTCGGGCGGCCGCTGAAGAAGTGAAGCCCCGACTGCCAGCCGCCGTAGCCGGACTTCGGCCCGTTGCGCATGACCACCTCGTCCTCCCACTGGTAGTGGGTGAGGCTCCGCACGCGCGGGTGGCGCCACAGGACGTACGCCGCCTGCTGGATGTAGCGCGCCTGCTGGGCGAGCGTCACGCCGGCGGCGCGGTCGGGTGGCCGCGTCTGGAAGCCGAACTCGGTCATCAGCACGTCGAAGCGGCGGCCCGTGGCCACGGGCGCGCGCAGGCGACCGCGCCGCGTGAGGCGGTCGAGCGCCCGGAACAGGCGCGGAAGGTCGGCGAGCTGCGCCTCGTGGCGGTCGGGGTTCGGGCGGTCGGGCGGCTGCAGCTTGCCGTGCGGGTGATAGCCGAAGAAGTCGGCGCGGAGCGGCCGGAAGCCGTTGCACGGTCCGGAGCGAAGCGGGCGGTGGCGGTCGTCGACGCACCCGAGCGCGCGGAGGAAGGGCAGCGGGGCCATCGGGCGCCACGTGGAGCGCGTCGGGTCATCGCCCACCGGCGCGAGCTCGCCGAAGACGATCGCGGCCACGGGGTCCTCGCTGCGGATCGCCCGGCGCGCCGCCGCGTAGAGGCGCCGGTAGAGGTGCGGGGAGCGCGGCGTGCACGCGGCGCCGCGCGCGCAGTCGCGCTGCGGCAGCAGCCAGCCGGGCTGGTTCGGCTCGTTCCAGATCAGGTAGCGGTCGACGAGGTGCCCGTAGCGCCGGGCCACCGCGCGCGCGAACTGCCCGAACTCGCGGGGCCTGGGGAGGTACTGGCCCTGGCGGCGCCGCGGGTTCGCCGTCGCCCAGTACGGCGCCGGGCCGGTCACGGTCAGCATCGGCTGCATCCCGGCCGCGACGACGAGGTTGACCGCCTGGTCGAGGGTGCTCCAGTCGTAGCGGGGGTCGAACGGGTTCGTCGCGTCGAAGCGCGCCGGCCTGCGCAGGCGCCGCTGCGCGGGGCTGATCGCGTACCAGCCCGCGTGCAGGCGCACCGTCTCGATCCCGAGCGCCTGCCACTCGGCGACCACCTCGGCGGCGCGCCACGGCTCCGACAGCAGCAGCCGCTCGTCCTCCATCCCCACCTCCATCCCGGGCGCGGCGTGGGCCGGCGCGCCGGAGCCGCAGACGGCGGCGAGGGTCAGGACGAGGAGGAGCGCCGCGCGAGCGACCGCTCCGGTGCGGTCGCGCGGCTCGGCGAAGAGGCTGAGGCGATGCGGCATCGGGAAATCGGGGCTCCGGGGCGTCCGGACGAGGGCGCCGCGCCGCGGGCTCCCGCGCCCGGACCCGAACCCGCCGCCGCGCCGCGACCACAGTCAAGCAGCCGCGGCGGCGAACCTTCCGCATGCGGCCGGACGCCGGTCAGCCGCCCACCGCCGCGCGCCGGGACACCATGCCCTGCCAGTTCAGCCGGTACACGCCCGGGCGCGCCGGCACCCGCGTGGTGAAGTGGCCGCGGAGCGAGCGGACGTTCACCGTCCGGATCGTCCGGAACGGCCGCCCGCGCCGCGCCTGGCGCTGGATCGCCACCGGGCCCGCCACGCCGTCGGCGGGACGGACCTGCCCGTAGATCGTCAGGCGCGACCCGCGCCGGGTGACCCAGATCGGCAGCCGGTAGGCGGCGTAGGCGGGCTTGGCGCGGCCGCTGAGGAACCGCAGCCCCGTCTGGAAGCCGGCGAGATCGGGGTCGTCGACGAGCTTGTACTGGGCGACGCTGCGGATGCGCGAGTCGCGGAACGCGATCCAGTCCGACTGGTTGATGTACGCCGCCTGGCGGGCGAGCGAGACGCCGACCGGCTCGGGCGGGCGGGTCTGGTAGCCGTGCTCGGTGTAGAAGATCGGCAGCCGGCGCGGGATGCGGCCCGCGCGCGCCGCCTGGTCGAGCACGCGCTTGAGGCGGCCCGACGTGAGGATGCCGATCTCCCCGGGGCTGACCGGGCCGCCGGGCGCCGAGGCGGCGCTGCGGCCGTACGGGTGGTGCGCGTAGCCGCTGACCGCGAAGCGCGGGTAGGGCGTGCAGCCGCGCTGCCGCGCGGTGCGGCCGCGGAACCTGCGGCCCTGACCGTCGATGCAGAACAGCTCGCGCAGGAAGAACTCCGGCGCGACCGGGCGGCGTGCGAGCGGGCCGGTCGTGCGGCCGACCGGTGCGGTCTCGCCGAGCAGGATCTGGTCGGCGCCGTGGCCCGTCGCCTGCAGCGCCGCGATGGCGGCTCGCGCGAGCGAGCGGTAGAGACCGGCGGCCACGGGCATCGTGACGCCGCGCACGCGCGCGTACTGGGGCGACAGCCAGCCGGGCTGGTTGGGCTCGTTCCAGATCGACCAGCGCTTGACCTGCGGGAACTGCGCCCCGACGGCGCGCACGAAGTCGCCGAACAGGCGCGGACGCGGGCGGCAGGTGCGGAGCTTCGCGATCGAGCCGCGGCAGCGCGACGCCCACGCGGGCCCTGCGCCGGTCACCGTGAGGATCACCGACAGCCCGCGCGCCTCCGCGCCCGCGACGAGCTCCGTAAGGGCGTCCCAGGTGCCCGGCGGGTAGGCGGCCGGGTTGGCGCCGTCGAAGCCGGCGGGCATCTGGCGGTCGCCGGACGCGGGCGCGAGGCGGCCCCACAGCACGTTGGCGCGGATGGTGTCGGCTCCAAGCGCCCGGGCGTCGTCGAGCGCCCGGACGCGCGCCTCCGGGCCGGACTCGAGCATGTGCAGCTCGTCTTCGACGATGGATTCCTGGGCCGGGGCGGAATGCGCGGCGGCGGGCAGCGCGAGCACGCCGACCACCGCCGCCGCGGCCGCAGTCGCGCGGCGCAAGCGGTCTCTCTTCATCGGGCGTTCCAACGCCGTCCGTGGACGAGAGTTGCGATGTGGAGGGCCGGCCCGCCTATGGTTCGCGCGTGCCCGCGCGCCCACCCGACGCACCGCCCGTCTACGCGACCGCGCGCCCGGGCGTGCGGTCGCGCGTGGCGTCGGCGGCGGCGCGGCGGGCGCGGGAGCGGCGCCACCGCCTGTTCCTCGCGGCCACCGGCGCGACGCCCGCCACGCGCATCGTCGACGTCGGCTGCGGGCCGCTCGGGCTCCGCGCCTTCGGGCCCGAGCTCGACGTCACGGGGGTCGACATCGTCCCGCGGCCGGACTACCCGGGCCGGTTCGTGACCGCGGACGCCACGGCGCGGCTGCCGTTCGCCGACGGCGAGTTCGACCTCGCGTACTCCAACAGCGTGATCGAGCACCTGCCGCCGGAGACGCGCGCGTCCTTCGCCGGCGAGCTGATGCGCGTCGCGCGCGGCTGGTGGGTCCAGACGCCCGCATTCGGCTTCCCCGTCGAGCCGCACTCGCTCCTGCCGGCCGCGCACTGGCTGCCGCCGGCGGTCCGGCGCCGGTACTGGCGGCTCGGGGTGGCCGGGCCGGAGGACATCGCGCTGCTGCGCCGGCGGGAGCTCGAGGCCCTCTTCGGACCGCCGGTCATCGCCGAGCGGGTCGGGCCGCTGAGCAAGAGCTGGATCGCGGTGCGGCCGCCCTGACCTCAAGAAACCGCCCCGGCGTCCGATTCGCCGGGGCGTGCCGCCGATCAGCTTCCCGCATGCCCGCCGCCTCGCCGCCCTCCTCCTTCCAGCGCTGTGCGCGCTGCTCGCCGCGGCGCCCGCCGCGCCCGCCGCGACGCCCCTGATCGGCGTCGGCGAGCACAGCGCCGCGATGTTCTCCGACCCGCACTGGCAGGCCCTTGCCGTGCGCGACGTGCGGCTCGTCGTGGGCTGGAACGTCCTGCACCGGCCGCACGAACGCGCGGAGCTCGACCACTACATGGCCGCGGCGCACGCCGCCAAGGCGAACGTGCTCGTCTCGTTCGGCCGCGCCCGCAGCGGCGCGCGCGTCTGGCATCTGCCGGCGACGGCGCGCTTCGCGAAGGAGTTCCAGGCCTTCCGCGCCCGCTATCCCTGGGTCAAGCAGTACGTGACCTGGAACGAGGCGAACCTCTGCAGCCAGCCGACGTGCCGCAAGCCCGAGCGCGTGGCCGCGTATTACGAGGCGATGCGGCGGCGCTGCCCGAGCTGCACGATCGTCGGAGCCGACGTCCTCGACAGCAGCAACATGACGGCGTGGGTGAAGCGCTTCCGGGCCGCCACGCGCATGCGGGGGCTGATCTGGGGCCTGCACAACTACGTGGACGCGAACCGCCTGCAGACGACGGGTACCCGCGCCTTCCTCCGCGCCACCAAGGGCCCGGTGTGGTTCACGGAGACGGGCGGCGTCGTGTGGCGCGAGAACGCCCGCGACCGGATCCGGTTCCCCTCGTCCGTGCCGCACGCGGCCAAGGCGACCCGCTGGGTGTTCAAGCTCGCGTCGCTGTCGCCGCGCGTCAAGCGCGTCTACTTCTACAACTGGACGCCCGGCCCGACGTGGGACTCGGGCCTGATGGACCGCCGCGGCCGGCCGCGGCCCGCGTACGGCGTCATCCGCTCCTGGCTGACGCGCAGCGCCGCCGCCCGCGCCGCGTCGTAGGACGCGACCGCCGCGCCGGCCCGCGGCGCGGCGGCGGTACGAACGAGGACCGGCTCAGCCGGAGACGGCGCTGTAGCGCTCGGCGACCGTCGACCAGTCGACGGTGTTCCACCACGCGTCGATGTAGTCGGGGCGCCGGTTCTGGTACTTCAGGTAGTAGGCGTGCTCCCAGACGTCCACGCCCACCAGCGGCGTCTGGCCGTCGCTGACGGGGTTGTCCTGGTTGGCCGTCGACACGACCGCGAGGCCGCTGCCGTCGTGCACGAGCCACGACCAGCCGGAGCCGAAGCGGTTGACGCCCGCGTCCTTGAACTTGGCCTTGAAGTCGTCGAAGGAGCCGAAGGCGCTGTCGATCGCGTCGCGCAGCGCGCCGTCGGGCTCGCCGCCGCCGTTCGGGCTCATCCACTCCCAGAAGAGCGTGTGGTTGTAGTGCCCGCCGCCGTTGTTGCGCACGGCGGTCCGCTTGTCCTCGGGCACCTGGGAGAGGTCGCGCAGCACGTCCTCGATCGGCTGGTCGGCAAGGGGCGTGCCTTCCAGCGCGGCGTTCACCTTGTCGACGTAGGCCTGGTGGTGCTTGTCGTGGTGCACCCGCATCGTCGCCTCGTCGATGTGGGGCTCGAGCGCCGCGTAGTCGTACGGCAGCGGCGGGACCTCATAGGCCATGGTCTCTCCTTCGCTCGTTCTCGGGTCCGAGGGGGTTCTATCACCGCGCGGCGGCTCACACCTCGCCCCGCAGCGCGTGCTTGTAGCGCTCGGCGGACCGCCGCACCGCCCCCTTGCCGTCGCGCGGGACGGTGCGGCCCCACCACGCGCCCTGGATGGTCTCGAAGGGATACGGCTCCAGCGCCGCGGCGATTCGCTGCACCGCGGCCTCCGGCAGGGGGATCAGGTTCGGGTAGCTGTACATGAAGCCGACGTGCGCGCGGTCGGGGATCACCTGGACGATGTCGCCGCTGAGCAGCGTGCCGGCGCCCCCGGCGCCGCCGGCCACGTGCAGGACCGTCCCCCCGGCGAAGTGCCCGCCGCAGCGGATCAGCGTCAGCCCGTCGCCCAGGTCCTTCGTCTCGCCGTCCCACAGCTCCACGACGGGGTCGGGCCGCATGATCCACTCCGCGTCGGCGGCGTGCAGGTGCACCGGGCAGCCGAAGCGGCGCGCCCACTCGACCATGCCGGAGTAGTAGTGCGGGTGGGAGATCGCGATGCCCGACAGCCCGCCGCGGCGCTCGACCTCGGCCGCTCCGGCGTCGTCGAGCAGCGTGATGCAGTCCCACATGAGCCGGCGGCCGCGGTGGGGGACGAGCAGGGCGCGCTGCCCGATGGCGAACGACGGCTCCATCCCCACGCCCGTGAAGCCGCCGTCCACGCGGACCTCCGTGCGGTGGCGCGCCGCGAGCTCGTCCGGCGTCGTCCAGCGCTGACCGCCCTCGGGGACGTACTGGCGCGGGTCCTCGCAGATGGGGCAGGCCGGCGGCGGGTCCTCGCTGTCGGCGAACTGGGTCCCGCAGGTCACGCAGACGTAGGGCGTCATGCGCGCAGCTTCCCAGCTCCGGCTCGGGGTGGAACGAGTCATCCAGTGGGTCGTGCGGTTTCCGTGCGGCCCACTAGGCTTCGCCACCGCATGACCCGACTCTCCGGCTACTTCCTTCCGACCGAGAAGCAGGCGCCCGCCGACGCGGAGGCGATCTCGCACAAGCTGCTCGTGCGGGCGGGCATGGTCCGGCAGGTCGGGTCGGGGCTGTGGTCGTGGCTGCCCGCCGGCTGGCGCGTGCACCGGAAGATCGTGCAGATCGTGCGGGAGGAGATGGACGCGATCGGCGGCCAGGAGCTCCTGATGCCGGTGCTCAACCCGGCCGAGTGGTGGCAGAAGTCCGGGCGCTACGAGTCGGTTGGCGCCGAGCTCTTCCGCCTTCAGGACCGCCGCGGCGCGCCGCTCGTGCTCGCCATGACGCACGAGGAGATCGTCACCCTGCACGCGGCGCAGGTCATCCGCTCCTACCGCGACCTGCCGCAGATCCTCTACCACTTCCAGACGAAGGAGCGCGACGAGCCGCGCCCGCGCGCGGGGGTGCTGCGCACGCGCGAGTTCATCATGAAGGACGCCTACACCTTCGACCGCGACGCGGAGGGCCTGGACGTCGGCTACGGCAAGCACATCGTCGCCTACGACCGGATCTTCGACCGCGTGGGGCTCGAGTGGTACCGGGTGGAGTCGGACGTCGGGATGATGGGCGGCACGGGCGCGCACGAGTACATGGCGCCGTGCCCCGCGGGGGAGAACGACGTCGCGCTCGCGCCGGGCTACGCGGCGAACGTCGAGGTCGCCCGCGCGGAGCCGCAGCCCGTCGAGCTGCCCGCCGCGCCGGCCGGCCCCGAGCCGGTCGAGACGCCCGGGATGATCACGGTCGCCGCGGTCGCGTCGCACCTCGGCGTGCCGCACGGCGCGCTCCTGAAGGCGTTCCCGGTCATGGTCGACGGCCGCGGCCTCGTGCTCCTCATGCTCCGCGGCGACCACCGCGTCAACGACGTCAAGCTGCGCAACGCCCTCGGCGCGGAGTTCCGCCCCGCGCAGGAGGAGGAGTTCCTGCGGCCGATCGGCCCGGCGGGCTACATCGGCCCGGTCGGCGCCGACGCGCCAATCCTCCTGGACGAGGGGGTCGCGGTCGGGGAAGGTGGCTACGTGACCGGCGGCAACCGCCCCGACGTGCACCTGCGCGGCGTCGTGCCGGGCCGCGACTTCGGCTTCGAGCGCGTCGACGCGCGGCGCGTGGAGGAGGGCGACACGGCGGGCGGGCATCCCATCCGCGTCGAGCCGGCGATCGAGGTGGGGAACATCTTCAAGCTCGGCACGCGCTACTCCGAGCCGCTGGGCGCGACGTACCTCGACGAGAGCGGCAAGGCCCGGCCGGTGTGGATGGGCTCCTACGGCATCGGCCCGGCCCGCATCGCGGCGGCCGCCGTCGAGCAGTTCGCGGACGAGCAGGGCATCTCCTGGCCGCGCTCGATCGCGCCGTGGGACGTGGAGCTCGTCGGGCTCGGCAAGCCCGGAACGGACGAGCGCGGCCTCGCCGACCGCCTCTACGAGGATCTCCGCGCGGCCGGGCTCGACGCGGTCTACGACGACCGCGACGCCGGGCCGGGCGAGAAGTTCGCCGACGCGGAGCTCGTCGGCGTCCCGCTGCGGCTCACCGTCGGGCGCCGGACCGCGACCGCGGGGGAGATCGAGGCGCAGGTGCGCCGCGGCCGGGAGCAGCGCGCGGTTCCGCTCGAGGGCGCGGGCGAGGCGGCGGCGAGCCTGTGGCGCAGCCTCCCCTAGAGCGCGGCAAGCTCACGTTCCGCCGGCTCTCGGGCCTGGACCGCTCGGGGCCGCCGCCGCCGCAGACGCTGGCCGGCCAGCCGCTGAACCCGTGGACGATCCCGAACGCGATCGGCTACGTCCGGCTCGCGCTGATCCCGGTCTTCCTGGTGGTCGCCTTGTCGAGCGGAACCGGCACGGACGCGACCGCCGTCGTCATCTACGCGGTGATCGGCTGGTCGGACTACCTCGACGGCATCGCCGCGCGCGTGACCGGCCAGTACTCGCGGCTCGGCACGCTGCTCGACCCGCTCGTCGACCGCCTGCTCGTCATCTCCGGCGTGGTCGTGTGCTGGCACTTCGAGCTCCTGCCGCGGTGGGCGCTCGCCCTGCTCGCCGCGCGCGAGCTCGTGATGCTCGTCCTCGTGCGCGTGGGGATGCGCCGCGGCCTCGACATCCGGGTGAACTGGCTCGGGCGGGCCGGCGTGTGGCCGGTGATGGGCGCGCTCTTCTTCGCGATGGCCGGCGTGGAGTGGCTCGCGCTCGCCTGCCTGTATGTCGGTCTCGTGCTCGTGTTGGGGTCCACCGCGCAGTACGTCCGGGACGGCGTCCGGATGCTGAAACGACCCTCAACCGCAGCTTGAGTCTCGCTATGCTTGGCCACATCCCGACCTCGTGACCGAAGGACCGCGACCGATCATGGACACCTTCCCCGACCTGGGGTCCCTCTCCGACCAGGAGCTCAAGGACCTGATCCAGGACCTGACCGACAAGGAGCAGGAGGTGTCCTACCAGCGGCGCATCCTGCACGGCAAGATCGACATCCTCCGCGCGGAGCTCGTGAACCGCCTCCGCAAGAAGCACGAAGGGGGAGAGGACGTCATCTCGGGCGCCGACGTCCAGCGCCTGACGGACATCCTGGCCGGCCGGGCCTCGGGCGGCGACGAGTCCTAGACGCCTGGTGGCGCGCCACTGCCCCGAGTGCGGGTTCGTCGTCAACGAAGGCGCGAACTACTGCGCCAAGTGCGGCGCGTACCTCGGTGCCGCCGAGCCGTCGCGCAGTGAAGAGGCGACGACCGCGACGTACGTGATCGACGAGTCGACCGGGGAGCTGCGCCCGGTCGACGTCGGCGACGTCGCGGCGGAGGCGGGCGCGCTCGTGATCCGGTCGGGCGGCGGGCGGGTCGGCCAGTCGTTCCCGCTGCACGGCGACCGCGTGACGATCGGCCGCTCGCCCGATGCCGAGGTCTTCCTGGACGACGTCACCGTGTCGCGCGACCACGCCGTCCTCGTACGCCGGTCCGGCGCCTGGTACCTCGACGACTCGGGGTCGCTGAACGGCACGTACGTGAACCGCCGCCGGATCGACTCGCACCGGCTCGAGGACGGCGACGAGCTGCAGATCGGCAAGTACAAGCTGACCTACCTCGCGCGGTGAGCGCCGTGGAGGGCGAGCCCCCGGAGCCCGTGCTCGACGGTACGCTCGCCGCCGAGCCGGTCGACCCGCCCGCCGCCGCGCCGCCGCACGGCTCCGGCAAGTCGCTCACCATCGGCGCCGTGTGCAAGGCGCTCGCGCAGGAGTTCCCGGACATCTCGATCTCGAAGATCCGCTACCTGGAGGACCAGAAGCTGCTCGCGCCGCGCCGCACGCCGGGCGGCTACCGGCTCTACTCGGCCACGGACGTCTCGCGCCTGCGCACCATCCTGCGCCTGCAGCGCGACGAGTTCCTGCCGCTGCGCGTGATCCGCCAGGAGCTCGCCGCCGGGCGCGGCAGCGAGCCGCACGTCGCGCAGTCCGCCGCGCCCGCGGGCGACGCACGGCCCGGCGCGGCGCTGCGCCGGCTCACCTTCTCCATCCAGCAGCGCGGCTCGCTGTACTCGCTGAGCGACGTCGTGGACGAGACCGGCGCGGAGCCGCGGCTCGTGGCCGAGCTCGAGGACTTCGGCATCGTCAAGGGCGAGCTGCGCGACGGCAACCGCTACTACGACGAGACGGAGCGCGAGATCGTCCGCGCGGTCACGGAGCTCGCCCGCTACGGCGTCGCGGGGCGCAATCTGCGCGTCTTCAAGACCTCGGCCGAGCGCGAGGCCGCGCTGCTGCAGCAGATCCTGGCTCCCGGTCTGCGCTCCCGCAATCCGGAGCGGCGCAAGGAGGCCGTCGAGACGCTGGAGAACCTCGCCGCCGTCGCCTCGCACCTCAAGCACCTGCTGCTCGTCCGCGACCTCCGGCGCATCGCGCGGTGAGCCCTTTGGACCTCCGGCCGCTCATCCGCGACATCCCGGACTTCCCGAAGCCCGGGATCATGTTCAAGGACATCACGCCTCTGCTCCTGTCGCCGGCGGCCGTCGACGCCACCGTGAGCGCGATCGCCGACTGGTCGCGCCCGCGCGACGTGCAGTTCGTGCTCGCCGCCGAGGCGCGCGGGTTCATCTTCGGGGCGGCGATCGCGCGCGAGCTGCGGGCGGGCTTCGTCCCGGCGCGGAAGCCGGGCAAGCTGCCGGCCGAGGTCGTCACCGCGGAGTACATCCTCGAGTACGGGATCGACGCGCTCGAGATGCACGCGGACGCGCTCGCGCACGGTGCGCGCGTGCTGATCCACGACGACCTCCTGGCCACGGGCGGGACGGCGCGCGCTCTCGCGGACCTGGTGGAGCGCCTCGGCGGGACGGTCGTCGGGTGCGCCTTCGTGGTCGAGCTCGCGTTCCTCGACGGCCGCCGCCGGCTCGAGGGCCACGACGTGCTCTCGCTGGTCAGCTACGACGCGGAGTAGGTTCGCGGCCGGACCGCCGCCTGCGATCCTGTGGGCATGGCCGTCGGTGTCAGCGCAAGCCGCCTCGTGGGGCGCGACCGCCAGCTCGCCGAGCTCGAGGGAGCGCTCGCGGACGCCGCCGGCGGGCGCCCGTCGCTGGCCTTCGTGGCCGGGGAGTCCGGCGTCGGCAAGACGCGCCTCGTCGGCGAGCTCCAGGGCCGCGCGGCCGAGCGCGGCGTGCGCGTGCTGAGCGGCGACTGCGTCGAGCTCGGCGAGGGCCAGCTCGCCTACGCGCCGCTCGTCATGGCGATGCGGCCGCTCGTCCGCGAGAGCGATCCGGTGCTCGACGCCGTGCCCGCGCCGGCGCGGGCCGAGCTCGCCGCGCTGCTGCCCGGGCTCGGGGACGGCGGCCCGCGCGACCGGCGCGACGATCAGGCGCGCGTGTTCGAGGCGCTGCTCGCGGTGCTCGAGGGCCTCGCCCGCTCGGCGCCCGTGCTGCTGGTCATCGAGGACCTCCACTGGGCGGACCCGTCCACGCGCGCGTTCCTGCGCTTCCTGGCCGCCGCGCTCGCCGACGAGGCGATCCTGGTCGTGGCGACGTACCGTCCGGACGAGCTGCACCGCCGCCACCCGCTCCGCCCCCTGCTCGCGGAGCTCGAGCGCTCCCAGCGCGCGCTGCGCGTCGAGCTGCCGCGGCTCGCGCGCGACGAGCTCGCCGACCAGCTCGCGGACCTGCTCGGCGCGCCGCCGGGCGACGACCTCGTCGAGCGCCTGTACGCGCGCAGCGAGGGCAACCCGCTCTACACCGAGGAGCTGCTGGCGGCGGGCGCGGACGGCCGCGGCCGCCTGCCCGCAAGCCTCGCGGCCGCCTTCGCGATGCGGATCGAGCGGCTCGGCGACGACGCGCAGGAGGTCGTGCGCGTGCTGTCGGCCGCGGGGGCGGTGGAGCACGAGGTCCTCGCCGAGGTCGTCGGGCTCGACCCGCGCGCGCTCAACGATGCGCTGCGCGAGGCGGTCTCCACCCACATCGTCGTGACCGGCGCGGGGGACCGCTACACGTTCCGCCACGCGCTGCTGCGCGAGGCCGTTCACGACGAGCTGCTGCCGGGCGAGCGGGCCGAGCTGCACCGCGCGCTGGCCGCGGCGCTCGAGCGCCGGGGCGCCGGGGCCGGCGCCCAGCGCGCGGCGCGGAT
>Ga0196962_10000717_pt1 | contig 12241 bp, 9 predicted proteins | sample S3v_20metaG_FD_183186 | JGI IMG/M metagenome (GOLD analysis project Ga0196962, IMG submission 183186) | Soil microbial communities from Anza Borrego desert, Southern California, United States - S3+v_20 | ecosystem: Environmental > Terrestrial > Soil > Desert | place: USA: California | collected... | reverse complement strand
GAGCTCGAGGCGGCGGGCGAGGAGATCGCCGCCTGGCTCGTCCGCGAGGGCGGCGCGACCCGCGGCAAGGCCGCCGGCGAGCTCGGCGACGCGCTCGCCGAGCTGCGCTTCGCCGCCGCCCAAGCCCAAGCGGGGCCGCAGGAGCGGGTGCTCTCCGATCCGGGCGACCGCTGGCTCAGCGTCGCCCGCCGGGTGCCGCTCGGGGTCGTCGCCGCGATCGCGCCCTGGAACGTGCCGCTGTTGCTTGCGATGCGGACGGTGGCGCCGGCGCTGGCGCTCGGCAACGCCGTCGTCCTCAAGCCCGACCCGCAGACGCCGGTCGCCGGCGGCGTCTTCCTCGCCGCCGCCTTTGAGCGCGCCGGCCTCCCGCCCGGGGTCTTCTCGCTGCTGCTCGGCAGCGCCGAGACCGGCGAGGCGCTGGTCACCGACCCGGGGAACGCGATGGTCTCGTTCACCGGCTCGAGCGCCGTCGGCCGCCGGATCGGCGAGCTCGCCGGCGGCCGGCTGAAGAAGCTGGCGCTCGAGCTTGGCGGCAACAGCCCGTTCATCGTCCTCGACGACGCCGACCTCGAGCTCGCCAGCTCGGCCGGCGCCTGGAGCTCGTTTCAGCACCAGGGCCAGGTCTGCATGGCTGCTTCTCGCCACCTCGTCCACGAGAGCGTCGCCGAGGAGTACGCGGCGCTGCTCGGGGCGCGGGCGGAGCGGTTGCGGGTCGGCGACCCAAACGCCGATCCCGGGGTCGACCTCGGGCCGCTGATCAGCCGGCGCCAGCTCGAAAAGGTCGATCGCATCGTCTCCGCGACGCTCGCCGCCGGCGCCGAGCTGCGGGTCGGCGGCAGCCACGAGCGGCTCTTCTACCGGCCGACGGTGCTGAGCGGCGTCGAGCCGTCGATGCCGGCCTTCCGCGAGGAGATCTTCGGGCCGGTGGCGCCGATCACGACCTTCACCGACGACGAGGCGGCGGTCGCCCTCGCCGCGCGGAGCGAGTACGGCCTCGTTGCCGCGGTCCACTCGCGCTCTCCCGAGCGGGCGCAGGAGCTGGGCGGGCGGCTGCCCGCCGGGATGGTCCACGTCAACGACCAGACCGTCTTCGACGTGCCCGAGGCGCCGTTCGGCGGCCGCGGCGCGTCGGGCAACGGCAGCCGCTTCGGTGGCGATGCCAACTGGGAGTCCTTCACGCAGTGGCAATGGCTGACCGTGACCGAGGAGCGGGGGCAGTACCCGTTCTGAGGCGCGCTGGGAAACGAGCACGGAGGAGAGAGATGGCAACGGTGGGAACGGAGAGCCGGACGGTGGGAACCGACGGCGGGCCAGGTGGGGACAACCAACTGAGGCGCAACGCGATCGGCACCGCCGGCATCGTCTTCTTCGTCGTCGCCGCGGCGGCGCCGCTGGCGGCGACCCTCGGCGCCTCGCCGCTGGTCTTCGGCTCGACCGGAGTCGGCGGCCCCGGCGCCTATCTGGTGGCGACGATCGTGCTGCTGCTGTTCGCGGTCGGCTACGCGACGATGAGCCGCTACGTGACCAGCGCCGGCGGCTTCGCCGCCTACATCTCGCGGGGCCTCGGCCGGCCGGCGGGGGTGGCGGCAGCCTTCGTCGCACTCCTCACCTACAACTGCATGCTGGCCGGGATCTTTGGCCAGTTCGGGATCTTCGCCCACGAAATCCTCGCTGAAAAGCTCAGCATCGATCTCTCCTGGCAGCTCTGGGTGGCGATCGGCCTCCTCGCCGTCGGAATCCTCGGCTACCGCGATGTGCAGATCAGCGCCCGCGTCCTCGGCCTGTTCATGGTCGCCGAGGTGCTGGTGCTCTTGGTGGTCGACATCTTCATCGTCGGCGACGGCGGTGCCGACGGCCTCTCGCTGGTCAGCTTCGAGCCCGGCAACATCTTCAGCGGCGCGGTCGGGGTCGCCTTCGTCTTCGCCTTCTCCTGCTTCGTCGGCTTCGAGGCGACGACGATCTACGGCGAGGAGGCGCGCGAACCGCGGCGCACGGTGCCGCGGGCGACCTACGTCGCGATCCTCCTGATCGGCGTCTTCTACACGGTGACGATGTGGGCGATCGCGATGGGCTATGGCGCCGGCGGGGTCGAAGAAGCGGCGCAGGGCAACCCGGTCGCCTTCGTCTTCGCGCTCAGCGACGAGTACGTCGGCTCGACCGTCACCGAGATCATGAATTACCTCGTCATCACCAGCCTGTTCGCGGTTGTGCTCGCCTTCCACAACACGCTCGCCCGCTACCTCTACTCGCTCGGCCGGGCCGGGATCCTGCCCGAGCCGGTGCGGCGAACCCGCGCCAGTGACGGCGCCCCCTACGTGGCCAGCGTCGTCCAGAGCTGCATCACGATCGTCATCGTCGGCGCCTTCGCGGTCTTCGATGCCGACCCGTTCCTCGAGCTCTTCGCCTGGCTGGTCGGGCTCGGCACGCTCGGCGTCCTCACCCTGCAGGCGGTCGCCTGCGTCGCGGTGATCGCCTTCTTCCGCCGCACCCGCGCCGACACCAACCCGTGGCGGACCCTGATCGCGCCGCTGCTCGGCTGCGCCGGCCTGATCGTGGCGATCTACCTGGTGCTCGACAACTTCGATGTCCTCACCGGCGCGAGCACCGGCATCGTGCCGCTGCTCCCGCTCCTGATCCCGATCGCCGCCGCGGCCGGGGTCGCTGTCTGGTACTTCCGTCGCGGCGAGCCGATCGACATCGAGGCCGGCCTCGACGAGCCCGCCGCCGAGGCGGCGCCGCCCGTCGAGGGGGCGGTGGCGGGGTAGGGGCTGGGCGGTGCAGAGGCGGCGATGCGAGGAGGGGGACCGACCCCCTTCCGCCTAATTCGTGGTAACCACGCTTGCCATCGCCCTGGCCGGGCCCAAAGCCAAAGAAAGCTCCGCTGCTGCTGTGGAAGACATCGTGGTTCTCGGTGACCTCACGACACACCCAACAGCAAACGCTGGCGCCGCTGCGTGAGAAACCGATCTGAAGAACGCGCGTGAAGACGAGCGGACGCTTTGGTTCCAAGCGGTAGTCACAACTAGGACAGGAGACACCGTGCCTTGACCCGCTGGGGAAACCAGGGGGCACAGCTCAGCAGCTCTGGGTTGGAGGCGGCGCTCTCGAGTGATCACTCGCAGCCTTCGGGGGTCCCAGGAATCTTCATCCCTGCCTCTTCGCTCGTTTCCTAAGGCGGATAGGACCGCCATCTGTGACGGCGATCCGCTTGCCTCTTGGGGTTAGGACTGGTAGAACCAAGCTGGGCAGACGGTATACGGTCTGCGGTAATACGGAACGGCGAAGGAGATTCAATGTCTGAGACAGCGACCCCGGACCCCGTCGAGAGGCCCGTCGTCGAGGCGATGCTGCAAGCCGCGGGGCTCGATCCGATCCGTGACGAGCGTGAGCGCGAGTGGCTGTTGGAGATGTACGGCCTGGTCCGGCCTGGCATCGCTGGGCTCTACGCGGCAACGGGCGTTCGCTACGAGGTGCCGGCGCTGAACTTCCGGGCGGAACCGAAGCTGAGCGAGTGGGGGGCGTGATGAGCTTGCCATTCACGATCGCCGAGACCGCGTCGGCGCTGCGCGACGGCTCGATCACCTCCGTCGAGGTGGTCGAACGAGGGATCGCGCGGGCGCAGGCGCTCGACGCCGAGCTCGGCGTCTTCATCAACCGCTTCGACGAGCAGGCGCTGGAAGCGGCGGCGAAGGCCGACGAGGAGCTGGCTGCCGGGGTCGACCACGGGCCGCTGCACGGCATCCCGCTGGGCATCAAGGACAACATCGCCGCCGCCGAGGGGCCGACGACGGCCCAGTCGATGGCGATCGACCCTGCCTGGGGCGATGGCAAGGACGCGATCGTGATCGAGCGGCTCAAGCGCTCGGGGGCGATCGTCGCCGGAAAGCTCTCGACGATGGAGTTCGCCTGCGGCATGCCCGACCCGGAGCGGCCGTTTCCCCTGCCGCGCAATCCGTGGGACGTAGATAGGTGGCCCGGTGGATCTTCGTCGGGCACTGGCGCGGGGGTGGCAGCCGGCCTGTTCCTCGCCGGGCTCGGCACCGACACCGCCGGTTCGATCCGCATGCCCGCGAGCTTCTGCGGCGTGTCGGGCTTGAAGCCCACCTACGGACGGGTTCCGAACGCAGGCTCGGTTCCGCTCGGCTACTCGATGGACCACATCGGTCCCCTGGCTCGGAGCGCGCAGGATTGCTGGCTCGTCCTCGAAGCGATCGCTGGGCCCGACCCGCGCGACGCCGATGCGGTCGATCGGTCGCTGCCGGCTCCGCCGCCGCTCGACGGGTCGCTGAACGGCCTGCGGATCGGCATCGAGCGCGAGCACCATCTCGGCCTGGAGCCCGAGGACCCTGCCGCCGTACCGGTTTTCGAGCAGGCCGTCGAAGCGCTCGAGTCGCTGGGCGCGACCGTCACCGAGGTATCGCTTCCTCTCTACCAGGAGGCGCTCGTCGCCGGGTTGGTCACCTTCCTCAGCGAGGGGCTCGCGTACCACCATCCGGACCTGGCCGAGCGACCCGACCACTACGCCCCCAGCAACCGCGCCCTGTTCTCGATGGGGGCCTCGTTCTCGGGTGCCGACTACGTCCAGTCCCAGCGCGTCCGGCGCGCCGCCCAACGGGCCCTGGCGGCGGTGTTCTCGGATCTCGACGCGATCGTGATGCCGGCCGCGACCGTCGCCGCTCCGAGCTACGACCAGCTGATGACGGGGAGTACCCTGCGGGTCCTCGGCGGAGTCCACACCCTGTACTGGGACGCCGTTGGCAACCCGGCGCTGGTGGTGCCGATGGGGTTCACCGCCGAGCGGATGCCCTTGAGCCTGCAGCTCGCCGCGCCGCCGTTCGCCGAGGACGTGCTGGTGCGGATCGGCGACGCCTACCAGCGGCTGACCGACTGGCACCTGCAGGTTCCGCCGCTGGCCCAGGAGGCGGCGGGCATCGCTTGATCCCCAGCTGCGAGCGGGTCACCGACGCGCAGCGGTGGCCCGTTCGCGGTCCCAGGTGTCCTCGGTCACCCCGGTCTCGCGTAGCTCAAACTTGATCAGCCGCTGTGAGGCGTTGCGCGGGAGCAGCTCGACGAAGCGGATGAACCGCGGTAGCGCGAACTTGGGGAGGTTCGCGCTGGCGAACTCGACGAGCTCTTCGGGGTCGGGTGGATCGGCGGCGTCCACCGGCACGACCGACACCATCACCTCTTCGAGCTCGTTGGCGATGACGCCGTAGGCTGCCGCCTCGGCCACCGCCTCGTGCGCGGAGATCACCCGCTCGACCTCGAACGAGGAGATGTTCTCGCCGCGGCGGCGGATCATGTCCTTGGTGCGGTCGACGAAGTAGAAGAAGCCCTCCTCGTCCTGGCGGGCGCGATCGCCGGTGTGGAACCAGAGGTTGCGGAAAGCTCGGACCGTCTCCTCGGGCATCTTGTAGTACTCCCGGAACATCGATCGAGGGCGCTTCGGGCGGACCACGATTTCGCCCGGCATTCCAAGGGGCACCGGCAGGTCATCCTCGTCCCGGAGCTCGACCTCGAAGTGGGGGGCGGGCTTGCCGACCGAGCCGATCCGCTTCTCCGTCGCCGTGTTCTGCATCGTGCCGCCGAGCTCGGTCATCCCGTAGATCTCGGTCAGGGTGAGCCCGAAGCGGTCCTCGAAGTCCTGCCAGAGGTCGAGCGACATGCCGGCGCCGAAGCCCCGCGTGACGGGATTGTCGGCGTCGTCGTCGCGGCGCGGTTGATTGGCGAGCATCACGCCCATGTCGCCGAGATACGTGATCGCGGTGATCCCGTTGTCGCGGCAGGTGTCCCAGAAGGTCGAGGCCGAGAAGCGATCGCCGATGATCAGCTTGGCGTCGCTCTCGATCGCGGCGCAGGTGCCGCAGTTGCGAGCCATCAGGTGGAACAGCGGGAAGAAGGTGAAGATCACGTCGTCCCGCGTGTACCGCATCAGGTCCGTGCTCCAGCGGGTCAGCGTGTCCATGAACTCGTGCTCGACCACGACCCCCTTGGACGGGCCGGTGGTGCCCGACGTGTAGAGGATCGAGGCGATCGAGGAGCCGTCGAGCGCCACCGCGGGCGGCTCGTCCGCGAGGTAGAGATCGGCCAGGTCATGGACCGCGAGGCGAGCGGGAAGGTCCACCGGCAGCGGCTCCGAGCTGGAGCGGTTGACGATCACGTGCTCGAGTTTCGGCAGCTCTGAGGCGATCGCCGCGAAGCGCTCGAGGTACTGCTCGTCGAGGACCAGCGCCCGGGCGTCCGACTGGTCAATCACGTACTGGAGCGACATCCCGACGTTGCCGGTGTTGATCGGCACCTCGACCACGCCGCCGCGGATCATCCCGAACCAGGTGTCGATGTTCTCCAGGCTATTGGCCATCAACCGCGCCGCGTGCACCCCGTTGGCGATCCCGATGCTCGCGTAGCCGGCGGCCAGCGAGTCGGCGTTGCGGTCGAGGTCGGCATACGTGCGCTTGCCGTGGTCCAAATGCTCGACGGCGATGCGGTCTCCGTTCGCCTCGGCCTTGCGGCGGATCCAGCTGCTCAGCATCTAACTCCCTCCTCCTGGTCGTCTGCCTAACTATGTCGGCTGGCTTGGTCAGCCGCCGAGGTACACCGCCCGCAGCGCCTCTCGGTCGTCGAGCAGGTCGCCGGGCCCCTCGAGCAGGACGCGGCCGTGCTGCATCACGACCGCGTGATCGATCAGGCCCGCGAGCCAGCCGGTGTTCTGCTCGGCGATGATGATCGCCATCCCGCGCCGGCGCAGCTCGGCGAGCGCCACGCGGATGTCGTCGAGGACGCGGGGCGCGAGGCCGATCGACGGCTCGTCGAGCATCAGCACCTCGGGCTTGCGGACGAGGGCGCGGGCGATCGCGATCATCTGCTGCTGGCCGCCGCTGAGCGAGCCGGCGGGTGAGCTCAGCCGCTGACCGAGGATCGGCATCAGCGCCACGCAGGCTTCCAGCTGCTCCTCGAACTCGTCCTCGCGATGGGCGGCGCGAGCGGAAAGCCGCAGGTTGTCGAGCACCGAGAGGTCGGCGAACAGCAGCCGGCCCTCGGCGACCCAGCCGATGTGCAGAAGCCGCTCCGGCGAGGGGGCGGCGGTGACGTCGCGGCCGTGGAAGGTCAAACTCCCCGCGCGGATCGGCAGGACCCCGGCGATCGTCTTCATCAGGGTGGTCTTGCCGACGCCGTTGGGGCCGAGGACGGCGAGGCACTGCTTGTCGTCGAGGCGCAGCGTCGTGCCGTGGAGCACGTTGAGGCTGCCGTAGCCGGCGTGGATCTCGCTGGCCTCGAGCGGCGGCTGCTCGGCGGCGCTCATCTCAGCCGGCCGCCTGGGCGAGGTCGATGGGCTGGCCGAGATAGGCCTCGACGACGACCGGGTCCCGCAGGACCTCGCCGGGGGGACCGTCGGCGACGAAGCGGCCATCGTTGAGCACCACTATCCGGTCCACGACGGGGGCGATCGCCGGGATCAGGTGCTCGACCACCAGCACGCAGGCGCCGGCCGCTGCGAGCCGGCGCACCTGCTCGAGGATCACGTCGTGCTCGTCGGCGGTTAGGCCGGCCAGCGGCTCGTCGAGGAGGGCCCAGCGTGGCGGCGCGGTCGTCAGGCGACCGATCTCGACCATCCGCCGCTCGAGCAGCGACGCGGTGTCGGAGTTGCGCTCGGGCTGGTTGACGCCGAGCGCCATCAGAGCCGACGCCGCCGCGGTCTCGCTCACCCGGGTGTGCGAGACCTCGAGGTTCTCCTGCAGGCTGAGGCTGGCGAAAACCCGGGGAACCTGGAAAGTCCTGCCGAGGCCGAGACAGGCGCGACGGTGCTCCGCCCAGAAGGTGACGTCGGTCCGGCCGAGGTGCACCTGCCCGCTGTCAGGCCGGATCGAGCCGCCGATGATGTTGCAGAGGGTGCTCTTGCCGGCTCCGTTGGGACCGACGAGGCCGACGATCTCGCCGGGCTGCACCTCGAAGCTGACCTCCTCGATCACGCGCAGCCCGCCAAACGATTTTGCCGCGCCGTCGACGCGCAGGGGGTCGGGCTTTCCGCCCCCCGGCGTCGCGATCTTCGCGACCGCAGGAGCGGCGGTGGCCGCCATCTCTCGGGCGGCCCTCTCCGGCACGCTGGTCTTGCGGGTGCCGCGCCGCCCGCGTTTCGACTTCATCGTTAGGACGACGATCACGAGCGCCACTAGGTATTGGGCAAGCGCCACGGTTTCCGCCGTGTCGGCGGACTTGCTGTTGCCGGTGGCGATGGTCGAGAGACCCTCGAAGAGGGCGACGCCGAGCAGCGGTCCCCAGATCGTGCCGGGCCCGCCGACGTAGATCGCCAGCAGCGGGACGATGATCAGCGAAAGGGTCAGCGCGGACGTGGAGGAGACGAAGCCGACGTTGAGCGCGAACAGCGCCCCGCCGAGGCCGCAGAGGGCGCCGCTCAGCGTGTAGGCGATCGCCCGCTCGGTCCGCGGCGACCAGCCGGTCGAGGAGACGCGGTCGGGGTCGTCGCGCAGGGCGAGCCAGACCAGTCCGCGCCGCGACGTCAGGAGGACGATGTTCAGCGCGATCAGGGCGACGAGGAAGGCGACGGCGAGGTAGTAGACGTCATCCGGGGAGAGGGGGAGGACGGTCGCGGTGAGGCCCTGCTCGCCGCCGAGCCACGCCCACTGCCCAACCAGCGCGCTGGCGAGGAAGACGAGGACCAGGCCGAAGCCCATCAGGTAGAGGCCTTCGAGCCGCGCCAAGGAGGCGAAGGCGACCACGACGCCGGCGATGACCGCGCCGACCGGGACCGCGACCGCGAGGCTGGTGGGCGTGCTCCAGCCTCCGTTGACGGCGAGGATGCAGGCGTAGCCGCCTCCCGCCCAGCAGACGAGGTGGGCGATCGAGAGATCGCCGAGCACGCCGCCCACTGGGTGCCAGGCGTAGGTGAAGATCGCCACCAGCAGGATCCCCGTCATGGTCGGCCGGTCGATGTCGAACCAGCCTCCGGGTGGCATCGCCAGCAGGACCACGAGCAGGCCGGCGAGCGCCGCGCCGGCCCAGAGCCGGCTGAGGCCGAAGCGGCGGAAGAAGCTCCAGCCAGGCAAGCGTGCCGCTGTCACGATGCCCCCGGAGCCGGCACGGCGGCCTGGCGTCGTTGCGGGATGTGCCGGGAGAGGGCGGAGATCGCCGGGCCGGCGGCGATGATCACGATGAAGACCAGGTAGATCCCGATCGTGCCCTTTTCCGGCGAGTCGAAGATCTTGGCGAGGACCGCGTAGCCGACGCCGTAGAGGAGGGACGCCGCGGCGCAGCCGGTGAAGCTGAGGCGGGCGGCGACCGTGATCAGCACCGCGATGATCACGAATTCGAACCCGAGGAACGGCGTCGCCGGATCCGAGGCGACCACCAGCGCGCCCGCCAGCAGGGTCATAGCGGTCCCGGTGAGGAAGACGATCCGGTAGAGCCGATCGACGGGCAGCCCGACCGATCGGGCACCCTCCGGATACTTCCCGGCGACCTCGACCGACTTGCCGAAGGTCGTGTAGCGAAAGACGACGAAGAGGGTGGTGCAGATCGTCACCGCGATGAAGAACGCCAGCACCGTCTCGCGCCTCAGGTTGACGCCCGCGATCTCCCACGCCTGCGGCGTTATGTCGATGCTCTTGAAGTCGGTCCCGAACGCCTTGGCGAAGATCAGCTCGAGGATGCTGAGCAGCAGGATGGTGACCACGATCTGCATGCGGTGGCCCTGGTTACGCGCTGGGCGCAAGAGGAACTCGTAGATCAGCCACGCCGGGATCAGTCCCGCGACAACGACCAGCGGCACGCCGAGTCCATACGGCATGCCGCTGTCGTTGACGAACACGATCGCGAGGTACATACCCGCGACGACTACGCACCCGTGGGCAAAATTGACGATGTCCGCCACCCGCAGCTGCAACATGAAGCCGATCGAGATCAGCATGTAGAAGCCCGAGGCGGCGATGCCCGAGACGAGTGCGTAGGTCATGGGTGCTCCTAACCTGGCTTCGGCTAGATCGAGTCGATCCGTCCCTTGGGCCCGGTCAGTTGGCCGGCCACTTGGCTTCGCCCGTCTTCGCCTCGGCGGGGGCAACGGCGACCTGGCCGAATTTGCCCTCCAGCTGGAGGATCGTCGGCTCGAACGCTTCGTTGTTCCCGTCGGCGTTGAAGGAGACGCCGCCGAGCTGGCCGTAGAGCCCTTCGCAGTACTTGAGCTTGGTCGAGCCCAGAGCCTTCTTCAGCTCGTCCGAATCCGTGCTCCCGGCCCGTTCGAGCGCATCGGCAATCACACCGATGACCGAGACACCGCCACCGGCGCTGCCTGCGATCGGCACGCCATGCTGTTTTTCGTACGCCTTGGACAGTTCGTTCTCCATCTCGCATGAAGATTCCGGCGCGAGGTTGGAGGCAGCCAGCCAGCCGGTCACGTCGTCGCCGGCCGCTTCCCGGAACTCGTTGTAGACCTGGAAGCCGTCGAGCCAGAGGAAGCCGGCCTTCGGGCGCCAGCTCTGCAGCTGAAACGCTTCCGCGATGCCGATCGAGTCGGGCGGGAACGACTGGCCCATGACCAGGTCGACGTTTTCGTTGTGGAGCTCCGAGACGAAGCTGTTGTAGTCGCGCTGCTTGGTGAAGTCGTAGTTGTAGTTGACCGTTTCCCAGCCGTTTTCGGCGGCGAACTTTTCAATCGCCGCTTTGTATTCGGGCGAGGGGGGAGAGGTGGCGGACAGGATCCCGATCTTCTTCAGGTCGATTTTCCCGGCTTCCTGCTGTTCTTCGAGAAATTCGAAGGCGCCTTTGGCGTACGCTTCCGCGCCACCCACGATGCGCCACATGGTGCCTTCGCTGCCACCTTCGGTCAGGCTCGGTTCGGCAGCCACTCCGACCCACGGAATTCCAAGGCTGATTAGCGTCGGTTTGAGCTCGGTCAGCCCTCCCGAGAGCGGCCCGACGTCGATGACCGCCCCTTCGGAGACCATGTCGCGCAGGAGCGCCGGGGCAGTCGTGGATTCGCTTTTGGTGTCGGCGACGAGGAGCTTGAGCTTGGCTCCGCCAAGCGATTTGATTCCGCCGCTCGAGTTGACCTGTTCAACCCCGAATTCGAGGTAGTTCAGCCACTGCTTGCCTGCAGAGCCGATCGGACCGGAAAGCTCGACGGGCGCCGCGATCTTGATCTCTTCTGGAGACGACGATCCACCCGTCGAACCGCTCGAGGTGTCATCGGAGCTGCTGCCGCATCCGGCTAGGACGGCGACGGCTGCGACGAGGGCAAAAATCACTGCGAACCGCGATAGCGCTGCAAGACGCATCTCTTCCTCCTGTGTTAACGGCGCCGGCAAGCGGCCTTGGAACCCAGGTAGACGGTATACCAAACAACAGTAAACAAGTCTACGGTGGATCGGCCGATCCCTGGTCTCGGCTGCGGCTACAGGCGTGTCGGGTCTAACCGCAGCCGTCCAGCCGCTAGCCGTTGCCGAGGTCGATGCCCTGCTTGCACAGGAACGCGGCCAACTCGGCGCCCGCGCGCTGGGTGTGCGAGGAGGAGATCTCCTCGGCCTTGGCTCCGTCGCGGTCGGCGAGCGCGGAGAGGAGTTGCTCCTGCATCTGCAGCGCCTTCGGCGCCCAGTTCGGGACCATCGCGAGGAAGCCGCGCGGCATGCTCAACGCCAGCGGCCGCAGGGCGGCGATCAACTTGGCCGAGCCGGAGATCTGGTTGATGCGGCGATGGAACGACCAATTCAGCTCGGCCACGAAGTCTGCGTCTCCCGACTCGACTGCCGCGGCAAGGCGCTCGTGCAACCCGCGCAGCTCGACCAGCTCGGGGTCGGTTATCCGCTCTGCCGCGCGTTTGCAGGCGAGGCCATGGAGGAAGCCCTCGATCAGGAAGACGTCCTCGAGGTCGCGCCGGCTCAGCCCGGCAACCTGCACCCGGCCGGAACCGAGCTCGACCACCAGGCCCTCGCTGGCGAGCATCATCAGCGCATCTCGAACCGGAATCCGGCTGGTCCCGAACTGCTTGCGAATCTCCTCCTGGCTCAGGTGGGTGCCGGGCGGCAGCCGCCCGGAGAAGATCTCGTCGCGCACGGCGTTCGCGATCTGGCTGCCCAGCGGCTCGCGCGAGATTCGGCGGCGGGAGTCGGAGCTCATCGCGGCAGCACTCCGTAGGGGCTGAGGCCGCCGTCGAGGGCGACCATATGGCCGACCTGGAGGGGGTTGGGCGACTCGACGACCTCCAGGACCGCCGCAGCGATCCGCTCGGGGG
>Ga0196962_10000716_pt1 | contig 12254 bp, 9 predicted proteins | sample S3v_20metaG_FD_183186 | JGI IMG/M metagenome (GOLD analysis project Ga0196962, IMG submission 183186) | Soil microbial communities from Anza Borrego desert, Southern California, United States - S3+v_20 | ecosystem: Environmental > Terrestrial > Soil > Desert | place: USA: California | collected... | reverse complement strand
AAGGACGCTTCAGGGGAGAGACTCTTGGGTGCAGTAAGAAGAACGCTTGATGGAGAGTCCCCGCTCGACCAGGAGCTTGCGATGCGGCTCCTGGTAAGGCTGGCCAGGGAGAGTGGTGACAGTGGTGAGGAGTGGGCCGAGGGAGAAACGGCGGAGAGATCCGGAAGGTCATCCCCCGGTGCTAGCGGGACGACTCTAGAGGAAGGATTTAGGAATGAGGGCGAACCCCTGGCATCGCATCCCGTAGCAACCGGCACCGAGGCATCTCGACCCGAAGCGACTCATCCTGGAGCGCATCAGGCCGGACCAGGCGGATCTGGGCAGCCGAGAAGGACGGAGCAGATGGAGAGTCTGACACCGAGAGAGGTCGAGGTATTGAGGCTACTGAGCCAGGGGCAGACCAACCCCCAGATCGCCCAGAACTTGCTGGTCAGCCGTGGGACCGTCAAGATCCACGTCCAGCACATAATCTCCAAGCTCGGAGTGTCGGACAGGACCCAGGCCGCCGTCCGCGCCATCGAAGCCGGCATACTTTAGCGGATAGGGGAAGGCCTCAGGCCTTCCCCTATCCGCGCTTGTCAGCAATTCAGCACGCTCAGGCTTTTAGCCTTCGCTTGTCAGCATGTCAGCTCTTTGCAGGTGTAAGGAGGTGGGTAGTCGTGGCCGGTGTGGAGACCGGTGGCGCAGTGAATTCCCGCTCCCCGCTTTCGCGGGGACAGGCCGCGCGGGAATGGCGGGAGAGGAGGCGGGAGTGACGGTTATGTTCGAAGCCAAGGGAGTAGGCCTGTTTTCGCCTCTTCTCGTGTTCGAACGATCCCTTTTCCGCAGTTTTCGGTCTTCTGGATGAGCCGTCAGTCACGCCCTAGTTAACGGCACAGTAGGGCTTCAGTTGCCTCTAGAACGCGTACGGGAACGAGCGCAATTACAACTTCTGATAGCGGGTAGCAGAAGGATTGCTCTCCTGCAACCCGGGGGGTGCGTACACCTCCAGCGGGGCAATGCACGCCTTCGTGTACTCAGGTGGCAAGATGCGAGACCACAACGAGCTTATACCCCCAGGTTCCGGATGGGAACAAACCTATGCTTGGGCGATCAACAACTCCGGACAGATCGTAGGGGAGGGTTACATGAACGGGCAAGATAGAGAGAGCCTTCCTTGCAATCCCTACCCAGGCGCCTCGGGTCACGAGCATCTCCCCCACAGCAAACGCCACGGCAGTCGACCCAGCCACTATCGTAACGGCCACCTTCTCCGAGGAGATGGATGCCTCCTCCATAAACCCAACCACCTTCCAGCTCTTCAGGAAGAACTCCAGAAAAGAGGTTGCAGCCTCCGTGCACTACGAGGCTGCCACACACACGGCCACCCTCGACCCGACCCACTCCCTACAGAAGGGGGTAAGCTACAACGCTGTTGTAAGCACGGGGACCAAGGACCTGGAGGGCAACCCCCTCGAACAACAGCACGGCTGGTCCTTTACGGTGAGTAAGTAGAGCGCAGGGTAAGTAGTAGTTGGCAGCAACCACCGCCGATTGTGGAGGGCCGGGGTCCTGGGATAAGGGGCTCCGGCCTTCCCCTTACTGGCTATGTTCTTGTCTGTATTGGCGAAGTGCCTACAAGGAAAAACGCACTCTTTGCTCCCTGTTTCGCATCATCCAAAAAAACTTCGGCCGAATCGAGAAGTTAGGTGATTCCACCTACGCTTGAGGGCCTCTGGCTAACGGCTGGCTAACGCTCGCCTTCTAAGCTGTGCATACAGTCGAACAGACCTGAAGAAAGAGAGGAGTGTTCTTTGATGGCGACCATAAACCATAACCTGCGCTTCGTGGCGGTGCTGGCGGTGACGTTTGTTCTTGCCGCGTGTGTCGGGGTGTTCTTCATCCCCCCGAAGATCGCCCATGCCACCTTCCCAGGCGTCAATGGCAAGATAGCCTTTGAGGGCTCGGGCGCAACCGGCGACTCAGAGATCTACACGATCGACCCCACAGGAGGGACGCTTTTAAACGTCACCGATAACACTACGAACGACCGCTACCCTTCCTACTCGCCCGACGGCACCAAGATAGCCTATGTGAACTTCGACGGCATCGACAGCATCGACATCTACACGATCAACGCCAGCGGAGGGACGCCTTCCCGACTAACCAACAACACTACTGACGACATCAACCCTTCTTGGGGCATAGCCCACAACGATGCCTTCGCATACGCCCGACAGATCGACGCCAAAGGCGGCGATGCCTCCGTCACCGGCACCACCGAGGGGGCCTCCAGGGAAGCGGGCGAACCCGACCACTACACCTCCAACCCCGCCGATGCCGATGATTGGTTAGGAGACCACACCGTGTGGTACTCCTGGAAGGCACCCGCCTCTGGTTCGACCACCATAGACACCTGCCAGGCCGACATAGACTCCATCCTCGCCGTCTATACCGGCAGCACGCTAGACACCCTAAAGCGCGTGGCGGACAACAACAACGACCACGCCTACTGCCCGAGCGAGAGCTGGGGAAGCAAGGTCACCTTCAATGCGACCGCCGGGACCACCTACCGCATAGCGGTGGGCGACGCAGGGGTCCTCAGGGAGAACACCTTCACCCTCAAGCTAAGCGCGCCTCGCGACACCCAGGCTCCCAAAGTCTCGAGCGCCTCCCCCGCCTCTAAAGCCACGGGGGTCGTCCCCGGAGCCAACATCACTGCCACCTTCTCTGAGGACATGATGACCAACTCCATAAACAACACCACCTTCAAGCTATCGAAGGCGGGTACGACCTCAGTGATAGGGGCTTCGGTGAGCTACGACCCGACCACCAAGAAAGCCACACTCAACCCGGACGACAACCTCCGGCGCGGAGCGAAGTACAAGGCGGTGGTCACAACAGGGGCCACAGACCTGGCGGGCAACAAGCTCGACCAGAACAGAAGCCAAAGCGGCTTACAGCAAAAGGCGTGGACCTTCACGATCAGAAACTAAGCGACTGAGGCGAAGGAGTCTTGGGGTCGGGGTTTGCTCTTGAGAGCAACCCCGGCCCTTCCTTCAAGAGGAGCGCTCTGCGTTGTTTCCGAACGTACTCTTTCGGCCGCCGGGCCACCAGTTCCAGTCGCCGAGGACGCGCATGGTGGCGGGAACGAGCAGGACGCGGATGATCGTGGCGTCCACGAAAACGGCCACGGCGAGGCCGAGGCCAACCGCTTTGGTAATGATCACGCTGCTGAAGGCGAACGCGCCGGTCACGATGATGATAATGGCGGCGGCCGACGTAATTATACCGGCGGTAGACGCCAGCCCCTTTGCGACGCTGGCGGTGTTGGAGTCGCCGTTCTCGTAGGCCTCTCTGATACGAGAGAGGAGAAACACTTCGTAGTCCATCGAGACCCCGAAGATGGTACAGAAGATCAAGATGGGGAGGGTGGCGTCCACGAAGCCCAGCGGCGCAAAGTTCAGCACGTTCGAGAGGTTGCCATCCTGGAACACGAAGACCATCGCGCCGAAGCTCGCCGTGAGACTCAAAATGTTCACCGCGACCGCCTTCAACGGGATAAAGACAGAGCGGAAGGTGTAGAGCAGTACCAGGTAGGTTACCCCAAGAACGAACGCCGCCGCGTAGGGCGCCTTGCTGTAGACGCTGGCGATAAAGTCTTTCTGGCCGGCGGAGAGACCGCCGACGAGAAAGCTTACTCCCTCAGGCGGCTCGATCGAGCGCACGTCGCCTACGGTCTCGCGGGCGGCCCCGACGTAGGGGCTTGCCTCCGTGACGCTCCGCAGCAGTGTGAGATCCCCAGCCACCAGATCGTCCTTCGCGTCCTGTAGCTCTTCGGATTCGCGGGCCTCGGGTAGTCTCAGGTAGTTGGCGACGCCTGTCGCAGTGATCTCTCCATCGGCCGAGATGCCTTCCGGCAGGTTCGGAACCTGCTCCTCTACTTGCTGTTGCAGTTCCGACTCGACCTCGGACTGTATCTGTTCTCTGGCTCCGGACTCCTGAAGACGGCTTTCGACCTCGGGCACTACCTGGGACCGGATCTCCTCTTCGGCCCCAGGCGGCAAGGTTCCCTGTTCGTCCACCAGCTGTGAGGTTCGCTCCTCCACCTCTTCCTGGACCTGCTCCTGCACGAGCTGGTTGTACCGCTCTTCTACCAGAGCTTCTGTCCTTCCTCGCGCTTCGGCTTCTGCCTCTTCGCGGGCTTCGGCCACCCTTTCCGTGTAATCGCGGGCGGCCGTCTCGCCGATGGTGTAGATGCTCTCGACGCTCTTTACACCATCCGTATCTCGCACGCTCTCGCCGAGTCGTTTGATGTCTTCCAGGCCCCCTGCGCTGAGTGGACCCTCAGGCACGGTGGCCACGATCTGCATCGGAGAGAGGCCGGCGTAGTCGAAGTCCTGTTTGAGGATGTCGTCCCCCGCGCGGGATTCGTACTCGTCGGGCAGGACGCTCGCCTCGGGGATCCCGATCTTCATGTGGGTTACCGGGTAGAGCAGGGCGGAGAGTACAGCCCCCACGATCAGGATGACGAGCACCGGATGCCGCATAACGGCCTCTGCGCTTCTGCCCCAGAAACCGGCCCCCAGCGGACCCCGGTCCCTGCGCACCGCGAGCGCGTTTACCTTGTGTCCGAGGACGCCCAGGACCGCCGGTAGCAGCGTCAACGCCGCGCAGACCGAGATAAACACCACGACGACGCCGGCGACCCCTATAGAACGAATAAACATGAAAGGGAAAAAGAGCAATCCCGAAAGTCCGATCAAGACCGCCAGCCCCGAGAAGAAGATGGACCTTCCCGCCGTCGCCACCGTTCTTTCGACCGCCTCTGCAATCGGGTAGTTCTCCAGCTCTTCCCGGAAGCGGCTCACGGCCAGGAGCGCGTAGTCGATACCGAGCCCGAGCCCGAGCATGGTGGCGATGCTCAGCACGTAGACGGACATGTCGTAGACGCCGGCCAAAAAGTAGAGCGACGCCAGGGCCGTAACGACGCTAACGCCCCCGATCAAGACCGGGATCCCGGCCGCCACCAGAGTCCCGAAGGCGACCACCAGGATGATCAGCGCCAGCGGGAACGCGTACTTCTCGGCCCGCCGGATATCCTCGGCGCTGGCGTTCGTTATGTCCAGGTAGACGGCGGAAGGTCCCGTAACGTAGGTCGTCAACTCGTCGGAGCGTACCTTCCGGCGCACCTCATCCACCAGGCTCTGCGTTTCGGCCACGGAGACGTCGAACCCGACGAGGGCGTAGGTCTTGGTGCCGTCCTCCGATAGGAGACGCTGATCCTCGGTATCAGCGTAGGCGGTTACGGAACGGATATCCTCCATGTTGCGGAGTGGTTCGAGCGCCTCATCTTCGGCCTTCCGGTACTCCTCGCTCTGTGCGGAGAGGTTATCGCTCTCGAATACTATAACGAGGGTCGCCCGAGGGAGACCGAATTCCTCGACCATGAGGTCCTTGGCCAGCTCCGAATCCCTGCCCGAACCCTCGAATCCCCCACCCTTTAGCTGGCCGCCGAGCTTCGGAGCGAAAAATGCCGCCGTCACCAACACCACGGCCCAGAACGCCAGTACCGGCCATCGGTAGCGGTAGGCAATGGGCCCCAACCGCGCGAACAGGTTCAATGGAGCCTACCTTTGGCGCGAGTTCTAGTGAGTACCATTTGGGCTGGCAAGCTCGAATCTCTCGATGTAAGCGGCGAAGCGCCTCGATATAGTATCTTTTGTTTGCCCGAAGTTCTCCGGAGCATACAGATGGGCCCCGTGCTTGCCTCTCGGGTTCTGCCGCAAGTAGTAGTTCAGGCGCTCCTCGAACTCCCCGGACCAGGCAAGACCGTAGTGGTCGTAGATGTCTCTGACGGTGCCGATGGGATCGGCGACGAGCCGATCGTAGTACACGTCGAACAGGGCGCCAGGGTGGGCGTCTCTGGCCTGCAAATTGCGCGCTATCTGGTGCTCGTGGAAGCCCAGGATCGTCTCGGTCATCCTGCGCACGTCGAGGCGCTCGGTCGTCCTGCTGTGTAGCGAATAGAAGAGGCTGGCGAGGCTTGCAGACGTCTCTACCGGGTTGCGGTGGGTCTGGATCAGGAGCGAACCGGGGATCGTCCGTAACAGGGTTTCGACGGCGCCGGTGTGGGTGGAAGACTTGAGCACCAGGCGTCGCCTCGGATCCGCGTCCTGCAATACCTGTAGGAGTAGCCGATATTCATAGTAGGCCTGCAGACGGTCCTGGTTCATGTACCAATCCAGGTACCCGTATACCGGCGCGAGCGCCCAGAAGAGGGGGCTGAAGAAGGTACTCGCAAGCAGCCAGATGCACTCTTCTGGGGTGTCTACCCGGGTGTAGTGCTTGCTGTCGAGGTCGGGCGTCAACTTTTGAAGCCTGCGTAGCTTCTTCTGGAAAATCTGGCGGCGATGATCCGCCTTTTCGTTGGGACCAGGAAGGGGCCGCGCCAGTTCCCACCAGGGCACGGCCCGGTGTGCTGGATCCATCGCCAGCAGCCGGTGCAGGAAAGTGGTTCCCGAACGGGGTAGGCCAAGTACGATGATCGGGGGTTTCAGCGGCTTCCGAAAGATCTCGGGTGAACGTTTGTAGGCTTCGGTCAGAAGTAGCCGATTGATAAGGCTGCCGACGATAGTCTCCCTGAAGGTCAGCTGACCGGAGAGGTGCAGCGCGGCGTCTTTCTCTACGGACTCGAGTAACCTCAACAGGCCCTCTCGATGATAGCCATCTCCGAACTCGCTCAGGCCGGTCGCCTTTACCGCCGCCCCAACCAACGCCTCCTCGTCTAACGCGGCGACGGGCAGGCGGGCAGCCCCAAGATGCTTACCTACCGTATTCAGTATGCGAAGTCGCAATGGTAAAGACGGCAGCGGCTCTACCACCAAACTACTCCCTTCTATTCTCGGCAGGAATTATAAGCTAGTTGTCAAAACCGGGCTTTTCCGTAGCCGTGAACACAGAGAGACCTTTTGCGACAGACGATTCCAACGCCCGCTCGCACGGGGCGTAGGTTGGGTCGCCGTTCCAGACCAGAAAGTCGTACGCGCCGCCGCGCAGGATGCCCGATCTAACCGAACGTATATCGATGGACCGAGAGCCCAGACGGCCCTGGTTGGATACTTGTGACCTTCCGCTACACGGTCGGTTTGTCCGCTTCGCTCCTTTCGGTCGAAGCGCCTGACGTTTCGTTCGCGATGGCGGCCTGTTCTTCGGCGTCGACCTCGCCACGCTTCTCGTCCCCGTAGACCATGAGCGTCGAGCCGACTATGGCCAGCACGATGCCCAACGCGCCGTAGACGGACGGCAGCGTCTGATACACGGCGAGCGAGATCAGAACTGTCAGCACCGGGGCGAGGGCGTTGGTCGTGGGAGCCACGATCGAGGCCTTGCCACGGCTCAGGGCCATCACGAGGAAGAGGGCGCCGACCGCGTTGAGGAGCTGCGTAATCAGAGTAAGCGCCGGGGCTTGCCAGGGAGCGCCCTCCGGGAGACCCCCCATCATTACGAAAGCGACCGGGACCAACAGGAGCCCGCTCAGCGCCATGTAACCGAAAGTCGTACCGTCGTTTACGCCGACGCTCGCGGCCTTGCGCATGTAGTAGGCCTGTACGCCCCAGGCCACCGTGATGAGCAGGGCCAGGATCAGCCATGGACCCACCTCGGCGTCGCCGCTCCCGCCCGAGATGTTGAAGAAGACGAGCGCGATCAGGGCCAGAACGATGCCGACCTTGGTTAGGCCGAGGAGCTGCTCGCGCAAAAGAAAGGTTGCCATGAGCACCGTGATCCCCGGGGAGAGGGCTATGATCGGGAAGATCAGGTACGCGGGGCCTATGGTAAGCGCCTTGAACAACACCAGCTGTCCGCCAGCGCCCGTGAGCCCGATCAGCAGGCCGTAGAAAGCGGCTACCGGACGGCGGTCGAACGTCCTCTCGCTACGCAGGATGAAGTAGGCCGGAATGAGCATCGTTACGGACCAGAGGATGTAGATCATCTCGTCCGGGTAACCGTACGCGTCCGCGGGAAGACTCGAGAAAGCGCCCCATACTCCCCAGAAGACGACCAGGAGCGCCGCGTATGGAATCCAGCTTCGTGAAGTCATCTCTAATCTCCTTTGCCTAGCTGCCTGACTCTTGCATGGTCGCTTCTAGCCGGCCGAGCGTCTCGGTGTCCAGTGGTTCGCCCGCAAGCCTTGCCGCGTAGATCGCCGCCCCGATAACGGGCGAATACAGGGGCTTCCTCAACTCGTACCCGTCGTGAAGATCCTCGAGGGCCGATCCGAATCCTTCGACGATGGAACGCACGCTGAATACACCGCCGGAGTAAGATACCGGAACCTTCTCCTCCGGGCCGAAATCCAGGATGCGCCTGGTGGTATCGACGAGTCTCGCAAGTTCGTCTGCCGCCTCGGATAGGATCCGCGTCGCGCATTCGTCCCCGGTCTCCGCCGCCTCGGCGACTACCCGGCTGAGGGCCGCTATCTCGCTCCGCCCCCCCTGCCAACGGTTGAGAACGACATCGACCACATCCAGGTCAGCGGCCAGTTCCAGATGTGTGCTTAGGGCTTCGTGAAGGGGCCCGACCGGCAAGCGTCCGTCGCTCATGCGCGTGAACGCGTTCAGGCCCTTGATGGAGATCCAGTACGCAGAGCCCTCGTCGCCGAAGAGGTCGCCCCAACCACCGACACGCACGCCCCGCCCAAGCCTCTCGCCGTAGGTAATGGATCCGGTCCCGCTCACGACGTTGATACCGTCGACACCGCCCAGCGAACCCGCCCACCCGCAGACCGTGTCGTTGTCGCAGGCATAGCGGCCGTGACCGAGGATCCCTCCAGGCACCGCATCGAGGGTGGGCACGTCGCCGCTTACCTCACCGTAGGTCGGAAGACCGAAGAACGCATAGCGTATCTCCGCCGGCTTGACCGAAGCCTGTTCGCATACTTCGTCGATCCCTTCCTGCAATACCCGGCCAACGAGCTCTATACCTTCTTTGAAGTAGTAGCAGGACGGGGCTTGTGTCTGGGCCGCGACGTGCCCGCATTCATCCACGAGACAAAGCGCGGTCTTCGTGCCTCCACCATCGACGCCGAGATACATCAGCGACTCTTCTCCTGTAGAGCATGGATGGTGACGCCTTGTACCACACGATTCACTTCCTGGTTGGGGAACGGGTTGTCCGGTGTGTAGCCGAGGGCGAGCGAGAAGCAGAGGCCGAGGAGCTGGGCAACCACGACGAACGGCAGCGCGAGCGCTGTATCCTCCACTCCCTCCAGACCCTCCAGGAGCCAGAAGCCCGAATCTTCTACTCCCGCATCAGTCGCGGCTACCGCGATGAGGCTCCCGGGGCGCATGGAGCGTTTCAGTTCGGCGAGGAGGTCCAGGTCGTACTTGCGCGTATACGGATCCCCCGAGATGTAGGAGACGGCCAGCGTCCGATCGTCGAGGATGGACTTCGGGCCGTGTCTGAAACCCAAAGGAGACTCGAAGTACGTCACGATCTCACCCGCGGTCAACTCCAGGAGTTTGAGAGAAGATTCGTGGGCGAGCCCCTTGAGAGGACCACTGCCGAGGTAGACGACCCGCTCGTAACCGGAGGAGGCCAATCGTCGGATGTCCTCCTGGCGGCCGGCCAATAGCCGTTCTGCGGCCGCCGCAAGACGCCCGACCAGTTCGTCGGGGTCGGCTACGGCACCCAGGACCAGCCAGGCCGCAAGGGTCATCGACGTGAAGCTCGACGTCATGGCGAAACCCTGGTCGTTCGCGGCCTCCGGCATCAGAAGGACGAACGAGTCTTGCGCACGCGCGTGCTTCTCGTAGAGTCGGCCGCTCCTGTCGCAGGTCAGCACGAGGTGGTGGCACTCCGAGAGAAGACGGTCGGCAAACTCGGTCGCCGCCACGCTCTCCGGACTGTTACCCGAGCGCGCGAAGGAGACCAACAGGATGGGCCTGTCATCGGCAAAATATTCTTCCGGGTTGGAGACGATATCCGTCGTCGCGATGGCATCCACGCGGCGTCCCGTTCGTCGAGAGAGCGCCGGCGCCAGGATCTCTCCCACAAAGGCCGATGTGCCGGCTCCCGTCAAGACGACCCGCAGATCCGGCTGTTCGAGCAGCGGTCGAAGAAACGCATCGATGTCGTCCCGACGCGATGCCAACAGCTCGTTCACCTCGCGCCACACGTCGGGTTGCTGGACGATCTCGCGCGCCGTTGCCTCGCCGCCCTGCCTGGCGCTCTGATCCGCAATAACCTCCAGATCTCCGCTCAACTCTTGGACTCCTCTCGCTTCGGATTACAGGCGACGGCGTAGTCCTCGAGCGTGTCGCGTATCCGGTCGATGACGAGGGACCCGGGGACGCTCTCCAGCACACCGTGGCGCACGCGTTCGTACTGTTGCGGCAGGTACTGGCTCAGCAGAGTCTGCGGTATCTCGCGGGCAGCCAGGTTGGAAAACAAGCGCCTCTGTGCATCCTCGACGTCCGGATAAGACCAGTAGTAGCGGATCCTGTCGCTGTAACTGTAGCGGCGGAGGAGACGCCTGGCCGCGGGCCCGCCCGGGTAGTAGCTTTCCCAGTATTCCGGCTCCTCTTGCATCCGGTGCTCGACGACGGAGGGCAACCCCGAGCGCTCTCCTTCCGCCACCAGTTCATCCTCGATCGCGGCGAGCGCGAACAGCGCCTCCCGCATCGCGAAGGTGAGCGCTGGGCCTACCTTCAGGACGGCCCAGTGATCCTCCACGAGCGCCCTCAGGTTGGCCCGCGTCTGGTAGTCCGTGGAGTGGGCCTCGAAGACCAGACGACCACGGTCGTCGAGCACCCGTCGAAGCTCTCCGGTCGCGGATCTCTCGTAGTCGATCACCCGCTCGAGGTCGAACTCCACACCGGGCTGCACGACCAGGGCAATAGTCCGATCCCACGCCCCTTCCAGACCTTCCGTACGGAAAGCGTCCTCGTGCGCGGCCAGAGTGGCGCGCGCCGCATCCGCGGGGGTCGGGGTGAGTACCCCGAGCGCCTCATGTGCCCCGCCCGGCGCGGGCACCTCCGTCCCTACGACGTATACGGGGTTGCCTGCGGCCTCCCGATCGCGGTCGGACGCTTCCCGCTCGGCTCTGCCAGCGAGCATCGCAGCCCGTCTGGCAACCACGCTGTCGTCCAGCGGACTCGAGTCGTCCGCGCAGGCCATGCTGCAGTCGAGATGGAGCTTGGTGAAACCGGCAGCGACGTAGGACGCTACAAGATCGGCCGCGTAAGACAACGCTTCCTCGGCCGGAAGCGCCTGCCAGCGGTTGGGGCCGAGGTGGTCGCCGCCCAGGACGATTCGATCTTCGGGCAGTCCATGACGTCTCGCCAGATCCATGACGAGCCCCCGAAAATCCCGAGGCTTCATCCCCGTGTAACCGCCGAACTGGTCTACCTGGTTCGACGTGGCCTCTACCAGGAGGTAGCCATCATCATCGAGCGCCTGCAGCACCGAGGCCTCGATAACCAGCGGATGCGCCGAGCAAACAGAGTAGATGCCCACGGCCTCACCCGACTTGTGCCTCTCCACAATGTCCAGCAATAGACTGCTCACGATGGCTCGCCAGCCACGGAAGCGGTCCCCCGAATGCTACGAATCCGTGCCGTACCAGACCCCTGATTCCCCAACTTCCATTTCCTGATGCGCCGATCAAACCCTGTGGGATGACTCTTGCCCTCCAAGGCGGGTTACGAAACCACACCGTCCCCAAACCCGGCTACGAACATACAACGAGAATCGGGCAAAGCCGTTCGTGCCACGGTGATTACAGCACGTGGCGCGCGTGTCCTGGAACGTGAAAGAGTCCGGGGCAGAGCAGACGCGGAGTGGGGGACGCCAGCGGCGCTAGACAACCCCGGTGCGATGTGGCACGATCGCGTAGGTGACCAGCAGACCCACCACAGCGCAGCACCTAAGCGACCTCGCGCGACTGCGTCGCGTCCGCGACCGGATCGACCGGGAGTACGCGCAGCCTCTGGACGTCGAGGCGCTCGCCCGCGGCGCGCACATGTCGGCCGGGCACCTCAGCCGCCAGTTCCGGCTCGCCTACGGAGAGTCGCCGTACGCCTATCTGATGACGCGGCGCATCGAGCGCGCGATGGCGCTGCTGCGCCGTGGCGACCTCAGCGTCACCGAGGTCTGCTTCGAGGTAGGCTGTTCGTCGCTGGGCACCTTCAGCACCCGCTTCAACGAACTGGTCGGTGTGCCGCCCAGCGTCTATCGGCGCCAGGCGGCGCGCGCGACGGCGGGGATGCCGTCCT
>Ga0196962_10000715_pt1 | contig 12268 bp, 11 predicted proteins | sample S3v_20metaG_FD_183186 | JGI IMG/M metagenome (GOLD analysis project Ga0196962, IMG submission 183186) | Soil microbial communities from Anza Borrego desert, Southern California, United States - S3+v_20 | ecosystem: Environmental > Terrestrial > Soil > Desert | place: USA: California | collected... | reverse complement strand
TCACCGCTACATCACAGACCGGCACCTGCCCGATAAAGCCATCGACCTGATCGATGAAGCCGCAGCGCGCCTGCGCACGGAAATCGATTCCAAACCTCAGGCGCTGGATGAAGCCGACCGTCAGATTATGCAATTGGAGATTGAGCGCGAGGCGCTGAAGAAAGAAAAAGATAAAGCCTCGAAGGAACGCCTTAAAAAGGTGGAAGAGGAAATTGCAGAGTGGCGCGAGAAGTCCGATGCGCTCACGGCGCGCTGGCAGACAGAGAAACAAGCCATTAGTGAGCTGCGTGAGCTGAAGGAAAAGCTCGAGCAAACACGGCTCGAGATGGAACGCGCCGAGCGCGCCGCCGATCTGGAAAAGGCTGCTCGCCTGCGCTATGGCGAACAGCGCCAGTTGGAAGAGCAAATCCGTGCAGCCGAAGAACGCTTGCGGTCTATGCAATCGGAAAATGCACTGCTCAAAGAAGAAGTGGATGCAGAGGAGATCGCGGCGATTGTCGGTCGTTGGACCGGCATTCCAGTTTCGAGATTGCTTGAGGGAGAGACGCAAAAGCTCCTGCGCATGGAGCAGGGATTGCATGAACGCGTTGTGGGGCAGGATGATGCTGTGCGCGTGGTCTCAAACGCCGTCCGACGTGCCCGCGCCGGGCTCCAAGACCCGAATCGCCCAATTGGTTCGTTCATCTTCCTCGGACCCACTGGCGTTGGGAAAACTGAGCTGGCGCGTGCCTTAGCAGAGTTCCTCTTCGACGATGAACACGCCATGATCCGCATCGACATGAGCGAGTATCAGGAGAAGCATACAGTCAGCCGGCTCATCGGCGCGCCTCCCGGGTACGTGGGCTATGACGAAGGCGGGCAGTTGACCGAGGCGGTGCGCCGCCGCCAGTATAGCGTGGTGTTGTTCGATGAGATCGAAAAAGCGCATCCGGAGGTCTTCAACGTTCTCCTGCAATTGCTAGACGACGGCCGCCTGACGGATGGCCAGGGACGAACTGTGGATTTCCGTAACACGGTCGTGATTATGACATCCAACCTGGGCAACCAACTCTGGGAAGGGGAGCGCGCCGTCAGCCGCGATGCGATCAATCAGGTATTGCAAAACCACTTCCGACCCGAGTTCCTCAACCGCATTGATGAGATCGTGGTCTTCCATCCGTTGGGGAGGGAGCATCTGGCAGAGATTGTAGCGATCCAGTTGCGACGGGTCAAGAAACTTCTGGCAGATAAAGGCTACAGCCTGCAAGTCAGCGCCGAGGCGCGTGAATATCTTGCGGAGGCCGGCTATGACCCGACTTTTGGCGCCCGTCCTCTGAAACGCGCCATCCAGAGGGAACTTCAGGACCCACTTGCCCTCAGGATTTTGGCGGGTGAGTTTAGCGAAGGGGATACTATTCTCGTCGAGCGTGGTCCCGAGGGACTGACCTTTACCGTGGATGTTCCGGTAGTGGAAGGTGAGGTTGTGGCGTAAAGCAGGGAAACTGCTGGTAAACAAAAATTAAGCCATGAAGATTTCTCGTCTTCACGGCTTATTGTTTTGGTAAGGCGGGTTTACTTAGCAACCTGCCTTATTCATTTATTACGCCTGCCATTCTTCCCTCTAAGTTTTTTAATTAACCGTGCAGAGAGAATACTGCCGCCTATGACACCGACCAGCAAGCCCAAACCCTGCAGAAGATAGACTGGCACGGTCATCGGTTGGGACGGCACAATTCCGTGCGGACCGTTTACGCGGCGGATGCGCCATAACGCACCTGTCCCGACCTGCTGGCGAATTGCTCCGCGCTCTGGTGCGATATGGATGATGCCGAAATCCACGATGTAAAGATTTCCATCAGGTCCAAACTGGCAGTGGCTGGGGCGCTCGAAGCCATCGTGAGGTAGCTTCGAAGCGGGTCCCGTCATCTTGTTGACCGCAAAATCGCGCACTTGCCCGCTTTCCATGTCCACTCTTACGACCTTAAACCCCGCGGGCGTTACGGCTTTAGTGATGGTTGTGATTGGCGCCAGATCGCCAAAACAGGCGACAAAAGCATCGCCTTCGAACCCAAATTCGGGATTGCGGCAGAAATCGAATCCATTCGAGGCAGCATGCGTTTGAAATGAAACAAAAGGCTTGGGGGGATAGGGATTGGGGAATTCCGCCAGCACCGGCTCACGCCCATGCCCGCCTTCGCCCCAGTAGGGATCGTCCAGCCGAATGCCGGAGGCAAAATCGGGCCAGCCATACCATTCCCCTTCCTTGATTTCATAGAAGTCATCCGGGTCATCCACGATATAACGCGCCCCACGCTCGTCCATGCCATGTTCGGTGGCGAAAAGCTGCCCATCCTCCCGGAATGCGAGACCGTACGGATTGCGCAGCCCCCATGCAACCACTTCCAGGTTACTGCCGTCCAGCTCACAGCGCAGGATGGCTCCATTGCATTTCACGTTGCCTTTGATGATCTGCCCTGGAGATGTGGAAGTGCCGAAAGGCACATACGCGCCGGTTTCAACAGTTTCACTCAGGTCTCCGAGGATATTGCGAGCTTTATAGTTACGCCCCACCAACTTAATGTCTTTTGCGGGAACATCACAAAAGTCGGGGTTTTTGTCCAGCCATTCGAACCCAAAATTGTCTGCGCCCACCACACCGCAGTTGGTGGCACAGCCCGCTCCAAAGTAAATTTTCTCGTCTGGGCCAATAATAGGATGATTGATCTGGTGGTCGCCTCGCCCGGCAAGACCAGTCAGGATGTCTTCCGCCTGCCCATCCTGCCCGATACGCATCAGTGTATCGGTATTCATGACGTAAAGATAGCCTTTGTGCCAGCAGGCGCCGGTGACCGCCGCGCCTTTGATCCATTTGTCCTCTGGCAGGGTATAGAACGGTTCCCATTCGCCGGAGCGCGTATCCACTTTCAGGATGCGCGGAACGGCATCGATTTTATGTCCGGATTCGACCACATAACAATCTCCTTCCTCGTCGAAGCAGCAATGAACAGGCGTGTTGAAGCCGCTCGCTACAATCTCTGCTGCGTAGCCTTCTGGCAGAAGAATATCGCTTGGGTTATAGCCGCGCGGTCCTTCCCGGCGGATCTTGATCTTCTTCAGCATCGGCAGGATCGGCTTGTACAGATACGACAGCCAATCCGGGATCATGGGCGCAAATTTTTCTTTTGTTTCCATGGTTTTCTCCATCTTCGATTAAGGATTTTTTGAATGGTAATGCACTCGTAAGAAAAGAGATAAATGCCAAAATAAATAAAACAGAAAACCCCGTTCCTGGAGATATGCGGTCTGACCAATCGATCATCGGACCAAACAGACCTGCTGCTGCAGCAGCGCCGGCTGTGCTGAAATTTGCCAGCCCGAAATAACGAGCCGACTCTTCTTTCGGCACCAAATCTGCGATCAGTGCCCAACTTCCACTTGAAAAGGCGGCGGATCCCAAAGACATCAATCCGCCAAAAAGAAGGATCTGGCTGGCGCTGTTTGCCCACACCAGCATGAGTGCACTGAGAGCGCTTAAGATCGCTCCAGCGTGCATCAACGGTACCCGACCGATCCGGTCGGCGAGCCAGCCGGTGAGCGGAAATGCCAAAATCGTGATGAGCGCGAGCCCTGCCAGAAGACTGCCTGCCTGCTCCGCTGCTTGATCTTGCGATAATCTCAGTCGCTCGGCAACAAAGAAGAGCAGGAAACGCCCGGTTCCATAAATTCCAAGCAAGAAGAAGAAACGAGCAAGGACCAAGCGAACAAACGCCTTCTGCTGGAAAAGGTCGAGGCGGAGTATATTTCTTAACGATGGAATGTTGGTTTTTGCTACCCGGTTTTTCTGCGGTTTGTCTTCGGGTGTGAGCCAGACTGCCAGAAGGTACGCGATGACGAGAAGGGCTCCAATCACCCCGATCGCGGGTAGCGCCCCACCTGAGCCGAGCAGCTGCCCCAGAATGACGAAACCAAGCATGGCTCCTGTCAGATCCATAAAGCCCTTAATGCCAGATGCTAGCCCGCGATGTCTTTGATGCACCAGGTCTGGGATGAGACCCTGCTGCCCTGCCTGGGCAATGCTCGCCGAAAGCTGAACCACCAGATAACCCAGCAGGATGCCTGCCAGACTGTTCAATACGGCAAAAAGGAATAAAGCAACCAGGCTTAAGACGAGACCGAGCCCAATGAATCCTTTGCGCCCCAAAATAGGTTGGAATCGATCGGAGAATGCGCCTGCGATAGGTTGAATCAACGCGCCGGCTAACAATCCCACGAAGGTGAACAGTCCCAACACGGTGGCTTGATTGTTTTGGCTGGAAACGGCACTCAATTGAAGAGGCAATACAAGCGTATTGATCCCATCGAAAAGGACGCTTAGTGCCAACCAAAATACGCTGATGCCGAAGAGCAGGCGGAACTTCGGTCTGCCCATGTACGGTTTATCCGTGTAAAGTAGGTTCAGTTCGACTGCTTGTTACTGTACCACTCGCGGATTCGTGTGTCAGGGAATTGGGAGCATTGATGTTCGCACCACGGTCCACGCCGACACCGAGACGATAGACCAACTCCCCGCCAATCCAAGCCATAACCATGGCGAGTGCTATAGCGGATAGAGAAACAGCCAGGATTGTCGTATCGGGAATGAGGTCGCGACCACGCCGCAGCCAGCTCAAGAGGAACAAGGCAAGAATAAAGACATTCCCAATCCCATGCATCAAGCCAATATTCCAGGCTCGAGAGTTATACGGTAGCCTCAGCCAGTCTATGATTCCAAACACGGCGGCAATCGCCCCACCAACCAAACCGGCTCCAATCAGATAATAGGAAACATTAGGTAGAGTCGGGTCACCCCCGATCAGGTAAAGGATGTCGAAAAGAACGCCTGTGGCAAAGAGCCCGAGAGGGAATACGACTAGTATCGGGTGAATCGGGTGTCCAAACAGCCTAATTTTGCTTTCCATGAATAGCTTCCTTTCAGGAGCAATACCAACTCGTAAACGCCAGCATCTGCTCCCGGCGTAGTCTTAACAAGCGGAAGCAACCCGAAAAGGGTTGCTTGACCGCCTGTGAAGTGCTGCTTTTGAATTGCAGGCAGAATTACCTGCCTATGGATTCGTGACCTTATTGATTAGCAGTTCGTTTTGTATGCGTACTAGTTGCAGATGGCTCTGTAATGGAATTGGGAGCATTGACATTCGCGCCCGGATCCACGCCAACACCAAGGCGATATACGAGCTCACCGCCGATCCAGGCAGTGACCAGTGCCAGCGCGACACCGGCAAACGATAAGAGCATGGCGAATCCATCTGGAATGAAGTCGACGTTGTTGCCGCGCAGGAACCAGCTGACTATAAACAGTCCTACGATTAACACGTTGCCGAGCCCGTGCCAGAGGCCGATATTCTTGGCACGCGAACCGTTTGGTAGTGCCAGCCAGTCAATGAAGCCAAAGATGGCAGCCAGCAAACCGCCGAGTACACCGGCACCGATCATGTAGTACGATGCGGTGGGGAGAAGACGATTGCCAAAGATCAGGTACAGGATATCAAAGATAACCGCTGTCGCCAGAAGTCCAAGCGGGAAGACGATCAGCATCGGGTGGACGGGATGTCCAAGAAGTTTTACCCTGCTTTCCATACAAATCTCCTTTCTTATCTGCTTATATGGTAGCGGAAAGTTATCGAATGAACAGTCAGGAGATTCCCTATTCCATAGTAGGGTTTTATCCTGTCCTTCTCGTAGATTTCCAAAAAAGCGATTTTATAACCGGTTGAGAGCATTCCCCTGCTGCACAGGCTGGCGTAGTGCCTCTGCTATAATCATTGGCATGATCTTAGTCACAGGCGCCACGGGATTCATAGGTCGCGCCCTGGTCCGTCACCTTTCTGAGGCAGGGATGCAGGTTCGGGTGTTGCTGCGCTCCTCGCCCAATTCGCCGCGCCTGCCGCGCGGTGTGCCTGTGGAAGTGGCGGTTGCCAGCCTGAACGATGAGCGTTCCATCCGCGCCGCTCTGCGAGGCGTGGACCAGATCTATCACCTCGCGACGGCAGGCACCGAAGGACGCCGGGGGAACCTGTTACGCACAGATATCGAGGGTACGCGCATCCTGGCGCAGGCAGCTGCCAGCGCGGAGATAGAACGATTAATTTATCTGAGTCACATCGGCGCGGACCGCGCCTCCGCCTTCCCTATCCAAAAATCGAAGGGGATCGCCGAGGAGCATATCCGAAAAAGCGGCGTTCCGCATACGATCATCCGCTCGACAGTCGTGTTTGGACCCGAGGACCGTTTTACCAATAATCTGACGCAGTTGCTGCGCGCGGCACCGGGCTTTTTCCCCATCCCCAACGATGGACGGACGTTGATTCAGCCACTCTGGGTGGAAGACCTCGTGACGTGCCTGCTCTGGGCGCTCCAGAATCCCGATATGGTTAACCAGACTTACGAGATAGGCGGCGGCGAATATTTTACGCTGCGGCAGGTGCTCGAAAAGCTGATGAGTGTCACAAATACGCGCCGCCTGCTTGTCCCGCTGTCGATGCCGTGGTTGCGCGCGCTGATGGTCATGCTCGACTCATTCATCCCCAACTTCAATATTTCAACCTACTGGCTGGACTATGTGGCGGTCAACCGGACCTGCCCGGTGGACAATATGCCGCGCACGTTTGGGCTGATGCCCGCGCGCTTCGGTTACCGCCTCGACTATCTTGCGCGCAAACCCTGGTATTCCGGCATCTCGGAGAAGATACAAAGATCCCTGCGTCTTTCGCGTTAACTATGCCCACCCCCGTAATTCGAGTCCTAGAATCTCCTGAAGATATGACGGCTGTGGAAGCGCTCCAGCGAGTTGTCTGGCCCGGCAGTGAGACAGATGTAGTCCCTGCGCATATGTTGATCACCGCTGTACACAATGGCGGGCTTGTGGTCGGCGCGTTCGTGGACAACAAACTGGTTGGCTTTGTGTTTGGTTTTCCCGGCATTGAATTCATCCCCGATGGACCGCGCCCCAAGCACTGTTCGCACATGATGGGCATTCACCCTGATCAGCGCAACCTGGGCATTGGTTTTGCACTCAAGCGCGCTCAGTGGCAAATGGTGCGTCACCAGGGTCTCGACCACATTACCTGGACGTATGATCCGCTGCTCAGCCGGAATGCGTATCTCAACATCACGAAGCTGGGTGCCGTCTGCAACACGTACCGCCGGTCTGAGTACGGCGACATGCGCGACGGTTTGAACGCAGGTTTACCTTCAGACCGATTCCTGATGGACTGGTGGATCAATACACGCCGCGTCGAGCGGCGTCTTAGCAAGCGCCCTCGCCGTCCCTTGAAGCTGGACGATTTTTCCAAAGCCGAGCTGCAGCCGCTCTACTCCCTCAAGATTCGACCCGATCAGTTGCCCCAGCCGCCGGAGCATTTTTCCTCTCTGAATGGAAATCTCACGCTTGCCGAAATCCCGTCGGATTTTGGTACGTTGAAAGACGCCGATTTTTCCCTGGCTCGCGACTGGCGCTTCTTCTCAAGAGAAGTCTTCGAGACGGCATTTGCGGAAGGCTATATCGTGACCGATTTTATCTACGACCAAGCGCGCAGCTTTTATGTACTTGCCCATGGTGAAAGTACGCTCATGACCAAGTAGTGCTCGAACATATAAACAAATCCGCCACAGTCGTGGCGGATTTGTTTATCGGGGATACGTTGTCTTAGGAAGGAGATCAAGAACTTGGAATAAGCAGGGTTGCTTTATCTCCGCACGCTGGGATTGTCCCCATATTCCTGCGCGTTCATGCCAACAGGGTGATATGTGGGCTCGTTATAAAGGGGTCGGGCAGTGACAGCTTGAGTAGGCTTGGGCGCAGGGCGCGGAAATGACTGAGTGGGCGTGCGAAGAGATTCAAGGTTGGTATTGCGATACACCGGCTGTTGCTGATAGCGCGTAGATCTCTGTTCCGCCAGAGAGAAGATCCGGTCCCCGGCAATGGAGAAGGTGTTGATCAACAGGACACGAATCAGCAACACCATGGCAGCGACGAATATGGGAACGATCTTGGTCATGCCAGAGGCCCCCACGAGCATGCCTCCCACTGCATTATGCTGCATGATCGCTACAGAAACACCCCACCAGGTCAGGCTGGCGTTGAAAGCCGCCGCCAGGAACCAGGCAGCGAACAGATACCAGACCTCGGCAGGCTCATCACTTCCCTGTTCGGGTGTGAAGATGCGCGCGATCCCGGCAAAGTCGATGGCGCAAAAGGCAAACGCCAGAATAGCTGCCCAGCGCAGTGGACCAAAGGACAGCGTGCCGAGGATGTCGGTGAGGGCGAACAACGTGCTGGAGTAGTTGAATATCTCAAATGCCAACAGGGCGCAAAGTATAATCATCCCAAAAATTAATCCCCTATTGTGAGCGGTTCCCTGTAGAAAAGGTAGTAGTTTGAAGGAGAGCGAACGTTTCATGGAAGCCTCCTGTGGCATTTGGCCACAACTAAAAGAGAAACTGCGGGCGATGTGTGTACTATAGAACACTTGTTCTATTTTGTCAAGAGTTTTGCGTGATTTTCGCTATATTGCAATGCCCCCATAATGAAAAGTGACAGTCACCTCTAAAAGGTGACTGTCACTTTATGGCTGTTCCATCAAGCCCCTTCGTACCACATCCAAAGTCTGCAGGGCGGTAAGATTCCGCCAGGGCCAAGCGCTCTTCATCCGCACAGGGTCGTCGAAAAAGTTGCGGGCAAAGGTCAGGTGAAAATTATCGTCGCTGAGTCCGTGGTTCGGCAGAGGCTGCACCGCCGCCCAAAAGTTCCAGAGCGGGATGTCGTAATCATATGCGATCTGTGCGATGGTGGCATTGATACTGTTATCACCCTCGAGATTATCTGCTTTGGTAGCGATAATGGGAACCGCGCCCGTTTCAAGAATGCGTTCGATCACCTGACGCATGTGCTTATCGTAGACCTCCGCCGGTTTTTCCGACCACCACGTTTCCATGCTAACAAAGACAATCGAGGGCTTCCACGTCCGTAATTCGCAGTCCAGGGGCGATTCGTTTTTATTGCAGGACTTCGGGTCGGCGCGCAGTGGGGAAAGGATGGCAGCGACGTTGAATCCGCCTTTTACCGCCAGGCTCTGGCGTGAGAAGGAGTTCTGATAGTGGTCGATCGTTGGCTGGAGGTAGGCATATTCTGTTCCTAAGCTGAATTCACCGGGTGTATCAAACATCGCCAGAAAATAGGAGGAAACATTCTGGCAATCGCCAATGACCGAAAAACGGTTCGGGTCGTTTCCGAGAGCCAATCCGCGCTCATAAACGAGGCGCATCGAGCCACTGATCTCCGTTGGCACGGCAGGCATGTGCATCCAAGCGCCTTCTTCCAGCGGCGGCTTTGGTGTAAAGGACGCAGTGGGTAACACGGTTTCTGTCGTGGGCAGGTCCGTCACCTGCACGACCGAATCTACGGAACTAGCCGTGGGCTGACTCGCTACGGGAGCGCCCATCTCTGTTGGCTGGGCGACAAGATTTATAGGTGCGGCTTGCCCTGCGGTGCAGGCAGAGAGCAAGACCACTAAGAAAAGGAATAAGATTTTGTTTTTCATCACTATGTACATTCAGCCTGAATAGCTTCAGCAATTTTATTGGCTAACAATCGCTCGCCCGTCGGTGTTAAATGGATGGCACTGTTGGTAAATTCATCGGCGAGAACGAGATCCCAAAGGTCGAGATACTGCCAGTTGCGAGCCTCGGCATGCTCGCTGAGGAGTTCACGGTATTCGTCATACGCCCAGCGCGGGTAGAAGAAATTATAGCGGATGTCGCTGTTGCGACCTTCACTGATCAGCATCGGTTCGTTGACCAGAATGGTGTCCGGTACGATTGTCATCCCGGCATCGAGCACATCGAGTGCAAGTGCATCGTTCAGCGAGTCTAACCCGTGATAGTCATCGCTGGCTTCGAGATCCGTTTGTGCCCGCTCGTAGTTGTCTGGGTAGATCTGGTCGATGCCTGTAGATGCCCATAAAGCGCCGTAGATTTGCAGGCGTATGAGGTCTGCTACCGCGCGCCGCTGACTGACAAAGGTTTGTTCCCATGCGGAAAGTTTGACCAAGGCTGGATCATTGGCGTTGATGGGTAACTGGTAATTGGTAATTAGGTCTTGGACGCGTTCCGCATTGTTCGCGACGATTGGCGACGTAAGCTGCTTGTCTTTCGGAAACGCCTCCAGCGTGGTGAGCCAGATGAGCATGTCGGGTTGGTATTGTTTGGCTTGATCCAGAATTAGCAAGTCCTTTGTGAGAGAAATTGTCGGGTAACCCAGGTTATAGGCACGGACCGTCTTTCCGCAGGCAGAGATATTGCTCTTGTTGAGCTGCCCGGCTAACGTTTGCTCGGGCGTGAGCAGTGTACCCCACACAGATGAATCGCCGATGAGCAGGACTCGATACTCATCATGCGCCTTTTCCCTGCCGGTGAGAACGTGGGAGGCGAACATCGCGTCCAGGTCGAACAGGCTCAGGTTATAAGATTCACGCGTCTCCCCAAACGGGAAGCGCTCCCGCCCCGGGAAGATCGAGTTGTACAGCGAAAGTTTCCCCAGGGGTATGTCGTTGATGACAAGGAACGCCAAGTTGAACAGTACGAATAGCAGTATCGCTTTGAGGACGAGGGGAAAGAGACGAATACGGGGTTGCATAGTGTCAGTAAAGACAACTAGAGAAAATTAAATAATTTCTGAAACACCTGCCACGACAGGGATGGATCGCTCAATGCAAAGAAGACCCACCCCAGCGCGACGAAGTGAAACGTGAGCAATATACCACCGATCGTGAGTATAGGTCGAAGTCGATTGTCTTGCCCCGCGTTCGGATAACGAGTCCGGAGGAACTCACTCCAGCGGTTTTGCAGGAACAGCCCAACACCATGCCAAAGTCCCCAAAAGATGAAGTTAAAGGTAATGCCGTGCCATAACCCAATGAGTAGCATGGTTGCCGCCTGACCGATAAGGATCATGAACCAGGCAGGGAGGCTCTTATGTCCGCGCATCCAGCGGTTGAACGGATTGAAGAAATAAGCTCGGAACCACTGTGTGAGGCTCATATGCCAGCTATTCCAGAATTGGGTCAGGTTGGGTTTGATGTAGGGCGCGGCGAAATTTTCGGGGAGCTTAACCCCGACCAGGCGTGCTGTGCCGATGGCAATGTCCGTATAGCCGCTGAAGTCGAAGTAAATCTGAAAGGCGTAGGCATACACAATGATCCACATCCAGCCCGTCGTGCGGACCTGGGTTGCCAGCGCGTCGTTCAAGGCGATGAGCGCCAGCGTGTCGGCAACTACAAATTTCTTGAAGAGCCCGAGAAAGACGCGCTGCCCGGCAAGGAGGATTTCCTCCTGCGTGAACGAAACGTCTTTTCGCAGATCTTGGCTGAAGCGCTCGGCACGGTCGATGGGACCTGCGGCGAGCGCCGGAAAGAAAACAACGTACGTAGCAAACTCTGGCAACGACAACTCGGGAAGACGCCCCATCTGCCTGTCGCGCAAGACGTGGATGAGACGAAACGCAATATACGAAAAACCCAGCCAGCGCAGATCGGTGAATGCCGCGTTTTCAATGGGACGGTTGGCAAGCGTTCGAACGAAAATGCTTGTTTGTAGTGAGAACATTGGTGTTTTGAGAACAACGAGAATAAGGATCAATAAGATGATCACGCCGCTGATGGTCCAGGTATGGCGGTGCGACATCCAGCCGAACGCCGAAAGTGCCAGCCCTGCCAGGAGGAGAAATATAAGATATTGAAAAATTTGTGGCGGCGTAGTCGCAGTAAAAATCGGATCAGGCAACAAATAACGTGAAAGGACGATCAGAGTCACAACCCCCAGGATGATAGACAACCCAGTGAGATTTTGGCGCAAACGCCACACCCCCGATGGAGATATGACCAGCCACGTCAGAATCGTAAGAGCAAGAGACAGCGAAGGCAGCCAGAAATCAAACGAGCGTAAGGGAAGGGCAGGCTGGAACCAATAGACCGCGAGCACACTAGATGCAAGTAACAGGTATGTACGCAGCGTGTCCCGCGTCAGCGCGCCGATCAACAATGCAGTCAGGATGGACACGCCGAGTTGAATTAAACCCATTACTGTTCTTTAATATCCCTTCGTGTGCCTTTGTGTACTTTGTGTTTAAGAGAGTTTACCGCGTCCCGCAGACCAGCCACTCGCCGCCTTCCTGTATAACCTGATACGTTCGTACTGAGAGGTCGAGCTGCTGGTCTTCATCATTGTAGGTGGCAAC
>Ga0196962_10000714_pt1 | contig 12279 bp, 10 predicted proteins | sample S3v_20metaG_FD_183186 | JGI IMG/M metagenome (GOLD analysis project Ga0196962, IMG submission 183186) | Soil microbial communities from Anza Borrego desert, Southern California, United States - S3+v_20 | ecosystem: Environmental > Terrestrial > Soil > Desert | place: USA: California | collected... | reverse complement strand
GCGGCGGCGGCGGTGAGTGCGGCGTTGGTAGTCACGGCGGGGAACCTATCCTGCGGCCGTGGCCGATCGCCTGATCGAGATCTTGGAGCGGCTGTTCGAGGCCTTCAATCGCGACGATGCGGAGACCGTCGTCTCGCACCTCGATCCGGACCTCGTCGTCCTCGACCCCGACCGCACGGGACGGACCTATCGCGGCTACGCCGGGTTCCGCGAGCTCGTCGAGGAATGGCTCGAGAGCTGGGACGACTACTCGGTCGAGGTCACGGGGCTGACGCGGAACGGCGACCGGATCCTTGCCGACCTCGTCCAGAGCGGCGTCGGCAGGGGCAGCGGAATCAAGTTCAACGAGCCGCTGTTCCAAGTGTTCACGTTCGGCGGCGACAAGGTAGTGCGGTTTGAGATTTACAACGAGCGCGCCGACGCCGAGCGCGCTGCGGGCCTGCGTGACTGAGAAATAGAGTTACGCCGATGAAGGAGGTCGCCTTCTTCGCGGGCGCGATCGGGGCTCTCGGCGGTGCGATCGCGGTGATCGCGCTGCGCAACCCCTTCTACAGCGTGCTGGCGCTGATCGTCCATCTGATCGCGCTCGCCGGCCTCTTCCTTCTCCTCCAGGGCGAGTTCCTCGCCGCCGCCCAGATCGTCGTCTACGCCGGCGCCGTGATGGTGCTCTACGTGTTCGTCGCCGCCTACGTCGGCAACGTCGACGAGCCGCTGTGGGAGCCGATCCCCGGCCAGCGCTTCATCGCGCCCCTGCTCGGGATCGCCCTGTTCGTCGAACTCGGGATCGCGATCATCGGATCGGGGCTGAAGTCGATCGAGAGCGAGGGGCCGACGGTCGACCTCGGCTTCGGCTCACCGGAGTCGATCGGCGAGCTTTTGCTCGAGCGCTTCCTGATCGCGTTCGAGGCGGCGTCGCTGCTGCTGCTCGTCGCCGCCGTCGGCGCGGTCGTGCTCGCGTCGCGACGGCGGGAGGAGCGGACCGGGACGCCCGAGCCCGGGCGGACGGGGGCGGCGGGCTGATGGACATCACCTGGTACCTCGTCCTTTCCGCCCTGATCTTCGCCGTCGGCGTCGCCGGCGTGCTCCTGCGCCGGAGCCCGCTGGTGATCCTCCTCTGCCTCGAGCTGATGCTGAACGCCGGGAACCTCGCCCTGCTCGCGTTCAGCCGCAGCCTCGGCAACGAGGAGGGCCAGGTCTTCGCCCTGATCGTGATGGTGGTCGCCGCCTGCGAGGTCGTCGTCGGGCTCGGCCTGATCGTCGCCGCCTACCGGCGCCGGATCCCACTCAACGTCGACGAGCTCCGGAGCCTGCGCGGCTGATGGAGCCGACCACGTACGGCTGGCTCGTCCTCGCCTTCCCCCTGGCCGGCAGCGTCCTGATCGGGCTCGGCTACCGGCTTCTCCCCGGCCGCAGCGCCGGCTGGATCGGGACGGCGGCGATCGCGCTCTCGTTCGCGGCGACTATGGGGGCGCTCACCCAGCTCCTCGACCTCCCGACCGAGGAGCGGCAGCTGACGAGCTCGCTCTACGACTATGCGAGCGCCGGGGGCCTCGATATCCAGCTCTCGATCCTGGTCGACCCGCTGGCGGTCTACATGTGCCTCGTCGTCACCGGGATCTCGACCTTCATCCACCTCTACTCGGTCTCCTACCTGAGCTCCGACCGCGGGTACGCGCGTTTCTTCAGCTACCTGAACTTCTTCGTCTTCTCGATGCTCCTCCTCGTCCTCGCCGGCAACCTGATCCTGCTGATCGTCGGCTGGGCGTTCGTCGGGTTCGCCTCGTATGCGCTGATCAGCTTCTGGTACCGGCGGACGACGGCGACCGAGGCGGGGATGAAGGCGTTCGTGATCAACGTCGTCGGCGACGTCGGGTTGGTCCTGGCAGCTCTGTTCATCTTCCGCGAGCTCGGGACCCTCGACCTGCTCGCGATCTTCGAGGCCGCGCCCGAGGAGTTCTCGACGAACGAGTCGGTCGCAGTCGCGATCGGGCTCCTGCTCCTCGTCGGCGCCGCGGCGAAGTCCGCACAGGTTCCGCTCCACACGTGGCTCCCGGACGCGATGGAGGGCCCGACCCCGGTCTCGGCCCTGATTCACGCGGCGACGATGGTCACCGCCGGCGTCTACCTGATCGCGCGGTTCCATCCGGTCTACGAGATCGCGCTCACCGCCGCCGACGTCGCCGCGATCGTCGGCCTCGCGACGCTCCTGATCGCGGCGACGATCGCGCTCGTCGTCACCGACCTGAAGCGGATCATCGCGTACTCGACGATGAGCCAGATCGGCTACATGGTGATGGGGGTCTCGATCGGCGCCTACTCGGCGGGCCTCTTCCATCTGATGACCCATGCGTTCTTCAAGGCGCTCCTGTTCATGGCGGCGGGCTCGGTGATCGCGGCGATGGCGAATCGCCAGAACATCGACCTGATGGGCGGCTTCCGCCGAGCGCTCCCGTTCACGTCGGCGACGCTGCTGATCGGCTGCCTCGCGCTCGCCGCCTTCCCGGGCACCTCCGGGTTCTTCTCGAAGGACGAGATCCTTGCCTTCGCGGAGCACCGCGGCGGCTTCTACTGGGTGTTCGCGATCGGCGGCTACGTCGGCGCCCTCCTCACCGCCTTCTACGCATTCCGGATCGGCTTCCGGGTCGTCTTCCGCGAGCCCGTCCCCGAGGCGCGCGAGCTGGAGCAGGGCCACCTGGTCCACGCCGAGCCCGAGAACCCCGCGACCGGAGAGAAGGAGGACACCGACGTCGGCTTCCCCGGCCCCGAGCACCACATCGCCGAACGCGCATGGCCGATGAGGATTGCGATGTCGGTGCTCGCGGTCGGGGCGCTGTTCGCCGGGTTCGTCCAGGTGCCCGGTGTCACCGACACGATCCACGAGTTCCTGCACGGCTCGTTCGAGCACTCGGGGTTCTACGAGGACATCCCCTCCGACGCGGCCGAGTGGCGCGGGCTCGCGGTCGGCGCCGTGATCTCGCTCGCCGGGATCCTTCTCGCGGCGATCGTCTACCTGCGCCGCCCCGGGACGACGGCGGGGCTGGTCGAGCGGTTCCCGGCGCTGCACACCTTCCTCGAGCGCAAGTGGTACTTCGACGAGCTGATCGACGCCGTGATCGTCCGGCCGGCGCTGGGATTCGGCCGCTGGGCGGATCGCACCTTCGAGCGCTACGTCGTCCAGGGACTCGTCCTCGGGGCGATCGAGACCGCGCGCGGGGCGAACGCGGCGGTTCGGGTGGCGCAGTCCGGCTACCTGCGCTCCTACGCGCTCCTGCTCGTCGTCGGCTTCTGCGGCCTCGGGGTCTACTTCCTGATCGCGGGCGGGTCATGAGCGGAGGGCGGCCGTGATCCAGGTGATGCTCTGGCTCCCCTTCGCGGCCGGGCTGCTCGCCTGCCTGGTCCCGCGCCGGTTCGCGCCGTGGGTCGCCGTCCTCGGCGCCTTCCTCACGCTCGACCTCGCGATCCGGCTCGTCGTCGACTTCGACCCCGATCTCCCCGGACTCCAGCACGCCGTCGACGAGAGCTGGATCCCCGACCTCGGGGTCCGCTACCAGCTCGGCGTCGACGGGCTCAGCGTCTTCCTCGTGCTCCTGACGACGGTCCTATGGTTCGCGGCGACGGCGTGGTCGGCGGTGCGGACGCCGGAGCGGGCGAAGACCTACTTCCTGATGCTCGGCCTCGCCGAGACCGCGACCCTCGGCGCCTTCCTCGCGCAGGACCTGCTCCTGTTCGTCCTCTTCTTCGACCTGATGTTGATCCCGTTCTACTTCCTGTTCGGGAGCTGGGGTCCCGAGCATCCCGGCCGGGAGGGCGAGGAAACGATCAGGCCCTCGGCGGCGACGATCAAGATGATCATCTACACGCTCGTTGGCTCGCTGCTGATGCTCGCGGGTGCGATCGCGACCGGGGTAATCGCCGGCGACGGGACGCCGCAGTTCTCGATCGCCGAGCTCGCCGCCGACCCGCTCGGAGAGGGCAGCCAGCGCTGGATCTTCTGGTTCTTCGCCGCCGCCTTCCTCGTGAAGATGCCGGCGTTCCTGGTCCACGGCTGGATGCCCGACGCCTACCGGATCGCGCCACTGCCGGTGCTCGCGGTCTTCTCCGGCGTACTCTCGAAGGTCGGCGCCTACGGCTTCCTCCGCATCGTCCTTCCCGTCTTCCCCGACGCGACGATCGAGTTCCAGGAGGTGCTGCTGTGCATCGCGCTCGCCTCGATCCTCTACGGATCGGTGATGGCGTTCACGCAGACCTCGGGAAGGCTGGTCGCCGGCTACTCCTCGGTCGCGCAGCTCGGCTTCATCACCCTCGGGATCTTCGCCCTGCGGCCCGATGGCGCCGACGGCGCGGTGCTGCAGATGGTCAACCACGGCCTCGTCGTCGCGCCGCTGCTGCTGATCCTCGTCATCCTCGCCGAGCGCACCGGGGGCGACGACATCACCCGGATGGGAGGGCTCGCGATGCGCGCGCCGGTCCTCGCCGCCCTGTTCCTGATCGTGACGATGGCGCTGCTCGCGATCCCGGGCTCGGCGAACTTCGTCGGCGAGTTCTTCATCCTCAATGGTGTCTTCCAGGAGAAGACCGCGTTCGCGATCGTCGCCTCGATCGGCGTCGTCCTCGCCGCCTTCTACGCCCTCCGCCTCTACCAGCGGGCGATGCACAACCGAAAGCCCGAAGGGATCGAGTCGCGCGAGATCGGCTGGCGCGAGGGCGCGATCGTCTCCGGCCTCGTCGCCTGCATCGTCGCCCTTGCGCTCTACCCCCAGCTGATCCTCGATCGCACCGATGAGTCCGCCACGGCCGCGGTCGAGGCCGCTCGGACCGAGGTCGCGCAGCGATGACCGACTTCAACGCGCCAGACATCGACTACGCCGGTCTGTCGCCGATCATCGCCCTGACCGTCGGGATGTGCGTCGTCCTGATGGTCGGGTTGGTCGCGAAGAACCGCTTCGTGAACGCGTACCTGACGCTCGCGGTCCTCGCGGCGGCAGCGGGACTCTCGATCTGGCAGTGGGGCGAACAGGAGGACCTCGTCGCCGGAGCGCTGCGGCTCGACGAGCTCGCGCTCGCAGCGGCGCTGATGGCGATGCTCGCGGGCGCGGTCGCGACGGTGCTGTCGATCCGCGAGCCGGCGGCGGACGAGGCGGGTCACGGGGCGTTCGCCGGGCTCCTGATCGGATCGGTGCTCGGGATGACGGTCCTCGCCCAAGCCCAGAACCTGATCGCGTTCTTCATCGGGCTCGAGCTGCTGTCGATCCCGCTGTACGTGCTCTGCGGGGCGGCGCGGCGGCGCGAAGACTCGCTCGAGTCGGGGCTGAAGTACCTGATCATCGGCTCGCTCGGGTCGGCGACGCTCCTGTACGGGTTCGCGTTCCTCTACGGGGCATCGGGTTCGACCGACTACCCGGCGATCGCCGAGGCGCTCGGACCCGGCGGCGAGGGCGACGACACGCTCGTGCTGATCGGGACGGCGATGGCGGCGGTCGGGCTCTCGTTCAAGGCCTCGCTCGCGCCCTTCCACCAGTGGACGCCCGACGTCTATCAGGGAGCACCGACCCCGGTGACCGCGTTCATGGCGGTGGCGACGAAGGCGGCGGCGCTGGTCGCGTTCGCGCGCCTGTTCGAGGTCGCGCTCGGGCCGATCGCTGTCGACTGGGACGCCGCCCTCGCGGCCTTGGCCGTGGCCTCGATCGCCATCGGCAACATCGGCGCCCTCGGCCAGGACTCGATCAAGCGGCTGATGGGCTACTCCGGTATCGCCCAGGCCGGCTACATGCTCGCCGGGATCGTCGTCTTCACAGAGACGGGGCTCGAGGCGATGGTCTTCTACCTCGCGGCGTACGTGCTGATGAACCTCGCCGTGTTCGTCGCGATCGTCGCGCGCGAGCGGGAGACCGATCACGGCGACGACATCCGCGCGCTCGAGGGGATCGGGCGCAGCCGCCCGTGGCTCGCGTGGCCGTTGACGATCGGCTTCCTCGCTCTCGCCGGGTTGCCCGGGACCTCGGGGTTCATCGGAAAGCTGTTCCTGATCGAGGCGACCGTCGACGCCGACTACACCTGGCTCGGGGTCGCGATCGTGATCGGGACGATGGTCTCGCTCGCGTACTACCTGCGGGTCCTCGCGGCGGTCTGGATGCGGCCCGAGCCCGAGCCGCTGCCGGCGATCGCGGGGGCGGCCGAGGGCGCGTTCGAGCCCTCCGTGCCGGATCGCGATCGCGTCCCCCCGGGCGCCAGCCGCTGCGCGCTCGTCGTCGGCGCCGGCGTGATCTGCGCCGCCGCGACGATCGCCTTCGGCGTCTATCCGGATCCGCTCGTGGACTGGGCCTCGGCCGCGGGCGAGTCTCTGGGCGCGTCCGGCTAGACCTTGCGCGCGGCGGTCGTCGGCCACGTCGAATGGGTCGAATTCGCCATCGTCGACCGGATCCCCGCGAGCGGCGAGATCGCTCATGCGACCGACCCATTCGACGAGCCGGCCGGTGGCGGCGCCGTCGCCGCGGTCCAGCTCGCGCGCCTCGCCGGCAGCGCCGAGCTGTTCACGGCGATCGGTGACGACGGACTCGGCGAGCGCTCGCGGGTGCGGCTGGACGAGCTCGGGGTCGAGGTCCACGCCGCCGTTCGAGACCGGCCGACCCGCCGGGCGCTGACGCTGGTCGATTCCGCCCGCGAGCGGACGATCACGACGATCGGCGACCGGCTCGCGCCTCGCGGCGAAGACCCGCTTCCCTGGGAGCGCCTGGAAGGGGTCGACGGCGTCTACTTCACCGCGGGCGACGGGGCCGCCCTGCGCGCGGCGCGCGGCGCCCGCGTGCTGGTCGCGACCCCGAGGGCTGGACGGGTGCTGCAGGACGCGTCGGTCCCCGTAGACGTGCTCGTGTTCAGCGATCGCGACGCGGACGAACGCGCCGCGGCCGAGGCACTCGACCCACCCCCGGCGCTGGTGGTGGCGACGCAGGGTGCGGACGGCGGCCGCTGGGTAGACGGAGCCGGCGAGCAGGGGCGGTGGGAGGCCGAGCCCCCGCCGGGCCCAGCCGCCGACACCTACGGCAGCGGCGACTCGTTCGCGGGGGCGCTCACCTGGGCGCTCGCGTCGGGAAAGCCCATCCCGGAGGCGGTCCGGATCGCCGCCCGCGCCGGAGCGATCTGCATGACCGGCCGCGGCCCGTACGAGCGCCAGCTCACCGCCTGAGCGGTGGGCGTCCTGATCACAGTCGCGGTGATCGCGGTCGCCGCCGCAGCCGGAGTGCTCGCCGAGGAGCGCTGGCCCGATCGCGCCGCCGCCTTCACCCGCTCGCTGCTGGTGGTGTCGCTGTACACCCTCGTCCCGTTCGTCGTCTTCTTCAACCTCGCCCGGGCGGAGCTCGACGCCGACGTCGGGATCGGGGTCGCGCTCGGCTGGGTCGGGGTGCTCGCGGCGGCGGCGCTGGCGTGGCTGATCTCGACCCGGCTGCTCGGGCTGTCGCGTCCGGCGACAGGCGCGGTGATGGTCTGCACCGTCGTCCCGAACTCGGGCTATCTCGGCTATCCCCTCACGGGATCGCTGCTCGGATTCGACGCGCTCGGGGAGGCGGTCGTCTACGACATCGTCGTCGCCGCTCCGTCGCTGCTGCTGCTGGCGTTCGCGCTCGGGGCGGCGTTCGGCGAGCGCGCGGGCGAGTCGGTGGGCGAGCGCGTCCTCGCCTTCTTCACCCGCAACCCGCCCCTGTACGCGGCGACCGCCGGGCTGCTGGCGCCCGCCGCCCTCGCCCCGGACGCACTCGTCGACGCCTCGAGGGTCGCGGTGATGGCGCTGCTCCCGATCGGCTTCTTCGCCGTCGGCGCGATCCTCGCCGAGGAGGCGGACGAGGGCCGCTTCACCCTCGGCTCCCCGTTCGACCCGCCGGTCGCGACCGCGATCGCGCTGAGGATGGTGGTCGCGCCGGGGATCCTGCTGGCGCTGTCGCTGCCGCTGATCGACCTCCCGGGGCCCTACCTACTGCTCGCGGCGATGCCGGCCGGGATCAACACGCTCCTGGTCGCGCACGTCTACGGCCTCGACCTGCGCCTCACCGCGCAGGCGGTCGCCTGGTCGACCGCCCTCGCAGTCGCGGCCGCGCTTCTCTGGCTCGCGCTTCCCTACTGAGCCGGCCGAGCCGGATCAGTTGTGCGACGCGGCCCCGGCGTACTCCGGGACTGCGGCGGGTGCCGAGAGCGTCCGCCGCTGCTGCTTCTCGCGACGGAGCGCGTGATCGGCGTGTCGCACGAGCGCGTCGGAGTCCTTGCCGTGGTCGGGGTAGACGGCGAACCCGGAGCAGGCGCGAAGGGTGCGGCCGTCCACGGTCAGGCGCGAGACCGCGCCCTCGAGCCGGCGGGCGAACTCGCCGGCCTCCTCCTCGCTCGTCTCGGGGGCGACGACCGCGAACTCGTCGCCGCCGTGGCGGGTGACGACGTCGTCGCGGCGGGAGTCCTCGGCGAGCACCGAGGCGACCTCGGCGAGGACGCGGTCGCCCTCGAGGTGTCCGTGGTCCTCGTTGATCCGCTTGAAGTCGTCGAGGTCGACGAGGACGAGCGAGAAGCGCCGTTGCGAGGCGGTGTGGCGCGCGATCTGTGACGCGATCGCGTCGTGCAGCTCGCGGTAGTTGCCGACGCCGGTGAGCGGGTCTCGGCGGGAGAGCTTGCGGTAGCCGGCGCGCCCGCGCTCGAGCTGCTGCCGCAGGGTCCAGACCAGTGCCGTCGCGCCGGCCAGCGCCGGAACCGCGACGAGCATGTACACGAGCTCGCGCGCGCCCTCGATCGCGGCCGCCGCGAGCATCAGCGTCACCGCGAATCCGACCTGCGCGGCGACTTCGATCGAGCGCGGGAACACGTACGCCGACCAGACCGCGACGAGGATGTAGTACCAGCAGAAGACCGGGTCGATCAGCATGCAGGTCGAGAACACCTCGAGCGAGGCGATCACGCCGACCGCCGACAGCCACCGGGGCGAGATCCGCTCCCACGGCGCCCACAGGCAGATCGCTCCCGAGATCACGGCGAGCGCCGTGAGCAGGAAGACGGTCGGAGGAAAGGCGGGGTCGTGGAACGCGATCGCGGGTGTCCCCGCGATTCCCCCGGCGATGAAGAGGACGCCGGCGATCCGGCCGTTGCGCTTCGTCGCCTCCGCCTCGGTCTGAGGCGGGTCGAGCTCGGTCTCGATCGGCGGCGGCCCGGGGTCCCCGCCCCTGACGAGGACCAACCCGCGCCGGACCTCCCCCTCTCCCCCCATACTCATAACTTGGTAACCCTAGACGGATTGGCGCCTGCCGTGCGCGGAAATCGACGAACGGCGACGGACAGGCACAGTTTGGCGGCTGCGATTGGACGAAACGGCGGATTGACCGCCGTTATCGGGTCCCGCCGCACCCAGGCTCCGCGCGCGGGGACATCGGGCCCGGCGATTACGATGGCTCGTCCAGTGCGCTATCCGGTCGAGGCATTCACCGAGGAGGAGCGGAGGATCCTCGCCCCCCGCTTCACCAACCTCGACCGGCCCGTGTTCGCACTCGTGAACATGCCCGAGACGGTGAAGGGGGCGCTGTTCGCGCGCTACTCCCGCTACGGGGGGACACTGCGCCGGCTCTACCTCGAGGAGTTCGCAGCCGACGTCCCCGACGGCGCGCGCCCATTCGAGGGCGAGGAGGGCGAGCGGGCGGCGGCGCTCTACCGAAACGTCTTCCTCGGCTACGGCGACGACTCGATAGCCCAGGTCGGCGGCGCCCACATCGCCTGCGAGTGGGTCTCCAACGTCCTCACGAAGATCCTCCAGCGCGGCCGCCTGGCCGCCTATCTCGAGCAGTCCACCCGCTACATCCCCTACGACAACCCGCTCCCCGAGACCGCGGGCGGCGGCTACCGCTACTACCGCGACGAGCGGCTCGGACCCGGCTACGAGCAGGCGATGGACGAGCTGTTCGCGATCTACTCGCGTTCGCTTGAGGCCGTCCGCGCCTGGGCCGCCGAGCGCTGGCCGCGGGGCGACGAGCCGGAGAAGGCGTGGCAGAGCTCGATCAAGGCGAAGGCGCTCGACCTCCTCCGCGGGCTCCTCCCCGCCGCGACCCTGTCGCACGTCGGGATCTTCGCCACCGGACAGGCCTACGAGCAGCTGCTGCTGCGGATGCTCGCCTCGCCGCTCCCGGAGGCTCGCGACTACGCCGGGATGATCCTCGCCGAGCTGAAGAAGGTGATGCCGAGCTTCGTCGCCCGAGTCGACCGCCCCGATCGCGGCGGCGAGTGGGTCGCCTATCTCGAGCGGCGCCGCGAGGAGACCGAGCGCTGGGTCGCCCGGCTCGGGCTCGACAGGCGCGAGCCCTCGAACGTCCCCTCGGTCGAGCTCACCCACGTCGACGGCGACGAGGAGGAGCTGCTCGCGGCCTCCCTGTTCGAGCAGGCCTCGGTACAGGAGTCTGCGATCCGCGACCGCGTCCGCGACCTGCCGCCCGACGAGCGCGCGGACGTGATCGCGGCCCTCGCCGGCGAGCGGGCCAACCGCCGCCACCGCCCAGGGCGGGGGTGGGAGGCGGTCCGCTACCGGTTCGAGATCGTCTCGGACTACGGCGGCTTCCGCGACCTCCAGCGCCACCGGATGCTGACCTGTCAGTGGCAGCGGCTTACCCCGGATCTCGGCGCCGGCGTCCCCGAGGAGGTCCGCGAGGCTGGCGTCGGCGACGACTACGAGCGCGCCTTGGAGCTCTCGCGGGACGAGTTCGACCGCCTCGAGTCCGCCGGGATGCCGGCGGCCGCTCCTTACGCCCTCTGTCTCGGCTACCGGATTCGCTACGTCCTCGACCTGAACGCGAGGGAGGCGATGCACCTGATCGAGCTCCGCTCGGGCCGCGAGGGGCACCCGACCTACCGCGCGGTCGCCCAGGCGATGCACGAGCGGATCGCCGCCGTCCACCCGGCGATCGCGGCGGCGATGACCCACGTCGACGACTCCCGCGAGCCCCGCCTGGAGCGGATCATGAGCGAGATCCGCACCCACCGGAAGAAGGTCGCGGCGGAGGCGTCCACCGCCCACTCCGACGCCCCGCCGGGCGTCAGCGCCCTCGGCTAGCCCACGCCGGCGCCCGCCTGCTTCGGCCGCCCGCCGGGTAGGTTCTCGACGAGTGACATCCGACGCGAGCTAGGAGGAGAGCATGGCCGGGCAGACCAAGGAGAAGGGCGCGGGGCAGGACTCGGAGCTGGACGTCCTCCTGAAGACCGAGCAGACCTTCCCGCCGCCCGAGGAGTTCGCGAAGGGCGCGAACGCGAGCGACCCGAAGATCTACGAGCGGGCCGAGTCGGATCCCGAAGCGTGGTGGGCCTCGTGGGCGGACGAGCTCGACTGGATCGAGCGCTACGAGCGGGTCCTCGACTGGTCCGATCCGCCGTTCGCGCAGTGGTTCGTCGCCGGGAAGCTGAACGCATCGGTCAACTGCCTCGACCGCCACGTGGCCGCCGGAAACGGCGACCGGGTCGCGTTCTTCTGGGAGGGCGAGGACGGCTCGCGCGAGGAGGTCACCTACGCGTCGCTGCTCGACCAGACCCAGCGCTTCGCCAACGCCCTGAAGTCGCTCGGAATCGGCAAGGGAGACGTCGTCGGGATCTACCTGCCGATGCTCCCGCAGACCCCCGCGGCGATGCTCGCCTGCGCCCGGATCGGCGCGATCCACAACGTCGTCTTCGGCGGCTTCTCGGCCGAGTCGGTGAAGGAGCGGATGCAGTTCTCCGACGCGAAGGCGCTCGTCACCGCCGACGCGACGATGCGGCGCGGGAAGCCGACTCCGATGAAGGAGGCCGTCGACGGGATCGCGGGCGAGATCGAGACCCTCGAGCACATCGTCGTCGTCAACCGCGGCGACACCGACCCGCCGATGACCGAGGGCCGCGACCACCTCTGGGACGAGCTCGTCGCCGACGCCGACCCCGAGTGCGAGCCGGAGCCGATGGACTCGGAGGATCCGCTCTACATCCTCTACACGTCGGGCTCGACCGGGAAGCCGAAGGGGATCCTCCACACCACCGCCGGCTACCTGACCCAGGTCGCGGCGACCCACAAGCTCGTCTTCGACCTGAAGGAGTCGGACGACGTCTACTGGTGCGGCGCCGACGTCGGCTGGGTCACCGGGCACTCCTACATCGTCTACGGGCCGATGGTGAACGGCGCGACCTCGGTGATGTACGAGGGCGCCCCGAACTTCCCCGCCGAGGACCGCTGGTGGGAGATCATCGAGCGCTACAAGGTCTCGATCTTCTACACGGCGCCGACCGCGATCCGCGCCTGCATGA
>Ga0196962_10000713_pt1 | contig 12285 bp, 11 predicted proteins | sample S3v_20metaG_FD_183186 | JGI IMG/M metagenome (GOLD analysis project Ga0196962, IMG submission 183186) | Soil microbial communities from Anza Borrego desert, Southern California, United States - S3+v_20 | ecosystem: Environmental > Terrestrial > Soil > Desert | place: USA: California | collected... | reverse complement strand
GGTCGCTTCCGCTATCTGTCGCCGCTGAGCCACGCCGTGGTCCCGGTCCAGACCGGCGGGCGCACCCTCTATCGGCTGCGCGCCAGCGGCCCCGACGCCGCCGGCATCTGCCGCCGCTTGCAGGTCGCCGGGGAGGATTGCGCGCTGGTCGACTGACCGGCGGCGATCGCCGGGCCGGCCGATCAGGCGCGGTTGAGGGGCAGGGTCCGCCGGATGCGATCGCGCAGCGCCTGCTCCTGATCGCCGCGGCCGGCGCGGTGGGCGGCGGCGCGCTCGACCAGCAGCCGGGCAAGCAGGCGGTCCTCGGCCACCGGGCTGAGGCCGGCCCGGTCGATCGGGAAAGGCTCGACGAAGCGGGCGCCGAATTCGCCGCCGCGGCGCCAGCTCACCCAGGCGCGAGCCGGCGGCAGGCCGGGCAGCTCGAGCGTGACGACGTCGCCGACTCCGACCCGGGCCTCGCAGCAGGCGCGAAAGCCCGCTTCCGAGCAATCGAGCAGCCGCACTTCAAGGCTGCTCCAGCCATTGGGCCGCAGCCGTACCGCTTCGTCCACCGCAATGCGTTCCGCTTTGCGCACGTCCCTCTCCACAAGGCGGCGCCGACCATAAGCGGCCGAGGGTTAAGGAAGCGCTTCCCCGCGCCGGCGCCTAGCGCGGCCGGGCAGGGGTTGCGCCACCTTCAGCCCTGGAGGAAGGCGAGCAGGGCGTCGCGCTTCGCCGCCAGCTGGGCGTAGTCCTGGGCCGAAGCGCGGCCCCGCACCCGCGCCATCGCCCGCTCGAGGCGCCGGCCCGCGGCTTCGCTCATCGGTCCGAGCGCTCCGGCGATCTCGACATTGTCCGCGAGCCGCCCCGAGCAGTGGAGGACGACGTCGCAGCCGGCGGCGAGCGCCGCTCCGGCGCGCTCGGCCGGCGGGCCGGACAGCGCCTCCATGGCGAGGTCGTCGCTCATCAGCAGCCCGTCGAAGCCGATCTCGCCGCGCACGATCTCGGCGATGATCCTCGCCGAAGCGCTCGCGCAATGATCGGGGTCCCACGCCGGATAGAGGACGTGCGCGGTCATCGCCATCGGCGCGTCGCTGAGCGCCCGGAACGGAGCGACGTCCGACTCGAGCTCCTGAGCGCTCGCCTCGACCACCGGAAGCTCGACATGGCTGTCCGCCGCCGCCCGCCCGTGCCCGGGCATGTGCTTGACGACGCCGCAGACGCCGCCGGCCTCGAGTCCGTCCAGCACCGCCCGGCCGAGCGCCGCCACCTGCATCGGCTCGGCGCCGAGCGCGCGGTCGCCGATCACGTCGTGGGCGCCTTCCCGGCGCACGTCGAGCAGGGGCAGGCAATCGACGTTGATCCCGACCTCGGCCAGGGTGACGGCGATCGCCTGGGCGTTGACCCGAGCCGCCTCGATGGCGCTGATCGGCGCCTTTCGGTAGAGCTCGGCGAAGCGCCAGGCGGCGGGGAATTCGGGCCAGTCCGGCGGCCCGAGCCGGGCCACCCGCCCGCCCTCCTGGTCGATCAGGATCGGCAGATCGGCCCGTCCGGCAAGCTCGCGCAGGTCATCGGTCAGCCGGCGCAGCTGGCCCCGGTCGCGGCAGTTGCGGGCGAAGAGGATGAAGCCGGCCGGCTGCGCCTCGCGAAGGAAGGCGCGCTCGTCGGGGTCGAGGCGCTCGCCGGCGAGGCCGAGGAAGGCGGGAAGCATGGCGCGCGCTTAGCCCGGGCGCGCCCGCTCCGGAAGGGCGAGGCTAGAGGTTGTCGGCGGTGAGCTTGTCCCAGCGCGCCGCCCACGGCGAATCGGGGTCCTTCTCGGTCCTCAGATAATCGGGCTTGACCATGGCAGGGCCCTGCGGCGCCTCGTCAGGGTGGGCGAGGCTGGGCAGGTCGAACGGCTCGTCGAAGCGGATGCCGAGCTGCCTCGACCGGCACCAGCGGACCCGGCCGGCGACCGCGGCGACCCCGCCCAGCTCGAGCACGACGGCGCCGCCCGGCTCGAGATCCTGGCTGCCTTCGAGCATGGCGCCGTCGGCCGAGATGTTGCGCAGCCTGACCGGCATCGAACCGCCGGCCCAGTGAAGCTCGCCGCGCAGGATCAGGCTCTGGCGCGGCGCGCGCTCGCGCTTGATCTCGACCGTCGGCTGCTCGCCGGCGCGCCGTCCGCCGACGATCAGCTCGCGGACCTGGGCCGGGCCGATGACCAGAGTCTCCTTGCCGAATTCGAGGCCGATCCGGCCGTCGCGGACCCAGCGCACGAAGCATTCGGTGCGGTTGCAGTCGGCGAAGCGGATCTCGATCCGGGCGCCGATTCGCGGCTTCAGCGCGTCGCACTGGATCATCGCCCCGCGCGAGGAGACGTTGAGGACGGCGACCTGGTGGGTGCGCCGCTGGTAGGTGATCGCGGCGGCGTCGACGACGTTGGGATGGCGGCCCTCGCGGCGCTGGTCGCAGCGTCGCGATTCCTCGCGGCGGACCTTGATCGCGGCGAGGCTGCCGCCGCCGCGGCCGCTTCCGGCCTTGCTCGCCAGCGGAAGGCGGCGTTCGCCGCGCACGAGGTTGGAGCGGATGTCATGCACGGGCCGTTTCTCCCCGAAGGAAAGTTGCTCCCGACTTATCGCTGAGAAAGCTTGATTTTCCCCTACGCGGTCACTTGCGCTTGACGTCCTTGATGGTGAGCCGGTCCTGGCGCGCCGCCCAGGGCGAATCCGGCTGCAGCTCGCTGCGCAGGTAATCGGGCTTGAGCAGGCCCGCGGCGCCGGCGCGGCCGGCCTTGCCGAGCCGCTTGAGGTCGAAGGCCTCGGCGAATCTGAGGCCGATCCGTCCGTCCTGCGACCAGCGCACCTCGCCGGCGAGGCGGACGCCCTCGAACAGGTCGAGCTCGACGTCGGAGCCGGAGGCCATCGGCTGGGCGCTTTCGAGCATGGCGCCGTCGGCGGAGATGTTGCGCAGCCTGACCGGCAGGGTGCCGCCCCGCCAGTGCAGCGAGCCTCGCCGGATCAGGCTGTGGCGCGGCGGCCTCGGCTGGACGCTCTCCCCGGCGGTGAGCGGGCGGCTCGCCAGCGCCAGGGTCAGCGCCTCCTCCGCAGCGACCGGGCGGCCGAAGAGGAAGCCCTGGATGCAGTCGCAGCCGAGCTTGCGCGCCAGCGCCAGCTCGACCGGAGTCTCGATCCCTTCGGCGGTGACCTCCATTCCGAGATTTTCGGCCAGCGCCATCATCGCGGCGAGCACGGCCTGGGCGCGGCTTCCGTCGGGCAGCGCCGCGCGCAGGAGGGACGGATGGATCTTGAGCCGGTCGAGCGGCGCCGACTTGAGGCTGATGATGCTCGCCGCGCCCTGGCCGAAATCGTCGAGGGCGAGGCGGACTCCGAGAGTCTTGAGGCCGGTAAGGACGCTCCTGATCGCCTGGCTGTCGGCGAGCAGGGCCGGCTCGACGAAGTCGAGCTCGAGCCGGTCGGGATCGAGCCCGGACGAGGCCAGCGCCCCGGCGACGGTCCCGGCCAGGTGGGGCTGCTCCAGCTCGCCCAGCGACAGGTTGATCGACAGGCGCAGGTGCCTGGGCCATTTGGAGGCTTCCGCGCAGGCGCTTCGGACGACCCATTCGCCGATCGCTCCGATCAGTCCGGTCGCCTCGGCGAGCGGAAGGAAGTCGGCCGGCGAGAGCAGGCCGCGCACCGGATGCATCCAGCGCAGCAGCGCCTCGAAGCCGACCAGGTCCTCGCTCGCCGCGTTCACCACCGGCTGGAAGGCGAGCCTGAGCTGGCCTTTGGCGACGGCGAGCCTGAGGTCGTTCTCGAGGATCCGCCGTTCGCTCTCCTGGGCGTGCATTTCGGGCTCGAAGAAGCGGTAGGTGCCACGGCCCGCGCCCTTGGCGGCGTAGAGCGCCAGATCGGCTTCCTTGATCAGCGCGTCGGCGAGGGTCCGGCCCGGCCGCGAGATGGCGATGCCGACCGAGACTCCGATCGAGATGGTGTGGCCGCGAACGACGTAGGGCGCCGAGATCTTGCCGATGATCCTCTCGGCCAGGGCGGCAAGCAGGCCCTCCTCGTCGATGCCGGGGAGCAGGGCCTCGAACTCGTCGCCGCCGAGCCGACCGACCTGGCCCTCGCCGCCGATCACCGCGGCGAGCCGCTGAGCGACTTCCTTGAGCAGCAGATCGCCGATCGGATGGCCGAGCGTGTCGTTGACCAGCTTGAAGCGGTCGAGGTCGATCATGAACAGGCCGCAGCCTTCCTTGCGGCTCGCCGAATTGGCGAGCGCCTCGTCGAGCATGGCGCGCATCCGCGCCCGGTTGGCGAGGCCGGTAAGGCTGTCGCAGGCGGCGAGGCGGCTGGAGCGGCGCTCCGCCTGCTGCGCTTCGCTGAGCTGCAGGCCGATGCCGCGAAAGCCGAGGAAGCGGCCGACCTCGTCGAAGCGCGGCCGCCCCGACAGCGACCAATAAAGGTCCTTGCGTCCGTTCGGCGAGACGATCACGTCGGCGAAGGGGAAGCGGCTCGACAGATGGAAGCCGAGCGCCGGCCGCTGATGGTCCGCTTCCTCGAAATCCTCGACCAGCAGCAATTCGACGAAGCGCCGGCCGATCAGCGCCGCCGGCTCCCGGCCGAGCGCCGCCGCCACCGGCTCGGAGACGTAGACGAGCAGGCCGTCGGCATTGGTCTCCCAGAACCAGCCGCAGCCGCTCTGCTCGAAATCGGCGACGAAGCGGCCGGCGCGATCATGCTCGGCGCCTTCCGCCGCACCGGCGGCGCCGGGAACCAGGCACAGGAAGGCACCCAGGCCGGCGAGGAGGGCAAGGAGGACGGCCGCCGCGAGCGCCGCCGGCCGCGGGTCCGCGAGCGCTGCGCCCGCGACCAGCAACGGCGCGCAAGGGATGGCGATGGCCGCGATCAGCCGGCGTCCGGAGGGAAGCCGGCCCATCGCCTCGGGGGCGGAGACGCTGAAGCCGGCGAACCGACCTTTCCTCATCGCACAGTCCCCCAACAAAGCGACGGGCAGCGCCGCGGCGCTGCCCCAAGCGGCAATCGGGCCCTGCCCGTGTCGGCCCGCTCAGCCGAGATCGATCGCGCCCTCACCGACGTCCAGCCCGATCCGGCCCTGCTTGACCCAGCGGACGACCGCTTCGAGGCGGTCGAACCCGTCGAATTCGAGGCCCACCTTCTCGCCGATGCGCGGAATGATCCCGCTTTCGATCATCACTCCGCTCGGCGACAGGTTGACGACCCGGACCAGCGACTTCTTGCGGCGGAAGACGATGGTGGCGCGCTCGACGACGCCGTGGAATCGGTCTTCGCGCCGCTGGTTGGTGACCCGCCGCTCGGCGCGCGGGATGGCAAGCTCGATCAGGCTCGGCCCTCGCCCGTCCTGGCGGCGGCACCTTTCCTTCCTCGACACGGGGTCGAGCGCGGACTTGACGTCGCCGGTGAGGATGGCGCTGCGGAATTCGTGCATGTCTCTACATCCGATGTGGAAGCGCGGCGAATATGCACGATCAACCCTTACCGAATTGCTAGCGGGCGTGGGGGCGCCGAGAGCCTCTTTCGATTCAGCGCCGAAGCCTCGCCGGGATCAAACCGCGCACGCTGTTGCCGATCAGGAAGCCCGCTTCGAGGTCGGCCTCGGTCAGCTCGGCTTCCTCAGCGGCACCCTCCTCGATCAGCCGCTCGCGCAGGACGCCGGGGAGCAGGCCGAGTGACAGCGGCGGAGTCAGCAGCCTGCCCTCGCGCTCGACGAACAGCGTCGTGAAGCTGCCTTCGGTGAGGAAGCCCGATTCGTTCCTGAACAAGACCTCGAACGCGCCCGAGCTCTCGCGAGCCTCGTCATAGAAAGCGCGGTCCGTGGTCTTGTGCGCCAGGCGGAAATCGCCGGCGGCGACGGGGAGCGGGAGGATCGCCGCTTGGACCGGCCGCGGCGGCGGCGATGGCAAGGGCCTGAGCTCGATCGCCAGCGCGCCGCTTCGCGACAGCATCAGCCGAATCACGCTCGCCCCGGCGCGAAACGTCGCCGCCTGCAGCTCGTTGCGCGCGACGTGGCGGTCGAAGGGGAAATCGAGGGCGTCGGCGCTTCGCTTCAGCCGGGCCAGATGGCGATCGAGCTCGGCGATTCCGCCATGCGGGTCGAACGCCATCGTCTCGAACAGGTCGAACCGCCTAGGATCTTGCACGAACGCTCCTTTCGCCAGGCATTCACGCCATTCCTCGCCGGCGCGGCTGTCCGCGACGATCCCCGAGCCCAGTCCCAGCCGGGCGACATTCTCGCCCGCCTTCAGGGTCAGCGTCCGGATGGCGACATTGAACGCGGCTTCGCCGTCCGGCGCAACCCTGCCGATCGCGCCGCAATAGACGCCGCGCGGCCGCGATTCGAGGCCGCTGATGATCTCCATCGCGCGGATCTTCGGCGCGCCGGTGATCGATCCGCACGGGAAGATCGCCTCGATCAGGTCGACCGGGCCGAGGCCGACGTCCAGCTCGGCGGTGACGGTCGAGGTCATCTGAAGCAAGGTCGGATAGGTCTCGATCCGGAACAGCTCGGGGACCGCGACCGTCCCGGGCCTGGCGACGCGCGACAGGTCGTTGCGCAGAAGGTCGACGATCATCAGATTCTCCGCGCGCTGCTTGGGATCGTCGCGGAGCGCCGTCGGATCCGCGTCGGGCGGGGCGGTGCCCTTCATCGGTCGGGTGGTGACCCGGCTCCCCTCGAGGGTGAAGAAGAGCTCGGGCGACAGGCTGAGGATCCAGTGAGCGCCGGTGAAGACGAGGGCGCCGTGGCCGGCGCGGGCGCGCGACCGAAGCGCCGCGTAGAGCGCGAGCGGGTCGCCGGCGGTGCGGACCTCGGCCTGGAAGGTGAGGTTCGCCTGGTAGACGTCGCCGGCGGCGATATGCTCCAGCACCCGCTCCGCGCGCTCGCGATAGTCGGCCCCGGCGACGAGCGGAGCCGGTCGCCCGGCCCAGGCCCCGGCGGGGTCGGGAAGGAAGGCGGGCGGATCGATCGCCCGGGCGTCCGAGAACAGGCCGAACCAGAGGAGCGGCGGTTCGTCGGGACCTGGCGCGACGGCGAGCGGCGCAAGCCTCGGCTCGAGCGAATAGCCGGCCTCGTAGGCGATGAAGCCGGCGGCGGCGCGGCCGCGCAACCGATCGAGGCAGGCGCGGACCTCCCTGGGATCGCGAGTCTCGATCACTTCGGCGGGGTCGGCATGAAGAAGGGCGCCGCCGCCCGGACGGCCGTCGTCGAGCAGCACGAACGGCGCGGTTGTCATCGCCGGCCGAAGCGCCCATCTCGGCGGGTCAGGAGAGCGCCCTTGGTCTGCAGCACCTTCGATCTGTTCAAGATCGGCGTCGGCCCGTCGAGTTCGCACACGATGGGACCGATGACCGCCGCCTGCCGCTTTGTCGAGGGGCTGCGCGACAAGGGGCTGCTCGCCGCCACCGAGCGGGTCGAGGTCGATCTCTACGGCTCGCTCGCGCTGACCGGCAAGGGCCACGCCACCGACCGCGCGATCCTGCTCGGCCTCGCCGGCCAGCGTCCCGACGGAGTCGACCCCGATGCCGCCGAAGCGACGATCGCGGCGATCCGCGGGTCGGGGCGGATCCGGCTCGGCGGGTCGCGCGAGATCGGCTTCGACGAGGCCCGCGACATGCGCTTCAACCAACGCGAGCGTCTGCCCCATCATTCCAACGGCATGCGCTTCTCGGCGACGACGGACGGCCGGACCGAGAGCCAGGTCTATTATTCGGTCGGCGGCGGAGCGATCGCCGACGAGGCGACGGTGGCGCGCAACGCCCCGCCCGAAGGCGTCTGGGACGTCCCCTACCGCTTCAGCTCAAGCGCCCAGCTGCTCGAATTCGCCGACCGCGAAGGTCTCAGCATCGCGGAGATCGCCCGGGCCAACGAGCGCGCCGCTATGCCGGACGAGGAGATAGACCGCCGGCTCGACGCGATCGTCCAGGCGATGTCGGCCTGCATCGACCGCGGCATGGCGGTGGACGGAATCCTGCCCGGCGGACTCAACGTCAAGCGGCGGGCGCCGGCGCTCCACCGGCTCTTGACCGAGCGCGCCGAGCGGGCGCTCCAGGATCCGCTGACGGTGATCGACTGGGTCAATCTGTGGGCGCTGGCGGTCAACGAGGAGAATGCGGCCGGCGGCCGGGTCGTCACCGCGCCGACCAACGGCGCGGCGGGGATCGTTCCGGCCGTGCTTCGCTACTACCAGCGCTTCACCCCGCGGGCGACCTATGGGGGCGTCCACGTCTTCCTGCTGACGGCGGCGGCGATCGGTTCCCTGTTCAAGGAGAATGCCTCGATCTCGGGCGCCGAGGTTGGGTGCCAGGGCGAGGTCGGGGTCGCCTGCTCGATGGCGGCGGCGGGGCTGACCGCGGCGCTCGGCGGCACTCCGGGCCAGGTCGAGAATGCCGCCGAGATCGGCATGGAGCATAATCTCGGCCTCACCTGCGACCCCGTCGGCGGCCTCGTCCAGGTGCCCTGCATCGAGCGCAACGCGGTCGGCGCGATCAAGGCGATCGAGGCCTCGCGGCTGGCCCTGGTCGGCGACGGCTCGCACCGGGTAAGCCTCGACCAGGTGATCGAGACGATGCGCAAGACCGGCCTCGACATGAACGTCCGCTACAAGGAAACCAGCCTCGGCGGCCTCGCCGTCAACGTCGTGGAGTGCTGAAAAAGGCCGGTTTCTCTCCGCGCGCCTGCGCCCAGGAGAGCGCGCCTGCGCTCAAAGGCACTGCGCCTGTCGCTCAGACCAGCCGCGTCAGCCCGTAGAAGGCGGCCGCGATCAGGGCCGCGGCGGGCAGGGTGACGATCCAGGCGAAGACGATGTTGCCGGCCACCCCCCAGCGCACGGCGGAGGCCCGGCGGGCGGCGCCGACGCCCATGATGCAGCCGGTGATGGTGTGGGTGGTCGAGACCGGGATCCCGAGCGAGGTCGCGGAGAAGAGCATGATCGCGCCGCCGGTCTCGGCGCAGAAGCCCTGGTGCGGAGTCAGCCGGGTGATCTTCGATCCCATGGTGTGGACGATCCGCCATCCGCCCATCAGAGTGCCCAGCCCCATCGCCGCCTGGGCGGAGATGACCACCCAGAAGGGCACGTGGAACTCGCCGCCGAGCATGCCTTGGGAGTAGAGCAGGACGGCGATGATCCCCATCGTCTTTTGCGCGTCGTTGGCGCCGTGGCCGAGCGAGTAAGCGGCGGCGGAGACGAGCTGGAGGCGGCGGAAGGCGCGGTCGGCCGTCCCCGCCGCCACCGGCCGGAGCAGCCATGAGGTCAGCGCAACCAGCACGATCGCCACGATCATTCCGATCGTCGGCGACAGGAAGATGGCGACGGTCGTCTTGATCACGCCGGAGGATTCGACCACCGCGAGGCCGCCCTTTGAGATTCCGGCGCCGAGCAGGCCGCCGATCAGGGCGTGGCTGCTGCTCGACGGGATGCCGAGCAGCCAGGTGATCACGTTCCAGGCGATCGCGCCCATCAGCGCTCCGAACACCACGGCCGGGTCGATGATGTCGGCCGAGACGATGCCCTTGCCGATCGTCTCGGCGACGTGGAGGCCGAAGAAGAGGAAGGCGATGAAATTGAAGAAGGCGGCCCAGACCACCGCCAGCTGCGGCGACAGCACCCGGGTCGAGACGACGGTGGCGATCGAGTTGGCGGCGTCGTGGAGGCCGTTGAGGAAATCGAACAGCAGGGCGACGCCGATCAGCGCGACCAGCAGCGGAAAGGCGAGCGTGGGGTCCATCACGCGTGGTCGATCACGATGCCCTGGATCTCGTCGGCGACGTCCTCGAGCCGGTCGAGCACCCGCTCGACATGGCTGTAGATTTCGCGCCCGACGATGAACGCCATCGGCCGCTCGGCGCCGTGCGACTGGAACAGGCCCTTCAATCCTCTTTCGTGGAGGTCGTCGGCCTTGCCCTCGAGGTGGACCACCGCCTCGGTGATCTCGTGGAGCCGCTGCGCGTGGCGGCCGATATTGCGCAGGAGCGGCACCGCCTCGCGCACCAGCCGGGCCGCTTCGGCGGCATGGCGGCTCATCTCGAGCATCTGCGGCTCGAAGCTGGTCACCTCGTAGAGGGTGATCGCCTTGGCCGTCTGCCACATCTCGTCGAGGGCGTCGTCCATCGAGGAGGTGAGGGCGGTGATCGCGCTTCGGTCGAACGGGGTGATGAAGGAGCGCCTCACCGCGACCAGGACGTCGCGGGTGACGTCGTCGGCGGCGGTCTCGTGCTCGGCGATCCTTCGGCAGGATTCGGCGATTCCCTCCTCGCCGGCGAACATCGCCGCCATCGCGTCGGCGCCGGCGACGAGGATGTCGGCATGCTGGGCGAACATGTCGAAGAAGCGGTCTTCGCGCGGCATGATGCGGCGTATGATGTTGAGCATCCTGGCACCCCTAGCGAATCGATTCAGGCCCATAACGACCGCCCCCGCTTCCGTATAGCCGAGCGCGGCCGGGTCGAAGGACAGGATCAGCGCCTTGAGCTCGGGCTCCTCGACGGCGAGGGCCGCCTTGCGCGGCTCGAACCAGCGCGCGGTGCGCTGGTTGCGCTCGGGCCAGGCATAATGCTGGTGGGTGACCCGCATCGCATAGACGGTGACCTCGGCCGGCACGACCTGGCCGGAGCGGCGGCGCTTGCCGTAGCCGTAGCGGCCGATCGGCGAGTCCGACAGGACGCCCTCGATCCCGGCCTCCTCATGCGCCTCCTGGGCCGCCGTCTCGTGGCCCTGGAGCCGGGGCATCGGATTGCCCTTGGGGATCACCCAGCGGCCGGTGTCGCGCGAGGTGACGAGGAGGATCTGCAGACCCTTCTCGCGGTCGATCTTGTAGGGAAGGGCGCCGAACTGGGTGAGCAAGGGCGACTCCGCGGGTGCCGGCCGATCCTGGCCGCTTTGGGGCTTGAACGCCACAGCCGCCGGGAAGGGGCCTGGCGGCGACGAATGCCCGGCCCTGTCCCGGCCTTGATGGGCCCCGGTCCGCCGGGTCGCGAAGCTGCGGCTTGACAGGTTCCGCCGCCTGTGTGGGTATCGCGGCGCCTTCGGGCCGCTGCGGCGTCGGGGGAATGGTCAGGCAGGAGGCGGCGCCATGGGCGTATCGACGATCGACGGCACTCTCGAGGAGGCGGTGCTCAAGCGCGTCCGCCGCAACCTTCGAATCTACGAGCGGCTCACCTTCCGGCTGCGCGACGGCACCAGCAAGTCGATCGCGAAGGCGATCGTCGAGGCGCCGCTCGCCGAGCGCCTGCTGCCCGGGACGAGCGGCCGCTTCTATCTCTACACCGCGATCGACCATCGCGGCCTCCACGGCCTTCGCGACGAGTCCGGCCAGGCGACCTATGCCTATCCGAAGAACAATGAGAAGGCGCTGCTCGTCGTCATTCCGATCATGCTGCTCTGGGTGGGCGTCTCGATCGCCTTCCTCGGCGGAATTCCGATCCTCGGCGGCCTCGCTTTGCTCCTCAGCGTCCCGGCCTATTTCCTCTACCGCGGCACCCGGACGGAGGCCGAGCGCCAGTTCCAGGCCGACAGCGGCCATGTCCCGGCGGCGCCGCTCGCCGCCAGCAGCCCCGCGGCAGGCGCCTGAATGGGGCAGGGCGGCGGCTGGACCTACCGCGATCCCGGCACGCTCGGCGCCTGGGCGCGGCGGCTGCTCTGGGCCAAGGCCGCCCTGTCCGCGGCCGCCATCATCCTCGTCTGGGCGCGCGGCTTCGAGCCTGCGAATTCGGGCGCCCCCGAAGCCGCTTTGCTGCTCGTCGACGTCCTCCTGTTCGTCGCCGCCGCGATCCTGACCCTGCGCTGGATTTACGTCGCCAACGCCAACGCCCACGCCCTCGGCGCCTCGGACATGATGGTCAGCCCCGGCTGGGCCGTCGGCTGGTTCTTCGTGCCGCTGATGAACCTCGCAATGCCCTTCATCGCGGTCCGCGAGATGTGGAAGGCCAGCGCCAACCCCCGCGACTGGCAGATGCAGCCGACCCCGGCGGCGATCCCGGCCTGGTGGGCGCTCTGGCTGGTCTCCGGAGTCACCGGGATGATCGGCTTCCGGCTCTCGCTCGAGCTGGAGAAGGGCGAGGGGGCGGCGGCGGAGATGTTCTTCGTCGCCTCCGATCTCGCCTTCATCCCGGCGCTTCTGCTGCTCGCCTGGATCATCGGCCGGATCGACTCGATGCAAAGCCGCGGCGTTCCGGCCGAGGTCTTCGTCTAGGCTGAATCGACATTCAGCGCATCCAGATCATGGATGCGGCGAGCTGGATGAAGCTGAGGAAGTGAAGGGCTCTCCGGTCGTAGCGCGTGGCGAGGCGGCG
>Ga0196962_10000712_pt1 | contig 12297 bp, 9 predicted proteins | sample S3v_20metaG_FD_183186 | JGI IMG/M metagenome (GOLD analysis project Ga0196962, IMG submission 183186) | Soil microbial communities from Anza Borrego desert, Southern California, United States - S3+v_20 | ecosystem: Environmental > Terrestrial > Soil > Desert | place: USA: California | collected... | reverse complement strand
AGGTCGCGTTCGATGGCGGCCAGCTCGCGCGCCAACTCGCCCGCGCTCTGCGGCCGCGCGGCCGGGTCTTTCGCCAGCGCGTGCATGACGAGGCGGCCGACCCCGGCGGGCAGTTCGGGCCGCAGGTTGTCGAGCGGCGCGGGCTGCTCCTGCACCTGCTTGAGCGCGAGGGCCGTGGCCGAGGGCGCGTCGAAGGGCGGCCGCCCCGCGAGCATCTCGTAGAGGATGACGCCGAGCGAGTAGATGTCGCTGCGCGCGTCGACCTCGGAGCCGGCGCATTGCTCGGGCGACATGTAGCGCGGCGTGCCGACGATGGCCCCGGTGTTGGTGACGCTGCCGGCCCCACCCGTCGTCGAAAACTCCTTCAGCTTGGCGATGCCGAAGTCTACGACCTTGACGAGCGTGCGGCCGCGGTGGTCGCGCGCGAGGATGATGTTCGAGGGCTTGAGGTCGCGGTGGACGATGCCGCCGTGGTGCGCCACGTCGACGCCCTCGGCGACCTGCCGCGCGACGTGGACGGCCTCGGCCGTGGGCAGCGTGTGGGCCGCGTCCATGTACTCTCGCAGGGTCTGCCCCTCGACCAGCTCCATGACGATGTAAGCCTCGCCGGTCGGCAGCAGGCCGTAGTCGTAGGTGTCGACGATGTTCGGGTGGTTGAGGCGGGCGGCGGCGCGCGCCTCGCGCCGGAAGCGTTCGAGCGCCTGCGCGTCCCAGAGGAAATCGGGGAGGAGGAGTTTGATCGCGGTCGGCCGGTCGAGCTCGACGTGGACGCCGGCGTAGACCGCGCCCATCCCGCCGCGGCCGAGGAGGCGTTCGAGCCGGTACTTGTCGGCGATGAGCCGCGGCCCGTGGCGCGAAGGCACGAGCACGCCGTGGCCACTCGCGCAGGCCGTGTCCGTGTCCTCGTAACAGTATCGGCAGACGGGGCAGATTTTCATCGGCGGGGCGATTATACATGAAGGGCGTGTAGACGGTAGAAGAACAGTCGCCCGCGACGCGTCCGCGCGCCCTCGCCCTGCGCGTTGACACCCCGCCACGCGGGGCGTATCGTTCCCGCGTCGCCTTTCAGGCGCGCCCCTCAACCTTATCGCTCTCACGTCCGCTTCAAGTAAGGAGTCACACCATGTCCAGCCGAGTGAGAAGAAGCATGCGAAAGTTTCTGGCGCTGGCAATCCTCACCCTGTGTTTGGCGTCGCTGTCTCTTCCGCCCGCCAGCATGAAGGCGCAGACCGACCCCGTCCCCTGTGAGGTCTGCGAGGCTCAGTTCGAGCTGTGCCTTGAGAACTGCATCGAGCAGGCGGGCGGGTATTGCCCCGGCACCTCGTGCGCGCAAATGCAACTCGCCTGTCGCCGGCCGTGCGACACCATGTACCAGACCTGCCTCGCCAACTGCGAGGTTCGCAAGTAACAGCGGAGGAGGATTAGCGGCGGGGGGCGGGGCCGGGCCTCGCCCCTCTGACTTTTGGGCGAGGGGGGCGGGTCAAGTCTCTTTCGCGGATGGTTCAGCCGAAGAAGACTTCGGCGACGGCGTAGATGTCTTCGTCGAGGTATTTGAGGCGCTGGACGGCGTCGTCGAGGGGGATGCTGACGATCCTGCCGCCGCGCAGCGCGACCATGCGGCCCCAGCCCTTCTCCAGCACGACCTCGACGGCCTTGACGCCGAAGCGGGTGGCGAGGACGCGGTCGAAGGCCGTCGGCGTGCCGCCGCGCTGGACGTAGCCGAGGTTGGCGTGGCGGGTGGTGATGCCGGTCTCGATCTCGATCTGGCGCGCGAGGTGGAAGCCGATGCCGCCCATCCGCCCGTTGGCGTAAATCTGCTCCCGCACCTCTTCGCACAGGAAGTCCTCGTCCGGGTGCGGGCGCGCGTCCTCGGCGACGACGATGATGGAGAAGGCGCTGCCCTGCAGCTTGCGCAGGCGCAGCAGCTCGCAGACGCGCGAGAGGCGGAAGGGGTGCTCGGGGACGAGGATCACGTCGGCCCCGCCGGCGATGCCGCCGTAGGCCGCGATCCAGCCGGCGTGGCGCCCCATCACCTCGATGACCATCACGCGGTGGTGCGACTCGGCCGTCGAGTGCAGGCGGTCGACGGCCTCCATCACGGTGTTGACCGCGGTGTCGAAGCCGAAGGTCACGTCCGTGCCGTCGAGGTCGTTGTCAATCGTCTTCGGGATGCCGACGACCGGGTAGCCGTGGACGCGCCACATGTCGCGCGCCGCGCGCAGCGTGCCCTCGCCGCCGACGACGACGAGGGCGTCGAGCCGGTGCTTCGACCAGTTGGCCTGAATGCTGCGCAGGTGGGCGGGGTCGTCTTCGGGGTTGACGCGCGAGGTGCCGAGGATGGTGCCGCCGCGCGGGAGGATGCCGGTGACGGCGAAGCGCGGCAGGGGGTGGATGTCGTCCTCGATGAGCCCCCGCCAGCCGTTCTTGATGCCGAGGACTTCGGCGCCCGGTTCGAGGAGGGCGCGCCTGACGACGGCCCTGATGACCGCGTTCAGGCCGGGGCAGTCGCCGCCGCCGGTCAGAATCCCCACACGCTGCTTCATCGGAATCCCTGCTTGAAAGCGACCGCACGGAAGTCAGAATTGATTTGGCTGAAACACCGCGCCTATAATCTCGCGACGCACAGGGCATGTCAAACGACCGAAATTTTCGAAGCCCGACGCCGGGCGGCGGCGGCGCGCAGGCCGGGCCGCTGACGCTCGGCATCGACACGGCGACCGAGCGGCGCGGCGTCGCGCTGATGCGCGGCGCGGAGCTCTTGGCCGAGCGCGCGAGCGACCTGCGCGAGTCGGGCGCGGCGAGCGTGCTGCTTGAGATCGACGCGGCGCTCAGAGACGCCGGCCTCGCGGTGCGCGACGTGGAGTTGTTCGCCGCGGCCTCGGGGCCGGGCAGCTTCACGGGCCTGCGCGCGGGCATCGCGACGCTTCGGGCGCTCTCCGTCACGCTCGGGCGGCCGGCGCGCGGCGTGCCGACGCTGCACGCCGTCGCCTACGCCGCGCGACCCGCGGCGCGGCTCGCGGCGCTCATCCCGGCGGGCCGCGGCGAGGTCTTCGCGCAGTTCCTCTCGGTCGACGGCGCTGGGAACGTCAGAGAACTTTCGCCGCCGGCTCACGTCGCCCCGGCGCGGCTCTTCGAGCAGGCGGCCGTGGCGCGCGGCGCGCTGAAGTGGGCCGGCGGCGGCGCGCTCAAATATCAGGACGCGATCAGGGAGGCGGCCCGCGCGCGCGGCTTCGCCTTCGCGGAGACTGACGGCGCGGCGGGCGCGTCCGAAGACGTTTGGCGGCTGGCCGCCCCCGCCGACAATCTGGCGCGTTGCGTCGCGCTGCTGGCGCAGGCACGAATGCGCGGCGGCGCGGCGGCAGACGAACTGAGGCCGCTCTACGTGCGGCCGTCCGACGCGGAGTTGCACGAGGAATGTCGAGCGCAGGGTTGATCGCCGAACTCACGCACGCGGGCTTCCTCATCGAACGGATGAGTGAGCACGACCTGCTCGAAGTGGTCGAGATCGAGGAGGCGTGCGGGCTGAGCCAGTGGGGCTGGGACGCCTACCGCGCGGAGCTGGAGAGGCCCGAGGCGATCATGCTGGTCGCGCGCGCGCCGCGGCCGGAGGTCTTGAACGGGCGCGGGGTGGCCGGCTACGTCGCCGCGCGCCTCGGGGCCGACGAGGTGCACGTCAACAACATCGGCGTGAGGGCCGAGGCGCGCCGGCTCGGACTCGGCGGCGTGCTGCTCGGGCTCGCCCTCGACCTCGCCGCGCGGGGCGGGGCGCGCGGGGCCGTGCTCGAAGTCCGCGCCGGCAACCTCCCGGCGCAGGCGCTCTACCGGCGGCTCGGCTTCGCCGTCGTCGGCGAGCGGCGCAGGTATTACCGCGAGCCGGCCGAGGACGCGCTCGTGATGACGAGGCCGCTCGGCCCATCGGCTTGATAAGGGTTCACGATTGGGCTAACATTTTCGCACGGGTAAAAAGGAGCCGGCGGCGCGCGCGCGAGGGCGCGCGCCAAGCCGGGGAGCGAGACCACACGACCCACGCATCTGAAAGGAGATTCTCCGAGATGGAAATGACGAACACGGACGGCCTCAAGGAGCAACTGATCGCCTCAGACCCCGAGTTCCGCGAGCTGGCGCGCGAGCACGGGCGCTACGAGCAGCGCCTGAGCGAGCTCTCGTCGCTCCAGTTCCCGAGCGACGAGGAGCAACTCGAAGAGATCACGTTGAAGAAGAAGAAGCTGGCCGTGAAGGATCAGATGCACGCCATCATGCTGCGCCACCAGAGGGCCGACAGCGTCACGCACTGACGCGCGCCGCGCGGGGCAGGTAGTTTTCCGGAGGGACGGGGACGCGTCAAGGTTTTTGAGCGCCCCCGTTTCCGTTAAGAGGCGGGGGCGGTTTAAGAGTTAAGTCTTCGGGCGCGCGCCCGGCGGGTCGCCCGCGGCGCGCGGGAGGGTTTCGGGCGATGGTGAAAGAGGGGCTGGCGTGGGTGCTCATCCCGCTCGTGGCCGCGGCGGCCGCGGGCCTCTTCGGCCTCTGGTGGCTGGCGCTGCCGCTGCTCGCCCTCGCGGCCTTCATGGCCTACTTCTTCCGCGACCCGAACCGCGCCGTCGCGCCCGACCAGAACCTCGTCGTCTCGCCCGCCGACGGCCGCGTCACGCGCATCGAAAAACTCTCGCCCGAAGACCCCGCCTCGCCCAGCGTCGTCAGCATCTTCCTCTCGCCCTTCGACGTGCACGTCAACCGCGCGCCCATCGCCGGCAAGGTCACGGACGTGACCTACACCAAAGGGCGCTTCATGATCGCCACGCGCGACGAGGCGAGCCTCGTCAACGAGCAGAACGCGCTGACCATCAGGGGCGAGCGGATGACGGTCGTCTGCAAGCAGATCGCCGGCGTGCTCGCGCGCCGCATCGTCTGCTGGAAGCGGCCGGGCGACGAGTTGGGACTGGGCGAGCGTTTCGGCCTGATTAAGTTCGGGTCGCGGACCGACCTCGTCCTGCCGCGCGAGGTGAAGATCGAGGTCGAGATCGGGGCGCGCGTGCGGGGCGGCGAGACCGTCATCGGGAGGATCGAAGATGGCCGTTGAAACTGCGCGCGCGGAGCCTGACTCCGAAGAGAGGAGGGAGCGCCGCGGCATCAAGAAGGGCCTCTACCTCCTGCCGTCCGCCTTCACCGCCGCCAACATCGGCATGGGCTACTACGCCGTGATGGCCTCGCTGCGCGGCTTCCAACTCCTCGACGCCGACCCGGCCGCGGCCACCGCCAACTTCGACAACGCCGCCCGCGCCATCGGCTGGGCCATGCTCTTCGACGCCCTCGACGGCCGCATCGCGCGCATGACGAAGACGACCACCGAGATGGGCATCCAGCTCGACTCGCTGGCCGACGTGCTGACCTTCGGCATCGCGCCCGCCGTGCTCGCCTACGCGTGGGGCTACGGCGCGGCCTTCGCCGACGGCAGTCAGGCGCAGAAGCTCGGCTGGTTCGTCTCCTTCATGTTCCTCATCTGCGGCGCGCTCCGCCTCGCGCGCTTCAACGTGCAGGCGACCCGCCCGCGCCCGCTCGCCGAGGGCACCGCGAAGGTGGACAAGAAGAACTTCGTCGGGCTCCCGATCCCCGCGGCCGCCGGCCTCATCGCCTCCATCGTCCACTTCGCCCCGACCCCGCTCAAGTCTTACGGGGGCGACCTGCCCTCGCTCTACGGCGGCCTCATCATGGGGCTGATCGCCGCGCTGGGGCCGCTGATGGTGAGCACCATCCGCTATTCGAGCTTCAAAGGCGTCGGCGGGACGCGGCGCTCGACGGCGAGGGTGGTGCTCCTCGTCGCCTCAGTCGGCATGCTCGTCTGGCTCTACTCGCGCTACACGCTGCTCGCCATCGTCTCGGCCTACGTCCTGCACGGCATCGTCTTCCGCCTCGCCTCGCTCTTCCGCTTCCGCCAGCCGCAGGAGAGCCACTGATAATCAACCGAGGCCCGTCTTCGTAAACCCCGCGTCGGCCCGGGGCGCGCCGCGTCAGGGCCCCGCCGGGCCGCGGGCGCGTTCCTGCGTGCCCGCGTAGGCGAAAAGCCCTTTCCGCGTCGTGACGAGGAGGAGTCCGTCGTAGAGGAGCGGCGCGGCCGCCGTGTTGTTGTCCTCGCCGACGTTAATGCTGTTGAGCTTGCGCCCGTCGCGCGGGTCGAGCACCACGCACTCTTCGCCGGAGAGCGGCGCGAGCAGGACGCCGTCGGCCGCCACGAGCGGCTGCGCCGCGACCCGCCCCGGCAACTGCCGCTTCCAGACACGGTAACCCTTGCGCGGCGAGAGGCAGTAGGCGAAGTTGTCGAGCGAGGTGACGAACAGGCATTCGCCCGCCGGCACCACCGCCTGCACGGCCCCGCCCGTGCGCGCGCGCCAGCGCAGACTCCCGTTGCCGGCCTCCAAGGCGTAGACGTGCCCGTCCTGCGAGGCGGCGTAGACGGTCTCGCCGGCGACGACGACGGGGGCGCGGAAAGGCTTCCGTGTCTGATAACGCCAGAGGGTGCGTCCCGTCTGCCGTTCGACGGCGAAGAGGGTGCCGGCCTCGTCGCCGATGTAGAGTCGGCCGCCGGCGAGGACGGGCTGCGAGAGGAAAGGGGAGGGGTGTTGTCTGACCCAGAGCACCTCGCCGGTCGCCTTCTTCAGGGCGTAGAGGCGGCCGTCGGACGCCCCGCCGTAGACCGCGGACTCGCCCGAGACCAGCTGGCCGCGGATCGGGGCCGAAAGCATCCGCAGCCAGAGCGTCACGCCGCTCTGCTGGCCGAGAGACCTGACGGCCCCCAAAGTCTGCCCCGGCCTGTCGCCCGCCCCGCCCGCACTCTCCGAGGCCACGTAGAGCGCCGACTCGTCGGCAGACGGCGCCGCCGAGATGCTCCCGCCGACCTCCGCACGCCAGTTCAACACCCCGTCGGAGGCGCGCAGTGAGATTACCTCGCCGTTTTGCAGCGGCAGGTAGACGCTGCCCGCGCCGAGCGCCGGCGTGAGGTTGACCGTCTCGGCCGTCTCGAATTTCCAGACGACGCCGAGCGGCCTCGACAGCAGTTGCCCCTCCTGCCCGCGCGCCGCGAGGGCCGGCAGGAGCAGGGCGAGGGCCAAGCCGAGTCGTCTGAAAATTCCTTTTCGATTAACCTTCATGTCCGGCCGCAGACCCCGCCCGGCGGGGCCACCCCTCGCGGAACCTCTTCTTTGATTAGAACCGCGTTCTCTGTTTAAATAGCCGCAGTCCGCAGACCCGAGGAACCTGAACACCCCTTTCGGCCAGTCCGAAGGATGCCGGGAACCCTCAGGAGGTTTACTTTGAATCAACAGCCCGCGCACGACACCGTCATTATCCTGGATTTCGGCTCACAGTACACCCAGTTGATCGCGCGCCGCGTCCGCGAAGCCAAAGTTTATTGCGAAATTCTACCCTATAACGCCTCGCCGGAACTCGTCCGCGCGCGCCGGCCGAAGGGGCTGATCCTTTCGGGCGGGCCGGCCTCCGTCTACGAGGAGGGCGCGCCGCGCCCCACCGCCGAGCTCTTCGCCGCGCTCGACTGCCCCGTCCTCGGCATCTGCTACGGCCTCCAAGTCCTCGCCGCAGACATGGGCGGCGAGGTGGCGCCCACGCAGAGCAGGGAGTACGGTTACGCGCGCCTCTTCGTCACCGAGGCGGAAAGCCCTCTCTTTCAGGGACTGCCGGGGGAGATGGACGTTTGGATGAGCCACGGCGACCACGTCACGCGGATGCCCGAGGGATTCCGCGAGACGGCGCGCACGGCCGGGGTGCTTAACGCTTTCGAGAGTTTAAGCAAGCGCATATACGGCGTCCAGTTCCACCCCGAGGTGGCCCACACGCCCTTCGGCGTTCAGATTCTCCAGAACTTCCTCTTCAACGTCTGCGGGGCGCGCCCCGACTGGTCGCCGCTCGCCATCATCGGCGAGCAGGTGGAGAAGATCAGGGAGGCGGTCGGCGGCGAGCGCGTCGTCTGCGGCCTCTCGGGCGGGGTGGACTCGACGGTCGCTGCCGCGCTCGTGCATCAGGCGGTGGGTGAGCAGCAGACCTGCATCTTCGTCGATTCGGGCCTGCTCCGCGAGGGCGAGTTCGAGGCCACCTGCGCGCTTTTCAGGCAGAGCATGAAGCTGAACGTCGTCGGGGTGCCGGCGGCGAAAGACTTCCTCGGGGCGCTCGCCGGCGTCACCGACCCGGAAGAGAAGCGGCGCGCCATCGGCAGGGTCTTCATAGAAGTCTTCGAGCGCGAGGCGGACAAGCTGGGCGGAGCGAATTTCCTCGTGCAGGGGACTCTCTACCCGGACGTTATCGAGTCGGTCTCCCTGCGCGGCCCCTCGGCCGTCATCAAGAGCCACCACAATGTGGGCGGGCTGCCCGAGAAGATGCGCCTGAAGCTGATCGAGCCTTTGCGCGAACTCTTCAAGGACGAGGTCAGGAGCATCGGCCGCGAGCTGGGCGTGCCCGAAGAGATTCTCGGGCGCCACCCCTTCCCCGGCCCCGGCCTCGCCGTCCGCATCATCGGCGAGGTCAAAGAGGAGTCGCTCGCCATCCTCCGCGCGGCCGACCGCGTCGTGGAGGAGGAGCTGAAGCTCGCCAACCTGTACCACAGCGTCTGGCAGGCTTTCCCCGTGCTGCTGCCGGTCTCGACCGTGGGCGTGATGGGCGACTTCCGAACCTACGAGCGCGTCATCGCCGTCCGCGCCGTGACGAGCGTGGACGGGATGACGGCCGACTGGGCGCGCCTGCCGCACGACGTTCTGGGGCGTATGTCGGGCCGCATCGTCTCGGAGGTGAAGGGGGTCAACCGCGTCGTCTACGACATCAGCTCGAAGCCGCCCAGCACCATCGAATGGGAGTGAGGGGCGGCCCGCGGCCGTCTGAAGCATTTTGTCATTCCCGCCCCGGATACCGCTCTGCCCGCAAGGCTTAGCCTGTTAAGGCGTCACCTGAGCCTACATCTTGTGCCCGCCCCGCCGCCGCTGTCCGTGATATAGTGCCCCCGCTCGGTCAGGTCTGCCTCCTAAGGGGAAGCCCCCGAAACCAAAGGGATAATGAGAAAAAAGGACTTCGTACACCTCCACCTCCACTCCGACTTCAGCCTGCTCGACGGCGCGATCCAGATCAAGCCCCTCGCCCGCAGGCTGTCCGAGCTGGAGATGGGGGCCTGCGCGCTCACGGATCACGGGAACCTCTTCGGCGCGCTCTCCTTCTACCACTCGATGAAGGCGCAGGGCGTCAAGCCCATCGTCGGCTGCGAGGTCTACATCACGCGCGGGAGCCGGCACGACAAGGACAAGAAGGGCGTCAAGCCGGGCGAGAAGGCCAACTTCCACCTGATCCTTTTGGCGAAAAATTTCGAGGGCTACCGCAACCTCGTCCGCCTCAGCTCGAAGGCTTACACCGAAGGCTTCTACTACAAGCCGCGCATAGACCTCGACCTCCTCTCGCAGAACTCCGCCGGGCTGGTCGGGCTCTCGGCCTGCATGTCGGGCGTTCCTTCGGCGATGCTGGCGCGCGGGGCCTTTGACGAGGCCGCCTGCGCCGCGGGTGAGTTTCAGGAGGTTTTGGGGAAGGGGAACTATTTTCTCGAAATACAGGAGCACGACTTGGAGGCGCAGAAGAAGATTCGCAAGCCTCTGGTCGAACTCGCAGGCAAGACGGGCATCCCGCTCGTCGCCACCAACGACGCGCACTACCTGCGCGCCGAAGACGCGCGGGCGCACGAAATCCTCCTCTGCATCGGCTCGGGGAAGACTGTCAACGACCCGAACCGACTGCGCTACGGCCCGCCGAACTTCTACGTGCGGTCGGCCGAGGAGATGTGGTCGATCTTCGGCGGGGAGCTGCCGGAGGCCCTGACGCGGACGGTCGAGATCGCCGAGATGTGCGAGCTGGAGCTGCCGAAGGGCGCGAACTTCCTGCCCATCTTCCCGATCCCGGAGCCGGAGCGCGCCCTCAGCCTCGAAGACTATTTCGAGAAGGTCGTGAGGGAAGGGTACGAGCACAGGCGCGCCACGGTCTGGGAGCCTCTGCGGGAGAAGGGCGGGCTGAAACACACCTTCGGCGACTATCAGGAGCGCATTTCCAGAGAGATCGCCGTCATCAAGCAGATGGGGTTCGCCAGCTACTTCCTCATCGTCTGGGACTTCATCAAGTACGCGCGGGACAACGGCATCCCCGTCGGGCCGGGGCGCGGCTCGGCCGCCGGCTCGCTCATCGCCTATTGCCTCGGCATCACGGACGTAGACCCGCTCCAGTACGACCTGCTTTTCGAGCGCTTCCTGAACCCGGAGCGGGTCTCCATGCCCGACATCGACATAGACTTCTGCGTGCGCGGGCGCGATCAGGTCATCAGGCACGTGACGAACCTTTACGGCCGGCAGTCCGTCTGCCAGATCATCACGTTCGGGACGATGGCCTCGAAGGCGGCCATCAAGGACGTGGGGCGGGCGCTGAACATGCCTTACAGCGAGGTCGAGCGCATCGCGAAGATGATCCCGCCGCCGGTCAGGGGCCGTAACGTGAGCATTACGCAGGCTTTGGAGCAGGTGCCGGAACTGCGTAAGGCGGTCGAGGAGAACGAGCAGATCAAGGATTTGATCGACTTGGCGCGCCGTCTGGAGGGCTGCGCGCGCCACACTTCGGTGCACGCGGCAGGGGTGGTCATCTCGCCCGAGCCTCTGGAGGAGTTGGTGCCGGTGGCCGTCTCCTCGAATCAGGAGGTCACGACGCAGTTCTCCATGTCCGATCTGGAGAAGACGGGCATGCTGAAGATGGATTTTCTGGCGCTGACGACGCTGACCATCATAAGCGATTGCTTAAATTCCATTAAGAAAACGCTTAACGCCCAAATCGACTGGTCGACCGTCCCGCTCGACGACCCGCGCAGCATGGAACTCTTCGCCGAGGGGCGCACGGAGGCCGTCTTCCAGTTCGAGTCCGTGGGGATGCAGGAGATTTGCCGGCGGCTCAAGCCCAAAGGCTTGGAGGACTTGGCGGCCCTCAACGCGCTCTACCGGCCGGGGCCGCTCGACGGCGGGATGGTGGACGACTTCATCGAGCGCCACCACGGCCACAAGTCCGTCCGCTACCTCCTGCCCGAGATGAAGGAGATTCTCTCGAACACCTACGGCATCATCGTCTACCAAGAGCAGATCATGCAGCTCGCGCAGAAGCTCGCGGGCTACTCGCTGGGCGAGGCCGACCTCATGCGCCGCGCCATGGGCAAGAAGAAGCGCGAGGAGATGGAGAAGCACGAGGCCAAGTTCATCGAGGGGGCCGTCGCCCGCGGCATCAAGAGGGAGAAGGCGCAGCAAATCTTCTCCCTGATGGCGCAGTTCGCCGACTACGGCTTCAACCGCAGCCACAGCGTCGCCTACGCCTACCTCGCCTTCCAGACCGCCTACCTGAAGGCCCACTACCCGGAGCACTTCTACGCTGCCGTCCTCTCGAACGAGCTGGAAGACACCTCGAAGGTCTTCAAGTACGTGCAGGAGCTGAAGAGCCAGAAGATCAAGCTGCTCCCGCCCGACATCAACGAGAGCGAGGCCGGTTTCACGCCCGTCAGGGGCGGCATACGTTACGGCCTTGAGGCGCTCAAAGGCGTGGGCCATTCGAGCGTCGAGGCGATCCTCGAGGCCCGCCGCGAGGGGCGTTTCCTCTCATTCTTCGACTTCGCCGAGCGCGTCGGCCACCGCGCCCTCAACAAAAGGGTTCTGGAAAGCCTCGTCGCGGCCGGGGCCTTCGACTCTTTCTGCCCCGCCGAATCGAACGCGGAAGGCTGGCGCGCGCGGCTCTTCGCGGCCATAGACGCCGCGCTGACCTGCGGCACGCGCGCGCAGAAGGCGAGGGAGGTCGGGCAGAACGCGCTGTTCGGCGGCGAGGCCGCGGCGCAGGGTGAGACGGCCTCGCGTCAGGACGTTCTGCCGGCGGCCGCCCCTTGGTCCAAAGCCGAGCTGCTGACGGGGGAGAAGAACGCCATCGGGTTCTACATCACGGGCCACCCGCTTGAGAACTACACGGACATCCTCTCCAAGCTGAAATGCGCGCAGACCTCCGGGCTCGCCGGACAGGGCGGCGGCAAGGTCATCAACATCGGCGGCGTGGTCACCGAGGCGCAGGTGCGCACGACGAAGAAGGGCGACCGCTTCGGGCTGTTCCGCCTCGAAGATCAGGACGGGGGTGTCAAGTGCGTGGCGTGGCCGGACGTGTTCGGGAAGTTCGGCCGGCTGATCGTGGACGATCAGGCCGTGGTCGTGACAGGCAGGCTGGAGGTGAGCGATGATAACGTCTGCACGG
>Ga0196962_10000711_pt1 | contig 12326 bp, 13 predicted proteins | sample S3v_20metaG_FD_183186 | JGI IMG/M metagenome (GOLD analysis project Ga0196962, IMG submission 183186) | Soil microbial communities from Anza Borrego desert, Southern California, United States - S3+v_20 | ecosystem: Environmental > Terrestrial > Soil > Desert | place: USA: California | collected... | reverse complement strand
GGCCATCAGGGCGTCGTTGATCCAGTGCTCGAGGCTGAGGCCGCCGACGTAGGTGTGCCACAGTCCGAGGTAGCCCACGCCCGCGGCCGAGTTCGTGATTAGGAGCGAGAGGGCCGTGCAGATGATGAGCAGCACGCCGCCCGACTTCTTCGAGTCGAAGAAGATTCTGAAAGTCTTCGACAGTTTCCTTCTAACGATAGACATCTTCTGTGTTAGTCGAACACAAAGCCCCGCGGTTACCCCCCCGCTGCCCGCGCCCCGACGGCGACATCAGACGCGGCGGTAGGGCCGGCCCGCGCCTAACTGTGAGCACCGCCCCCGCCCGGGCCGTGTGGCGACGACCGCAGAATACTATACGTCGCCACTGTCAGCCCGCTGACGACGCAGTGTAACCCATCACCTCGCTGCCCCTGACAGCTTGGAGGCGGTCGCCCGCGGGCGCCAGCGGGAGGCGGACGCGGAAGGTCGCCCCGCGGCCCTCGCCCGGGCTCTCGGCTTCGACCGTGCCGCCGTGCGCCTCGACGAGGTGACGCACGATGCAGAGCCCGAGCCCGAGCCCCCGTCGCCTCCCGGCGCGGGCGCCCTCGCCCTGCCGGAAGCGCTCGAAGACGTGGGGCAGGAGGTCGGCGCCGATACCCCGCCCCGTGTCGCTGACGGTGATGTGCGCCGCGGCGCCGGCCTCCTCGACCCGCACCTCGACGCGCCCGCCCTCGGGGGTGAACTTGACGGCGTTCGAGAGGAGGTTCCAGACGACCTGCTGCAACCGCTCGGGGTCTGCGAGGACACGCCCCGCCCCCCTGCCATACGCGGTGTGTATCCGGATGCCCTTCGTCTTCGCGGAAAGCTCCACGGCCGCGACCGCGTCCTCGACGACGGGCGCGAGCTCGATCAGGCGCGACTCGACGCGTAGCTTACCGGCGACGATGCGTGAGACGTCGATCAAGTCCTCGATCAGCCGCTTCTGAAGCTCGGCGTTGCGCTCGATCATTTCGAGTGCCCCCGCCCGCGTCTGCTCGTCCACGCCGCCCTCGCGCAGCAGCCTCGCCCAGCCCGTGATGACCCCGAGCGGCGTGCGCAACTCGTGCGACACCATCGCGAGGAACTCGTCCTTGGCGCGGCTCGCGTGCTCGGCCTCCCGCCGCGCCTCCCGCTCGCCGCGCAGGAGCCGTGCGCGCTCCTCCTCGCCGCGGGCGCGCTCGACGGCGGCCGAGAGCACGTTGGCGACCGCTTGGACGAAGTGCACGTCCTCGGCGGTGAAGCCCCGCGGGCTGTCCGTGTAGGCGCTCAACACGCCGAAGGGCTCGCCCCGCCCCGTGACCGCCACGCTCACGCAACTGTGCGCCTCGCGCCCCAACTCGGGCGGCTCTCCGAGGCGCGAGCTCGCGTGTGAGTTGTGGACGATGACCGGCTCCGTAGATGAGAGGGCGCGGCCGAGCATGGACTCCGGGCCTGCGCCCGCGGTCGCCTCCTCCACGAACTCCTCCGTCCAGCCGACGCACGCACGCACCCACAGTGAGTTATCTTCCGGGGAGAACTCCCAGAGTGCCGCGCTCTCCGCGTCGAGGCGGCGTGCGAGTACCGAGACGGCGCCATCCAGCAGCCCTGAGACGTGTGTGCCCGAGAGGGCGCGCTGCCCGAGTTCGGCGACCGCCGCCTGCTGCATGGCGTGACGGCGCAGCTCGGCCTCGGCCCTTCTGCGCGCCGCGTCTATCCAACTGACGAGCAGCGCCACGGCGACGAAGATGGCGGTGCGCACCGCGTTGTCCACGCTCAGCTCGATCCCGGAAGTCGGCGGGATGAAAAAGTAATCGACGGCGAGCGCCGACAGCGCCGTGGCGAGGAGACTCGGGCCGAGGCCCGCGTACAGGGCCGAGAGCATGACGGCCGCGAGGAAGAGCGGCGTCGGGTGCGGGTCAACCCACGGCCACAACGCCCGCGTCAGCGCGAAGGCCGCCGCCACCAATAGTAAGGCGACGCCGTAACGGCGTGTCGCCGAGATCACTCGACTGACAGATGTCTCTCCCGTCATGATTCACACCTTGCCGCCGGCCGGCGCCCTTCCTAAGTTCACCTGATACCCTCCCTTCAGCCGGTCTTTTCACCGCCGGCGGCGCGCGGCCGGCGCACATGCTTCCCGGCCTGCGCCGACGGCGGTTGTTCCCGCACGGCCGCGCCCTGCCGGCGTCGTGTGTGAATGACGAGCCAGACGATGCCGCCTAGAAAGAATGCCGAGAGCACCAGCGTAAAGATGATAGTCGTATCCATCACACCTCCTCGATTGCGTCATGCGCGCGGGGACTGCCCGCGCCTCCGTCCGACGCGCATAGGCATGACCCCACGGGCCATCACCGGCCGCAGCCGTGACAGGTCTGCGGCCGGTGAGCCGCACGCCATCCGGTAACGATCACCGCCCCCGCCCCGGACTCGTTGCGCCCGGGGAGGCGGGCGTCAGCCCGCGCGATTCTCCGAGCGAGGCTCCCGCACCTTGATGCTCGTCTGCCGGATGTTCTTCTGGTGCTGCCGGCGCGAGTAGACGACGACCCACGCGACGACCGCGAATAAGATGGGCGCGCCGATCAGCGCGTAAAACAGGTTGGTATCCATGATCTCTCCTCGTGCTCGCCCGGGGACGCCTCGCGCACCGGGCCCGTTCAGATAGACGTGTGCGGCCGCGCGCAACATGAATGCGCACGCGCGGCACGACCGAGACTTAGGTGGTGGCCGTCTGTCTAGACGAGACGAGGAGGCGCGCGGCCTTTGGGCCGCGAGAAGCGCGCGGAGCTTTCGGCGGAGGGCGGGTAGAGTCCCCGCCTCGGCGAGTACGGGGCGGAAGGGACGGCGAGTTCAAACTTCGGGGCGTGCGCCGCCCCATGCGGCGACTGGCGCTCGGCCCCGGCGCGGCCCTGCGGGGCCGAGACCATCTCGACGCGGGCGTCGCCGGTTCTGCCCTGCGAAGGCGTGTGAGAAGCGGCCCGCCCCCGGTCAGACAGCCGCGGCGACGAGGCGAGTTCGGGGGCCGACGACAGCGGCAGCGGCAGCAGGCGCGGGCCGACGTTGTCGGAGACGCACAGCGAGACCAGCACGCCTAGGATTAGTAAAACCCGCGCCGCCCGAAGTTTAGTCATGGCCGCGTCCCTCGCCATACAATAAAGATGAATGGGTAACGGAAAAGGATGTTCGAGGCCGCCGGTAAGTGCCCGTATCAGGAACGAGGGGTTCCGCTCATGCTACGGCTCTTTGACGCCCGGCTCGAGCCTCCGAAACTTGCCGATTGTGTTGAGCTTGTTCTTAGTCATGCCCGGCGGGAAGGACACCCAGTTCGACAAGAGGTCACAGGGTTCTAGGACGACGGTTCGGTAGGGCGTGTTAGCCGGTATGGCAATCCAGTCGTCTTTCTCAAGCTCGACGCTGTGCAGCTTGTTGTTCTGAATCCATTCCATTCGGATCTTCCCATGTAATACGAGGCGGGACTGCCGCCCGTTGTGGTAGTGGAACTGGCTCTCGCTCTTCTTCATTCTCAGCCGCCCCTGCATGTCGCACTCTTCGGTTGAGTACGGGTAGAAGACGAGCGACGCTGTGTCGTTCACAGACGAGTCAGTCCTAATGTTCGGGAATCCTTGCTTGCTATGGTGAACGTCGTTCGACGTGATTATGTAAGCGGTCTGGTATGATCCTTGGTTCTTCACCAGTATCTCCTTCCCCTCGACCTCAACCACGATGTCGCCATCGAGGTAGTCGATGATTTCCTTATAGCCACCGTCCTTGTAGCCGTCCTTCTGTTGACGGCTGTTGACTAGGGTATCCGTGTGCGAAATCTCTTTGATCGCCATGTTTCTTCTCCTGTCGATTGGTGGTGATGTAACAGACTCAACCCGACGAGGCGCGGCGCGCCCTCACTGAACGCGCCGGGTGGCCGCGGCTTATATCACGCGCGCGTGGTGAAGGCCGACTCGCCGCGGAACGTCCCGGCCTCGTGGAAGAGCTTGATGAAGACCTCCTGCGTGAGGTCTTCGGCCTCGGCCGTGTTCGCCGTCATGCGCAGGCAGAGGCTGTAGACCCGCCGGCTGTAGCGCCGGTACAACTCCCCGAGTGCCGGCATGTCGCCGGAGCCGGCCCTGCACGCCAGCGTCAGGTCGGACGACGCGGAGCCGCCGACTTCCGGCTCGCACGCGGGAATCGCCGCCCGCGGGACTGCATACACATTGATGGCGCTCATCATCCGCCGAAACTCTCCCGCCTTCGAGATACTCAACCGAGGGCTAAACCCGGCCCGCCCGCAGCCTCGTGCCTGCCGACGACGAACTGTCGGCCGCACGCCTTGCACGTGTAGGTGTCCCCGCGGCGGACGCCGGCGGCGAGCCAAGAGCGCAGGCAGCCCGGGCAGCGGACGGTCGGCCAGCGCGGCGGCTCGACCTGTTTCGTGTCCTTCAGTTGCGTCATCCCGTCTTTCTAACTGCGGCCGGACTGGCCGGCGCGCTCAACCGTGCGCGTTTCAAACACGCTGCTCCCGACGGCACGGGCGAACGGAAACTAACAAAGGGGGCTGCCCCTTGGCCGGAAGCAGCCCCCTCCCCGACCGGGCCGGGCGTCGTCAGTTACCGCGAACAGACTTCCGGTGTGTTCGCGGTAACTGACGACCATGGCCGCCACCGGCCCGCTCGGGTATGCCGTCGCCACGTCGCTCTCCGCCGTGATGAAGAGGCCGAAGTCTCTGAGCATCGTCCGCGCGTCGATCTTGGCGGCCTGCCGCCTGTGGAGTCCCGGCGGAATCTTGCGCGTGTGCCGGCCCCGCGGCGGACAGAACGGCGAGGGGCGCAGAAACCATCGGAGAAACTGCGCCCCTCGAAGCAGCAGGACGGGCTGGGGAACCCTCCATCGCTGCGCAACACCCTCTCGGGCAACGCCCGTGCCAGATGGGCGCGGCTGAAACCGCGCTTGAAGGTTGCACGAAGCTCGCGCTGGCGCGCTCGGGTGTGGCTTTTTGTGCGCCCGTGGGTAAAGTTGCCTCACGCGGGTATAATTCGGGGACGGGCATCACCCACGCGGGCGGTCACACTATCCGGATGTGAGTAGAGGTCTCCTCTGGAACGAGAGGTGCAGTCGGCCGGCGGGGTGCGAGGTTTGTCCAAGTCATGCGACTGCGTCTGAACTTACAGTGGAAGGTGCTGCTCCTCGTCGCCGTAGCGATGTCGGCCATCGTGCTGGCGTCGTCCTACCTGCACGGCCTGATTACCGCGCGCCTCATCGAGTCCGACCGCTACAACACGGCCGTCCGGCAGACGGCGACCGTCGCCGGGCGCATCACGGCCCGCGACCTCTTCGCGCGGCAGGGCCCCGAAAGCCTCGAAGATTTGCGGCAGGACATCTCGCTCGTCGTCAGTTCGCGCCCCGAGTTCGAGCAGATCGACGTGTACCGCAGCCTGCCCGAAGGCGTCCGGCTCGTCACCACCTCGACGCCGGACGCCGAGCGGCTCCCGGCGCTCGCGGCGGGCGCGCGCGACGCGAGCGGGGTCGAAGCGCAGCACCCGTGGCCGGACATCTATTCAGTCGAGACGACGCGGGGCAATCGCCCCTTCTGGGTCATCACCGCCGCGGTCAGAGGCCCCGGCGGCGACGGCTATCTCTCGTCGCTCGTCGCCAAAGACGTGCGCAGCGAACTGACGGGCAGCTTGCAGGCGCAGCACAACCTCCTGCTCGGCGGCGCGGTGGTCGCCTCCGTCGTCATCTTTTATCTGCTCTTCGTCCGCTTCTTCCGCCGGCCCGCGGCCGACATCGTCGCAGCCATGTCGTCGGCCCGCGGCGGCGACCTCGCCGCGCGCGTGGCCGTGCGCCGCCAAGACGAGCTGGGCGAGATCGGCGGCGGCTTCAACCGCCTGATGGACGACCTCGGCGAGCGCGACCGCGAGCGCGAAGGGCTGCTCACGCAGATCAGCGGCTTCAACGAGGAGCTGCGCCGCGAGGTCGCCACGGCGACGCGAGAGCTGAGGGCGGCTAACGAAAGCTTGCTCCAAACGCAGCAGCGGCTCGCGCGCTCCGAGCGCCTCGCGGCCGTCGGGCAGATCGCCGCCTCTCTGGCTCACGAAATCGGCACGCCCTTAAACGCCATCTCCGGCCACGTCCAACTGCTCTCGCGCAGCCACCCCGACGACCGCGACACGCAGCGGCGGGTCGAGATCATCCAGTCGCAGCTCTCCTTCATCATCGGCGTCGTCAAGAGCCTGCTTTCGCGCACGCAGCCGCAACGCGCCGAGCGCAGCCCGGTAGACCTCAACGCGCTCGTGCGCGAGCTGCTGTGGCTCGTCAAGCCGACCCTCGACGCGCACGACATCTCCGTGGCCGTCAACCTCGCGGAAGACCTCCCGCCGGCGCCTGCCGACCACGACGGACTGCAACAAGTCCTCCTCAACCTCGTCAACAACAGCGTGGACGCGATGCCGGAGGGAGGCTGGCTGGAGATTACGACGCGGCGCGACGAAGCGGGCCGCGCCGTCGAGCTGTTATTCCGGGATTCAGGCGAGGGCATCCCGCCCGCCGCGCTCAAGCGCGTCTTCGAGCCGATGTGGACGACGAAGCCCGCGGGCAGCGGGTTCGGCCTCGCCATCGCGCGCGAGATCATGGTCGAGCACGGCGGCCAGATCGAGGCCGTCGGCGGCGGAGGGCGCGGGGCCGCCTTCCGCCTCACGCTCCCGCTCGCCGGCGGCGGGGAGGCCGCGACGCCCGCCGAGGAGGTGGCGACCGATGCCGCGTGAGCGCCCGCGCATCCTGATCGTGGACGACGACCCCGTCACCTGCGAGTTGCTGTGCGAGGTCTTCGAGCGCGAGGGCTTCGCGGCCCGCTCGGAGCAGAGCGGCGAGGCCGCCCTCGCCGGCCTCGGCGGCGACGGCCCTAACGTCATCCTGAGCGACATCCGCATGAAGACGCGCGTGGACGGCCTCGCGCTCTTAGACCATGTGAGGCGCGAACTGCCCTCGACGCCGGTCGTCCTGATGACCGCCTTCGGCTCGATAGACACGGCCATCCGCGCCGTCAAGGAGGGGGCCTTCGACTACGTCAGCAAGCCCTTCGACCTCGACACGATGGTGGCGACCGTGAGGCGCGCGCTCGCCGCCCGGTCGCCGGAGCGCGCGGGCGAGGGCGAGGAGGAGGCGGACGAGCCGGAACTCTCGCCGCGACTCGTCGGTCGCACGCCCGCCATGCTCGAAATCTACAAGCTGGTGGCGCGCGTCTCGGACTCTTCTTCCGCCGTGCTGGTGACGGGCGAGTCGGGGACGGGCAAGGAACTCATCGCGCGCGCCGTCCACACCCACGGCCGGAGGCACGCCGCGCCCTTCGTCGCCGTCAACTGCGGGGCGCTGACCGAGACGCTTCTGGAGAGTGAGCTGTTCGGGCACGTCCGCGGTTCCTTCACCGGGGCCGTGGCGAACAAGAAGGGCCTCTTCGAGCAGGCCGCAAATGGCACGGTCTTCCTCGACGAGATCAGCGAGACGAGCCCCGCGCTACAGGTGAAGCTGCTGCGCGTGTTGCAGGAGCGCGAGGTGGTGCCGGTCGGCGGGAGCGCGCCCGTCAAAGTGGGCGCCCGCGTCATCGCCGCGAGCAACGCCGACTTGGAGAGGCTCTGCGACGAGGGCGCATTCCGCCGTGACTTGCTCTACCGTCTAAACGTCATCCAGATTCACGTCCCGCCCTTACGCGAGCGGCGCGAAGACATCCCGCTGCTCGTCGCGCACCTGCTGCGCAAGCACACGCCCGAAGGCGAGACGCCCCCGGCGGTCGAAGAGGACGCGATGAGTCACCTCGTCTCCTACTCTTGGCCGGGGAACGTGCGCGAATTGGAAAACGTCATCGAGCGCGCCGTCACACTCCGGCAGGGCGGTCGCGTCTCCCCCGAAGACCTCCCGCCGAAGGTGTTGAGCGGCGAGGCGGCCGGGGCCGAAGGACTTCCACCCTCGGACGATCTGGCCGGCCTCTTCGACGGACTGCCGACCATCGACGACATCGAGCGGCGCTACCTCCTGCACGTCCTCGATGCGACGGGCGGCAACCGCAAGCGCGCCGCGGAAATCCTCGGCATCAACCGCCGGACGCTCTACCGCATGGCCGCCCGCTTCCGGATAGACCTCGAAGACCGGAGGCCGGCGGGCCACACATGACACCGCCGGGGAATAACGCATGCTTTTCAATAACCTCGCACGGGGCAGACGCCGGCGCCTGTGGGTGGCGCTCAGCTTCTTCATTCTGGCCGCCGCTTCCTCCGCACAGGCGCAGACGCCGACCTCCGCCGAGGCTTACCTGCGGCGCGGCCTCGCGCGGCAGTCGCGCGGGAACGTCTCCGGCGCGCTCGCCGACTTCAACAGGGCTCTGGAGCTGAAGCCGGCGTTGGCCCCCGCCTACTACTACCGCGGCAACCTGCTCTACGGGCGCGGGGACTACAGAGCGGCGATTGGCGACTACGACCGGCTCGTCGAACTCGACCCGCGCAACCCCGCCGCCTTCTACAACCGCGGCGTCGCACGCTTCGCCCTCGGCGACTGGGCCGGGGCCGCCGGCGACATGACCGGCGCCGTCAGCCTCGACGCCCGGCACGCGCGGGCCTTCTACGTCCGCGGCGTCGCCGAGCACATGCTCGGCCAAATCGACGCGGCCGTCGCGGACTTCGACCGGGCCGTCGAGCTCGACCCCCGTTACGCCGAGGCGTACAACAACCGCGGCGCGGCCCGGCAGGACAAGGGCGATCTGGAGGGGGCCGTCGCCGACTTCGGGAAAGCCATCGCGCTCGACCCGAGCTACGCCGAGGCTTACGCCAACCGCGGGGCCGCGCTCCTGCTGCAAGGCCGCAAGGCCGAGGCGCAACGGGACTTCGACCGCAGCGCCAAGCTCAACCGGGGCATGAGAGGCATGGTTAGAGAGAGCGTCCGAGGGGTGAAGCGGCCGAGGCCGCGCGACGAGTAGGGTGTTATGTCGGTTCACACTGAAGCCCGGACAGTCTTGGTGGCGGACGACAGCGACGACACGCGCCGCGTCGTGCGGTGGATGCTGGAGCAGAAGGGCTACGCAGTCATCGAAGCGGCGGACGGACGGCAGGCGGTCGCGGCCGCCGTCCGCCATCGCCCCGACCTGATCCTGATGGACTTAATGATGCCCGTCCTCGACGGGTTCGACGCCGTCCGGCAGGTGAGGGAGCACGAGGGGCTGCGCGGCGTGCCGGTCATCGCCATGACGGCGCGCGACATGGCCGCGTCGCGGGACAGGGCCGAAGACTTCGGCTTCGACCAGTACCTCTCCAAGCCGCTCGACTTCCTGAGGCTGAACGTCGTCATCGAGAGACTTCTCGGGGGCGCTCCCGCGAAGCCGTCCGGCAGTTGGTAGAGAAGGGATTACAGGCCAGCCCGCCAACGAAACGCCGCCGTCAAATTACGCTTGACGAAGAGTCCGACGGGCGTAAAGTGTGCTCGTGACGGCGCAACAGGGTGAGTTCGCCGGTGCTGAACCGCCGGGAGCGAGCGTCCCTGCTCGCCGGCTACGTCGCCTGCACGTATTCCGTCGTCTCGTGACGTTGAACTCTACGCCCGCGCGAAGATGAATAAGGAGAGGCGTGTGCGCGACGCCCGGCAAGTGAACATCGTCAGCGCGGAGTTTAAGGCAGACCCCTTCCCGCTGCTCGCGCGTTTGCGCGCCTCGGAGCCCGTCTACCGCACCACCCTGCCGGACAAAGTCAAAACCCCGGTCTGGTTGTTGACCCGCTACGAAGACGCGGGCGCGCTGTTGAAGGGCGAGCGTTTCGTCAAGAACCGCCGCAGCGCCCTGACGCCGGAGCAACTCCGCAAACTCCCGTGGGTGCCGCCGATGTTCCGGCCGCTTGAGCGCAACATGCTCGACCTCGACCAGCCCGACCACACGCGGCTGCGGGCGCTCGTACACAAGGGGTTCACGCCGAGCCTCGTCGAACAAATGCGGGGGCGGGTGCAATCTCTGGCGGACGAACTGCTGGATAAAGTCGCGTCGAAGGGCGAGATGGATTTAATCGCCGACTACGCGCTCCCGCTGCCAATGACGATCATCACCGAAATCCTCGGCGTGCCAACCGAAGACCGCCATAAATTTCATAAGTGGTCGCAGGCCGTCGTCTCGCTCTCGTCGCCCAACGCTACCGTGAGGGTCATACCCTCAGTCTGGATGTTCATCCGCTACCTGCGGCGTTTCTTCAAAGTGCGACGACGAGACCCGCGCGACGACATGGCGAGCGCACTCATCCAAGCGGAAGAGGCCGGCGACAAGCTGAACGAGGACGAACTGCTGGCGATGGTCTTCCTGCTCCTCATCGCGGGCCACGAGACGACCGTGAACCTCATCGGCAGCGGCGTGCTCGCCCTGTTGGAGCACCCGTCCCAGTTAGATAAGCTGCGCGCGGAGCCGACGCTGATGAAGTCGGCCGTCGAGGAGCTACTGCGCTACACGTCGCCAGTCTTCATGACGACCGAGCGCTACGCCCGCGAGGACGTGACCCTCCACGGCATGACAATCCCCCGTGGGGAGATGACGCTCGGGGTGATCGGGTCGGCCAACCGGGACGAGACGGTCTTCGAGCAGCCCGACACTTTGGACATCACGCGCGAGCCGAACCGGCACCTGTCGTTCGGGCAGGGGATACACTTCTGCTTGGGCGCGCCGCTGGCACGCATGGAGGCGCAGATCGCCGTCGGCACGCTGCTGCGACGGATGCCGGAGCTACGCCTGAAAGTCTCGCCCGACTCCCTGCGCTGGCGGCCGAGCATGATCCTGCGCGGGCTCGACTCGCTCCCGGTCATGTTTTAAGGCACGCATGCTTTTATCGGGCTGGCCTGATTACGTGATTCGTGAATGGATTGGAATCGCACCTTATCAACTATTGTCGCCTGCCTGTATGTCGGGGCGGCGTTGTTCGCGCTGCTGAGTAACCCTTCGGCGGACGCCGTCCTCATCCTGCTCATGGCGTGCCTGTTCGTCGCCGCCGCATTAGCCATGATTTGGTACGGTGAGGATTGGGGAGGCGCCTCGGTCGGCGTCAGCGCCCTGGGGATTGACAGAGGCACCCCGGGCTGTTTTGTCGTCCTGGGGGGCTGGCTCCTTCTGCTCATCCCGGTGTTAGGAGGCATCGCCTTCTGGCTCGCCCGCTAAAGAAAAGTGGCTGCCTCTCATCGAGAAACTGCGTGGCTTCGCAGATGTCTCCAGACGACTGATTGCTTCCGCCGCTGCGGCGTCAGAGTTAAACTGAAGGGTGGCGAAAAGTATGTTCTGCCCGAAGTGCGGGGCCGACGCCCAGAACGCGGACTCTTACTGTAAGCGTTGCGGCGAATGGCTGCCGGACATCGACGCCCTCGGCCGGCCGCGTCGTAGGTGAAGCAGTCACCGGGCGTCGAGTACCGTAACCCTCACTTGCTACTTCAGAGAGCCCGACTACAATCAGGTCGAGTCGCGGTGTAAGCCTACGGCGGCCCGCGCTAAAACGTTCCCGGCCCGTCCTCCGCGGGCATAATGTTTTCCGCGTCCGGCTCCGGCTCGTGTTTGACGCCCGGCACGGGGTGCCCGCCGTCCTCTACGGACGGCCGCTCGTCGGCGGCGGGTTCCGGCCGCCCTTCTTCCTTCCGTAAGTCTGTTTCCTTCTCGCTCATGATTATTCCGTCCCTCGTAGGTGGCGGCTGCTAACCCGGATAGCTGTAGGGAGCCTGTAGCCCGAGCGGGATGCCCAGCAGCCAGTAGGCGAGGAGGAAGAGCGTCCAGGTGATGAGGAAGGTGATCGAGTAGGGGAGCATGATGGAGACGAGCGTGCCGATGCCGGTGTCCTTGACGTAGCGCCGGCCGAAGACGACGACTAGCGGGAAGTAGGGCATCAGCGGCGTGATGATGTTCGTCGTCGAGTCGCCGACGCGGTAGGCCGCCTGCGACAGCTCCGGCGAGATGCCGAGCTGCATCAGCATCGGCACGAAGATGGGCGCGAGCAGCGCCCACTTCGCCGACGCCGAGCCGATGAGCAGGTTGACGAGGGCGGTGAGCAGGATGATGCCCACGATGGTCACCTGCCCGGGCAGGGCGAGCGCCTTGAGCGCGCCCGCGCCTTTGAGCGCGAGCAGCGCGCCGATGTTCGACTGGCCGAAGGCGGCGATGAAGAGCGCGGCGAAGAAGGCGAGCACGATGTAGTAGCCCATCGTGCCCATCGTCTTGCTCATCCCCTGGATGATGTCGCGGTGGCTCTTGACCGTCCCGGCGACGTAGCCGTAGACGACGGCCGGCAGGAGGAAGAGCAGGAAGATGAGCGGGACGATGGAGAGCATGAGCGGCGCGGCCGCGG
>Ga0196962_10000710_pt1 | contig 12327 bp, 6 predicted proteins | sample S3v_20metaG_FD_183186 | JGI IMG/M metagenome (GOLD analysis project Ga0196962, IMG submission 183186) | Soil microbial communities from Anza Borrego desert, Southern California, United States - S3+v_20 | ecosystem: Environmental > Terrestrial > Soil > Desert | place: USA: California | collected... | reverse complement strand
CCGCCGCCGTCGCGTTCCCGTCGGGCTGGCCGGTGGCGCGCGCGGCGCAGGCCGCGACGCCGAGGACGAGCGCGAGAAGGATGACGACGGCCGGCGTCCGGAGGGTGCTTCTCATAAAACTTCTTCCGTGCGCTTTAGAAGAGCAGCTTGGCCCCGAACTGGACGTGGCGCGGGTCGCGCGCCGAGGTGACGCGCCCGAACGAGGGCGAGCCGAAGAAGTTGTCGGGCTGGTTGAAGTTCGGGTGGTTGAAGAGGTTGAAGAACTCGGCGCGCAGTTGCAGGCGCACCCGCTCGCCGAAGCCGGTGTCCTTCACCAGCGAGGCGTTGAAGTTCTCGTAGCCCGGCCCCTCGACGACGTTGCGGCCCGCGTTGCCGAACGTCCCCGGCGCCGGCAGCGCGAAGGCCGCCGGGTTGAACCACCGGTCGGGCGTGCGCGGCCCCGAGTTCGGGTCGCCGACGAGGTTCGGGCGGTCGTTGGCGCCGAAGCCGAGCGCCGAGATTCCCGTGCCGCTGTTGTCGAACTCGCGCAGCAGCGCGACCGTGAAGGGCCGCCCCGTCTGCAAGGTCAGGATGCCGTAGGTCTGCCAGCCCGAGAGCAGCGTGGTCAGCAGGCCGCCGTCGCCGCCGACGGCGCGGCCGCGGCCGAAGGGCAGGTCGTAGGAGTAGCTGAGCGTGAAGCGGTGGCGCACGTCGAAGTTCGAGCGGGCGCGCTCGGCGCGCAGGTCGTAGGAGTTCTGCGGGTAGTTCGGGTCGCCCGCGCTCGGGAAGAAGTTCGAGGCGTCGTCGATGGACTTCGACCACGTGTACGAGGCGAGCGCCGCGAGGCCGCGCGCGAGGCGCTGCTGGAAGCGCGCCTGAAGCGCGTGGTAGTTCGAGGAGGCGCGCGACTCGATGGTGTTGATCTCGTCGAACTGCGCGACGGGGCGCGGGACGAAGGGCAGGCCCGGCGGCAGCCGCGAGGGGAGCGGCTGGTTGAGGTCGCGCGCCGCCAGAAGCTTCGTGCCCTTCGCGCCGACGTAGGCGACTTCGAGGACGGAGTGGCGGCCCAGCTCGCGCTGCGCGTTGAGGTTCCAGTGCTGCGTGTAGGGCGTGCGCAGGTCGCGCTGGACGGCCTGCGCCGAGTCGGGCAGCGCGAAGGGGAACGAGGCCGGGAACGGGTCGCTCAGAGTGAGCGGGAGGTTCTGGAGGGGGAAGAAGAGGTTGAAGTCGAAGAAGGGCGCGTTGAAGTAGAGCGCCTCGCCGGGCGCGAGCGGCGAGGTGTCGTAGTAGACGCCGTAGCCGGCGCGCAGGACGGTCTCGCCGCGGTCGCCGACCGTCCACGCGAGGCCGACGCGCGGCGCGAAGTTGTTCCTGTCCGCCTCGTAGCCGCCGCGCGGGACTCCGCTCGTGCCGACGCGGACGAGCGAGCGCGTCAGCGGGTCGTAGAGGTTGGCGCGGTCGGAGACATCGACGGCCGGCGAGTTGTACTCGTAGCGCAGGCCGGCCGTCAGCGTCAGGCGGGGGCTCACGCGGAAGCTGTCGTTGACGAAGAAGTGGTAGCTCTCGGCGCGCAGGTGTTGCGCGTTGTCCACGCGCGCGCCGCCCGTCACCGTGGGGAGCCCGAGCAGGAGGTCGGCGAGGGCGTTGCCGGTGTAGGCGAAGGGCGAGAACTGGATGAGGCCGCGCGACTGCACGTCGCGGAAGCCGTTCTGCTGGACGGCGCGGATGTCGGCGCCGAACTTGAAGAGGTGGTCGCCCGCCGCGTAAGTCGCCGTGTCGAGCGCCTGAAAGGTGTTCGTCACACTCGACTGCGGGTTGTTGAACTCGGCCCCGAGCGGCGAGAAGCCGGTGACGGTGATGAAGCTCAGCCCGGCGTCGCGCGCGAGCGGCGAGAGGTCGGGCAGGCCGACCTGACGGCCGAGGCCCGTGCTGCTCGCCTCGGGCAGGACGGCCGAGGCGACGCGGCTGAAGGCGAAGCGCGCCTCGTTGACGAGGGCGGGCGAGAAGGCGTGCGTCTCGCCGAGCATGGCGTTCTGGCTGCGGCGCGGCACGTCGTTGCCGAAGCCGGGGACGGCCGCGAAGGTCGGGCCGGCGAAAGGCTCGAAGAAGCGGCGGTCGCCGAGGCTGTAGCGGAAGACGACGGTCGAGTTGCGGCTCAGGGCGTGGTCGAGCCGCACGTCGAAGTGGTCGTTATCGTCAACCTGCGTCGGCGACGAGACGAAGTTGGCGAAGGGCACGTCGCGGTTCGGCAGGGGGTAGAGGGCGGCGACGGCGCGGCCGACGGGGTGGATCAGGAAGTCCGGGATGCGGCCGCCCTCGAAGGGCTGGCCCGTGAGGAAGTTGCGCGGGACGCCGAGGAGGCTCTGCGAGAAGTCGCCGCCTCTCTCGGCCGGCGTCGGCACGTTGGCGAGGCGCGTCACGCCCTCGCGCGAGCGCGTGCCCTCGTAGTCCACGAAGAAGAAGGTGCGGTCTTTGACGACGGGGCCGCCCAGAGAGCCGCCGAACTGGTTGCGGATGTACTTCGGCTTCGGCTCGCCGGCCGGCGCGAAGAAGTTGCGCGCGTCGAGGCGGGCGTTGCGGTGGAACTCGTAGAGCGAGCCGCGCCACTCGTTCGTGCCCGACTTGGTGACGACGTTGACCTGCGCGCCGACGTTGCGGCCGAAGGCGGCGTCGTAGGTCGAGGTGGCCGTCTCGAACTCGCGGATGGCGTCGACGGGCGGGCGCACGGCGAAGGTGTTGAGCTTGGGGTCGACGTTGTAAACGCCGTCGAGCAGGAAGTTGTTGGCGTCCTCGCGCTGGCCGTTGACCGAGAAGGCGAAGTCGCCGCGCACCGACCCGGCCGAGCCGGGCGCGGGCGGGACGGCGCCGGGGACGAGCAGGTTCAACTCGTAGAAGTTGCGCCCGTCGAGCGGCAGCCCCTCGACCAGACGGTTCTCGAAGACCGCGCCGAGCGAGGCCGAGTCCTTCTTCAAGGGGCTGGCGGCCGCGAACACCTCCTGCGGCTCGAACACGCTGGCCACGTCGAGCCCGACCTCGACCCGCACCTCCTGATTGACCGGGAGCGTCTCGTCGCGCGTGAACGTCGCGAAGCCCGCGGCCGACACCTCCAGCCGGTACGTCCCCGGCGGGAGCGACGAGATCGAGAAATTCCCCTCCCCGTCGCTCACGACCGCCCGCCGCTTGTTCGTCTCGGCGTTGACGAGCGTGACCTGCGCGCTGGGGACGACGGCCCCGTTGGGGTCTGTGACGGTGCCGCGCACCGAGGCGCGGTGCGTCTGCGCGCCGGCCGGGAGGGCGAATAAAAGGGCGTACAGGATGGCGGACGAAAGTACGAAGGCGGGGGATTTCCTCACGACGAGAACTCTCCTTAAGCGGCCCCCGGGGGGCTTCGGGCGTGCGCAATGTGAAACGAAAGCGGCCCCGATTTGTTTCGGCCATTATGCCGAAAACAGACCGGGGCGATGTAAATAAGGTGTAAAAGAATGGCCGAATCTGTCAATCTTGTAAAGCGCCACGGGGCCGCGCTCGAAAAAGGATGAAACCGCCTGCTAGAATGCTCAGTATAAGTAAGGCCATGTAAGCCTCTCTCGGATTGGAGTTGACCGAAAGTCACATGCATTCACAAAGCTTTACCCCTTCGACGCCGCTCCCCTTCCCGCTCCTCCGCGTCGCCGTCGCGCTCCTCTGCCTCGCCGCCGCCGCGGGCGTCGCGCGCGCGCAGACGACGACCAGCACGCTCAACGGCGACATCATCGACGCCAACGGCGCGGTCATACAGGGCGTCGAGGTGACGGCCCGCCACCTCGACACCGGCCTTTCGCGCACCACCACGAGCGACGCCGAGGGCCACTACGTCTTCCCGGGCCTCCCGCTCGGCCCCTTCGAGGTGCGCGCCGCGAAGGCCGGCTTCAAGCAGTACGTCTACGAGCGCATCAACCTGACGGTGGGCGAGACGGCCGCGCTCGACATCACGATGGAGGTGGCCGGCCCGGAGCAGGAGCAGTTGACCGTCACGGCCGACGCGGCGCTCGTCAACACGCAGACGCCCGAGCTCTCCTACCTCGTCGGCGAGCGCGCCATCGAGCAGTTGCCCCTAAACGGCCGCAACTACACGGACCTCGCGCTCCTCCAGCCCGGCGTCATCGCCTACCCGCACCGCGACGGCGGCTCGGTCGTGGCCCACGGCGTCGGCGCGAGCATCAACGGGCAAGACCCGCGCTCGAACGTCTACCTCATCGACGGCACGCCGCAGAACGACTTCACCAACGGCCCCGCGGGCAGCGCCGCCGGCACCGTCCTCGGCATCGAGGCCATCCGCGAGTTCCGCGTCGAGACCAACGCCTACTCGGCCGAGTACGGGCGCAACTCCGGCGGCCAGATCAACGCCGTCTCGAAGTCGGGGACGAACGACTTCCGCGGCTCGCTCTACGAGTTCCACCGCAACGACAACTTCGACGCGCGCAACTTCTTCGACGGGGCCCAGAAGCCCGAGTTCCGCCGCAACCAGTTCGGCGGCTCGCTCGGCGGCCCCATCCGGCCCGACCGCCTCTTCTTCTTCGGGGCCGTCGAGGCGCTGCGCGAGAACCTCGGCCGCACCATCCAGACCGTCGTCCCCGACCTCGCCTCGCGCGCGGGCGCGGTCAACCCGGCCGTCCGCCCCTTCCTCGACGAGTTCCCGCTGCCGAACGGGGAGAACCTCGGCGGCGGCCTCGCGGCCTACAGCTTCGGCTTCGACCAGACCATCTCGCAGAACTTCGTACAGGGGCGCGTCGACTACAACCGCAGCGAGCGCGACCAGTTCTTCGCGCGCTACACCTTCGACGACGCCGACCAGTTCCTCCCGACCGACTTCCCGCAGTTCCCGCGCACCTTCTTCTCGCGCAACCAGTTCTTCACGGGCGAGTACCGGCAGACGCTGTCGGCCTCCACGCTCAACACCTTCCGCTTCGGCTTCAGCCGCACGCGCGTCGGGCAGAACGTCGAGGCCAACACCACGCAGGACTTGCCGGAGTTCGTGCCCGGCCGCGGCATCACGGGCGACATCGACATCGCCGGCATCCCGCGCTTCGGCCCGCAGTCGTCGGGTAACCTCCGCCTCGTGCAGAACGTCTTCGGCGGCGAGTACAGCCTCGTCCACAGCCGCGGCCGGCACCTCATCAAGGCGGGCGCGCTCGTCGAGCGCTATCAGGACAACATGGTCAACCCGACCTTCAGCAACGGCATCTACACCTTCGCCAGCCTCTCCGACTTCCTCGCCAACCGCGCGCAGCGCTTCATCGGGCTGACGCCCGAGGCGCAGTTCGACCGCTACTGGCGCTTCACGCTCCTCGGCCTCTACGCGCAGGACACCTTCCGCGCGCACCCGCGCCTCTCGCTCAACCTCGGGCTACGCTACGAGGCCGCGACCACGCCCGTCGAGCTCGGCGGCCGCGACTCGGCGCTGCCGAACCTGAGCGACCGCGCGCCGACCGTCGGCCAGCTCTACGAGAACCCGACCCTGAAGAACTTCAGCCCGCGCGTCGGCTTCGCGTGGGACGTGTTCGGCGACGGCAAGACCTCCGTGCGCGGCGGCTACGGCGTCTACTTCAACACGAACAACCAGCAGAACCTCATCGTCACGGTGACGAACCCGCCGGCCACGCCGCGCCCCGTCATCAACAACCCCGCGTTCCCCGTCCCGGCCTTCCGCGGCTCGATCTCGATCCGCCCCGTGCAGTTCGACCTCGACAACCCTTACGTGCAGGTCTGGAACCTAAACCTCCAGCGCGAGCTGTGGTACGACACCGTCATCACCCTCGGCTACGCCGGCTCGCGCGGCGTCCACCTGCTGCGCAGCAACGACGTGAACGTGCCGGAGCCCGTCGTCCGGCCCGACGGCACGCTCTTCTGGCCCGCCGGCCAGCCGCGCCCCAACACCGCCTTCACGACCATCGAGCTGAAGTCTTCGGACGGCAACTCGTGGTACAACGCGATGGTGATGGAGCTGCGCAAGCGCTGGAGCCGCGGCTTCACGGCGCAGGCGTCCTACACCTTCTCGCGCAACATCGACACGACGCAGGCCTCGACCTTCTTCTCCGACGCGACCAACGGCACGACGACGGCCTTCCCCGAGTTCGGCGGCCTCAACTACAACAAGGGCCTCGCCGACTACCACGCCAAGCACAACCTCGTCATCAACTTCATGTGGGAACTGCCCTTCGCGAAGGGGATGGAGGGCTGGGCCGGGACGCTTCTGGACGGCTGGCAGCTCGCGGGGATAGGGCAGGCCCGCAGCGGCAACCCCCTGACCGTCTTCGTCGCGCGCAACCGCTCGCGCTCGCAGTGGTCGCCCTCGCTCGCGCCCGGCATCGGCTTCGACCGCGCGTCGATCGCGCCCGGCTTCGACGCCGACTCGGCCGTCACCGGCGACCCCGACGCCTACTTCAACCCGGCGGCCTTCCGCCTGCAGCCCGCCGGCACGCTCGGCAACCTCGGGCGCGGCGTCCTGATCGGCCCCGACCTCCGCATCTTCGACCTCTCGGCCGTGAAGAACACGCGCTGGACGGCCCTCGGCGACAACACTGTCATCCAGTTCCGCGTCGAGGCCTTCAACCTCTTCAACCGGACGAACTTCGGCAACCCCAGCCTGATCGCCTTCACCGGCGCGGCCGACAACGAGCAGCCGCTCCCGACCCTCGGGCGCATCCGCTCGACCGTCACCTCCTCGCGGCAGATTCAACTGGGGGTCAGGCTTACGTTCTAAAAGCAGTAGACGGTAGACGGTAGACAGTAGAAATACTTTTCGCCACCGAGTCGTCCGCGCACCGGCGTCGGCCGACTCGGCGCGGAGCGCTACTGACTACTGTCTACCGTCTACTGACTACTTTTCTGCGAGGTCTCTCTATGCTCTGGATTATTTTCGCGGTGGGCGCGGCGCTGTGCTGGGGCCTGTACGGGCCGGTGCTGCATCAGGGGCAGGTGGATTTGAAGAACCCGATGCGGGCGCTGCTGTGCGTGGGCGTGGCCTACTTCCTCGTCGGCGTGCTCGTGCCGGTCATCAGCCTCTCGTCGCAGGGGCAGTTGGGCGGGTTCACGACGAAGGGGTCGCTCCTCGCGGGCGCGGGCGGGGCGCTCGGCGCGGTCGGCGCCGTCTGCATCATCTACGCCTTCCGCTCGGGCGGCATCCCGACCTACGTCATGCCGCTCGTCTTCGCGGGCGCGCCCATCGTCAACGCCCTCTTCTCCATGATCCTCCACCCGCCCAAGCAGGCCCCCAACCCGCTCGTCTACGTCGGCATGCTCCTCGCCGCCACCGGGGCCGGCATGGTGCTCTACTTCAAGCCGCAGTCGTAAAAAGGCGCCGGGCGCCGGGGAGAGGCGTGTCGCTTCTCCCCGGCGCCCGGCACACCCTCGCCCTACCGGCCGAGTTCGTTCCTGAAGACTTCCCCGCCCTTCATCACGAAGCCGACGCGCTCCAGAACGGTCACGTCCGCGAGCGGGTCGCCGGAGACGGCGATGAGGTCGGCGAAGCGGCCCGGCTCGACCGCGCCGACGCGGTCGCCCCAGCCGAGGAGGTCGGCGGCGTTGACGGTCGCCGCCTGTATCGCCTGCATCGGCGTCATCCCCCAGCGCACCATGTGCGCGAACTGCTTGGCGTTCCAGCCGTGCGGGTAGACGCCCGCGTCCGTCCCGTAGGCCACCTTCACGCCGGCCCGCACCGCCTTCTGGAAGTTCTCGCGCTGCGTGCGCCCGACGAGCCGCTCCTTCTCGATGATCTTCGGCGGGTAGCCGAGGCGCGTGAACTCGGCGAGGATGTAGTCGTCGTTGTAAACGTCGGCGACGAGGTACGTGCCGCGCTCCTTCATCATGCGGATGCCCTCCTCGTCGAGGAACGAGCCGTGCTCGACCGAGGCGACGCCGGCCCTGACGGCCCGCTTGATGCCTTCGGCCCCGTGCGCGTGGGCGGCCACCCTGCGGCCCCACATCCGCGCCTCGTCCACGGCCGCGTTCATCTCCTCCTGCGTGTACTGCGGCGCGCCCACCGACTCCTCCTCCGAGAGCACGCCGGCCGTCGCGATCAGCTTGATAACGTCGGCCCCGTTCTTGACCTCGAAGCGGACGAGCTTGCGTATCTCGGCCTCGCCGTCGGCGATGCCGGAGAAGCCGCCGAACTTGAGGTAGGGGGAGAAGCCCGAGAGGTCTGCGTGCCCGCCCGTCGCGCCGATGGCGAGCGTCGCGGCCTGAATGCGAGGCCCGACGACCGTCCCGGCGTTGACGGCGTTGCGGAGCGCCACGTCTATGAACTCGCCGGAGCCGAGGTCGCGGATGGCGGTGAAGCCGGCTTCGAGCGTGCGGCGCGCGTAGACGTGCGCGGTGACGGCGTAGTCAATCGGGCTGCGGCGGAAGATGTCCTCGTAGTAGTTCGCGGGCTGCCCCGTGATGTGCGTGTGGCAGTCGATGAGGCCCGGCAACAGCGTCGCCCCGCCGAGGTCTATCACGTCCACGCCCGCCGGGACGGTCAGGTTCGGCCCGACCGCCGTCACGCGGTCGCCTTCGATCAGCACGACGGGGTTGCGGACGACCTTGCCCGCGCGCACGTCCACGAGGCGGGCGGCGCGGACGGCGGCGCGCTTGGGCGGCGTCTTCGCGGCCTCCTTCTCCTGAGCGAACGGCGCGGGCAGTGACGCGAGGGACAGGGCGAGGGCGGCGAGCAGGCGTGTCTTCTTCATCGGTTCTCCTCAAGACCGTGAGTCTCAAAAGACCGTGAATCGTAAATCGTAAATCGCGAATCGTAAAGACGGATCGAGGGCCGCCGCGCGCCGGACGGCCCGGCGCGCGACGGCCCTCGGCGTTTTAACGGTTCACGGTTTACGGCTCGCGGCCGCTCACCCCCGCCGCCGGCCGATGCAGTAGAGGTGGTTCGAGGTGCGGATGAAGATTTGGCCGTCGGAGAGGGCGGGCGAGCTGAGGCAGTATTCGCCCAGCTCGTTCTCGGCCAGCAGCTCGAACTTCGGCCCGGCCGCGAAGACCGACGTGAGGCCGTCCTCGCTCGTCACGTAGACGCGGCCCTCGGCGAGCACCGGCGAGGCGCTGTAGGTTCCCGGCCTCAGACGCTGCTGGCCGTAGACCTCGCGGCCCGTCTTCGCGTCGAGGCAGTAGACGACGCCTCGGTCGTTGACGACGTAGAAGTATTTGCCGTCGGTGACGGGGCTGGGCACGTCCGGCCCGTTCTGGTAAGACCACGCGACGTGCGTCTTCGTCACGTCGCCGCGCCCGCCCGCGCGCAGCGCGAGCAGCGGCTTGACGCGCGTCGGCGCGTAGACCATCCCGTCGGCCGCGACCGGCGAGGCGACGATGCGGTAGAAAGGGTTCTTGTCCGGGTTGAGGCCGCCGGCGCGCCACAGCTCCTTCCCCGTCGCCGGGTCGTGGCCCGTCACGTAGTCGCCGCCGGTGACGACGACCTCGGCCGCGCGGCCGTGGCGCACGAGCGCGGGCGTCGTGTAGGCGTCGGGCGACTCGCTGACGGCGTCGGTCGGCCGCTCGACCCGCCACACGGTCTTGCCCGTCCGGCCGTCGATCCGCAGCACGTAAGACGGCTCGTCCGTGTTCATCCCGTGGAGCACCTGCACGAAGAGCGCGCCCTCGTGCAGCAGCGGCGAGGAGGCGTAGCCCCAGTTGAGGCCGAAGGGGCCGTAGTCCTTCTGGAGGTCGCGCGCCCACAGCTCGCGCCCGGCGAAGTCGAACGCCTTGAGCACGCCCGTGCCCGTCATCACCCAGACGCCGCGGCCGTCGGTCACGGGCGAGGGCGAAGACATGTTGTGCTTGCGCATCTTCGTGTTGCCGCCGCCGAGCCGCTTCTTCCAGACGGTCGCGCCCTTCGCCCTCTCCACGCACCAGAGGAAGAGGTCGTCGCCCTCGGCGACGCTGAGGAAGACGCGCTCGCCCCACACGACCGGCGTCGAGCCGGAGAGGCCGGGCAGCTTCAGCTTCCACGCGACGTTCTCCGAGGCCGTCCACTTGACCGGCAGACCGCGCTCGTCGCTCACGCCGTTCATGGCCGGGCCGCGCCACTGCGGCCAGTTGCCGGCGACGGCGCCGCCGTGCGCGAACAGACTCACGAAGCAAACCACGAGGAATAATCGTCTCATCCGCCCCTCCCGCTGTCGTTTGATGCGACACATCTTAGCAAAAAAGTTCGGGTCGCGCGCTCCGAGTTAAAGACAAGACGGAGACGCCGGCGGCCTCAAGACGCGCCGACAGTCGACTGTTGACGCGTCTTGAGGCCGCCGCCCGCGGCGCGGTTCTTCTCAGCCCAGCTCGACGGCCACGATCGAGCGGCGGTCGCGGACGTAGAGCTTCGTGCCGACGAGCGTGGGCACGGTCCACGCCGTCTTCTCCAGCAGCGGGACTTTCGAGATGACCTTGAGGCCCGCGGGGCTGGCGTCGGCGAGCGCCAAGTGCCCGTCCTCGTCGAGGATGATCAGCCTGCCGTCGGCGAGGACGAAGTTGGCCTTCGAGAAGCTGCGATCCTGCCAGAGGATTTTGCCGGTCTTCACGTCCACGGCCGCCACGAACGACGGGCCGAAGTCGCCGCTCGACCCGTAGACGTGGTCGCCGATGCGGACGGCGTTGCCGTGGTGGACGCGCAGCCGCCGGTGGAACCAGACCTCGGCCGGCGTGGTCTTGCCGTCCCTGCCGCGCTCCAGCTTCAGCACGCGGCTGCCGCCGCTGTAGGCCGACGAGATGAAGAGCAGCCCGTCGCCGCCCCAGACCGGCGTGCTCATGTTGAGGCCGAAGTCGGTCGGGTGCGCGTGCGACCACAGCAGGTCGCCGTTCGCCGGGTCTAACCCGACGACCTGCGCGGCCATGAAGGCGACGAGTTGATCCTGCCCGCCCACGTTGATGATGAGCGGCGAGTTGGGCGACAGCTCAAGGTCTTGCCGCTTCCACGCGACCTTGCCGTCCCGCTGGTCGAAGGCCATCACGGCCTGCCCGCGCCCGCCGACGAAGACGATGACGTGGCCCTTGTAGGCGACGGGGCTGCACGAGTAGCCCCGCTCCATCCTCGTCCCGCCGTACTCCTTCCAGAGGTCGTGCGACCACGCGACCTTGCCGGTCTTGAGGTCGAGCGCGTGCATCTTCCCCGTCGAGCCGACGGCGAAGAGGCGGCCCGCCGAGACGAGCGGCGTCGAGTGCGGCCCGCGCCCGAACTCGAAGTTCATCCCCGCGGTCTCGGCCTCGTAGACGTGCTCCCAGACCGTCTTCCCCGTGTCGGGCGCGAGCGCGACGACGACCTCCTGCGTGCCGCGGCTGTACATCGTGTAGAGCGTCGCGCCGTCGGAGACGACGGCCGAGTAGCCCTCGCCCAGCTCGCGCTTCCACAACTGCCGCGGCCCCTTCTCGGGCCACGCCGCCGCCAGCCCCTTCGTCTTCACCGCGAAGTCGCGCGTCGGCCCGCCCCACTGCTCCCAACTCCCCTGCGCCCGCGCCGCCACACAGACCGCGCCGGACACCAGCGCCAGCGCGGCGACCCGCACGAACAACCTCACAGCCCCCCTGCGCCCTTCACTTTTCATACGGCAAGACTCCTTCGTCGCTTTGAAGCTGACGGCCCCGGCCGGTTTTTGAGCGGGCCGTATTATGACGCAGACGCGCGCAGGCGTTGTAAAAAGGCTGTAAAAACCGCGCGTCCAAAATCTCGTACTCGCCACGCTCACACGAATTCTTCTGACATGTCTCCTAGCTGAAAGGTGTAGCGCACGACGACGTGCGACCATTTGCAGAGCACGTCCAGCGGGATGTCATCATCATAGGCTTCCGCAAATTTTATTAACGCCAGTACGGCCTCAGTCCAGCCCGCGGGCGGCGCCTCCCCGCTCGGCTTTGAGGGCGTCACTTTCCCCTCGCCGCCAACTGAAACTGAAACGTACATCTCCAACATCTCGTCCAAAAAGCTTTTTAGCCCGACCTCCTCTTTATTCACGGCCCCCCGTATGTGCCTTCCCTTCAGCATACGGAAGAAGGTGGTTGACGCTTCGGGCGCGCCGTGGGCGACGGCGAGCAGGAGGAGCACGGCGCGGAACTCGCCGTCGTCGTCGCCTCTGCCTATAAACGCCTCCAGCCTCTCGCCGCGGAGTCCGGCCTTGATGATGCGGTAGACGTTGACGAAGCGCTTGAGCGTGCGCGGCGTGCGGCCGATGACCTTCGCCAGCTTAACCATCGCGTCGCGCTCTTTGGCTTCGAGCAGGAGGTTGTCGGGCCGGAGCGCGAACGCGGCGACCTCCCCGCCCGTCGCGCTCGCGGGCGAGGTCGCCGCCGGTTCCCGCGGGGCGTCGAAGGCTCCCACGCCGGCGCGCGTGTCGCCGGCCG
>Ga0196962_10000708_pt1 | contig 12348 bp, 9 predicted proteins | sample S3v_20metaG_FD_183186 | JGI IMG/M metagenome (GOLD analysis project Ga0196962, IMG submission 183186) | Soil microbial communities from Anza Borrego desert, Southern California, United States - S3+v_20 | ecosystem: Environmental > Terrestrial > Soil > Desert | place: USA: California | collected... | reverse complement strand
CGATGCGCACGACCGGGAACGGCCGCATGAGCCGGAAGCGCCGCGCGGCCGGACTCGCCGGGGCGGTGGCCGCCACGGGCCCGCCCACGTCCAGCCGGCGCACGACGACGGTCGAGCTGCCGCTGTTGTCCGTCGCCTGCAGCGCCACGCGGTGCGGCCCGGCGGTGGCGAACGTCCACGCGGCCGTCCGCGCATCGCCGTCGTCGAACTCGCCGTCGTCGTCGAGGTCCCACGCGACCCGCTCCACGGACCCGTCCGGATCGTCCACGTCGGCCTCGAACGTCGCGGCGACCGCGGGCTGCGGCGGGTCCGGGACCACCGTGATCGACGCCCTCGGCGCGCGGTTGCCCGGAACGATCTGCAGCCGCCGGTCCGCGGTGCCGCCGTCGCGATCCGTGACGAGCAGGCCGACCGACACCGGGCTGGTGCCGGGGAACTTCGCGCTCGCCGTGGCGCCCGTCGCGTCGTCGAACGCGCCGTCCCCGTCGAGGTCCCACGCCTGCGAGGCGAGCCGCTCCTCGGGATCGGCGGAGCGCGACGTGAAGGTGACCGTCGCGCCCTGCGTGACGAGCGCCGGCGTGTAGTCGAACGCGGCGACGGGGCGGCGGTTGAGCACGGTGACGGTGAGCGCCGCGACGGCCTCGCGCCGGTCGTTGTCGCGCACCCGGACCTTGACCTCGCGCGCGCCCGGCAGGGCCCAGGAGGTCGACACGGAGGCGGTCGTGCCGTCGTCGAACGCGCCGTCGCCGTCGAGGTCCCACGCGTAGGACGCGATCGTCCCGTCGGCGTCCTCGGCGGCCGCGGTGAGCGTGACGGTCTCCTTCGTCTGCGGCGTCGGGCTCGACGCGCCGATGGCGACCGTGGGCGCGGCGTTGACGGTGTTGACGCGGATCGTCACGCCGTCGCTGCCGTCGGCGCCTCGCGGGTCGCGCACGGTCACGGTGACGCGATAGCTGCCGCCGCGCGCGTAGGCGTGCGACTCCCTGGCGCCTCCGGTTCCGCCGGTCCCGTCGCCGAAGTCCCAGCGGTACTCCAGGTTGTCGCCGTCGGGGTCGCTCGCCCGCGCCGTGAGGCTCACGCCCTCGCCCGGATCGACCTGCGTGCGGTTCGCGGAGAGGCTGACGCTCGGGCCGCGGTTCTGCGGCGGCGGTGGCGGCGGCGGAGGTGGTGGCGGCGGAGGCGGCGGTGGTGGCGGCGGCGGAGGAGGAGGCGGCGGCGGAGGAGGCGGCGGCTGCTCCTGACCGTGGACCTCGATGGTCCGCGACTCCGCGGTGGGCGGCTCGTCGTCGTTGCCGTCGTCGAGGCGCAGCGTCACGACCTTCGTACCCGCCGAGGAGTACTCGTGGTCCACCCGGCGCCCCTCGGCGCCAGTCTCGTCGCCGAAGTCCCAGGTGCAGCGCAGGTCGCCCCGGCAGCGGGCCTCGGCCTCGAAGCGCACGCGCTGGCCGACGCGCGGCTCGCCGTCGCTGACGGAGAAGCGCGCCGGCGGCTCCGCGCCGGCCAGCGCGGCGAGCAGCCCAAAGGCGGCGATCGCGAGCACCGCGGTCGCCACGCGGATCCGGCGCCGGCCGTCCGTGCCTGTGTCCCTCGCTCCCATCCGGCGACCGCATACTAGTTCGCGGAGCGCCGCTGCGCCCACGTTCGTCTCACGCCGCTGCGCTAGCGTGTCTCGTTGTGAGCGCAACCATCACGGTGACCCACTACTCCGACCCCGGCTGCCCGTGGGCGTGGTCGGCGTCCCCGCACCACGCGGTGCTGCACTGGCGCTACGGCGATCAGCTGGACTGGCGGCTCGTGATGATCGGGCTCGCCGAGGACGCGTCGCGCTACGACGCGCGCGGCTACCGCCCCGCCCGCCAGGCGGCGGGCTATCTCGGCTTCCGCCGGCTGGGGATGCCGTTCGACACGCAGCCGCGCGACCGCAACGTCGGCACGGGCCGCGCGTGCCGGACCGTCGTCGCGGCGCGCCGCCTCGACCCGCCGCGCGACCTCGAGGTCTTCCGCGCCCTGCAGCTCGCCCGCTTCACGACGTCCCTGCTGTTCGACGTCGACGAGGACATCCGCCGCGCGCTCGCGCGCGTCGACGACCTGGACGCCCGCGCGCTGGTCGCGATGCTGGACCACCCCGCCGTGGAGGAGGCCTACCAGGCCGACCGCGCGGAGGTGCGCACCGCCGAGGGCACGCCGACCGCCTTCCAGGGCAAGTCGGCGAACACGGACGGCGCGGAGCGCTACACCGCGCCGTCGCTCGTCTTCCGCCACGCGAGCGGGCGGACGCTCGAGGCGGGCGGCTACCAGCCCGTCGAGGCCTACGACGTCTGCATCGCCAACCTCGATCCGGGGCTGGAGCGCCGGCCGCCCGCGGAGGATCCCGTCGAGGCCCTGCGCGCCTTCCCGTACGCGCTCACCACGCGCGAGGTGGCGGCGGTCATGGCCCCGCACCTCGTCGACCCGGACGACGCCGCCGCCGAGGCCGCGCTCATCGACGCCGCCGCCGGGGACGCGGTCCGGCGCGAGGGCGTCGGCAACGGCGCCCTGTGGCACCTGACGGGCGCCGCCGCGTGACCGCCTAGCGCCGTCCGGCGGGAACCTCCGCGCGCTCGCGGTCGCGCTCGAAGCGGACCTCGCGCTCCTCCGCCTCGTCCTCGCCCCGCAGCGCGCGCTCGGTCGCCTCGTCGACGAGCTCCGGATTCCGCAGGACCTCCCGGAAGCGCTCGTCGTCGCGCTCGCCCTGCCACCCCGCGATCACCATGGTCGCGACGGAGTTCCCGGTCGCGTTCGTCAGCGCCCGGCCCTCGCTCATGATCCGGTCGATCCCGACGACCAGCGCGATGCCGACCGCGATCGCCTCCGCGGAGAAGAACTCGCCGCCGAAGGCCTGCAGCGACGCGGTGAGCGTGACGAGCCCGGCGCCCGTGATGCCCGCGGCGCCCTTCGAGGTCAGCACCATCAGCGCCGCGAGGGCGAGCTGCTCGCCCAGCGCCATGTCCTGCCCCGCCGCCTGCACGATGAACAACGCGGCCAGCGTGAGGTAGATGCACGTGCCGTCGAGGTTGAACGAGTAGCCGGTGGGGATCACCATGCCGACCACCTGGCGGGACGCGCCGGCCGCCTCGAGCTTGGCCAGCAACCGCGGCAGGACCGTCTCGGACGACGACGTGCCGACGATGATCAGCAGCTCGTCGCGGATCAGGCGGATGAAGCGGAGGATGTTGAAGCCCGACAGCCGCGCCACCAGCCCGAGCACGACGAAGACGAACACCGCGCACGTCCCCCAGAAGGTGATCATCAGCAGCCCGAGGCTGCTCAGCGACTCGCTGCCGAAGACCGAGACCGTGTAGGCCATGCCGCCGAACGCGCCGAACGGCGCGGCCCACATGATCAGGCGGATGACGCCGAAGATGATGCGCGCGACCGTCTCGAACGCGCTCACGACGCGCTTGCGCTCGCGGTCGGGCAGGAACGACACGGCCGCGGCGACGAGCAGCGCGATGACGAGGACGCGCAGGATCTCGTTCTCGACGAACGGGCCGGCGACGGACTCGGGCAGCAGGTCGCCGGTGATGAAGCCGACGAGCCCCGTGTCGCCGCCCGCCTCGTCGATCTGAGCCTGCGCGTCCGCGCGGCCCGCCTCGTTCGGCTGCCCCTCGAAGCCGCCGCCGGGCTGGACGAGGTTGCCGGCGAGGAGGCCGAGCCCCAGGGCGACGACGGTCATCGTGAAGAAGTAGGCGAGCGCGCGCAGGGCGAGACCGCCTGCGCGGGCGAGGTTCCCGATCGACGCGACGCCGAGCACCACGGTGACGAAGATCACCGGGCCGGTGATCGTCTGGATCAGCTGGATGAAGGCGTCGGCCAGCCACTTCGCCTCGGCCGCCTGGTCGGGGAACGCCAGCCCGAAGGCGATGCCGAGCGCGATCGCCACCAGCACGACGAACCACAGCTGCGTGTAGAGCCTGCGGCGCGGTCTGTCCGCCGCGCTTTCGGCAGCCGGCGAGGTCATGCAGGTACCTCCGTCGTCGCTCCCCTGCGGCGCGCGACGAGCGCGCGCCCGCTCGGCGTCTGATACCCGACACGGAGGGCTTCCACGCGAATCCGTCCGAGAACCACCCCCCGGCATGGCAGGATGCGCCGCCGTGCCCGCCGCCCGCCGCCATCCTCCAGAGCGCCTGTCCGCCGCGCAGGCGCGCCGCGTGGCGCTCGCGGCGCAGGGCTTCGCCGACCCGCCGCCGCGCGGCGCGCCGGACGGGCGCACGCTGCGCCGGGTGCTCGACCGCGTCGCGCTGTTCCAGATCGACTCCGTCAACGTGCTGCAGCGCGCGCACTACCTCCCGCTCTTCAGCCGCGCCGGGCCGTACGACACCGCGCTGCTCGACCGCGCCGCCCACGCGGCGCCGCGGCGGCTGTTCGAGTACTGGGGCCACGAGGCCTCGCTCCTGCCCGTCGCGCTGCAGCCGCTCCTGCGCTGGCGGATGCAGCGCGCCGCCGACGAGGCGTGGGGCGGGATGCGCCGCATCCACCGGGACCGGCCCGAGCTGGTGGCGGAGGTGCTCGAGGAGGTTCGGGCGCGCGGACCGGTCGCCGCGAGCGACGTGCTCGAGCACGAGCGCCCCGAGCGGACCGGCCCGTGGTGGGACTGGAGCGACGTCAAGCGGGCGTTCGAATGGCTCTTCTGGAGCGGGCAGATCACCTCCGCGCGCCGGCGCGGGTTCGAGCGGCTCTACGACCTTCCCGAGCGGGTCCTCCCGCGCGCCGTGATCGCGACCCCGACGCCGCCGGCCGAGGATGCCCAGCGCGAGCTCGTGCGCATCGCCGCCCGCTCGCTCGGCGTCGCGGCGGAGCGCGACCTGCGCGACTACTTCCGCCTGCCCGCCGGCGCCGCGAAGGCGCGCGTGGCGGAGCTCGTGGAGGCCGGGGAGCTGGTTCCCGTCGAGGTGGAGGGATGGCGCACCGCGGCCTACGTGCATCCGGACGCTCGCGTGCCGCGGCGCGTCGGCGCCTGCGCGCTCGTCGGACCGTTCGACTCGCTCGTGTGGGAGCGCGCGCGCACGGAGCGCCTGTTCGGCTTCCGCTACCGGATCGAGATCTACGTGCCCGCCCCGCGCCGGGTGCACGGCTACTACGTGCTGCCGTTCCTGCTCGGCGACCGGCTCGTCGCGCGCGTGGACCTCAAGGCCGACCGGCAGGCCGGGGTGCTGCGCGTCCAGGCCGCCCACGCGGAGCCCGATGCGCCCGCGGAGACGGCGGAGGCGCTGCTGGGCGAGCTCGACGCCATGGCGCGATGGCTCGGGCTGGAGGCGGTCGCGGTGATGCCGCGCGGGGACTTCGCGCCCGCGCTCGCCCGCGCGCAGGGTCCCGTCCCGGCCGCCCGGGCGGCCGCGGCGCTCGGGGCGTCGTAGCCTGCCCGGCCATGCCGCCCGCTCCCGGCGAAGCCGTCCAGCGCGTCTGTCCCTCGTGCAGCATCGTCGCCTTCACCGCCGCCCCCCGCTGCCCGTGGTGCGGCGCGAGCTACGCGCGCCGGCTCTGGCCGGTCCTGCTCGCCGCGGGGATCGTCCAGGCCGCCATCGTCCTCGGCGGCGTGGCGCTGATCCTCGCCGCGGCCGGCGAGGAGCTCGAACGCCGGCTCGACGTGCGCGTGCGTGCCGTCGAGCGCGACATCGACCGCACGGTCGGCGAGGTGGAGCGCGCGGTGCGCGCCGAGCTCGACCGCCGCCTCCCGGGCCTGCCATGACGGCTCGCGCCCGTGGCCTTCTGAACGAGCGGCTCGCCGGCTTCGGCACGACGATCTTCGCCGAGATGTCCGCGCTCGCGGTGCGGACGGGGTCGCTCAACCTCGGGCAGGGCTTCCCCGACACGGACGGACCGGCGGAGGTGCTCGAGGCCGCCGTCGCGGCGATGCGCGCGGGCCGCAACCAGTATCCGCCGGGACCGGGGATCCCGGCGCTGCGCGAGGCGGTCGCCGATCACCAGCGGCGCTTCCACGGCCAGGAGCTCGACCCGGACGGCGAGGTGCTCGTCACCACGGGGGCCACCGAGGCGATCGCGGCGGCGCTGCTCGCCCTGTGCGAGCGCGGGGACGAGGTCGTCTGCTTCGAGCCCTTCTACGACTCCTACGCCGCGTGCATCGCGATGGCCGGCGCCGAGCGGCGCGTCGTCACCCTGCGGCCGCCGGACTGGGCGATCGACCCGGACGAGCTCGCGGCCGCCTTCTCCCCGCGCACGCGGCTCGTGCTCGTCAACACGCCGCACAACCCGACGGGCAAGGTCTTCTCCCGCGCGGAGCTCGAGCTGATCGCCGCGCACTGCCGGGAGCGCGACGTCCTCGCGGTCACGGACGAGGTCTACGAGCACCTCGTGTTCGACGGCGAGCACGTCGTGCTCGCGACGCTGCCGGGGATGGCCGACCGCACGGTGACGATCTCCTCGGCGGGCAAGACGTTCTCGTTCACGGGATGGAAGATCGGCTGGGCGTGCGGGCGACCCGAGCTCGTCCGCGCCGTCCAGACCGCGAAGCAGTTCCTCACCTACACGAGCGGGACGCCGTTCCAGCACGCCATCGCCCGCGCGCTGGCGCTGCCGGACGACTACTTCGCGGCGCTCACCGCCGGGCTCCGGGCGAAGCGCGACCGCCTCTGTGCGGGGCTCGTGGCCGCGGGACTCGAGGTCCACCGCCCGGCGGGCACGTACTTCGTCAACGCGGACATCCGCGCGCTGGGGGAGGAGGACGGGCTCGCCTTCTGCTGGTCGCTGCCGGAGCGCGCGGGTGTGGTGGCCGTGCCCACCGTCGTCTTCTACGACGATCGGGCCGTCGGGCGGCCGCTCGTGCGGTTCGCCTTCTGCAAGCGCGACGAGGTGATCGACGAGGCGGCGGCGCGGCTCGCGAGGCTTCGGATCTGACCGGGCGCAACAGGCGGGACGCCCACGCGAAGCGGGCGTCCGACGCCGTTGCGCGGTCGTGCTCGGGTTCGCGCTCAGCCCCGGACCGGGCCGGGCGCTCGCCTACACTGCCCCGCACGTGTCCGGCACCGTGGTGATGAAGTTCGGCGGGACGTCCGTCGCCGACGCAGAGCGGATCAAGCGCGCGGCCCGCCGCATCGTGCGCGCGCGGGAACAGGGACAGCACGTCGTCGCCGTGCTCTCGGCCCGCGGGAAGACGACCGACGAGCTCATCGCATCGGCCGAGGAGGTCTCGAGCGCGCCCGACCCGCGCGAGATGGACATGCTGCTCTCCACGGGCGAGCGCATCTCCTGCGCGCTGTGCGCGATGGCCATCAACGACCTCGGCCATCGCGCGATCTCCCTCACCGGCTCGCAGGCGGGCATCGTCACGGACACCTCGCACACCAAGGCCCGCATCCTCGACGTGCGGGCCGACCGCATCCGCGAGGCGCTCGAGCAGGACCTGATCGTGCTCGTCGCCGGCTTTCAGGGCGTCTCCACGGCGCGCGACGTCACGACGCTCGGCCGCGGCGGGTCGGACACGACCGCGGTCGCCCTCGCCGCCGCGATGGACGCCGAGGTCTGCGAGATCTACACCGACGTGGCCGGCGTCTACTCCGCCGATCCCCGCATCGTCGAGAACGCCCGCAAGCTCCCGATCCTCTCCTTCGAGGAGATGCTGGAGATGTCGGCGTCGGGCGCCGGCGTGCTGCAGCTGCGATCGGTCGAGTACGCCCGGACCCACGGCGTGCGCATCCACTGCCGCTCCTCGTTCACGGAGGAGCCCGGGACCTTCGTGGTCGGAGAAGAGGAGACGATGGAACGCCCCCTGATCACCGCCGTGACGCACTCCACGGACGAGGCGCGCATCACGCTGCTCGGCGTGCCCGACCATCCCGGGATCGCAGGCAAGATCTTCACGGCGCTGGCCGACGCGAACGTCAACGTGGACATGATCATCCAGAACGAGCCGGAGTCCGAGGGCGCGTCGGCGGACATGTCGTTCACCGTCCCGCGCGCGGACGTCCGCACGGCGCGCGAGGCGCTGGAGCCCGTGGCCGGCGACGTCGGCATCCAGGCGGTGCACGACGACCCCACGATGGGCAAGGTCTCCGTCATCGGCGCCGGAATGAAGTCGCACCCGGGCGTCGCGGCCAAGGTGTTCTCGACGCTCGGCCGCGAGGAAATCAACATCGAGATGATCTCGACCTCGCCGATCAAGATCTCCTGCGTCGTGAGCGGCGAGCAGGTCGCCCCCGCGGTCAAGGCGCTGCACGAGGCGTTCGAGCTGGGCGCGGACGACATCCGCGCCGAGCATCCCTTCCAGGCCGGGGCGGGTGCGCGATGAGCCGCTACCGCGTCGCCGTCGTCGGCGCGACCGGCGCCGTGGGCACGGTCATGCTCGACAAGCTGCGCGAGCGGGCGTTCCCCGCGCGGGAGATCGTGCCCTTCGCCTCCGAGCGCTCGGCCGGCCGCAGGCTCGCCGACGGCAGCGTCGTCCAGCCGCTGCGCGAGGACACGATCCAGGGCTTCGACCTCGCGATCTTCTCGGCCGGGGCGACCACCTCCGGCGAGTGGGCGCCGCGCTTCGTCGAGGCGGGCTGCGTCGTGGTGGACAACTCGTCGCGCTGGCGCATGACCGACGACGTGCCGCTGGTCGTCTCCGAGGTCAACCCCGAGGCGCTCGACCACCACCGCGGGCTCGTGGCCAACCCGAACTGCTCGACCATGCAGCTCATGGTGGTCCTCAAGCCGATCCTCGCGGCGGCCGGGATCGAGCGGCTGATCGTCTCCACCTACCAGTCCGTGTCCGGCACGGGCGTCAAGGCCGTCGAGGAGCTGCGCGCCCAGACTCGCGCCGAGCTCGCGGGCGAGCCGCCGCCGCCGCCGGCCGTCTATCCGCATCCGATCGCCTTCAACGTGCTGGGCGGCGCCGGCAACTTCAAGGACGGCGACGACTACACGGACGAAGAGCGCAAGATGATGTTCGAGACGCGGAAGATCCTCGACGCGCCCGGCATCGGCATCTCCGTCACGTGCGCGCGCGTGCCGGTGATCTCCTCGCACTCGGAGTCCGTCAACGTGCAGACCCGCGACCCGCTCTCCGCGGAGGACGCGCGCGAGCTGCTGCGGTCGGCGCCGGGCGTCGAGGTCGTCGACGACCCGGCGAGCCACGGCTACCCGACGGCGCGCGCCGCCGCCGGGCGCGACGAGGTCTTCGTCGGGCGGATCCGGCGCGATGTGTCGCATCCGCGCGCGCTGAACTTCTGGGTGGTGAGCGACAACCTGCTCAAGGGCGCGGCGACGAACGCCGTCCAGCTCGCCGAGGTGCTGCACGAGCGCGGGCTCGTGCGCGTGCCGGCCGGCGCCGCGGCGTGAAACCGCGCCGCGACGTTTGGATCCGGCCCTCGCCGGTGATCCGTAACTCCAACCTTCCGTAGGACGGGCATCCGGGAGAGCGAACGACTTGGGGACGGCTCGGCGGGAGAGCCGTTCCCGTCGTTCGGGCGTCGCCCGTCGAACCGCTCGCGCCCCCGGCGCGTATGCCAGGACGCGGGTGGGGTCGCGTGGCCCCGGCTCAGTGAGATTCGGGTCATGGCCGCCGAGAGGGGGACGACGTTGACTGAGTTGCAGCGGTACCTGGCCGAGGAGGTGGCCGAGGACCATGCCGACGGCATCATCACGCGGCGCGAGGCGATGCGGCGCCTCGGCCTGCTGGGGGTGACGGCGTCGGCGGCGACCGCGATGCTGACGCGGGCGGCGGAGGCCGCGGCCGCACCGCGGCGGCCCGCGTCGCGCCCGCGGCACGGGGACGGGCGGACGGAAGAGTGGGCTCCGGTGCCGCGGGAGGACATCACCTTCCCGGGCCCGCGCAGCACGCTCATGGGGGCGTGGGCGCCGGCCGAGCACTCCCGCGGCGGGGTTCTCGTGATCCACGAGAACCGCGGCCTCACCGAGCACATCCGCGAGGTCGCGGGCCGCTTCGCGGCGAACGGCTGGTCCGCGCTCGCGCTCGACCTCCTGTCGGAACAGGGCGGGACGGGCTCGTTCCCGGACGAGGCCGCCGTCGGGGCGGCGCTGAGCGGCATTCCGCCGGAGAACTTCGACGCGGACATGCAGGCCGCGCTCACGGAGCTGCAGCGCCGGCTGCCCGGCCAGGGGCTCGCGGCGATCGGCTTCTGCTTCGGCGGCGGCATGGTGTGGCGGCTCGTCACGTCGGGCGAGCAGCGGCTCGACGCCGCCGCGCCGTTCTACGGGCCCTTCCCCGAGGGCGAACGGCAGATCAGCGGGCGCCCGGCGGTCCTCGGGGTCTACGCCGGCCTGGACGACCGCGTGAACGCGACGCGCGACGCGGCCCGGGCGGCGCTGGAGGCGGCCCGCGTGCGGCACAAGATCCTGGTCTTCACCGAAGCCCAGCACGCCTTCTTCAACAACACCAACCCCGACCGGTTCAACGCGCCCGCGGCGGCCGAGGCGTGGCGGCGCGTGGACAAGTGGTTCGGCCGGCACGTCGACCACGACCACGACGACGACGACGACCACGAGGGCGGCCACTGAGCTTGTGAACGGCGGCATGTGACCGGGGCGGCCGGCGCACGGGCCGGCCGCCCGCGCGTCACAACTCGCGCCGGGCGAACTTGAGGCTCGTCTCGAGGCTCCGCTGGAGCGGGCCGCGGCGCCGCCAGCGCCGCGGCTCGATCCGCGCGGAGACCTCGAGATCGCGCTCGAACTGCTCGCCGAGCCTGCCGGCGAAGGCCTCCGAGCAGACGCACAGCGTCGCCTCGTCGTGCAGCTGGAAGGACCGGTTGTCGAAGTTCACGGAGCCGACGGAGGACCAGAACCCGTCCACGGTCATCGTCTTGGCGTGGAGCATCGTCGGCTGGTACTCGTAGATCTCCACGCCCGCGTCCAGCAGGTCGTCGTACGCGGCGCGCCCGGCGACCCACACCGGCGGCTTGTCGATGTTGTGACCGGACACGAGCACGCGCGTGCGCACGCCGCGCTCCGCCGCGTCCTGGAGCGCCTCGGTGAACGCCGGCCGCGGGACGAAGTAGGCGGCCGTGATGTCGAGCGACTCGCGCGCCGCGGCGATCGCGAGGTAGTACAGCGCCTCGACGTTCGTGTCCCCGACGCCGGCGCTCGAGCGCACGACCATCATCGGCCCGCTGCCCGGCTCGTCGGGGAGGTCGGGCAGATAGCCGGGCCCGACGAGCACCTCGCCGGTCGCCTCCAGCCAGTTCTCCGCGAAGGCGCCGAATAGCCCCCGTACCACCGGGCCCTCGACGCGCACGTGGGTGTCGCGCCAGTGGTCGGGGTCCTGCGCGTTGCCCGTCCACTCCTCGGCGATCCCGACCCCGCCCGTGAGGCCGACGCGGCCGTCGGCGACGAGGATCTTGCGGTGCGTCCGGTTCGTCAGCCGGCGCACGGCGTACGGCCTGGGCGGCCGGAAGCGCCGGACGCGCACGCCCGCGTCCACCATGCGGTCGATCACCTCGGCCTCGAGCTTCATGCCGCCGACCGCGTCGATGATCACGTTGCACTCCACGCCGGCCCGCGCGCGCTCGCACAGCGCGTCGGCCACCGCGTGCGCGATGTCGCCGCGCCAGTAGACGTAGGTGAGGAGGCAGATGGTCTGCTCCGCCGAGCGGATCGCGTCGAGGTAGCAGGGGAAGATCTCGTCGCCGTTGACGAGGAGCTCGACCTCGTCGCCGGTGGAGATCGGCGCGCCGGTCAGCGCCTCCGCCGTGCGGAGGAAGTCGGGCGAGCGCACGTCGAGCTCGCCGCGCAGGTCGTACCCGTGGCCGCTCTCGCGGCGGTGGCGGAGCGAGTCGGCGCCGTACCAGGCGAGCCCGGCCGCGCCGACCGCCGCCGGCCACGCGTACCGCGCGACGTGCCGCTCGCGGCGGGACACCGTCGCGTGCACATGCCGCCACGCGTGCCGCGGCAGGTGCTGCTCCGGTTTCCGGATGGGCGCGTGCATCTGGTGGCCCCCTACCCGGGACGGCGTCAGCTCAATGACCGGCTGGTCAGCGCTCGACGCGGTGGCGGCCGCCAGAGCCGCCGGTTCAGCTGCTCACGCCCGCGACGACGGACGTCGACCAGTCGATCACCGTCGTCGGCTTGACGACGTGCTTGGTCAGCCCGAGCTCCTTCGGGTCGAGGCCGAGGGCGAGGCCGACGAGCTGCGGGAGGTGCAGCACGGGCATGCCGAGCTGCCGCCCGATGACCTTCTCGGCCAGCGGCTGCTGGAGGTCGAGGTTGAGGTGGCACAGCGGGCACGGCGTGACCAGGCAGTCGGCGTCCGCGTCGATCGCGTCGCCCAGGTGCCGGCCGGCCTGCTTGAGCGAGTTCTCCCGGTGCATCGTGATGATGGGGAAGCCGCAGCACTTGTACTGCCCCGCGTAGTCGACC
>Ga0196962_10000705_pt1 | contig 12380 bp, 12 predicted proteins | sample S3v_20metaG_FD_183186 | JGI IMG/M metagenome (GOLD analysis project Ga0196962, IMG submission 183186) | Soil microbial communities from Anza Borrego desert, Southern California, United States - S3+v_20 | ecosystem: Environmental > Terrestrial > Soil > Desert | place: USA: California | collected... | reverse complement strand
GCCCGACCGGGCGGCGCTCGGCGCGCGCGTGCTGCGCCTCGCGCGCGACCTGGAGCTGCCGTGGGTGGCCGCGCGGTTCGCCGACGCGCTCGTCTCTAGGTGATCAAGCCGTAGCTCTCCTCGACGGCGTCCGCGGCGTACCCGTCGGCGAGGCGCGCATAGCCGTCCTCCGCCCAGTCCGTGCCCCACGAGCTGCGCAGGATGAAGTGGCCCGGGCCGTAGCCGACGAGCGCCGCCGCGTGGCGGTCGCGCACCGTGCCGGGGTCGAACCGCTCGAGCACGCCGCGGCGGCCCTCCAGGAGCGCGTCGTCGACCGCGATCTTGACCAGGATGGGTCCCCGCTCGTTCAGCCACTCGCGCCAGTTGTCGACGGTGCCGCCGACGTCGGGCTCGTCCAGCGACCAGTAGCTGCGCAGGCGCCGGCGCGCGGCGGACGCGAAGAAGGCGTCGACGTCGCCGGGATAGAGCCCGCCGCGCCACGGCACCTCGGACTCGAGCGCGACGCCGAAGCGGCGCGCGACCTCGAGCCCCGCCTTGAGGTTCGTGTACGCGCGCTCGAGCGAGGTCCCGGGCCGCCACGACGGGTCGCCCGACACCGCGCCGAGCTTCGCCCGCATCTCCTTCGCCGCCATCCACACGTACCGCGGGGAGAGCGGCTCGTCCTCCGCCAGCCGGCCCGCCTCGACGAGCTGGCGGCGCATCACGGAGTCCGCGAGCGCCCAGCCGACGCACGATCCCGTCTCCTCCTGGTCGCCGATCGCCCACCAGTCGCGTCGGAGGTCGACCGTGGCGGGCACGGGGGTTCCGTCGAGCAGCCCTTCCTGGCGCGCCCGCGCGACGGGGAAGTCGCGGTGGCGGTCGGGCGACGGGGCGACGTTGAGGACGCGCGTCGGCATCAGGACCGCTGCCAGCCGCCCACGTCGTCGTAGAGGTCGGACGCGCGCTGATGCAGCCGCTGCCGGTAGCGGTCGTCGCTGCGCTGCTGCTTGAGCTGCTCGTGGCTGGCGACGGCGGCGCAGACCGCCTGCGCGTAGGCACGGTCGTAGCGGTCACGCGACTCGTCGACCTTCAGCTCGAGGCGGCGGATGAGCGCGTCCTCGTCGTCCTCGTCCTCGTAGCCGTCCCACGGCTCGTACGCCGGATCGGTGGTCATCGGTCCCTCCTGGTCTCGGGAGTGGCGCGACTGTACCGTTGCCGGGATGCACGGCTTCGGCCCGCACGCGCGCTCTCCGGCGGAGCTGGCGGCCACGCGCCGTCTGCGGGCGAGCGGCACGCCGTTCCTCGAGCTGCGGGACGCGTCGGGGCGCCAGCGCCTCGTCCCCCTGGCCGGCGAGCGGATGGCGATCGGCCGCGCGGAGGGCTGCGGCGTCGCGCTTCCGTGGGACCCGGAGGTCTCGCGCCTGCACGCCGTGGTCGAGCGCATCGACGACGTGTGGGTGGTCGCGGACGCGGGCTCGCGCAACGGCACCATGGTCGACGGCGAGCCCGTGTCCGGGCGCAAGCTGCTCGAGGACGGCGCGGTGATCCGCGCGGGGCGCACCGAGGTCCTCTTCCAGTCCACCGCCCCGGGCGACGCCGCGCGCACGGAGGCCGCGGCGGCCTTCCCGGTCCCGGAGCTGACCGCGGCGCAGCGCAAGGTGCTCGAGGCGCTGTGCCGGCCGTGGGTCTCCGGCGCGTCGGCGCTGCCGGCGACCAACCGGGAGATCGCGGCGGCGCTCGTCGTTTCCGAGGAAACGGTCAAGTCGCACATGCGCGCGCTCTTCGCCGCCTTCGACCTGACGGAAGCGGGGCAGTACCACAAGCGGGCGGAGCTCGCCCGCCGCGCCGTCGCCGCCGGCCTGGTGCCGCGCCGCGCGGCGGCCTGACAACCGTCTTGCCGGTCGGCGCCGCGCTTCCTACAATCTCAGTCGAACCGACTGAGATCTGAGACCCAGGAAACCCATGCGACTCGACCGCTTCACCCAGAAGTCCCGCGCCGCGATCGAAGCGGCGCTCTCGCTCGCCGCCGCGCGCAAGCACGCGCAGGTCACGCCGCTCCACCTGCTCGCCGTCCTGCTCGAGCAGGCCGACTCGCTCGTTCCCCGCATCCTCAAGCGGATCGGCGCGGCCCCCGAGACCGTCCGCGGTGACGTCAACGCGGCGCTCGAGCGCCAGCCGACCCTGTCGACCGTCGCCGAGCCGACCACGGACCCCGACCTCATGGCCGTCCTGCGCGCCGCCGAGCACGAGGCGCGGGAGATGCAGGACGAGTACATCTCCACGGAGCACCTGCTGCTCTCCCTCGCCGGGCACAACTCGCCCGCCGGCGAGGCGCTGCGCTCCGCCGGCGCGAACAAGGCCGCGGTCGCCGAGGCGATCGCGAGCGTCCGCGGACCGCACCGCGTCACGGACGACAACCCCGAGGACAAGTACGAGGCGCTGTCGAAGTTCGGCAACGACCTCACGGAGGCGGCGGAGGCGGGCAAGCTCGACCCGGTGATCGGCCGCGACGAGGAGATCCGCCGCGTCATCCAGGTCCTCTCGCGCCGCACGAAGAACAACCCGGTCCTGATCGGCGAGCCGGGCGTCGGCAAGACCGCCATCGTCGAGGGCCTCGCCCAGCGCATCGTCGACGGGGACGTGCCCGACTCCCTGCGCGACCGCCGCGTCATCGCGCTCGACATCGGCGCGCTGCTCGCGGGGTCGAAGTACCGCGGCGAGTTCGAGGAGCGGCTCAAGGCCGTGCTCAAGGAGATCGCCAACGCCCGCGGCGAGGTCATCCTCTTCATGGACGAGCTGCACACCATCGTCGGCGCCGGCGCGGCCGAGGGCGCGGTCGACGCCGCGAATTTGCTCAAGCCGATGCTGGCCCGCGGCGAGCTGCGCGCGGTCGGGGCGACGACGCTCGACGAGTACAAGAAGCACGTCGAGAAGGACGCCGCGCTCGAGCGCCGCTTCCAGCCGATCCACGTCGGCGAGCCGTCCGTCGAGGACACCATCGCCATCCTGCGCGGGCTCAAGGAGCGCTACGAGGCCCACCACAGGGTGACGATCACCGACGCCGCGCTGATCGCGGCCGCGACGCTGTCGCACCGCTACATCGCCGACCGCTTCCTGCCCGACAAGGCGATCGACCTCGTCGACGAGGCCGCGTCGCGCGTGTCGATCGAGCTCTCCTCGGTTCCCACGGAGATCGACCAGGTCGAGCGGCAGATCCGCCAGCTCGAGATCGAGCAGGTCGCCGTGGCCAAGGACGAGACGGCCGCCGAGCGCCGGGAGGAGATCGAGCGCGAGCTCGCCGAGCTGCGCGAGACCGCGGCCGGCATGCGCGCCCAGTGGGAGCGCGAGAAGGAGCAGGCCGAGGGCCACGGCAAGCTGCGCGAGCGGCTCGACGCCGCCCGCATCGAGCTCGAGCGCGCCGAGCGCGAGCTCGACTACCAGCGCGCGGCGGAGCTGCGCCACGGCGAGATCCCCGAGCTCGAGCGCCGGCTCGCCGAGGCCGAGGCGAACGCCGACGCGGAGGTCGAGCCCGCCGTCTACCTCTCGGAGAAGGTCGACGCCGACGAGGTCGCCGAGGTCGTCGCGCGCTGGACCGGGATCCCGGTCAGCCGCATGCTCGAGGGCGAGGTCGAGAAGCTCATCCACATGGAGGAGCGCCTGCACCGGCGGGTGATCGGCCAGGACGAGGCGGTCGTCGCCGTCTCCAACGCGCTGCGGCGCTCGCGCGCCGGCCTGCAGGACCCGGACCGGCCGATCGGCACGTTCCTGTTCCTCGGCCCGACCGGCGTGGGCAAGACCGAGCTCGCGCGGGCGCTCGCCGAGTTCATGTTCGACTCGCAGGACGCCATGGTGCGGATCGACATGTCCGAGTACATGGAGAAGCACTCCGTCGCGCGGCTCGTCGGCGCGCCCCCGGGCTACGTCGGCTACGAGGAGGGCGGCCAGCTCACGGAGGCGATCCGCCGCCGGCCGTACGCGGTGGTCCTGCTCGACGAGATCGAGAAGGCGCACGCCGACGTCTTCAACGTCCTGCTGCAGGTCATGGACGACGGCCGCCTCACGGACGGCCAGGGCCGCACGGTGGACTTCAAGAACACCGTGCTGATCATGACCTCGAACATCCCGGGCGGCCGGCGCGGCGTCGAGGCGTACTTCAAGCCGGAGTTCATCAACCGGCTCGACGACATCGTCGAGTTCGCCGCGCTGACCCGCGAGCAGCTCGGCGCCATCGTGGACCTGCAGGTCGCCCGGCTGATCGGGCGAGTGTCCGAGCGCGGCGTCGCCGTCGAGCTCACGGACGCCGCCCGGGCGTTGCTCGGCGACCTCGGCTACGACCCGACCTACGGCGCGCGGCCGCTGAAGCGCGTGATCCAGAAGCACCTCGTCGACCGGCTCGCGCTCGGCCTCCTGCAGGGTGACTTCACGACCGGCGACCGCGTCGTGGTCGACGCCGCGGACGGGGAGCTCACGTTCGAGCGCGCCCCCGCCGCGGCGCCGGAGCCCGCGGCCGTCTAGCCCTGCGGGAAGGACCGGAAGACGCGGATCTGCAGCTGGACGAAGATCGCCTGCGGCGGATCCGTGTAGCGCGCCAGCTGATCGAACTGCACGAGCCAGGTCCCTGTCCGCGGCCGGACGGGGATCTGGCGCCGGCGCGCCGAGAACGTCCCGCAGGCGCCGCGCGGGCGGCCCATCGCCACGGTCTCCCGCACGCGGCCGCCGAAGACGTAGTGCGCGTAGACCGGGCTGCTGGGGTCCGTGAACCCGCGGCCGCTGAAGCGGACGCGCCGGGTGGGCGCCGCCTGCCGCGGCCGCACGTCGACCGTCAGCGCGGTCACGCGGGAGTCGACGGACACGGAGTTGGCCGGGTTCCCCGTTTCCGTGAGCGTGACCGTGAACGGCGCCTCGCCGCGCCGCCGGTACGGCGCCGGGACGCTGCCCTCGAAGGCGCCGGAGGGGTCGGTCTGGACGCGACCCGCGTCCGCGACGGGCGCGCCGTCGATGGTCACGTCGACCTGGGCGTTCGGGGTGAAGCCGGACGCGGACAGGAGCACGGGCTCGCGCTGGGTCGGGCCGGCGGAGACGTAGCACGGCTGCAGCGGCTGCAGGGTGGGCGCCGCGTGCGCCGCCGCGGGCGCCGCGAGGGCATACGCGAGCGCGCCGCAGACGGCGAGGCGGGCGGTGGGCATGGCGGCAGAGTAATGCGGCGATGAGGTAGAACGGGCGGCGCCCGAGACAACGGCGGAGAAGGAGCCCCGGTGCCGACCTACATCATGCTGTCGACGCTGACGCCCGAGGGCGTGCAGACGGTGAAGAACAACCCGCAGCGCATCCGCGAGGTCAACCGCGAGGTCGAGCAACTGGGGGCGAGCGTCAAGGCGCAGTGGGCCACCCTCGGCCACTTCGACTTCGTCAACGTGATCGAGGCGCCGGACGACCGGACGATGGCGCGCATCTCGCTCGAGCTCGGCTCCCGCGGCACCGCGCGGTACGAGTCCCTCGCCGCGATCCCGATCGACGACTTCATCGGCTCGATCTGAGCGCGTCGCCCGGCATGCGCGTCCTCGTCGTCGGCTCTGGCGGCCGCGAGCACGCGATCGTGCGCGCGCTGCGGCGCTCCCCCCAGGCCCCCGAGGTGCTGTGCGCTCCCGGCAACGCCGGCATCCGGCGCGACGCCGTCCCCCTCGAGGCGCGGACGGACGATCCCGGCGCGCTGGCCCGTGCCGCCCGCGACGCGGGCGTGGACCTCGTCGTGGTCGGGCCGGAGGCGCCGCTCGTGGCCGGCGCCGCCGACGCGCTCGCCGCGGCCGGCGTCCGCTGCTTCGGGCCCACGGCGGCGGCCGCGCGCCTCGAGGGCTCCAAGGCGTTCGCCAAGGAGGTGATGGCGGCCGCCGGCGTGCCGACGGGCGCGCACCGGACCGTCGCCACGGTCGCCGAGGGGCTCGCCGCGGTGTCCGGCTACCCCGCGGTCGTCAAGGCCGACGGCCTGGCCGCGGGCAAGGGCGTCGTCATCGCCGCGAACGAGGACGAGGCCCGCGCGGCCCTGCACGTCATGCTCGTCGAGCGGCGCTTCGGCCCGGAGCCCGTCGTCGTCGAGGAGTTCCTGTCCGGCGAGGAGCTGTCCGTGCTCGCGCTGTGCGACGGGGAGCGCGCGGTCCCGCTCGCCCCGGCGCGCGACTACAAGCGCATCGGGGACGGCGACCGGGGTCCGAACACCGGCGGCATGGGCTCCTTCTCGCCGGTGCCGGGCGCCGACGGGCTCGTCGAGGAGGTGCTGGCCACCGTGCACGAGCCGGTGCTCGCCGAGCTGGCGCGGCGCGGCACGCCCTTCCACGGCGTCCTCTACGCGGGCCTGATGCTGAGCCCCGACGGCGTCCGGGTGCTCGAGTTCAACGCGCGCTTCGGCGACCCGGAGACGCAGGCGGTCCTGCCGCGCCTGCGCTCCGACCTGCTCGAGCTCCTGCTCGCCGCCACGGAGCCCGGCGGCCTGGCCGGCGCCGCGCCGGAGTGGGACGAGCGCACGGCGGTCTGCGTCGTCCTCGCCTCGCGCGGCTATCCCGCGTCCTCGTCCAGCGGCGATCCGATCGCCGGGCTCGACGCCGTGCCGGACGGCGTCGAAGTCTTCCACGCCGGCACCGCCGAGCGCGACGACGGGGCCGTCGTCACGGCGGGCGGCCGGGTGCTCGGGGTCACCGCGCTCGGAACCGGCCGCGCCGAGGCGCGGGCCGCTGCGTATGCTGCCGCGGACGTGATCCACTTCGAGGGCAGGCAGCTGCGGCGGGACATCGCCGCATGAGCGAGGAACGGGAAGAGCGCGGCCACGCGACGCCCGCCACCGGCGCGCCGGAGGCGGTCGCCGAGGCGACGGTCGAGGAGCAGTTCGCCGAGATGGAGGTCGACGCGCCGCGCGTCGGCATCGTCATGGGCTCCAAGAGCGACATGGCGGCGATGGAGGCGGCCGCGAAGGAGCTGGAGGAGCGCGGGATCCACCACGAGGTGCGCGTCATGTCCGCGCACCGCGATCCCGACGTGGTGGCCGACTACGCGCGCAACGCGCAGATGCGCGGGCTGCGGGTGATCATCGCCGGCGCGGGCCTGTCGGCCGCGCTGCCCGGCGTCGTGGCCGCGCACACGCGGCTGCCGGTCATCGGCGTCCCGCTCACCTCGGCGCGCTCCGTGGCCGGCGGCCTGGACGCGCTGCTGTCGATCGCGCAGATGCCGCCGGGGGTCCCGGTGGCCTGCGTCGGCGTGGACTCCGCGCGCAACGCCGCCGTGCTGGCCGCGCGGATCCTCGACGCGTGATCCGGCGCGTCAGCCGTCGCGCCGCGGGTCCGTGATCTCCGAGAGCGCGTGCATCTCGACGTCCTTCTCGACCACGGCGTAGCGCGCCGTCCGGAACACGACCTTCTCCACGTCCGGCATCTCGTGGCCGGGGACGACGACGAAGTGGTGCGAGTCCGCGCGCACCCGCTCGTACTCGGTCCCGCTCAGGACCACGTGCTCGTGGCACGTGGCGTGCGCGCACTCGCAGTAGTAGCGGGCGGGCGCCTCGTTGCTCCGGCGCTCCGGCCAGTTGCGCATCCGCTCGTTCGCGACCCGGAACGCGGCCTCGTTCAGCGTCAGGCGACGTTCGCGGTTGGTCGGCACGCACCACATCGTAGGTGCGGCCCTGGCGCTCGGGTGTGAGCCTGTTCGCATCCCGGCCGCGGGCCGCCGGGCGTCAGGGGTCGATCTCGCCGGCGAAGACGGTGAAGACGGCGCCCTGCGGGTCGCGTGCCATGGCGATGCTCCCGTGGCCGATGTCGATCGGGTCGACGAGCGGCGTCCCGCCGAGCCCGCGCACGCGCTCGAGCGCCCGCTCGGTCGACTCGACGGTGAAGCACGGCCGCCAGTACGACGGCTCGCCGTCCGTCGCCGCGAAGAGCGCCCCGTTGACGTGCCCGTCGTTGAGCACCATCGTCGGGCCGCCGTCGGACCCCGCGGTCGTCCACCCGAAGAGGCCGCCGTAGAAGCCCCGCGCGGCATCCATGTCGGTGGTCACGAGCTCGTTCATGCACAGGCACCCGACGTCGTTGACCCGGTCGGCGCCGATCCGCGCGCGCGGCTGCCAGACCGCGAACACGGCGCCCAGCGGGTCCTGGAGGACGGCCATGCGGCCGGCGTCCAGGACGTCGAAGGCGTCGTCGACGACGGTCCCGCCCAGCGCGGCGGCGCGGGCGGCCGCGGCGCCGGCGTCCTCGACCGTGACGTAGCTCGTCCAGTTCGGCGGGACGCCCGTCGCCCGCATCGCCTCCGGCATCTCGAAGAGGCCGCAGACCACGGCGCCGTCGAGGCGGCACAACGTGTAGACCGCGCCGCCGCCGGCGTCCGCGTCCTCCACGTCCCATCCGAACAGGCCGGTGTAGAAGTCCTTCGCCGAGGAGGCGTCCGTCGTGGCGAGGTCGACCCACGAGAAGGTCCCTGCCGGATAGCTCGTTCGCATGCCCATGTGGGGACGGAGGCTACGAACGCGCCGGCGGCGCATCTATCCCCTGGATGCGGGGACGCTTCTGGCCGCCCGACGCGACGGCGACGGAATCGTCGAGGTGCTCCAGCTGGAGACGCGCGAGGCGGTCGAGCGCCCCGGCGGGGGCGGCGCCGACCTCGCGGACGAGCCGCTGGTCGTCCCGCCCCGCGACACGCCGGCCGGGCGCTTCCGGCCCGTCGTCGAGCACCTCTTCGCGGAGGGGGCGCGACGCCGCGCGTGGGCCACGAGCTCGACGACCTGGCGGCCGCCCAGGCCTTCGTCGCCGCCGGCATCGCGGTCGCGCTCGTGCACGGCCTCGTGCTGGCGACCCTCCCGCCGGGCGCGACCGCCCGCCCGCTCGCCGGCGGAGCCGCGGGGAGCCGTACCGTCGAGGCCCTCGCCCCCGCCGGACGGAGCACGGCCTGGGCCGACCACCTGCTCGACCGCCTGGCGGACGCCGCGCGCGCCTCTGAGCTCAGGCGGGGGCCGCGGCGGCGGGGCGCGCGAGCAGGCGGTACCCCAGCACGGTCGCCACCACGGCAGCCGCGGCGGCCGCCGTGCTCGCGAGCAGTCCGGCCGACGCTCCCGATCCGTCGATGAGCGCGCCGGCCGCCGCCGAGCCGACGGCCATGCCGGCGAACAGCGTCACGCTCAGCCACGTGTACGCCTCGGTGACGGCGTGCCGCGGCACGACGGCGGGCACGAGCGTGTTGCCCGTGATGAGCGTCGGCGCGTTGGCGAGCCCCGCGACGAACAGCGCGACGGTCATCACGGCGAGCGACTCCGTGGCGCCGGCGATCAGGATCGTGCCGAGCGCGAAGGCGCCCACGGCCACGAGGAACCGGCGGTGCGCGGGGGCGCGCCACGCGATGGCGCCGTACGCGATCCCGGACAGGAGGCTTCCGGTCGCCCACAGCCCCAGCATCGGGCCCGTGGCGCCCGGGTCGCCGTGCTCGCGCGCGAAGGCGACGATCGACACCTCGACGAGCCCGAACACCGCGCCCATCCCGAGGAAGACGGCGACGACCACGACGAGTCCCCTCGAGCGGAGCGCGCTGGCATGCGGGACGTGGCCGCCGTCGGCCGCGTGCGGGCGCGGTTCCGTGGTCCGCTGGGCGACGAACAGGAGGCAGCCGGCGACGACCACCCCGATCGCGGTCAGCAGGCCGGCGGCGGGCGCGATCGCGGTGGCGAGGACCGTCACCACCACCGGACCGACGATGAACACCGCCTCCTCGATCAGCGACTCCACGGCCAGCGCCGTCCGCAGGCGGTCCTCGTCGGGCAACAGCGCCGTCCACCGCGCGCGGGCGAACGCGCCGACCTGCGGCTGCGACGCACCCGCCGCGACGGCGATGGCCACGAGGAGCGGGCCCGCGCCGTTCCCCCCGGCGCTCGCCACGAGCGCGCCGAGCGCGAGGACGTGGACGGCGAGTTGCGGCAGCAGGACCCGCGTCTGGCCCAGGCGGTCGGCGAGCCGGCTGGTCTGCGGCCCGATCAGGCTCTGGGACAGCGCGATCGCTCCGGCGACCAGGCCCGCGAGCGTGTAAGACCGCCCGAGCCCGCTGACCATCAGCACGGACCCGAGCCCGATCATGCCCTGCGACAGCCGGGCGAGCGCGCCGGCGCTGCAGAACGCCGCCGCTCCCGGCACGGACAGCACGTGGGCGTAGGCGCGCAGGCCCGACGGCGCGACCGCGTCCGTCATCGCGCCGCCACGCGGAATCGCCGTCCCCGCCGCATGGCGCCGGGATGCTCGCAGGCCACCGCGCTCAAACGGCGACGGCCTCGCGCGGAGTCGCAGCGGCCGGCTCCGGCGCCGCCGCCCGCAGCGTGAACGCGAAGCGCGCGCCCTCGCCCACGGCGCTCTCCAACCAGATCCGGCCGCCGTGGCGCTCGACGATCTTCTTGCAGACCGCGAGCCCGATCCCCGTGCCCTCGATCTCGTCGCGCCGGTGCAACCGGTGCATGAGGTCGAAGATGCGCTCGTGATCGCGCGGGTCGATCCCCGGGCCGTCGTCGCGCACCGCGATCTCCCACTCGTCGCCGCGGCGGATGGCCTCCGCGCGGATCGACGGCGCATGGCCCTTGCGGTACTTGATCGCGTTGCCGAGCAGGTTCTGGAGCAGCTGCACCATCTCCCCGCGCTCGGCGAGGACGAGCGGGAGCGGGCCCGCGCTCACGTGCGCGCCCGACTCGCCGATCGCGGCGACGAGGTTGCGCACGGCGACCGCCCACGCCGCGCCGACGTCCACGGCCTGCGGCTCGCTCTCGGGCCGCCCGGCGCGCGAGAACTCGAGCAGGTCGGCGATCAGCGTGTCCATCTGCTTGGCGCCGTCGACGGCGCGCTCGACGAACTCGCGCCCGGTGTCGTCGAGCCGGTCGCGGCAGCGGCGCGAGAGCAGGCCGAGGAAGCCGGTGATCGTGCGCAGGGGCTCGCGGAGGTCGTGCGACGCGACGTACGCGAAGCGCTCGAGCTCGGCGTTCGAGCGAGCGAGCTCCGTCTTGCTGGCGCGGAGGTCCTCCGTCATCCGCTCCGCGAGCGCGATCGCGCGCCGCTCCGTCCGCTGCGAGGCGCCGAGCAGCCATGCGCACAGGGCGGCGAGAAGCAAGCCGACGGCGAGCGGCAGCCAGCCGAGCGTGGCCTCCCAGCCGGTCCCGAGCCCCTCGCGCGGCGCGTAGTACACCGACCAGGCCCGGCCCATGACGTCGATGTCGACGAGCTTCCTTCCGTGCGGCGGACGCGTACGCCCGGCATCGAGCGCGCCGTCGCTGTCGAAGGCGAGGCGCGCGTCGCCGATCGGGAGCGGCGAAGCCGCCTGCAGGCCGCGGTCGTAGACCTCGAAGTCGTCGCCGGGCCGCAGGCCGACCGTGCCGCGGACGAGGTCGCCCATGCGGAACGCGGCGTACGCGGCGCCGAGCGGCGCGCCCTCCGTGCTGCGGACGCTCAGCATCACGAGGAACCCGCGCTGGTTCGCGGTCTCCTGGACGAGCCGCACCGGCGCGGTGGCCTCGGGCTGGTGCGTCGCGAGCGTGCGCTCCAGCGCGGCGCGGCGGTTCGGCTCGCTCATGTAGTCGAGCCCGAACGCCGGCTCGTTGCCCCGGACCGGCTCGAGATAGGTGATCGGCGCGTGGACCGGCCGGCTGATGATGGGGGCGATCGCGAACGGCGGGTAGCCGAGCCCGCTCTCGCTCGTCTCGCGCGCCACGCGCTCGGCCAGGGGGGCGACCTCGTGCTCCGGCGTCCACTCGGCGAAGCCGATGACCTGCACGCCGGGATGGCGGGTGAAGATGCGCTGCGACGCGAGAGCGACGTGGAACTCGCGCGGGGTCACGTGCTCGGAGCTGCGGAACAGGCCGCGCACGCTGTAGAGCACGTCGCCGTAGGTGCGGACGCGGCGCTCGAGCGACGCCGCGAGCTGCTTGGCGCGCGCGTCGAGGCGCTCCTGCCGGGCGCGCTCCGTCCCGGCGGCGAAGAGGCACTGGGCGATCGCCGCGGCCAGGAGGACGAGCGCGGGCACGGCGAGCGTCGCGACGCGGCGGCGGTGGCTCACCGGGCTCTGCGGTCGGTCTGCCATACCCCGGGGGCATCGGAAGACCGGTGCCCGGGCTGAAGCCCGCATGTCCGCATTCGGTCATCCGGGACGGCCGGTGTCCCTCGCACCGGGCCGCCGCGCGTCAAGATCCCGTCGGGGCGGGCCGGCCGTCCGGCCGCCCCGGGTCCGTCGCGGACCGCGACCGCAAGAGGAGCGTCGGGCGTGGCAGTTGCCGGACTCACGCAGGAGCGGACGTCGATGCCCGTGATCGGCCTCCGGCGCGCGGCTGCTCGCGCTGGCCACGGCGGGCTTCGCCTTCGGGCTCGTGCTCGCGCTCGTGCTGGGGCGAGCCGGCACGCGGA
>Ga0196962_10000704_pt1 | contig 12384 bp, 12 predicted proteins | sample S3v_20metaG_FD_183186 | JGI IMG/M metagenome (GOLD analysis project Ga0196962, IMG submission 183186) | Soil microbial communities from Anza Borrego desert, Southern California, United States - S3+v_20 | ecosystem: Environmental > Terrestrial > Soil > Desert | place: USA: California | collected... | reverse complement strand
CTGGTCGACTTCGCTGTGGAGAACTATGGAGGGGTTGACGTGCTCGTCAACAGCGCCGGGGTCCAGCGCTACGGGACGGTCACGGAGACCGAGGAGGAAGTCTGGGACGAAGTTCTCGACGTCAACCTCAAGGGGATATACCTGGCGGCCAGGCATGCCATTCCCGAGATGAGAAGGCGTGGGGGAGGTGCCATCGTCAACGTGTCGAGCGTGCAGGCCATAGCCTCGCAGGCAGGGGTGGCTGCCTACACGGCGAGTAAAGGCGGCATCAACGCCCTGACGCGGGCGATGGCCGTAGATCACGCCGAGGAGAACATAAGGGTCAATGCCGTGTGTCCCGGTTCTGTCGATACGCCGATGCTGAGATGGGCGGCTGACCTCTTCAAGGGGGAGAACACCGTCGAGGCGACGGTCGATGACTGGGGCAGGATGCATCCCCTGGGAAGGGTCGCCAGGCCGGAAGAGGTGGCCGAGGTGATCTGCTTCCTCGCAAGCCCCAGGGCGAGCTTTGTTACGGGAGCGGATTACATGGTCGACGGCGGTCTGCTCGCGGCCCTGGGCGTCCGACTGCCAGAATAGTCCGGCGACCAAATAGAACAAGGGAGAAAAATCTTGGAATCCATACTGTCTCTGGACAGAGCCGAGGTCTTCTTCGACGGCATATTCAGTGAGCCGCGCCTCCTCCACCCCGAGGGGATCGCGATCGACGCCGGCGGCGACATCTGGTGCGGGGGAGAGACGGGGGAGATCTACTGGCTCTCCGCCGATGGGTCCCGCATCGAGACCGTAGCCTCAACAGGCGGTTTCATTCTCGGCCTGGCCTTCGACAGCGACCAAAACCTCTACGCCTGCGATATGCGCCACTCCGCGGTGTTCCGCCTCGACACGAGAACAGGAGATCTCGTCCACTTCGCGAACGGCGGGGGCGAGATGCGCATACCCAACTTCCCCGTGGTAGACGGCTCCAGGAACTGCCTTTACGTCTCCGACAGCTACGATCCCGAAGAGCAGGGACCAGGAGTCTGGCGATTCGACCTGGAGAGCGGAGAAGGAGGGCTCTGGTACGACAGGGCCATGACCTTCGCCAACGGGATGGCCCTCTCTCCCGACAAGGATCACCTGTACGTCGCTGAATCGTTCGCCGGCAGAGTGATCCGCATCCCCATAGACGAAAGCGGAGGCCCGCAAGAAGGCGAACCTTTCGTGGAAGGGCTCGAGCGCGTGCCTGACGGTCTGGCATTCGACACCGACGGCAACCTGTACATCTCCTGCTACGAACCCTCGCGTATATACAGGGTGAGTCCGGAACGAGAGGTACATCTGTTTATCGACGATCCCATAGCGCACACCCTGTGCCATCCAACGAACTGTGCGTTTCGCGGCGAAGAGCTCTTCACATCCAACCTCGGCCGGTGGCACATAACGCGGATCGAAGCCCACGTAGAAGGCCTAGTTTTGCCTTGAAAGGTTCTCTTGCGTGGGGGTTGAGCCTTACGGGCCTTGATCTCTCCACTCTCCCACATCCAATCTAGACAGACTAGATACCTGTTCAGAGGAGATAAGTCTTGTCCTGGCAATTGCAGGAAGCCAAGCAGAAGTTCAGCGAGTTGGTGCGGCGCACGTTGGAAGAGGGGCCGCAGGTGGTTACCAGGCACGGCGAGGAGGTCGTCGTAGTGGTCCCGGTTGAGGAGTTCCGGCGTATGAGCAAGGACGGCGAGAAGATGGACTTCAAGGAGTTCCTGATGAGCGCGCCGGACTTGAGCGTGTTGGATCTGGAACGTCAGAAAGAGTTTCCGCGAGACATCGAACTGTAGCGTCGTGAGATACCTGCTTGATACCAAAGTACTCTCGGAGGTGCGCAGGCCGCGGGGCGATGCAGGAGTGAAGCGTTGGATCTCTTCGGTACCCACCGAAGACCTTTACCTGAGCGTGCTCACGCTCGGAGAGGTCCGCCGTGGTATAGGTCTACTCTCTCGAAGAGATCCCGTGCAGGCCGACCTCTACGAGACCTGGCTCGTCACCGTTCTCCACGACTACGCGGACAGGGTTCTGCCCGTTGACGCTACGGCTGCCGAGGAGTGGGGACGGATGAACGTGCCTGATCCCGTCTCAATAGTTGACGGCCTTATGGCAGCAACGGCCAAGGTCAGGAACCTGACCTTCGTCACCCGCAACACGGCCGACGTCGCGCGAACCGGCGTGCGTCTGCTCGACCCGTTCGACGCTTCCTAGCAAGAGTGCCGATAGATCCGCGCTACCTCGACCAGCGCTGAGTCAGCGGACCTTTCTCACCGAACAGGGGGTCCGACTCGGGTAAGGAAACGTTGCGGACGTTCTCCAGAACCTCGGGGCGTTCGCCTTCTTCGCCGGTACGCAGATCGTAAGATTCCTGTCCGCGCGGGTAGGCCCCGACGACCGAGAATCCACCGTCCGACCCTTTGTTACAGTGTCCGACACCAGCCGGTATCACAACCGCGTCGCCAGCCTCGACCTCGACCGTCTCGCCTTCCGGCCCGCCGAACGCGATGCTCGCAGAGCCGCTAACCACACACAGCACCTCGTGGGCGTTCGAATGGTAGTGATGATACGAGAAGACCCCGTTCACCCACGCGCCGCCCCAACCGTTCTCCGCGAGCAGTTCTTTGCAGCGCGAGGAGTCCTGCTCGGAACTGTCGAGCGCTTGCGGGTATACGAGCATCGGCAACGTCGAGTTGTTCGGGATGCGGCCATCGTCTTCGAACAGATATTCTCGTACTTCGGTCTCCCGCGTCCGGTATTCCATCTGACCCTCCTGGCTGCATCTCGGCGTTTACCTCATAGTACCGACAAAGTACAGCAAGCGGTTGGCTGGATGACTTTGAGATCTCTCGAGGTTAACATGGTTATTGAATCCGGCTAAATCGGGAGGACGAATTGTTTACGGTAACTCTATCCCGCCTTTCTACTTCTTCTCCCGGCACGCAAGAAAGCTCCCGGAGAAGCCACCACCCTCGGCACAGGTACCCTGGCCTCGGACAGGACGTCTCGCAAGCTCTCTATATGGTGGATGAGGAAGGCGAACCCTTTTTCGATGGTCTGCTCTACTCTGCCTTCTACGAGGAATGCTCCTTCGTGGTGCAGGATGTCGCCGCACCTCTCGTAGACGGAGCGGAAGATCGTCGTCTGTAAGAGTCCCCACTCGTCTTCGATCAGCAGGAAGTACACGCGGTATCCGCTCCTGGTCGGGGGGCTCTGGAGACATTCGATCAAACCCGCCGCGCGGGCGCTGGTGCCGTGCGGTAACTTTCTGACTTCCTCGCTCGGAACTACCCCGAGCTCTCGGAAGGCATCGCGGTAAGGCTCGAGCGGGTGCCTGTGGACGTTGAGGCCGAGCACCTCCCACTCCATCCTCTCTTTTGCCGTATCCGTGAGGGGGAGATGTCCGACGCTCCTCCTCTCCCGCATCGCCCACCAGCTCGCCGGGTGCTCTATGGGGATCTCCTCTTGCCTCCCACGCCTGCGCTTCTTCGGAAGAGATGCACTCTCGCCGAGAAGCCGGGATCTCCCCGACCCTCCAGCCAGAGAGTCGAGGAATCCGCCCCTGATGAGATTTTCTAGCGCGTCTTTTTCGACGGCCGTCCTCCCGTAGAGGTCGGCGACGGAGACGAACGGCTTTTTGCGCCGCCCGGCCACGATGGAGGAGATGGCCCTCTCGGAGAGCCCCTTGCAATACCTGAGGCCAACCCGGAGAGCGGAGCCCTCTTCTTCTATGGAGAAGTCTTCTCCTGAGAGGTGGACGTCGGGCGGGAGGGCGTGGAGACCGATCCTACGCGCCTCGTTGAGGAGCAGCCTCGGGCTGTAGAAACCCATCGGCTGGGAGTCGAGGACGGCCGCGAAGAACTCCGCCGGGTAGTGGCGTCTCATGTACGCGCTCGCGTAGGCGAGCTCGGCGAAGCTGGCTGCGTGCGCGGCGGAGAAACCGTAGACCGAGAACCCCTCCATCCAGGAGAAGACCTCCTCCGCTTTCGCGGCGGGGACCCCTTTCTCCCTCGCCCGCCGCATGAACTCCAGGCGCAACTCTCGCATCGCGCCGGGTCCCCGGTCCTTGGTCATGGCGCGTCGCAGGAGGTCGCCTTCGGCCAGGGTGAAGCCGGCCACGGCGTTCGCCACGGCCAGGGCCTGTTCCTGGAAGATGAGGACGCCGTAGGTGGGACGTAGTATCTCTTCGAGTTCGGGTAGGATCACCTCGTACGCCTCCCTGCCGTTCCGGCGTTTCACGTAGGGGGTGACGAGGTCTCCCCTCACGGGACCCGGCCTGAAAAGAGAGATCTGGGCCACAAGATCAGCGAGCCTCCTGGGCCCAAGACGCTGGCTCAGGTGCATCTGTCCGGGCGATTCCAGCTGGAATATCCCGGCGTTGCACCCGGTCCTTATGAGGGCGTAGGTCTTCTTATCCTCTGGCGGCAGGTCGTAGGGGTCCACCCTGCGCCCCAGCCGCCTCGAAGCCAGCTCCCCGGCCTTGTGCAAAGCTGTGTGCATCCTCAGACCCAGCAGGTCCAGCTTCGGAAGCCCCACACGCTCCAAATCGTCCTTGTCGTACTGGCAGCGCAGGAGCCCCACCGTCCCTGAAGGCTCCAGCGGCACCAGCTCCGAGAGGTGGTACTCCGCCGTCCCGAACACCATACCCCCGCTATGGGTGCCTCCCTCCTTGATGCGGCCGGCGAGCCCCGCGGAGAGCTCGAGCAGGAGACGATATTTCTCCCTATCCTGCAAAGGATGGCCGTACATGGCCGGCTCGGCGAGCGACTCCTCCCAGCCGGAGAGGCCGGCGTAGATCCTATCGCGGTCATGGAAGCGGGTGGGGACCTGGCGGCTTAAAGTGTCGATCTCCTGTGGAGAATGCCCGAGCGCCCGCGCCGCCACCCTCACGGCTCCTCGCAACGACATCGTCTGGACCGTCGCAGCTTCGGCGACGCCCAGATGCTGGTAGCGTCGGATCATCTCGAAGCGCACCTCGTCCCGCCTCACGGAACAAAAGTCCAGGTCCACGTCGGGCGGGTCCTTGCGTCCTTCGTGCAGAAACCGCTCGAAGAGCAGCCGGTTCGAGAACGGCTCGGGCTCGCTCAGCCCCAGACAATGCGAGACCAGGCTGTTCGCGGCACTTCCCCGGCCCGTGACGGGGATGCCCTTCGACTTCGCGATCTCTTTGGCTTCGTGCGCGATCAGGAAGTACGGCGCGAACCCCAGAGCGTGGATACAACGCAGCTCCCGTCCGAGTCGCGACTTCAACTCCTCCGCCGTGGGATCGTCCCCCGCTCTCCTCCCGTAGCGTCTCCTGGCGCCCGCGAGCGTCAGCTCCAGTAACACCTTCCCAGCCGTCTTGCCAGGAGGCAGGATCGCCGCCGGCATGTGGACTCTGCCCGACAGCTTCACCGCCCCCGCGCACTGCCGCGCGACTCCCGCAGCGTTCTCCAGGGCCTTGGGATAGTCTTCGAAGAGCCGCCGTATCTCCTTCCCGGACCTTAGATGCAACCTGTCGGTAGGCCTGTATTCCGGACCAGGGAGCGCCGTGAGGTTCGCGGCAGCAACGAGTACCTCGTGCAGCCTGTGGTCAGCAGGGAAGAGGTAAGCGACTTCTCCCGTGGCGACAACCGGTACGCCAGCGTCCTGTGCAAAGGCCGCTACTTTTCCCATGCTCCGCCGCCCGGTCGCCGTTTCGTCGTCGGTCAGCTCTACGTAGAGCCGGCCCCCGAATGCCTCCTGCAAAGAATGCAGCGTTCTGGTCGCTTCTTTCCTTTGCCCGGCAAGAACCAGGCGCGGCAAGAGCCCGAACGGGACGGCTCCGGTCAGGCAGATCAAACCTTCTCTATGATCCAGGATCTTCCCCAGCGAACAGACAGGACGGCGCCGGTCCTCTGAAGAGATCCTGTAATCCGTAATGAGCCGGCACAGGGAACGGTACCCTTCTATGGACTCGGCAAGCAACACGACGTGCCCGCCCGCCGTCGAGACCTGGGCCCCGACGATAGGGAGGATGCCAGCCTCACCTGCGGCCTCGAGGAGGCGGGGGATGCCGTAGAGTCCATCGCGGTCCGTGAGCGCCAGAGAGGGCATCCCCATCCTCGCCGCGGCCTCCACAAGCTCCTCCGGTCTCGCGACCCCGAAACCGAAGGAGAATCCACTCCTGACGTGCAGGTGGACGAAGTCGTCGGGGGAGTCCCCGTTCAATCCGTTATCCCTACGAGGAACCACTCTCCGTCGTTCTCCCGCGCCAGGTCGATAACCGAGCCGTCGGAGAGGAGGAGTCTCGCCAGGCTCCTGTCCTTCGCCCGCGTCTCGTCCCACCAGGCCCGGACCTCCCGCCAGCGTCCGAGTACCTCGACGACGTGCCGCCTCTTGCGGCACCGTCTCCGGCCCGAGGCCCAAGTGACCCGCACACGCCCGTGACGGTTCTCCAACTCGACCGGCTCATATCGGGCGTGTGCGGCCTGTCCTCCCCTCTCTTCCATCTCCGAGGCCCGCGAGAGCCAGGAGGTCCGCAGCAGATGGTCGAGGACCGCCAGCCTCGACTCACGGGTCGGAAACAACGGCTCCTCGAACCCCTCGGGTCGTAAGGGGTAGCGGTGTATCTCCGAGACGCTCGCCTCCATCTCTCTCCTCCCTCCGGGGAGCGCCCGAGAGCCGGGGGATGAGAAACCCGCGCCTCCGGATATAATCCGGGGAGCAGGCGTCCTCGCCTCCTCAAACCCTCGCAGGCCGGTATTGGTTGGACGCCGGCCGGCCGGCGAGGCCCGGGGTGGGGGCGCTCCTGCTTTGCCAGCTTCTCTACGCTACCACAAACTATTGTTTGTAGTCTACGGCAAAATAGTATAAAGTGTCATTGCGAGGCGTTCAGAGGAGACGAAGGTGGTCCCTGAGAACTGGAAGGTAAGGATGGAGATGCTCAGGCGCCTGGCCCGCGCGAACGTGAGGGGAGAGGGGCCTCCGAGCGTGCGCGAGGTGGGGGAGGCCGTGGGCTTGAGGAGCTCCCAGACCGCGTACAAGCACCTCAAAAAGCTGGAGGAGGGTGGGTACATCGAGCGAGAGGGTGGGCGGGCGCGCGGCATCAGGCTGACGGAGAAGGGTTGGGAGGCAGCGGGCGAGATGCCTTTGTTGGGTAGGATCGCCGCCGGACGCGGGCTCGAGGCCGTGACGGTGGGGGATGAGGCGTATTCGCTCGCGGCGGAGCTCGTGGAGTCTCGCTCGGGCAGGCGGCGCTACCTGTTGAGGGTAGTGGGACAGTCCATGATCGGGGCGCACATAGCCGACGGGGATCTACTGGTCGTAGAAGAAGACGAAGCCCCGCCAGACGGCGCCGTCGTGGCGGCCCTCATCGGGGGTGGCGAGGAGGTCACCGTCAAACGGCTCTACAGAGAGGGGGACCTCCTTAGGCTGAGGCCCGAGAACGGGGACCACGAGGACCTCGTCGTGCCAGCCGAGGACGTGTCGATACAGGGACGGGTGGTCTACGTCGTACACCCACCACGAAGCAGATATTAGAATAGCATTTCAGCCGGTCAGCATTTCAGCATTTCCTCGGATGGCCATGCACGTGTTCGCGAACCGGAACGCCGCAGGGTAAGCTAGGGCTTGCGGACGGCTGCTGCTAGCTCCAAACCCTTGCTGACTAGCTGAAATGCTGACAAGCGGAGCCCGAAGGGCGCAGCGTGCTGAAATGCTTGAATGGAGGGTAGAGTAGAGCGCGTGAATGGGCGAGCACGAACGCCGGAGGCTACGGATCGGGAAGCCTTACTGACGCGGCCGGTGGTTCTGCTTACCCTCGTCGCTTTCGTCGCCCTCTTCGGCTTCCAGCTCTTGCTCTCCGTCGTGCCCCTGTATGCGGACGAGGCCGGTGGGGGCAGTTCCGGCGCCGGTCTCACCACGGCCGTCTTCATGCTCTCGACGGTGCTGACCCAGATCCAGATGCCCCGCATCCTGGGGCGCTACGGCTACCGGCGAACTCTCGCGGCCGGACTATTGTTCCTCGGGGTCCCCGCGCTGTTCTACGCTTACGCCCAGACGCTCGTGCCGATACTGGCCGTTACGTTGGTGCGGGGGGTCGGGTTCGGGATAATCACCGTAGTGTTCGCGGCCCTGGTCGTCGAGCTGGCTCCTCCCGGACGTACGGGAGAGGCTCTGGGACTCATCGGCGTCGCCATCACGCTGCCAAACATCTTCTGCAACGCGCTGGGGCTCTGGCTGGTGGGACAGTTCAGCTACGGGGTCGTCTTCTTGCTGGGAGGCGTCGCTCCTCTGCTTGGGCTGGTTTTGGTGGCCGGCATCCGTGCCGCCGCGTCCTCGGAGGAGGGGGAGGAAGAAGGCGCCGGTTTCTTCGCCGGCCTCGGACGCGCTCCACTGTTGCGCATCCTCCTCCTGTTTGCGGCCACGACCATGGCAGGTGGGGTGGTCTTGACCTTCCTGCCTCTGGCGGTGCCTGGCTCGGGGGTTTTCTCCGCCGCTGGCGCGCTCCTCGTTGTCGGTGTCACGTCGACCGCCAGCCGCTGGTGGGCCGGGAGGTTCGGCGACCGCAGAGACCCGCGACTCCTGCTCGCCCCCGGCATCCTCGCCTGCGCGGCAGGGATGGTCTGCCTTCCACTGGGGGGTGTGGTCCTGCTGATAGGCGCCGTCCTCTTCGGCACAGGTTTCGGGCTACTCCAGAATGCCACCCTCATCCTGATGATGGGGCGTGTCTCGAAGTCCGAATATGGGCTCGGCAGCACACTGTGGAACGCGGCTTTCGATGCAGGGACCGGGATAGGAGCCTTCGCGTTCGGGTTCGTGATCTCCGCGGTCGGGTTCTCCTGGTCCTTCTCTATCTGCGCGGCACTGGTCGCATCAGCCCTCCTGCTCGTTATCCTCGACTATTCCTCAACTCAAAATCGACACCCCCAATAAACCCAAGTTCCACCCCACAAAGTGCTATCAAGATATATCGTGATATACTGCGTAGCCACAACGGGCCGTCGGGACGAAGGAGGCGAGATGTACGGTCGGGGCATGATGGGCTACGCGGGTGGGAGGCGGACGATGGCGCCTTACGGGAGGCCTTTTCCTCCGAGGTTCATGGTGGGGTTGGTGATAGGAGGGTTGTTTCTGCTCTTGGTGGCCGGTTCTGCCTTCCACTTCTTCCCACTGCTCTTCCTACTGATCTGGATCGTTCCCTTCTTGGTGGCTCCGGCGTTCGCGGCCGTCGCGCGGGGCTTGTCGGGGGTCCGTGCGCGGAAAGGTGGGACGGCGACAGAGGAGAGCAAGGAGCGGGAGCTTTTGGAGGCGCTTGCGCGGCGTGGGGAGCTCTCTCCCGCGCTGGCGGCGCTGGAGACTTCGCTATCGGTCGCCGAGGCGAATCGGATGCTCTCCGGTCTTGCCAACAGCGGTCACGTTGAGGTAAGAGCGCGCGAGGGAAGGTTGGGGTATGCGCTCTGGGAGCGCGACAGGCGCGAGTTGACGGACGGGTCTTAGCACACGTTTGCCGAAGGAGGTAGAGAACATGTTCGGTCCGAAGGCGATGAAGGGGTTCTTCGGGGGGTGGCACAGGCCTGGGTTCGGCCACGGTCCGCGGCGGGGGCGGATGTTCGAGAAGGGGGACTTGAAGTACGTGATACTCGACCTGCTCGAGGACGAGCCCTCCCACGGCTACGAGATCATACGGAAGCTGGAGGAGAGGTCCCGCGGGTTCTATTCTCCGAGTCCCGGCTCCGTATACCCCACACTGCAACTACTCGAAGACATGGAGTACGTGAGCGCCACCCAGCGAGACGGCAAGAAAATCTACGCCATCACGGACGAAGGAAGGAAGTTTCTGGATGAGAACCGGCGCTCCGTCCAAGATATCTGGGGCAGGTTCGGAGGAAGTTGGGATCCCGGGGTTGCGTCCGAGATACATCAGATCAGGCACGACCTCATGGACCTCGGTAAGCTCTTCGGTCAGCAGATGCGCGAGGGAAGGGTGAACCAGGAGAAGCTGGCCCGTATAAGGCCTGTGATCTCAGCCGCTGCAAGGGAAATAGAAGACATCCTGCGAGACCGCGAAGCTCCGGGAACGACCAGCGTCTAGAGAGCGCGTCTACTTATCGTTCGGCATGGGCCTCCAGCGGCGGCCTTCGCTGTGCTGCTCGTAGGCCATGGACGCCGGGTAGGTTATTAGTTCGACGGTCAAGCCCCAAGGCGTCCGCGCGTAGATGAACCGGTTGCCCTCTCCGGCCTCCGGTCCTGGCAGCGGATTGGGGCCTGACATGAGGTTCACATCGTGGTGGCGCAGGTGTTCGACCGCGGCGTCCAGGTCGTCGACGTAGACTGCCAGGTGTTGTATCCCGACGTCGCTCGGTCTCGGGAACTCCTCCCTCTGGTCGGGTGAGTAGAACTCGAAGAGCTCGATGTTCGCGCCGTTGGCGCAGCGCAAAAAGCTGACGGTCTGAATGCGGCTACCAGCAGGCACGCCGAGCCGGTCCCGCGGGGTGTCATCCCCTGGAGGTTCACGCTCGTAGAGCAGCTCACAGCCGAGCACATCTACGAAGAACGCGGTGGCCTGCTCTATGTCGGGCACGGTAATACCGATGTGGTCTACCCCGCGCAGTCCCGGCAGTGCCGGGCCCTCACCAAACGTTGTGGTCGGCTCGTCCACCCTTGGCTCCCTTCGTGCCTTCCGCGACAGACCATATATTACCGATGTGAGAGTGCCGGTCCACATGCCAGGCGTGTCCTGTGTTTTCGAGCTCACCTGGAGGAGTCGAGGACCAACGTCGAGTTTGGGTAAAGGTGTACGTCCGCTCAAGCCAGGTAGGTAAGGATGCTACGTGTTGACAGGTGATAGCCGCTTAAATAGCATGCGATCTGGGTACAAGAGGGAAATCTTGGGGATTGGCAAGAAGGAGGAAATCGGCATGGCCGAAACAACAGAACCACGAGAGGAATTCGCTACCGAGCTTCCGAGCAAGTACCTTCCGCAGGTGAAGTACCGAGATCTGCCTGAGCCCAGGGGCCTGCGCAACTACATGGGGGCGAGCGTCATTATCCTTGCCACGGCGCTAGGCTCAGGCGAACTGATCCTGTGGCCCTATATCACCACTCAGATTGGATTAGCTCTGGTGTGGCTCTCCGTGCTCGGCATAAGCGTTCAGTTCTTCTTGAACATGGAGGTCGAACGCTACACATTGGTGACTGGCGAGACGGCCGTCACGGGCTTTAGCCGCATGTGGATAGGCTGGTCCGTGATCTTCGTGCTCGGGGCGATTTTGCCGAACACCTTCCCGGGCTGGGCCTCGAGCGCGGCGGAGTTGTTCACATACATCTTCGGCCTCGGGGAGGGTGCCCTTCCCATTGTCGCCATGATATTCCTTATTAGTATCGCCCTGTCGGTCACCCTCTCTCCAGTAATCTATCAGCTGCTCGAAAGGGTCCAGGCTGTGCTGGTCGTTATCATTCTGGCCTTCATCGCACTAGCAATATTCATAGCCACCGATCTGTCGGCCTGGGCAGGCGTCGTCACCGAGGCTCCTGGGAGCATCGCGAATCTACCTGCCTACTGGCAGGAGATCGGGGCACTCTCATTCCTGGGGGCGCTAGCCTTCGCGGGGGCGGGTGGCGGCAACAACCTGGTGCAGAGCAACTACGTCAGGGACAAGGGGATGGGCATGGGAATACATATCCCCAACATCGTCTCACCTATAACCGGCGAGGAGGTGGCCGCACCAGGCCTCGGGTACGTGCCGCCAGACACCGAGGAGAATCGTCGTCGGTGGCAGGGATGGTGGAAGGTGGCAAACCAGGAGCACCTTATAACCTTCTGGGCTATCGGTGCGTTGTTGCTCGTCAGCCTCTGCGTGTTAGTCTTCTCGGCCATAGGCGTCCAGGAGAATATCGGGACGGACCTGGCGTTCGTCGAGGACTGGGCCGTAGCCATGGGTGAGCGCATTGCTCCGTGGTTTGAGTACTTCTTCCTTATCGCCGGCTTCGTGATGCTCTTGTCGACCAACATAGGCATCATGGACTGGGTCGCGCGGCTCACAGGCGACTCGCTCAAGGTAACCTTCCTGAAGGAGAGCGAGTTCTGGAGCGAGAGCAAGCTTTACGTCACGGCCGTGTGGATCCTGGCAATTGGTGGCTCGATAATCATATGGACGGGGATCGAGCCGATCATATTGCTGACCTTCAGCGCGGCGGGAGGCTTTTTCGTGATGGCCGCCTACTCCACGCTGCTCAACTGGCTCAACCGCCGGTACCTGCCGGAGTACGCCAAGCTCAAGGGTTGGCGATCACCGGTGATAGTCTTCGTTGCCTTGTTCTACCTCCTTCCGACGCTGTACGTGACCTACCTGCTGGTGACCCAGGGAATGTCGGCATTCGCCTGACCAGGGAGGGACGCGGCAA
>Ga0196962_10000703_pt1 | contig 12398 bp, 9 predicted proteins | sample S3v_20metaG_FD_183186 | JGI IMG/M metagenome (GOLD analysis project Ga0196962, IMG submission 183186) | Soil microbial communities from Anza Borrego desert, Southern California, United States - S3+v_20 | ecosystem: Environmental > Terrestrial > Soil > Desert | place: USA: California | collected... | reverse complement strand
CGGGGCGGGCTCGCGGCCGCCGGCGGCCGGCGCCGCGCCCTCGCCGAGGGCGCCGGCGTGACCGTCGCCGCGACCGTGGCGACGGCACCCCTGATCGCCTTCTACTTCGAGGAAGCCTCGCTCACCACGCTCGTCGCCAACCTGCTGGCGATGCCCGCGGTCGCGCCGGCGATGTGGCTTGGGATGGTCAGCGCCGCCGCCTCGCAGGTGCCCGGTCTGCCGCTCGCGCCGCTGAACGGCCTCGACGCGCTGCTCCTCGCCTACATTGCCCAGGTAGCCGCCTGGTGCGGCCGCCCGAGTTGGGCGGTCGCCCACGTCCACCTCGGCGCCTTGGGCCTGGCGGCGACCTACGCCGCGCTGGTGGCCGCGATCGTCGCCACGATCCGCCTCGCCCGCCACCGTCGCCTGGAGCGGGCGCGCGCCGCGTTCGTCGCTTTTCCCGCCAGGCGGGAAAAAGGACGAACGCGCCGCGTTTACCTCGTGGCACTGGGGCTCGCCGCGCTGGCCGCGGTGATCCTTGGCGCGGGGCTCGTCGGCGACGGATCCGCGCCCGAGCCGCCCTACGGCCTGCGGGTCGAGTTCCTCGACGTCGGCCAGGGCGACGCGATCCTGCTGCAGCCGGCGGCGGCGCCGGCCGTCCTGGTCGACGGCGGTCCGCCAGACGACGGGCTGCGCTCGCAGCTCGCCGCGGCGGGAGTCGAGCGGCTCGGCGCCGCGGTCGTCACCCACGACGAGGCCGACCACGCCGGCGGGATGGTGGAACTGCTCGGCGAGATACCGGTCGGGCGGCTGCTCTACGGTGCCGCCTCGCCCAGGCTGGCCGCGGCAGCTTCGGCCGCCGGCGCGCGAACGCTGCGCATCTCCCGCGGCGACGTGATGCGCTTCGGCACTCTGCGGCTCGAAGTGCTGTGGCCGCCGCCAGAGCTCGCCGCCGCGCCGGCGCCAGGCGGGAGCGACCCGAACCAGCTGGCGCTCGTCCTGCTCGCCCGCTGGCGCGATTTCTCGCTGCTGCTCACGGCCGACGCCGAGGCCGAGGCAGTGCCGCTCGACCCTGGCCCGGTCGACGTGCTCAAGGTCGCCCATCACGGTTCCGACGACGCCGGCCTCGGGGAGCTGCTCGCGCGGGCGAGGCCGCGGCTGGCGGTGATCTCGGTCGGCGCCGGCAACCCCTTCGGGCACCCGACCGCGGGGACGCTAGCGACCCTCGCCCGTCACCGGATCCCCACTCTGCGGACGGATCTCGACGGAACGGTCAAAATCTACGTTTCACCGGGCTCGGCGGCGGTACGATCGGGGTGAAGGGGGAACCGGGGCGCGGACCGTGAATTCTGGACGTATGTCCACCTCAATAGTTGGAGATTTCGATCTATAGGTTCGCGGGGGCGGTCGCAGGGCCGATGATTAACACGTGAGTTTCAAACGCGGAGAGCCTGGGTCGAGGTGGTCGAAGCTGCCGACCTTCGCCGGCGACGGCCTGATCGAACGCCTGCGTACCACCAGCTTCGCGATCCTCGGCGTCACCGCGATCGGCGGCATGGCGACGGTCGGCCTGCTCGCCAGCGCCGGCTACCCGAACCTGCCGCCCGGTCCGCCGCCAACCGGCCCCCAGCAGGCGATCGGCTCGGCGCAGTCGCTGGGCGGCGCCGGGAGTGCCGTGACCACCGCTGCCGGTGCCGGGACCGGCGCCGCTGCGGGTGGCCCTGAATCCGGCGCCTCCGCCGGGCCCGTGCTAGCCGTCGTCCCGACGTTCCCCGGCGCGAATCCCGGTACGCCCGCGTCCGTGCCCGGCCCCGACTTCGTCGGCGGTACCGAGGGCGTGCGGGTGGGCGGCGCGACGCTGCCCGAGGGCGCCGGTTCGAAGTCGCCTCAGGGTTCGGCCAAACCGGTCCCGGTGACGCCGACGACGGTGACCACCGCGCCGCCGGCCAGCGAAGCTCCGGTGTCCGGGCCTACCGAACTGGCGACCGTCCCGACCGAGCCGGGCGGGAGCGCCGGCACGGGATCGGGATCGGGATCGGGATCGGGGTCGGAATCGGGCGGCGAAGGCGGCCGCGAACTTCCCGGCGGCGATGCCGAACCGCCCGGGCGCGGCACCGCCGGCTCGGGCGTCCCCGGCCCCGAAGAAGGTGAAGAAGAAGGCGAAGCGCCGGGAGAAGGCGGCGAAGGGGAAACGCCCGAAGGTGAAGGCCCCGAAGTCGAAGAACCGGAAGCCGAAGGCCCGGAAGCCGAAGGCCCGGGCAAAGCACCGCACGGGCCCGGCACGCCGCCGGAAGAAACCCCGGAAGAACCGCAGCCCGAACCGGAACCTGAACTGCCGGCGACCGAACCCGAACCGGAACCCGAAGTCTCGACCGAACCGGAAGCCGAACCGGCGCCGGAAGCGGAAGGCGCGCCCGAACCCGAAGCCGAACCGGCCCCGGAACCTGAACCGGCTCCCGAACCTGAACCTGAACCGGCTCCGGAACCTGAACCTGAACCGGCTCCGGAACCCGAAGCCGGTACGCCGCCCACCGACGGTTAGCCCTCGGGGCCACCTGCGCCGCCGCCCGAACGGCTCGCCAGGGCCGGGCTCTAGACTCGCCCTGTGCCCGACGAGATGCGAGCCCTCTACCTGATCTCCGGCACCGACGGGGCGAAAATCGACGCGACCAGGGCGCGGCTGCGGGCGCGGGCCGAGCGTGAGGCCGGCGTCGACGCGTTGACCGTGTTCGAGCCGGGGGAGGGGCGGTCGATGCCCGACCACGAGGCGCTCCTCGCCGCGCTGCCCGCCCTCTCGCTGACCCAAACGCGGCGCTACCTGCTCGCCGACGGCGTCGAGAAATGGCGCGACAAACAGCTCGAGCCGGTCTGCGCCGCGCTCGGCGCTCTGCCGCCCGACCTCACCCTGGTCCTCATCGCTCGCGCCAAAGCGCCGGCGAAGCTGCTGAAAGCGGTGAAGGCGGCTGACGGCGAGGTGCATCACTTCGAGGCGCCGAAGGCGCGCGAGCTGCCGCGCCAGCTGGTAGCCGACGCCCAATCTCTCGGCTTCCGCCTCGACCCGCGGGCGGCCCGGATGCTGGTCGAGCGGATGGGAGCCAACCCTGTGCGCCTGCGCAACGAGCTCGAGCGGCTGGCGCTGTGGGCGGGCGCCGGCGGCGAGGTCGGCGCCGAGGACCTCGAAGAGATGGTCACCGACACCTCGGAGGCAGCTGTCTGGTCGCTCTCCGACGCCCTGCTCGAAGGCGACGAGGTGGAGGCCCAACGCCTCGCAGAGCAGTTGATCGCCCAGGGCGAGAACGTCACCGGACTGATCTACGGCCTCGCCTCGCGACTGCGCAACGCCTGCGCCGCCGCCGCCCAGCTCGCCAAGGGAGTGCCACAGAAGGAGGTCGAATCGTCACTGAAGATGCACCCCTACGCCGCCAAGCAGCTCGTCAGCCGCCTCCGCGACGCCGACCTCGAGGATCTCCGCCGCTCGACCGAGGCGCTTGCGGAACTGGAGCTGTGGTGCCGCGGCGGGAGGGACTACGGCGATCCCTTGGCCTTCACGCTCGCGATCCGCTCGATGGCGAACCCGACCGCTACCGCTTAAGGGAAGGCGTCTTACTCGGCGGAGCCGGCGGCCAGGCGGGCGGCTTTGGCCTTCTTGCGAGCGCCCGTGTTCTTGTGCAGGGCGCCTTTCTGCACGGCCTTGTCGATCTTCGAGACCAGCGAGCGGTGCTCGCTGGCGATCGCCTCGGCGTCGCCGCCGTCGACCGCGCTCTCGAGGCGGCGGAAGTGCGTCTTCACCGTGCTGGTAAGCAGCCGGTTCTCGGCCCGCTCGCGCTCGCTGCGTAGGATCCGCTTCTTCTGTGAGGCTATGTTGGCCATGTCGAGTGCCCGCGCAGGCTCGGTGCCGGCTTCGGGCGGCCGCCGACTATAGCGACTGAGGAGCTTCCGGGCCGCCTCTCCGACTGAGGACTTCCCGCTCCGCTCCCGAAACCAACCCTGATGCCAAGCCCCAAGGCGCCAGCGCCCCGCGAATTCGGCGACCAGCCGATCAACGCCGACATGGAGATCTGGGAGGACGTCGCGCTGCGCCGGGCCGAGGCCTTCGATACGACCGAGGAACCGACGGTCGCCGACTTGGCGCCGCGGCGCCAGGCGGGTCGGATCGCCCGCTCGACCGCCTTCTTCTCTGCCGCCACCGCGGCCAGCCGCGTCGCCGGCCTGGCTCGCGAAGTGGTCGCCGCCGGCTACTACGGGATCAGCGGCCCGATGTCGGCCTTCACGATCGCCTTCCAGGTCCCGAATCTGATCCGGGCGCTGTTCGCCGACGCCGCTCTGCAGCCGGCCTTCGTCCCGGTCTTCACCGAACTGATCGGCCGCAAGCAGTACCGCGAGGCATTCCGGCTCGCGTCGACCCTGCTCTTGCTGATCACGATGGTGCTCGGAGTGATCACGGCGCTCTTCGTGCTGCTCGCGCCGGTCGTGATGCCGGTCTTCGCCCCCGGCTTCGAAGGCGAGATTCTCGACCTCACCGTCTCGCTCTCGCGCGTCCTCTTCCCGATCCTGATCATGCTCGGGGTCAGCGGCGTGGTCGTCGGCATCCTCAACAGCTACGACCGCTTCGGCGCCTTCGCGATCTCGCCGCTTTTCTGGAACCTGACGATCATCCTCGTCCTCGTCGTCCTCGAGCCGCTCTTCCACGGCGAGGACCGAATCTACGCCTACGCGATCGGCATCCTGGTCGGCACCGCGGTGCAGCTGGCGATCCCGGCGTGGGACTTGCGTCACACCCCGTTCCGCTTCCGTTTCAGTTTCGACTGGCGCCACCCGGGCGTGCGGCGGGTGCTGCTGCTGATGCTGCCGGTGACGATCAGCCTCGGCCTGATCAACTTCAACCTGCTGATCAACAGCTTCTTCGCCAGTCTCGTCTCCGACGAGGCGCCGGCCGCGATCGACAAAGCGTTCCGGATCTACCAGCTGCCGCAGGGCATCTTCTCGGTGGCGATCGCCACCGTCCTCTTCCCGACCCTGGCCCGCTTCGCCAACGCCGGCGAGATCGACAATCTGCGTGCGACGATGGCGAACGGGATGCGGCAGATCCTCTTCGTCCTGCTGCCCGCCGCCGCCGCGATCCTCGCCCTCTCGGAGCCGATGATCCGGCTCGTCTACCAGCGCGGCGAGTTCGACCCGGCGGAGACGGCGATCGTCGCTACCGCGCTCTTCTGGTTCGCCTTCTCGCTGCCGACCAACGGCCTCTACCTGCTGCAGACGCGGACCTTCTTCAGCCTGCAGCGGCCCTGGCAGGCGACCACCCTGGCGGCGATCGACCTCGTCGTCTCGGCCCTGGCGGCGCTCGCCCTCTACGAGCCCTTCGGCGTCGGCGGGATCGTCGCCGGCACCGGCATCGGCACCACGACCGCCGTCCTCGCCCAGGCGGTGATCCTGCGGCGCGAGTTCAGCGGCCTCGAGCTGGGGAGGCTGCTCTCGGCGGCGCTCCGCATCTCGATCGCCTCGGCGGCGCTGGCGGGAGCGAGCTGGCTGGTCTGGAGGGCACTCGACGAGGTGCTCGGCAGGGGGCTGGCGGGCCAGATCATCTCGCTTGGTGGCGGGCTGGCGATCGGCGGCACCGTCTACTTCCTGGTCGCCAGAATGTTGCGAATCGCGGAGCTCGACCAGATCGTGCGGCTGCTGCGGCGCGGGCGATAGGGCGGCGAGGGGGAGCGGATGATGTTGGGACCAGGCCGCTACTTGCTCGGCGTGGTCGAGGTGCTGCTCTGGGTCGGGCTCGCGGGAGTGGCCGCGTGGCGGTTGCGGCTGTGGCTGGTGCCGCGGCTGCGGGGGGCGGCCGGATGGCTGGCGACGACGCTGATCGCCGTCGCGATCCTGGTCTGGTGCGCGGAGGCGCTGGGGAGCTTCGGGGTTTGGCAGCCGGTGCCTTATCTGGCGCTGCTTGGGGTGGTGGCGGTGGGAGTGTGGGTTTGGGCGCCGCGCCTCGCCGGAGGGAGGTCGTCCGCACCCCTACCTGCAAGCGCGGGTGCAGACGACCTCCCTCCGGCGGCTCCGGCGGGCGGTGGGCGGTGGGGATGGGTGGTGACCTGGGTGGCGCTCCTGATTGCCCTTGTCGCCACCGTTCACTTCGCCGGCGGGGTGAGGGACAAGCTGGGGACGGGGATGACCGGGTTCGACTCGACCTGGTACCACGGGCCGTTCGCGGCCGGTTTCTTCCAGAGCGGCGACACGTGGGGGCTGCACTTCATCGCCCCGCAGTTCCTGGCCTGGTTCTATCCGGCGAACAGCGAGGTGCTGCACGCGGCGGGGATGCTGGCGTTCGGGCGGGACGTGCTCTCGCCGCTGCTCAACCTCGGCTGGTTTCTGGGGTGCCTGGTGGCGTGCTGGGCGATCGGCCGGCCCTGGCGGGTTGCGCCGTGGTCGCTGGCGCTGGGGGCGGTCGCGCTGAGCGTGCCGGCGCTGTCGGACCAGGCCGGTGAGGCCCGCAACGACATCGTCGGCATCTTCTTTTTGCTGGCGGCGGTGGCGGTGGCGCTGAACGCTTGGGGGGCGGGGGGCAAGCGAGCGGGCGACACTGGCGACGTCGGCGGTGGGCGTGCGCCGGCTGAGGCCGGGGCAGGACGGGCCGAGACGGGCGCTGGTGACGCGGGGCGGGGCGAGACGGTCGCCGCCGGCGCGAGGCGAGTCGAGGCGGGTTTTGGCGGAGGGAATCGGCGCCTCGACGCCGGCGCTCTCGCCGTCATCGGCCTCGGTGCCGGCCTCGCCGCCGGCACCAAGCTCAACTTCCTGCTCCCTGCCGCCGTTCTCGTCCTCGGCCTCGTCGCCCTGGCGCCCCGCGGCGGCCGCTGGCGCGCCCTCGCGGCGGCCGGCTTGCCGGCCCTCGCCGCCGGCGGCTACTGGTACCTCCGCAACCTCGTCCACGGCGGCAACCCGCTGCCCTGGATCCACCACCTCGGCCCGATCGACCTGCCGGCGCCCTCCCAGGCCCTCGGCGGCCGCGAAGCTCACAGCGTCCTCGGCTACCTCACCGACGGCACCGTCTGGTCCGACTGGTTCCTCCCCGGCCTCCACCACGGCCTCTGGCTGATCTGGCCCGCCCTGGCCCTCGCCGCCCTGGCCGGCCTCGTCCTCCCCCTCACCGCGCCCACCGCGTGGTTGTCCTTTCTTCGGGATGGCCGAAGCAAGGACAACCACCGGTCGCGGGACCGAAGAAAGGACAACCGCTCCGGCGAGGTCGAGGTTGAGGGTGCGGCTGGAAACCGGGCATCGGTGGAGGCAGGAGGCGCCGCCGGGGTTCTGGCGTTGGCGGGGCTCGTGGGGCTGGCGACGGCGCTGGCCTGGCTCATCGCCCCGACCTCGGCCTCCGGCCCCGAGGGCATGCCGCGCGGCTTCGAGTCCGGCCTCCGCTACCTCGCCCCGGCCCTCGTCCTCGGCCTCGCCCTGCTCCCGGCCGCTCCGCCCGTCCGGGATCGGCTCGCATCCCTCGCCAGCGCCTCGTGGTTGTCCTCCGGGCCGGATAGCGGACCCAAGGACAACCGCGTTTCGGAGAGCGGGCCTAAGGACAACCACGGGAGGAGTTGGCGGCGTTCGTGGGGGGTGGCGCTCGTTTCGCTGCTGGTCTTGGCGGCGGTGGTCGGGTATCCGGTCGAGCGGCATTACTTGGCGAACCGGTACGAGGATCCGTCGTTCACGACGCCGGGGCTGAACGCGGCGTTTGCTTGGGCGCGGGACGTGTCCGGGGCCAGGATCGGGACGACCAGCACGCGGCAGTACCCGCTGTTCGGCACCGATCTCTCGAACCGGGTCGAGTTCGTCGGCGAGGAGACGGCGCACGGGGGGTTCGAGGCGGCTCCCAGCTGCCGCGAGTTCGTGCGGCTGGCAAACGAAGGCGGCTACGACTACCTGGTCACCTCGCGCGACCGGATCGAAGCCGGCAAGCCGCCGTACCCGCCGCAGGCCCGCTGGGTCGAAGCGGCCGGGGGCGAGGCGGTGCTGCGGGAGCCGCCGACCGTCGTCTTCCGAATCGACGCGCCGCTCGATCCCGCGGCCTGTCCCTGAGCCCACCCATCGCGCGGCCGGCGCCGGGACGCCGACGGGCGCCCCTCGCCATACTCATCGCTCGCCCATGGACCAGATCCGCAACTTCTCGATCATCGCCCACATCGACCACGGCAAGTCGACCCTGGCCGACCGGATCCTCGAGCAGACCGGCGCCGTCGACCCGAAGAAAATGCAGGCGCAGCTGCTCGACTCGATGGACCTCGAGCGTGAGCGGGGAATCACGATCAAGGCCCAGGCGGTACGGGTCGATTACACGGCCGACGACGGCCAGACCTACCACCTGCACCTGATCGACACGCCCGGCCACGTCGACTTCTCCTACGAGGTCTCGCGCAGCCTCGCCGCCTGCGAGGGCGCGCTGCTGGTCGTCGACGCCGCCCAGGGGGTCGAGGCGCAGACCGTCGCCAACACCTACCTGGCAATCGAGAACGGGCTCGAGCTGATCCCGGTGATCAACAAGGTCGACCTGCCGGGCGCCGAGCCCGAGCGCGTCGCCCAGGAGATCGCCGACCTGCTCGGCACCGCCCCCGACGAAGCGCTGCCGATCTCGGCAAAGACCGGCGAGGGCGTGCACGCGGTGCTGGAGGCGATCGTCGCCCGCATCCCGCCGCCCTCGGGCGAGCCGAGCGCGCCACCGCGGGCGCTTATCTTCGACTCCGAGTTCGACCAGTACCGCGGCGTCATCGCCTACGTGCGGATGGTCGACGGCTCGTTCCGCAAGCACGAGGGCATCCTCGCAATGCAGAACGGGACCCGGGCCGAGATCGACGACATCGGCTTCTTCCGGCCGGCGATGAACGGCGTCCAGGGGATGGAAGCGGGCGACGTCGGCTACCTGATCACCGGCATCAAGGACGTGACGAAGCTGCGCGTCGGCGACACGCTTACGTCACAGGCGAACCCCGCCGCCGAGGCGCTCGAGGGCTACCGCGAGGTGCGGCCGATGGTCTTCTGCGGTCTCTTCCCGATCGAGACCGATCGCTTCGAAGACCTGCGCGACGCGCTCGAGAAGCTCGCTTTGAACGACGCCGCTCTCTCCTGGGAGCCGGAGACCTCCGAGGCGCTCGGGTTCGGCTTCCGCTGCGGCTTCCTCGGCCTCCTCCACATGGAGATCGTGCGCGAGCGGCTGGAGCGCGAGTACGACCTCGACCTGCTGGCGACGACGCCAAACGTGCGCTACACCGTCCACCTCACCAACGGCGAGGAGCGCGAAGTCCGCAGTCCGACCGAGCTGCCCGACCCGGCGACGATCGAGACGATCGAAGAGCCCTACATCCGGGCGACGATCATCTGCCCGAAAGAGCAGGTGGGGGCGGTGATGGAGCTCTGCCAGCAGCGCCGCGGGACCCACGTCGACATGCACTTCCTCAGCCCCCAACGGGTTCAGATCCGCTACGACATGCCGCTCGGCGAGATCGTCCTCGACTTCTTCGACCTGCTGAAGAGCTCGACCCGCGGCTACGCCTCGCTCGACTACGAGCCGATCGGCTACCGGCCCTCGGACCTGGTCAAGGTCGACATCCTGCTCGCCGGCGACAAGGTCGACGCGCTCTCGATCATCGTCCACCGCGACTTCGCCTACGACCAGGGCAAGCGCCTCGTCGGCCGGCTGCGGAAGACGATCCCGCGCCAGCTCTTCGACGTCCCGGTGCAGGCCGCGATCGGCTCCAACATCCTCGCCCGCGAGACCGTCAAGGCGCTGCGCAAGGACGTCACCGCGAAGCTCTACGGCGGCGACGTGACCCGCAAGAACAAGCTGCTGAAGAAGCAGAAAGCGGGAAAGAAACGGATGAAGGCAGTGGGCCGGGTGGAAGTGCCCCAGGAGGCGTTCCTGGCGGTGCTCGAGATCGACGAGTAGCCGCGGGCCGGCCGCGCTGGCTGCGCAGCCAGTAGAGTGCCGCGGCGATGGCGCTGAAGACCGACGCGGTCGGCAAGGAGTGGGGAGGGACGACCTACCAGGTCGGCCGCGAGAAGATCAAGGAGTACGCGAATGCGCTGGGGATCGAGAACCCGGTCCACTTCGACGTCGGCGCCGCCCGCGAGGCCGGCTTCCGCGACGTCGTCGCGCCGCCGATGTTCTGCGTCGTCTACGCGCTGCCGGCGATGGCGCCGGCGATCCTCGACCCCGAGGTCGGGATGAACTTCGCGACGATGGTCCACGGCGGCCAAGAGTTCGAGTGGGGCGAGGTCGTCTGCTCCGGCGACGAGATCACCACGACCCCGAAATGCATCTCGATCGAGGAGAAAATGGGGAACGGGTTCTACGTCTTCGAATCGACCTCGGTCAACCAGGACGGCGCCCAGGTGCTGCGCGGCGTCTGGACCAACATCGTCAGGGGGGTGTGATGGCGGACGTCAACGTCGGAGACGAGGTGCGGGAGCTGCGGGTCACCCCCGACAAGTACCTGCCGCACCGCTACGCCGGCGCCTCCGGCGACTTCAACCCGATCCACATCGACGACGAGTTCGCGAAAGCGGTCGGGCTTCCGCGCAACATCCTCCACGGTCTGTACAGCATGGGGCTCGTAGCCAAGGCAAACGCCGTTGCCCTCGCCGGAGGCGACCCCCGCGCCCTCAAGAAGCTCAGCGTCCAGTTCCGCGGCATGGGCGTCCCCGAGGCCGAGATCGTCGTCACCGGCAAAGTCGAGTCGGTCGATGGCAACCGTGTCGTGGTCAATACCGAAGCCACGCAAAACGACACGAAGCTAATAAAGAACGCGAAAGCCGAACTCGACCTCGAGTCCTGAGCACGCCCCGTTGGGAGGGGGCGGGCACAGTGCGAGCGGGTGAGCCGAGTACTGTGCCCGGCCCCTCCACGGACTCGGCATCGCGCCTTTCTAGAATCTAGGCAGTGCTTTCGCCCCGCCAAGAGCTGATTCTTCGCCTCGTCGTCGACGCCTACCTGACGTCGGCCCGACCCGTGCCCTCGAAAGAGGTCGCCGAGCTTCCCGAGGTCGAGTGGGCGCCATCGACTGTCAGGGCCGAGCTCGCTGCCCTCGAGGCGGCCGGCTTCCTCACCCACCCGCACACCTCCGCCGGCCGCGTCCCGACCGACGCCGGTTACCGCCGCTACGTCGACTCGCTGCTCGCCTCGGGCCCGCCGGCCGAGTCACGGCTGGGGATGCAGCTCTCGCAGCTGCGCCGCGAGGTCGACGAGGCAATGCGGGAGACGACCCAGGCACTGGCCCGGGTCACCGACCTGGTGGCGATGGCGACCGCACCCGCGCCGAGTGCCGCGACGGCGACGATCCACCGGGTCGAGGTCCTGCAGCTGGCGCCGAACCGGGTGGTGGTGATCGCGATCGCCTCGACCGGCGACGTCGCCCGCCGTGTCTTCGAGTTCGACCGGCCGGTCGACACCGGCCTCGTGGCCTGGGCCTCGAGCTATCTGAACGAGTCGCTCTCCGGGCTCGGCGTCGGCGCCCGGATGATCGCCACCCGCCTCACCGACCCCGACCTCGGCAGGACCGAGGCGGAGTTCATCGGCACACTCGGCAGCGCCTTCACCGAGCTCGAGCGCGACACCGGCGGCGATCTCTACGTCGAAGGCGCCTCGCGGTTGCTGTCGCGCGACCACCTGCCGGACCTGCCGCGCGCCGACCAGCTGATGACCGCGCTCGAGCGCCGTGCCGACGTTCTCCGCATGCTGCGCTCCTCGATCGACGAGAGCTCGGTCTTCCTCTGGATCGGTGGCGAGAACCCGCAGCCGGAGCTGCGCTCGGTCAGCGTCGTCGGCGCCAATTACGGCCTCGGTCACCGCAACCTCGGCGCGGTCGGGGTGGTCGGCCCGCTGCGGATGGACTACGCGACCGCGATCGCCTCGGTGCGCAGCGCCGCCCGCGAGCTTTCCCACTACTTCGAGACCGTCTACGACGGCTGAGTCACCGAAGACGCCCCGAACCCACGCGACTACGTATGCCACGCGACTACTACGAGGTGCTCGGCGTCGGCCGCGACGCCAGCGAGGCCGAAGTGAAGAAAGCCTTCCGCCGCCTCGCCCGCGAGCTGCACCCCGACGTCAACGCCCACGACCCCGAGGCCGAGGAGAAGTTCAAGGAGGCGGCCGAGGCCTACGAGGTGCTCTCCGACGACGAGCGCCGACGCACGTATGACGCCTACGGCCACGAGGGGTTGAAGACCGGCGGGTTCTCGCCCAACTTCGAGGGCTTCGGGTCAATCAGCGACCTGTTCAGCGCGTTCTTCGGGCAGGGCGGATTCGACGCGGCGTTCGGCGGGACGCGGATGCGTGGCGGGGCGGTTCAGGGCGGCGACGTCGCCCTGGCGGCGCAGATCTCGCTGGCCGAGGCCGCGCGCGGCGCCGAGGTTGAGGTCACCTACGACGCGACCGCGCAGTGTGAAAC
>Ga0196962_10000702_pt1 | contig 12448 bp, 8 predicted proteins | sample S3v_20metaG_FD_183186 | JGI IMG/M metagenome (GOLD analysis project Ga0196962, IMG submission 183186) | Soil microbial communities from Anza Borrego desert, Southern California, United States - S3+v_20 | ecosystem: Environmental > Terrestrial > Soil > Desert | place: USA: California | collected... | reverse complement strand
GATCGGCAAGCTGGCGCAGGCGCTGATGCACGGAGCCCGCGTCGTCGCCCTGCGCGGCAACTTCGACGACGCCCTGCGGATCGTCCGCGAACTCGCCCAGAAGCACCCGATCGAGCTCGTCAACTCGGTAAACCCGCACCGGATCGAAGGCCAGAAGACCGCCGCCTTCGAGCTCGTCGAGGAGCTCGGCGAAGCGCCCGACGCGCTGGCGATCCCGGTCGGCAACGCCGGCAACGTCACCGCCTACTGGCGCGGCTTCCAGGAGCTCGGCACCGCCCCGATCCTCTACGGCTTCCAGGCCGAGGGCGCGGCGCCGCTGGTCAGCGGCCAGCCGGTCGCGCAGCCGGAGACGATCGCCTCGGCGATCCGGATCGGCAACCCGGCCCGCTGGGAGGAGGCGATGGCCGCCTTCACCGCCTCGCGCGGCCGCGTCGCCGCCGTCTCCGACGAGCAGATCATCGACGCCTACAAGTGGCTCGCCTCCTGCGTCGGCGTCTTCTGCGAGCCCGCCTCCGCCGCCTCGGTCGCCGGCCTCCTCGCCCACGGCCTGCCGACCTTGGACCACGGCCCGCCGCCCGAGCGCGTCGTCTGCGTCCTCACCGGCCACGGTCTCAAGGACCCGGACACGGCCTTCGCCAAAGCCCCGGCGGTGATCAACTGCGACAACGACCTAGGCGCGGTCGAGCGGGTGGTGTTCGACTGACCGCCCGCCACCGACTGGTCCGCGTCCCCGCCTCCTCGGCCAATCTCGGGCCGGGCTACGACGCGATGGCGGCTGCGGTCTCGCTGTTCATGGAGCTGGAGGTCGAGGAGACGGGCTCGTTTTCCGTCGACCCGGGCGGGCTCGAGGTCTCGACCGGTCGCGACAACCTCGTGGTGCGGGCCTTCGAGACGCTCCACCCGGTCGACGGGATCGCCTTCCGGCTGCGCAGCGAGATCCCGCTGGCGCGGGGGCTGGGGTCGAGCGCGGCGGCGATCGTCGCCGGGCTCTGTGCCGCCGACCACCTCTTCGAGCTGGCGCTGACGAAGGAGGAGCTGCTGGCGCGGGCGGCCGCGATCGAGGGCCATCCGGACAACGTCGCGGCGGCGATCTACGGCGGCTTCGTCGTCTGCGCGGCGGGCAACGCGGCGGAGGGCGAGCCGTTCGCGGCGCGTTTCGACCCGCCCGAGGGGCTCGAGGGGATCGTCGTGATCCCGCCCGAGGAGGTCTCGACCGCGAAGGCCCGCGAGGCGATCCCGGCCGAGCTGCCGCTCGCCGACGCGGTCGCCAACGTCTCCGCCGCGGCGCTCCTGGTGCTGGGGCTGCGCTCGGCCGACCTCGACCTGGTCGGCCGCGGGCTCGAGGACCGCATCCACCAGCCGCGCCGGCGCGAGCTCTTCCCGCGCTCGATGGAGATCGTCGAGTCGGCCCGCGAGCTGGGCGCGCTGGGGGCGACGATCTCCGGCGCCGGCCCGACCGTCCTCGTCTGGACGACCTGGCAGGACGCCGGCGGGGTGACCGCGGCGCTGCGCGAGCGCTGCGCCGGCTGGGCCGAGGTGCGCCGCCTCCCCTTCAGCCCCCTCGGCGCCGACGTCCCCGAGCTCTAGCCCGCTCCGCTGTTACTTAGGGTCCTATAGCGGCATGAAGTAACAGCGGAACGGGGGAGCGGCGGTGCGGGCCGGTGATCGCAAGCGGCCTCTCCGGTCACGGATATCGGTCCAATCCGGCCGGCGGCGGACTTAGGATCGCCGCCATGCCTCCCAAGAAGAAGTTCCTCAAACCCCTCGTAATCTTCTCCGCCCTCTTCCTGCTGGCGGCGCTGCCGGCGGCCGCCTCGGCCGACATCGCCTTCGTCCGCGGCTTCGCCAACCAGACCGTCTACACCGCCAACGACGACGGCAGCGGCGTCAAGAAGGTCGCAAAGGGAGGCGAACCGCACCTCTCGCCCGACGGCGCCTCGCTGATCTACCACGCCGAAGGCCCCGGCCACCGGCCGGAAATGAAGCTGACCACGGTCGGCGGCGGCGCTGGCAAGACGCTGATGACGAACTGGCAGGAACCGTTCGAAGTCAAATGGTCGCCGGACTCCGAATTCGTCCTCGCCGAGCGCGGCGGCGAACTCGGCAAGCGCAAGCTGGTCCTGATCACGGTCGCGACCGGCAGCCAGAAGGTGCTTGCTAGCGGCTTCTTCGCCGGCTTCAGCTTCGACCCCGAAGGCAAAGAAGTCGTCTACGCGAAGACGAACACGATGAAGTTCCCGCCGAAGATCGACGTCTACAAGGTCTCCGCTGCCGGCGGCAAACCGGTCGCCCTGACCAGCGACCACATCTCCGAGTTCCCGCTCTGGGGGCCGAACGGCCAGATCGTCTTCGTCAAGCTGCTGGAAGGCAGCAAGCGCCAGTACGCGCCGAAGAACGAGCTGTTCCTGATGAACGAAAACGGCAAAGGCGTGAAGCGCCTGACCCACACCAAGGTCGGTCAGCTCTTGATGGGCCTGACCCCGATCCAGTGGTCGGCGAACGGCAACCGCCTGCTGGCCCAGTTCGGCGGCCAGGACACGACCTACGCGGTCGGGGTGAACGTCAGGACCGGCGCCCAGCGGCCGATCCTGGAAGCGACCGAGCAGGGCCTCTTCGGCGTCGCCCTCTCGGCCAACGGCCAGACGGTCTACGGCGCCACCGGCGGCTTCGAACCGAGCGGTCCGAAGCAGGTCGTCAGCGTCCCCTGGAACGGCGGCAAGCCGAAGGTCCTGGTCAACAACGCCCTGCTGCCGAGCTTCAGCTTCTAACTCGGCTTCACGCGTCTGCGATTTGCCGCCTATATGGCGGTGAATCGCAGACGCGTCGTTTACAGCAGCCCGACCTGGCGAAAAATCGAGACGCTGTCCGAGTAGACGTCCTTGCGCTTGACGAGGCCGTCCTCGAAGGGGATGCAGTCGATCCCCTCCCAGCGGACGAGGCGGTTGGTGGGCTCGGCGACGACCGAGCCCCGCCGCATCGTCCGCGAGTGGGTCGCCGAGGCATCCCATTCCTGGACGACCAGCCCCTCGCGGACGTAGAGCCGCCGCGTCTCGAAGGCGAGGTCGGGCCAGCCGGCGAAGATCGAGCCGATGTGGCGGCGGACGTCCTCGCCGGCCGCGGCCTCGCCCGCGGTGTGGTTGGCGAAGACCATGTCGGGCGCGTGCATCGCCATGATCGCATCGAGGTCCTGGGTGTTCCAGGCGGCGTTGTAGCGCTCGATCGTCCCTCTCAGCGCGGCGGCCGAGTCGTTCGGGTTGCCGTTCACGGGTTCCTCCTTCCGCTGGCGGCCGAGCCGGTCTATGGTCGCACGGAGGGCCGCCGCATTCGCGAACCGAAGGGGGAGAGATGGCTGCGTACACCGTCAAGCACCACGACGAGTTCGAGACGATGGAGGGATCCGGGAACGCCACCTGGCTGCTGGCCCGCAAAGCGCTTGGGACCGCGTGCTTCGGCTTCAACCTGGTCGAGATCGGGCCGGGCGGGCAGATCCCCGAGCACGACGAGGGCGGCTCGGGCCAGGTCGAGGTCTACGCGATCCTCGCGGGCGACGCGGTGCTGCGGCTCGACGGCGACGAGCTCGACGCCCCGGCCGGCACCTGGGCCTCGATCGAACCCTCGGCCTCACGCACGATTCTCAACCGCTCCGAGGCGCCGGTGACCGCGCTTCTGATCGGCGTCGACCCCGGCGGCGGCTACGAGCCGATGTCATGGGGCTAACACGCCGGCGCAAGGCGACTTGCAACGCGCCCCTATAATTCCCGGACCGTCAACCCGTCGCGCGCCCGCTCGAAGAAGGCGTGGATCCCGGGAGGTCACATGTCGAAGCAGTCCCAGTCACGTGCTGGCGCCGCCAGCGTCGCCGAACGCTACTCACCCGAGCGCCCCTATAAGCCCCGCGTTTCTCCGCCCAGCGTCGAGGACAAGGACGCCTGCGCGATCTACGCCTCGGTCCGCAAGGACGCCGCGCCGAGCCACGAACCGATCGAGCTGGCGATCCCGGCGATGCAGAAGATGCTCCACCGCGCCGGCAACGTCGAGGGCGAGGGGGACGGCTGCGGCCTCCTGCTCGACATCCCGCGCAAGATCTGGGCCGAGGAGGTCCGCAGCGGCGGCCACGACCCCTCGCTGACCCTCGACGACGCCTTCGCCGTCGCCCACGTCTTCATCGAGCGCAAGCAGGACCCCGAGAAGGTCCAGCACGACGCCCGCGAGCTGCTCGCCGAAGGTGGCTTCCGGATCCTCGCCGAGCGCGAAGGGGCGGTCCACTCGCCTGCGCTCGGCCCGACCGCGCGCGAGGAGGAGCCGGTCTTCTGGCAGATCGCCGGCCTCGTCCCCGACGCCGGCCGCCGCGACCCGATCCTCTTCGAGCTGATGATCGAGCTCGAGCGCCGGCTCGACGTCCACGTGCCCTCGTTCTCGGCGACCACCTGCGTCTACAAGGTGATGGGCACGCCGAACGTGCTCGCCGAGTACTACCCCGACCTCCGCGACCCGCGCTTCGAGACCGTCGGCTGCTTCGGCCACAACCGCTACTCGACCAACACCTGGCCCTCGTTCAAGCGGGTGCAGCCGTTCTCGGCGCTCGGCCACAACGGCGAGATCAACACGATCGAACAGCTGCGCCAGGAGGCGAAGATGCTGGCGGTGCCGATCGCCCCCGGCTCGTCGGACTCGCAGGACCTGAACCGGACGATCGACACCCTGGTCAGCCGCGAGCGCCTCAGCCTGGCCGAGGCGATGGAGATGATCGTGCCGCCGATCGTCCACGAGGTCCGCCGCCTGCCCGCCGACCTGCACGCCTTCTACATGTACCTGCGCCAGTCGATGGGGCCGTTTGCCCAGGGCCCGGTGGCGCTGATCGCCCGCCACGCCGATGAGTGCGTCTTCTCGGCCGACGCGATGGGCCTGCGCCCGCTCTGGCAGGTCGAGACCGAAGACGACTTCGTCTTCAGCTCCGAGCCCGGCGTCGTCCCGGTCTCGAAGATGGTCTCCGAGCCGAAGCCGCTGGCGCCCGGCGAGAAGGTCCTGGTCGAGATCGACCGCAACGAGCGGCGCTCGACCCTGCACCCGCACGACGCGATGCTGCGGATCGTCCGCGACCGCTGGCTCGCCCGCAACGGGGTCGAGGCGGTCGCCGCCTACGAGCGGGCGCTCGACGCCGGCGGCCCGCTCGAGGGCGAGGACGTCCCCGGCTACTCGGAAGCCGGCCCGGCCGAGCCGGTCAAGGTCGAAGACCGCGTCCTCGCCGGCTTCGGCTGGCAGCGCGACGACGTCAAACTGGTCCAGCAGATGGCCTCGAACGGGGCCGAGCCGGTCGGCTCGCTCGGCTACGACGGCCCGCTGGCGGCGCTCTCGCCCGAGCGCCAGAACCTCGCCGACTACTTCAAGGAGACGGTCGCGGTGGTCACCAACCCGGCCCTCGACCGCGAACGCGAGCTCGAGCACTTCTCGACCCGCGCCCTGTTCGGAAGGCGCCCCTCCCTGGACTTCGCCGGGGAAGACACCGGCACGGTCGAAACCGAGTTCCCGGTGATCCTCGGCGGCCACCACGGCCTGGCGCCGCTCTCGGACAAGACCTACCGGGCGATCGCCCGCAAGCACCGCACCTACCTGCTCGAGGACCTCTGGGAGGAGTTCCGCGGCCGCGCCTCGGCGGTCGACATCTCGCTGCTCGAGTCGGAGACGACGGCCGGCGCGATCGAGCGGATCAAGCAGGAAGCGGTGAAGAAGGTCCGCGACGGGGCCGAGCTCCTGATCCTCACCGACCGCACCGTCTACGACGGCGAGCGGCGCTACCTCGACCCGCACCTCGCCACCTCGGCGATCGACCAGGGCCTGAAGCAGTTCAAAGTCGACCGCGGCGAAGAGAATCTGAGGCGGCGCTGCGGGATCGTCCTGCGCTCGGCGGCGATCCGCAACGTCCACGACGTGATGCTCGCGCTCGGGCTCGGCGCCAACGGCGTCTGCGCCTACACGATGGTCGAGGTGATCTGCGTCGAGGACTACGAGAACGACGTCGACAACCTCTGCGCGGCGCTGCGCAAAGGGATCGAGAAAGTGATCTCGACGATCGGCATCCACGAGGTCCGCGGCTACGCGCGGCAGTTCTCCTCGATCGGGGTCAAGCCGGAGCTGGCGGAGATCTTCCAGACCGAGTTCTTCGCCGCCTCGGCCACGGGCGGAACCGGCTTCGCCGAGCTCGACGCCGATACCAACGAGCGCGCCCGGGCGCTGGCCGGCGACGACGAGGCGGCGAAACCGGCGAAGACCTTCCGCTTCTACCCGAAGGTCTACAAGGCGGCGATCGCGACCGCCAACGGCACCGGCAGCTACGAGGAGTACTCGCAGAAAGTGCGGGACCTGGAGAAGCAGAACCCGATCTCGATGCGCCACATCATCGGGCTGAAGGGCGACCGGGAGCCGCTTGCCGACGCGTCGGGCGTCGACGCCGGCGTCGGCCACCACGACTACCCGATCGTGATCTCCTCGATGAGCTTCGGCTCGCAGTCCGAGCCGGCCTTCCGCGCCTACGCCGAGGCGGCGAAGGCGACCAACATCCTCTGCATGAACGGCGAGGGTGGCGAGATCAAAGACATGTACGGTCAGTACCGCAACTGGCGCGGCCAGCAGGTCGCCTCGGGGCGCTTCGGCGTCTCGGCCGAAATGCTGAACAGCTCCTACGTCGCCGAGATCAAGATCGGCCAGGGGGCGAAGCCCGGCGAGGGCGGCCACCTGCCCGGCAAGAAGGTCTCCGAGAAGGTCGCCGCGGCGCGTAACGCGGCGCCCGGCACCGACCTGATCTCGCCTTCCAACAACCATGACCTCTACTCGATCGAGGACCTGGCCGAGCTGATCGACGAGCTGAAGACGGTCAACCCGGACGTGCGGGTCTCGGTCAAGGTGCCGGTGGTGCCGAACATCGGCACGATCGGCCTCGGGATCGCCAAGGCGGGCGCCGACATCATCACCCTCTCGGGCTTCGAGGGCGGCACCGGCGCGGCCCGCCAGCATGCGCTCCGCCACGTCGGCCTGCCCTCCGACATCGGCACCCGCGCCGTCCACCGGGCGCTGATGGAGGCCGGGCTGCGAAACCGGGTCGAGATCTGGGCCGACGGCGGCTACCGGACCGGCCACGACATCGTCAAGCTCCACTGCCTCGGCGCCAACCGGGTCGGCTTCGGGACGCTGGCGATGGTCTCGATCGGCTGCACGATCTGCCGCGGCTGCCAGCTCGACACCTGCCACGTCGGGATCGCGACCCAGATCGAGACGCAGCAGCAGGCCGAGGAGCACGGGCTGAAGAAGTTCACCCCTCAGGAGGTCGACCGCGCCGCCGAGAGCTGCGCCCGCTTCTTCGCCGCGATGGGCGAGGAGGTCAAGGAGGTCGTCGCCTCGCTCGGCTACGAGCGCGCCCAGGACCTGGTCGGCCGCTACGACCTGCTCGAGCAGGTCGGGGCCAAGGAGGCGATCGACCTGGCGCCGCTGATCACCCCGCTCGAGGAGTACCTCGACCTCGAGCCGCTCGACCTGCCGGTCGCCGATGAGGTCGTCGACGCGCGGGCCGAAGCCGGCCTCGTCGTCGCCCGCCCGATCCGGATGGAGGCCAAGCAGGCCTCCACGCAGATCGCGGCGCTGGCGCCGGAAGTCTGCTCGGGCCGCACCGTGACGAGTGATTTCCCGCGGCCGACGGACGCCAACGACCGGGTGCTCGGGACCGAGCTCGCCGGTGCGATCGCCCGCTCGCGGATCTTCGAGGACGGGCCCGAGTCAGGCGACGAGGTGCTCGCCCGGCTCGACTTCAACGGCGGCTCGGTGGCCGGCCAGGGCCTCGGCGCCTTCAACGCCTACGGGGTCGCGATCCGGGTCGAGGGCGGCGCCCAGGACGGCGTCGGCAAGACGATGCTGGGCGGGACGATCGCGGTGATGAAGGGCAAGGGCGTGGGCGGCCGCCGGCTCAACGGCTCGGTCGGCAAGTCCTTCGCCTACGGCGCCCAGCGCGGCAAGCTCTACGTCCAGGGCTCGGCCGACTCGCGCTTCTGCATTCGCCTCTCCGGCGCCGACGTGGTGCTCGGCGGCGAACCAGAGGCCGACGTCGACGACAGCCGCGGCTGCGTGGTCGACCGCGCCAACGCCAAGGGCTTCGCCTTCGAGTACATGACCTCGGGCCGTGCCCTGGTGCTCGGCGACATCGGTCCCTGGGCCTGCGCCGGGATGACCGGCGGCCGCGTCTACGTCCGCCAGAACGCCTTCGGGCTCGACCGCGAGGCGATCGAACGGCGGCTCGGCCAAGGCGCCAAGGTCGAGCTCAAAGACCTCGATGCCGAGGGCCTGATCGACGTCGACGAGCTGCTCAAGGGCTACTGCGAGGAACTGCGCGCGACCGGCCAGGAGGACCAGGCGGAGCGGATGATGGAGCTGGCCGCCGACGCGACCTCGAACTTCCTGATGGTCATGCCCCACAAGGTCCAGGCCGATCCGAGCATCTCGACCGAGTAATCGGATGCGTCTGCGATTTGCCGCCTATGCGGCGGCTTATCGCAGACGCGTGTCGAACGGGCCGGGCTGCGGGCGTTCGAAGAGGTCGGCGATCGTGCGGATCTCCTGCAGGAGGCCGTCGAGCAGGCGCTCGGTCTCGCCGTAGATCCGCACCTCGGCGGCCGCCCGTTCGGCTTCGACCTGGTCGATCCGCGTCTCCAGCTGCAGCGTCCGCTCTTCGACCCGCTGCAGCGAGCGCTCGAGCTTGCGCTCGCTCTTCTTCACCCGTTTGCGGACGTAGAGGCGGGTCTCCTCGCGCATGTCGTCGAGCTCGCGGCGCAGCTCGCTGGGGATCGGCTCGGCCTGCTCGGCGAGCATCTCTTCGACCCCGACCCGCAGCCGCTCGATCTCCTCGTGCAGCTGGGCGCGGGCGCGGTCGGCGGCGGCGGTGAGCGAGGGGGAGGGGGGCGTCTCTCCAGAGGGCGGCAGGTCGGTCACACGCCGCACTTTACGGCCGGCCGAGGCGGGAATCGAGGCTCAGCCGCCGGCAGCGCCGCCGGGGCGCAGCCCCCGTCGGCGGCCGGTCAATAGAATCGCGCCCCGATGGGCCCGGTCAGCGCCGAAGTCGAGGTCGACGCCTCCCGCGAGGAGGTCTTCGCCCTCCTCACCGATCTCTCGCTGCGGCCCTCGTACACCGACCACTTCCTCACCGAGTTTCACCTGCTGCGGATCGACCCGGTCGGGGTCGGCGCCGGGGCACGGTTCCGGATCGACACGCCGCTGCGCTCGCCCTGGGCCGACACGACGATCGTCGCGCTCGAGGAGCCCTTCAAGGTCGTCGAGGCGGGCCGCACCGGCCGCACGAACCGGATCGAGACGCACAGCGTCTGGGAGGTGACCGGGGGCACCGGCGGCCTGACCAAGGTCGTCTTCTCGACCTGGACCAAGCCGACGCATCCGGTCGACAAGCTCGTCGAGGGCCTTTCCAGAGCGGAGGGCTTCCAGCGCCGCGGCTGGAAGGAGGCGCTCAATCGCCTCCGCGAGATCCTCGAGGGCGAACGACAGATCGAAGACCGGGTCGCGGTCGGCGGCGGCAACCGGTACGCGACCGGCATCCCTTGAGCCGCATTAATAGACTCCGGCCCGCCCCAATGTCCGTGACCCGCAGATTCATCCTGCCCCTGCTCCTCGCCCTCGCCGTCGTCGGCCTCGGGACGGTCGTCTCCGCCTGCGGTTCGAGCGAGTCGCACGAGGTGGCCGAGGGCGAGGTCCTGAAGCTCGGCGAACTCGACTACACGGTGACCTTCTCGCGCTTCCTCAACCCCAACGACACCGAGGACGCCGCCTACCTGGTCGGCCAGGAAGCGGCGCAGAAAGAAGCCGCCTATTTCGGCGTCTGGTTCGAAGTCCAGAACGACACCGAAAACTTCCAGAACCTGCCGGCCGAGATGACGATCACCGACGCCGACCACACCGAATACAAAGCGCTCGAGAGCGAAAGCATCTTCGCCTTCCCGATGGGCGGCAAGCTCGAAGGCGAAGAACAGATCCCGGTCCTCGACTCGCCGGCCCAGCAGGGTCCGATCGAGGGCGCGATCGTGGTCTTCGAAGTTTCGGACGAAGCGAGCGAGAACCGGCCGCTGACGCTGCATTTCGAAAGTCCTGAAGGGGAAAAAGGCGAAGTCGAGCTGGACCTCTAGGGACCAAGGTTCGCGGCGAGGGGCGATCGCCGGCAGGACCCCTCACTCGGGCTGTCGGTGTGTAGGGAATTCTGCTGGCGCCTCTTGCGAGCGCCGACCCTCACCCGCAAAACGTTCGGGGGTCCTGCCGACACTCGCCCCAACTGCGGAACCGGGGTGCCCAGGGTTCAGTCCACCCCATCTCTCTATTAGCTGACAAGGGACGAAGCCACTGCGAGGGACGCCGTTCCGCTGTTACTTAGCGCCCCTATGGGGACTTAAGTAACAGCGGAACGGCGAGGGACGGACGCGGTTTCGGCTCTCGCCGGAGCGCGGGCGGCGACAGTTGCAGACCTTCGTCCTTAGTCAGCTTCCCAACCACGGGGGGTGGGCTTCTACGGATTCGTAGGGCGAGCGCCGGCATACCCTCCCAAAACACTCAAGCGAGCGGAGCGAGCGTTTTGGGAGGGCATGCCGGCGATCGCCCCCGGGAAACCCTGATCCCTAGGCCGTCCCTCGCAACGGCCTCGCCGTCCCTCGCCGTCCCTAAATCCCCGCCGCCAACACTTCCGCCGCCGCCGGCGCCGCCACTTCACCCCCCGCCGCTTCAGCTTCGATCAACATCACCCCCACCGCCAACCTCGGCTTCTCCGCCGGCGCAAACGCCGCAAACCACGCGTCCTTGATCTGGACCGGGTTTTCCTCTTCCTCCTGGCCCGGTTTCGGCCCCAGCTCGGCGGTGCCGGTCTTGCCGGCCACCTGGGCCTCGGAGATCGCTCCCGCGGTGCCGGTGCCTTCGACGACGACGCCGACCATCAGTTCGGTCAGCTGGTCGGCGAGCTGCTTGGACATCACCCGGGTCGCTTCGGGCTTCGGCCGCAGCCGTTTGTTGTTGACGATCGAGGTCGGCTCGCGGACGCCGTCGTTGGCGATCGTCTGGGCGACGCTGGCCATCTCGAGCGGCGTCGCGAGCACTTCGCCCTGGCCGATCGCCGAGACGCCGAGGTCGACTTCTTCCCCGATTTCCTCGGGGATCGTCGGTTCCTCGGGTTCGACTTCGTGGACGATCCGCGGCGCGTAGAGGGTCGGCGGCGAGTTGAAGCCAAAGCGCTCGGCGGTGGCGACCAGGTCGTCGTTGCCCACCTTGGGGCCGAGCGGCGCGAAGACCGAGTTGCAGGACTCGGCGAAGGCCTGGCGGAAGGTGCCGCCGCAGAACTCGCCGTTGGCGTTGTGGAGGAAGCGGCCGCCGACGTTGATCCCGTCGTTGATTTCGAATTCGTCGTCGAGCGAGACGACCTGGTCCTGCAGGGCGGCGGTGGTGGTGACGATCTTGAAGGTCGAGCCGGGCGGCTGTGGGGCCGAGAAGGCCTGGCCGGCGAGGGCGCGGACGTCGCCGGTTTTCGCGTCGAGGGCGGCGATGCCGCCGGCCCGCCCGGCCAGCGCCGCGACCGCGACGTCCTGCAGCGCCGGGTCGACCGTCGTCCTCACCGGCGCTCCCGGCGTCGGTTCCGCTTCGGCCAGGATCCGCGACGCGCCGCCGCCGTCGCCGTTGGCCGGCACCGCCAGCAGCTTGCCGCCCGGTCGGCCCGCCAGGCGGCGGTTGAAGGCCTGCTCCAGGCCGCTGACCCCCACCGGGGTTTCCGGCGGGTAGCCCTGCCGCGCCAAGAGCGCCTCGTCTTCTTCCGGCGCTTCGCCGACTTCGCCGGTGACGTCGATCATCGCCGAGCCGAGCGGGTGTTCGCGTTCGTCCGCCGGCCCTTCGGCCATCGCTTCGCCGTTGCTGGCGAGGATCGCCGCCCGCGGCGCCAGTTCGACGTCGGCTTTGAGTTCCTCGCCCGCGCGCAGGCCGGGGAAGACCAGGCTCGGGTCCCACTCGATCCCACCTTCGGCGTAGGGCAGGTCGATCTCGTCTTCGAGCCGGCCGAAGGCGACGGTGGTGATCAGGACCGAGACCGGGACCACGGTGCGCCCGTCGCGCGAGAACGAGTCCTGCGGGTTGCCGGCGACCAGGCCGCGCTCGGTGGCGACCAGTTCGGCATCGCGGTAGGCCTGGACGAACTGCTTGCGGCTGACCCGCGCGCGCGTCGAGTCGTTCAGCTCGCGGTACATCGCCTTGAAGTCGTGCGCCGCCCAGGCGGCGGTGAAGCGGTCGGCGGCGTCGCGGCTGGGCGAGCCGGGGGCGCCGATCGCCGCCCCGGCGACGAAGGCGACGACCGCGATCAGGGCGAGCGGGAGCGTGCGCGTGAGCAGCCGTCGGCGCCTCTCTGCCTCACGCGTCCTCCTGGCCACGCCTG
>Ga0196962_10000700_pt1 | contig 12452 bp, 11 predicted proteins | sample S3v_20metaG_FD_183186 | JGI IMG/M metagenome (GOLD analysis project Ga0196962, IMG submission 183186) | Soil microbial communities from Anza Borrego desert, Southern California, United States - S3+v_20 | ecosystem: Environmental > Terrestrial > Soil > Desert | place: USA: California | collected... | reverse complement strand
TCGGGTTCGGACGACACCCCTTAACGGTAGAGTCGGGGGCAAGCCCGCGCCACCGGCGGGCGACCTGAAACGCGACTGGGGAGGCCGAAAGATGGACGACGAGAGAGCAACGACGCCGATGCCGAGCTGGCGCCGGGGCGCCGTCGTCTTGGCGGCCGTCGCCGCGCTGGGCGGCGGGGTCCTCCTCGCCGGCTGCGGCAGCGACGACAACTCGACCTCCACCAGCAACGCCCAGAAGGAAGCCGAACAGGGCGTCGAGACGGCCGAAGAAGGGATCAAGGAAGGCCGCGAACAGGCGGAAAAGGGGATCGAAGAAGGCAAGAAGTCGGCGGAAGAGGGGCTGGAAGAAGCGAAGAAGCAGCTCGAAGGGTCGAACGACAAGACCAAGAAGCGGGTCGAAGAAGCCCAGAAGGACGTCGAAGAGGGCGTGGAAGAAGCTAAGAAGAAGGCTGAAGAACTGTTGCCGTAGCGCGGGGCGGGTGGTGCGAGGGACGGGCTAGGGATCAGGGTTTGGTGGCCCTACGAATCCGTAGGAGTCCCATCCCGGTTTGGCTGGAAGCTGACTAGGGACGAAGGTGAGCGGCTATCGCCGCCAGCGCTGCGGCGAGAGCCGAAAGCGCGTGCGTCCTTCTGCGTTCCGCTGTTCCTTATCCACGATATGTGTGGGTAAGGAACAGCGGAGCGGGGGACCCTCGGCCGCGGCCCGGGTCTCGGCCAGTGTGGGCCTGTGCGTCGGCCGGCGGGGGCCCGAGCGTCGGCCGGCGGGGGCCCGAGCGTCGGCCGGCGGGGATTCGGGTCTCGCCGGCCAGCTCCCGTCCCTTGTCAGCTCAAAGAGAGAAGGGGGTGGACCGAACCCTGGTCGGATCCTCGAGCGGCGAGCGTCGGCAGGACCCCCGAACGTTTTGCGGCTGAGGGTCGGAGCTCCTGCGGGCGACAGCAGAACCCTCTACACCCCGACAGGCCGAGTGAGGGGGTCCTGCCGGCGCTCGCCCCACCGCCGCCAACCCCGGTCCCTACGCCGCCACAGCCTCCCGCCGCCGCCCCCCACGCTTCGGCTTCTCCGCCACCACCAACTCCGTCAAAAACCGGCCCGTGTAAGACCTCGTAACCGCCGCAACCTCCTCCGGCGTCCCCACGGCGATGATCTCGCCGCCTTCTTCGCCCCCCTCCGGCCCGAGGTCGATCAGCCAGTCGGCGGTCTTGATCACGTCGAGGTTGTGCTCGATCACGACAACGGTATTGCCGGCGTCGACCAAGCGGCCGAGGACGTCGAGCAGGCGCTGGACGTCGGCGAAGTGGAGGCCGGTGGTCGGCTCGTCGAGGATGTAAAGGGTGTCGCCGGTGGCGACTTTGGAGAGCTCGGTAGCGAGCTTGATCCGCTGCGCCTCGCCGCCGGAGAGGGTCGTCGCCGGCTGACCGAGGCGGATGTAGGAGAGGCCGACGTCGTGCAGGGTGCGGAGGCGGCGGGCGATCTTCGGCACGTTCTCGAAGAAATCGACCGCTTCCTCGACCGACATCTCGAGCACGTCGGCGATGCTCTTGCCCTTGAACCGGACCTCGAGCGTCTCACGGTTGTAGCGCTTGCCGTGGCACTGCTCGCAGGGCACGTAGACGTCGGGCAGGAAGTGCATCTCGATCTTGATCTGGCCGTCGCCCTTGCAGACCTCGCAGCGGCCGCCCTTGACGTTGAAGCTGAACCGGCCCGGCTTGTAGCCGCGGGCGCGGGCCTCCTGGGTCTGGGTGAAGAGCTGGCGGATGTGGTCGAAGACGCCGGTGTAGGTGGCCGGGTTGGAGCGCGGCGTGCGGCCGATCGGCGACTGGTCGATGTTGATGATCTTGTCGATCTGACTGAGGCCGTCGATGCCGTCGTGGGCGCCCGGCCGCAGCTTCGCCTGGTGAAGCCGATTGGCGACCGCGTGGTGGAGCGTCTCGTTGACCAGGGTCGACTTGCCCGAGCCGGAGACGCCGGTGACGCAGCAGAAAACGCCAAGCGGGAAGGCGACGTCGACTTGCTTCAAGTTGTGTTCGCGGGCGCCGCGGACGACTAGCGCACCGCGTGGCTGACGCCGCTCCTCGGGCACCTCGATCTGGCGCTTGCCAGCCAGGTACTGGCCGGTCAGCGAGGCGGCGTTCCTGGCGACTTCCTTCGGGGTGCCGGCGGCGATCACGTGCCCGCCGTGTTCGCCTGCCCCGGGACCAAGGTCGACCAGGTGGTCGGCGGCCTTCATCGTTCCCTCGTCGTGCTCGACGACGATCACCGTGTTGCCGAGATCACGCAGCCGGTCGAGGGTCGCGATCAGCTTCTCGTTGTCGCGCTGGTGCAGTCCGATCGAGGGCTCGTCGAGCACGTACATGACGCCGACCAGGTGCGAGCCGATCTGCGTCGCCAGCCGGATCCGCTGCGCCTCGCCGCCCGACAGCGAGCGCGCCGAGCGGCCCAGCGAGAGGTAGCCGATGCCGACGTTCTCGAGGAAGGCGAGCCGCTCGGTGATCTCCCGCACGATCAGCCGTGCGATCGCCCGCTCGGTCTCGGTCAGCTCGAGCTCGCGGATCCACTGCGAGGCGGCGCGGGCCGAGAGGTCGCTGTACTCGGCGATCGAGAGCCCGCCGACCTTGACCGCGAGGCTCTCCGGCCGCAGCCGGGCGCCATGGCACACCGGGCACGGCTGCTCGGCCATGTAGCCCTCGATCCGGTCGCGGCTGTTCTCCGAGTCGGTCTCTTCATAGCGCCGCTGCAGGTTGTTGACGATCCCCTCGAAGCGGACCTTGTAGGAGCGGCGGCGGCCGAAGCGGTTGGTGTAGCTGACCTGGTGGCGCTTCTCGCCGGTGCCGTAGAGGAAGATCTCCTTCTCCTCGTCGGAGAGCTGCGACCACGGCACGTCGACGTCGACCCCGTACTCGCCCGCGACCGAGGCGATCAGCCGCTTCCAGTAGGAGCTGATGCCGCGGTTCCAGGGCTGCAGCGCGCCCTCGGCCAGCGACAGGGTCGGGTCCGGGACGACCAGCTCGGGGTCGATCACCCGCTGGAAGCCGAGCCCGTGGCAGCGGTCGCAGGCACCGTGCGGTGAGTTGAAGGAGAAGATCCGCGGCTCCAGCTCGGGGATCGAGGTGCCGCAGTTGAGGCAGGCGAACTGCTCGGAGAAAAGCATCGTCTCCGTCGTCTCCTCGCCGTCGAGGACCTCGACTTCGATCAACCCGGCGGCGAGCCCGGCGGCCGCCTCGACCGACTCCGAGAGCCGACGTCGCAGCTCCGGTTTCATCACCAGCCGGTCGACCACCACCGAGATGTCGTGTTTGAACTTTTTGTCGAGGACGATCTCCTCGTCGAGCCGCCGCAACTCGCCGTTTACCCGCACCCGCGAGTAGCCCTCGAGCCGCATCTGGTCGAGCAATTTCCCGTACTCGCCTTTCCGGCCGCGGACGATCGGCGCCGCGACCATGAATTTGGTCCCGTCCTCGAGCGTCATCAGCCGGTCGACGATCTGCTCCTGGGTCTGGCCGGTGATCTCGGCGCCGCACTCGGGGCAGTGCGGCACCCCGATCCGCGCCCACAACAGCCGCAGGTAGTCATAAATCTCGGTTACGGTCCCAACGGTCGAGCGCGGGTTGCGCGAGGTCGTCTTCTGGTCGATCGAGATCGCCGGCGAGAGGCCCTCGATCGAGTCGACGTCGGGCTTCTCCATCAGTCCGAGGAACTGGCGCGCGTAGGCGCTCAACGACTCGACGTAGCGACGCTGCCCCTCGGCGTAGATCGTGTCGAAGGCGAGGCTCGACTTGCCCGAACCGGAGAGCCCGGTGATCACGATCAGCGCGTCGCGAGGCAGCTCGAGGTCGACGTCCTTGAGGTTGTGCTCACGGGCACCGCTGATGACGATTCGATCCGAGGCGGCCACTTCACATAAGTCTAGCTAGGCGAACAGATGTTCCCATGCGGCTTTACCCGCGTTCAGCGGGTTTCAACCGAGCGCGGCGGAGAGCTTGCCGCGGTACTCGCGCGCCTGCGGGTCGGCCGGGTCCTCGTTGATCAGACCGACGATCGCCTGGCGCAGCAGGTCGCGGGTTGCGCCGGCGTCACCGTTGGCGGGCTGGCCGGCGAGCTCGGCGATCAGGGCGTCGATCGCGGCGCCGCGCTCGCCGCGGTCGAGCGCATCGAAGGCCTCCTTGCCGATGCCGGCCTGCGCGAGGCGAACCCGGGCGGCGATCCCCTGGGCATCGAAGTCGCCGAGGTGGCCCTCGACCGCTTCCAGCGCCTCCTCCTCCGCCCCGCGCGCGAGCCGCGCCCGGCCGAGCGCGACGGCGACGTCGGCGCGGCGCGGGTCGAGTTCGTGCGCCTCGCGCAGCGAGAGCTCGTCGCCTTTGGCCAGCAGTTCGTCGACTTTCGAGGGCACCAGCGCGTCGAAGAACGCCTCGACCTGTGGCGGCGGCAGGGCGCCGACGAATTCGTTCACGATCTCACCGTCTTTGAACGCTTTCACGGCGGGAATGCCCTGGATTCCGTAGTGCCTGGCGAGCCCCGGGTTGGCGTCGGTTTCGACCTTGGCGAGGAGCACGCGGCCGCCGCGGCTCGCCTCCGCCGCCTCCAGCGCCGGCGTCAGCTGGCGGCAGGGGCCGCACCACTCCGCCCAGAAGTCGACCACCACCGGCGTCTCCTTCGAGAGCTCGATCACGTCGCGGTCGAAGCTCGCTTCGGTCACGTCCAGGCCCATCGCTCCACCTCCTCGCCCGGCCTCACTGGGCCGCCGTCATGCCTTCCAGGTCGCGGCGCAGGTCGCGCAGCTCGTCGCGGATCCGACCCGCCTCCTCGAAACGGAGGTCTTCGGCCGCGACCTGCATCTCCTCCTCGAGCATCACGATCGTCTTCTCCAGCTCCTCCGGCGAGGCGAAGTCGTCGCCTTTGCGGCGGCGGCGCTTGCGCGGCGCCCGGTCTTCCATCGCCAGCAGCTCGGTCATCTCGGAGATGCCTTTGCGGACCGTCTCCGGGGTGATCCCGTGCTCCTCGTTGTAGGCGATCTGGATCGCCCGGCGGCGGTCGGTCTCGCGCATCGCCGCGGCCATCGCATCGGTCTCCTTGTCGGCGTACATCAGCACCCGGCCCTCGACGTTGCGGGCGGCGCGGCCGATCGTCTGCACCAGGCTGGTCTCGCCGCGCAGGAAGCCCTCCTTGTCGGCGTCGAGAATCGCCACCAGGGAGACCTCGGGCAGGTCGAGACCCTCGCGCAGCAGGTTGACCCCGACCAGCACGTCGTACTCGCCGAGCCGCAGGTCGCGGACGATCTGGATCCGCTCCAGGGTGTCGATCTCGGAGTGCAGGTAGCGGACCTTGACCCCGTACTCGAGCAGGTAGTTGGTCAGGTCCTCGGCCATTTTCTTCGTCAGCGTCGTCACCAGGGTGCGGTCGCCGCGCTCGGCGACGGCCTTGATCTCGTTCATCAGGTCGTCGATCTGGTTCTTCGTCTCACGCACCTCGATCTCCGGGTCGACGATCCCGGTCGGGCGCACGATCTGCTCGACGATCCGCGTCGATTCGGCTTTCTCGAACGGCCCCGGCGTCGCCGAGACCATCACCAGCTGCGGCACGCGGGCGAGGAACTCGTCGAATTTGAGCGGCCGGTTGTCGATCGCCGAGGGTAGGCGGAAGCCGTAGTCGACCAGGGTCGTCTTCCGCGAGCGGTCGCCCTCGTACATGCCGCCGATCTGCGGCACGGTTTGGTGCGACTCGTCGACGAAGGTGACGAAATCGTCCGGGAAGTAGTCGATCAGGGTGTGCGGCGGGCTGCCGGGCGGGCGGCCGTCGAGGATCCGCGAGTAGTTCTCGATCCCCGAGGTGAAGCCGAGCTCCTTGATCATCTCGATGTCGTAGGCGGTGCGCTGCTGCAGGCGGTGCGCCTCGAGCATCTTGCCTTCGCCTTCGAGTTCGGCGGTGCGCTGTTCGAGTTCGGCCTTGATCTCCTGCACCGCGCGCTCGAGCGTCTCGTCTTTGGTCACGTAGTGCGAGGCGGGCCAGACGGAGACGTGGTCGATCACGTCGAGGATTTCGCCGGTCAGCGGGTCGAAGTGCTGGATCGACTCGATCTCGTCGCCGAAGAGCGAGATCCGGTAGGCCGACTCGGCGTAGGAAGGCATGATCTCCAGCACCTCGCCGCGGATCCGGAAGGAGCCGCGGCCGAGCACCGAGTCGTTGCGCTGGTACTGGATCTTGACCAGCTTGCGGAGAACGTCGTCGCGGTCGATTTCCTTGCCGACCTGGAAGAGCTGCATTTTTTCGTTGTAGACCTGGGGCGAGCCGATCCCGTAGATGCAGGAGACCGAGGCGACGATGATCACGTCGCGGCGGGCGAAGAGCGCCGCGGTCGCGGCGTGGCGCAGACGGTCGATCTCGTCGTTGATCGAGCTGTCCTTCTCGATGTAGAGGTCCTGCGCCGGCACGTAGGCCTCGGGCTGGTAGTAGTCGTAGTAGGAGACGAAGTAGGAGACCGAGTTGTCGGGGAAGAACTCGCGGAACTCGTTGCAGAGCTGCGCGGCCAGGGTCTTGTTGTGGGCGATCACCAGCGCCGGCCGCTGCACCGCGGCGATCGTCGCCGCCATCGTGAAGGTCTTGCCGGTGCCGGTGGCGCCGAGGAGCGTCTGGAAGCGATCGCCCTCCCGCAGTCCCTCGGCCAGGCCGGCGATCGCCTTTGGCTGGTCCGCGGTCGGCGTGTAGGCGGGGTTCAGTTTGAATTCCGACACGTTCGTGACCTTAGCTGTACGACCACTCGGGCTCGCGCGAGCAACTAGGCTCGGCGGCCGATGCCGCCGCTCCGCGCCCTCCTCGCCGCCTTCTTCGCCCTTGCCGGCTCGCTCCACTTCGCCCGCCCGAAGCCCTACGAAGCGATCGTCCCTCCCATCCTGCAGCCGTGGCGGCGGGAGATCGTCGCGCTCAGCGGCACCGCCGAGCTGGCCGGCGCCGCCCTCGTCGCGCCGGCCGGGAGCCGGCGTTTCGGCCGCTGGTGGATGCTCGCGCTGCTCGCCGCCGTCTTCCCGGCCAACGTCCACATGGCCGTCAACCCCGAGCAGATCGAGGGCGCCGGCCTGCACAAGATCCCCCGCTGGCTACTCTGGGCCCGCCTCCCGGTCCAGCCCCTGCTGATGCTCTGGGTCTGGCGCGCGACCCGCTGAGTTCGCCGGGATTTTTCCGGTTCATTTCGCCTTCTCGCTTTGGCGCTCTGTAATCCGGCGCGAGAAGGGTCGAGGATGACGCGATGACCTACGGGCGGGGGCTCGGTGCCAACTTGAGGCAGGCGCGGATCGCGAAGGGGCTCACCCAGGAGGAGCTGGCCGACCGCAGCCGGATGCACCCGACCGCGATCTCCAAGCTCGAGCGAGGCGAGACGATCCCGCGGGCCGACAACCTGCAGAAGCTCGCCGACGTGCTGGCGACAACCCTGGAAGAGCTGCGTCCGCCGATGCACTGGGACGAGGAGCGGGGCGAGTTCGTCGAGCGGCCGCCCGACTGAGCACGACGAGCTAACCGGAAAAGTTCCCCCTTCCCGAACCGTGGCAGCTAGTTTGTTCCCACTTGCTGTCTCAAATTGGGTGCTGCAAATTTGAAGCTTCAAATTGGGCGTTCCAGATTCGGTGTCGAACAATCGTCAGTAGACGTACTGTCTACGATGGGATGTAAATCCATGCGTGGATTTTCGCCTCCGATTCGGGACCAATCTGCGCCGGCTGCGGGAAAGCGCGGGCCTCTCCCAGGAAGACCTGATGCGGATCTCGGATGTCCACCGGACCCAGATCTCGAAGTACGAGCGCGGCGAAACCGAACCCCAGGTCGCGGCGCTGGTCCGGCTTTCACGCGCGCTTGGCGTCAGCACCGAGGAATTCTTCACCGGGGTCGGCTGGCAGGAGGACCCACCGCGGTTGACGGTGGAGCCGACCGAGTCCCTCTCCTGAGGGCGCGATGAACCTGCGTCAGCGGTCGGGGGCGAAGGTGCGGGCCATGCGTGAGGGCTGCGGCATGACCCAGGAGGCCCTCGCCAGCCGCTGCCGGCTGCCGCTGTCCGCGCTGGCCCTGATCGAGAGCGGCGACGCGGCGCTCGGCTCCGAGGAGCTGGTGAAGATCGCCAGCGTCCTCGGCACAACGCCCGACGTCCTGCTCGACGGCGTGCGCTGGGACCAGGACCAGATGCGGTTCGTGGTCGAGCCCGGCTCGAGCGGCGACTAGGACGAAGGGGCGCCGACCGGGGCGCCGGCGATCGGCTCGCGTTCGGTCTTCGCCCAGTTGCCGCGCGAGAGCAGTTGGCGGCCGGTGGCGCGCAGCAGGACCGGCCAGAGGAACCAGGTGTAGACGGTGTAGACCTGGGCGACCAGGAAGCCGACGAGCCAGCCGAGCGGGCCCTGCCCGGAGCGGGCGGCGATGCAGCCAAGCGTGGTGCCGCCGAAGGCCAGCAAGTAGAGGAAGAGCAGCTGCCAGGTCGGGCCGTCGCCCCAGAATGCGGTCTCGCCGGTGATCCAGAGGAAGAGGGCGGCGAGCAGGCCGAGGCCGATGATCCCCTGCCAGAACGGCATCAGCAGGTAGAGCAGCTGCTCGAGCCGGGCTCCGAGGCCGAAGGGGGCGTGGGCGACCGCGCCGCGCAGGCCGATCGCCTGCAGGTTGCCCTGCGACCAGCGGGTGCGCTGGCGGAACAGCGGCCGCAGCCGCGAGAGGCCCTGCTGGTCGACCGTCGCCCGCAGGTCCTGGCGGCCCTCCCAGCCGGCCGCCAGCAGGCGCAGGCCGAGGTCCTGGTCCTCGGTCAGCTTGTCGCGCCAGGGGCCCTCGTCGTCGGCGACGGCGTCGAGCGCGGCGAGGCGGTTGAACTGGCCGTTGCCGCCCATCCCGGCCGTCCCCCAGTGGTCGCGGCCGGCCTGGAAGAGGTGGCCGTAGACGCCGAACTCGACGTGCTGCAGCCAGGTCAGGAGGTTCTGGCGGTTGTAGATCCGGACCAGCGACTGGACGCCACCGACCGCGGGGTCCGCGAAATGACTGGCGGCGTAGCGCGGCGCTTCGGCGTCGAGGCGGCCGTCGGCATCGACGATGGCGACGACCGTGCGCTCGCGCTCGCCGATGTCGCGCAGGCCGCGGTAGGCGTAGTTGAGGCCGGCCGCCTTGCCCTTCTGCGCGTCGGGCTTCTCGCGGCGGAGGACGAAGAGGCCGGGGTCCTCGATCGCGGCGAGGATCTCCGGCGTGCGGTCGCTCGAGGCGTCGTCGATGACGACGATCCGCCGCCGCGCCAGCGGCAGCGCGAGGAGCCGCGCGACCGAGTCGGCGATCGTCACCTCCTCGTTCAGCGCCGGCACCAGGAAGACCCAGGTGAACGCGTCGGCGCCGTCGGCCGGCGCCGGCGGCGGGTGGACGATCGCCGCGTGGCCGCGGACGAAGAGCAGGAGGCTCCAGCCGAACATCACGACGACGATCGCGAAGCAGACCCCGAAGAGGATCTGCCAGCCGAGGCCGAGCCCGGCGAAGGGCCAGACGAGCGCGGCCGGCAGGGCGGCGGCGAGGTCCACCGCCTCAGCCCTCGACCAGGTAGGTCGACTCCTCGTCGTCGGCGGTCACGGCCGGCACCGGCCCGAGCAGCGCCTCGAGCATCTCGAAGGCGACGGCGTCGTCGGGGCCGAAGCCGGTGGCCAGCGCCACCGCGTCGCGGCTGTAGCCAGGGCCGAACTGTTCCGGCGCGTTCTTGCCGAGCAGGATGTGCTCGAGCGCGCCGGCGATCCGGGTCGCCGCCCTGCCGTCGCCGTAGGGGTTCGGGGCGGTGGCCATCTTCGCGTAGGCCGCGGGGTCCTCGATCAGGCGTGAGCCTTCGGCGAAGATCAGCTCCGGGTTGGTGCCGACCAGGCGCAGGGTGCCGGCGGCGATCCCCTCGGTGCGCTCGGTCGTCTCCCGCGTCACCAGCACCGGCTTGTCGAGCGAGGGCGCCTCTTCCTGGATGCCGCCGGAGTCGGTGATCACCAGGTGGGCGCGGGCCAGGAGCCGGGAGAAGGTCGCGTAGCCGAGCGGCTCGGTCAGCAGCACGTTGTCGAGGCCGTCGAGCCGCTCGGTCAGGACCTCGCGGACGCGCGGGTTCGGGTGCACCGGCAGGACGAAGTGGACGTCGGGCTCGGCGTTCGCCAGCCGCGCCACCCCCTCGGCGATCCCGCGCAGGCCGTCGCCCCAGTTCTCGCGGCGGTGGGCGGTGATGACCACGATCCGCGCGTCGGAGTCGTGCAGCGCCTGCAGCTCGGGGTTGGCGAAGCGGACGTCGATTTCCGAGGCCCAGTGGAGGGCGTCGATGCCGGTGTTGCCGGTGACGAAGACCTGCGCCACCGGCACCCCCTCGCGGACCAGGTTCTGCAGGTTGGCCGAGGTCGGGGCGAAGTGCATCGCGGCGATTTTCGAGATCACCTGGCGGTTCAGCTCCTCCGGGAACGGCATCAGGTTGCTGCCACCGGTGCGCAGGCCGGCCTCGACGTGCATCACCGGGATGTGGAGGTGGAAGGCCGAGAGCGCCGCCGCCATCGCCGAGCTGGTGTCGCCATGGACCAGCACCGCCGCCGGCCGGCGGCCGGCGAGGACGTCGTCGGGGGTCGGCATCGCGTCGGGATCGATGTCGAAGCGCTCGACGCAGAAGTCTTCGAAGCGCTGCATCACCGAGGCCACCCGCTCGTTCAGGTGGGCGCGCCGTGAGCCCGCCCAGAGGGTCACGTGGGGCCGGATGTCGGCGAGCTCGAAGATGTACTCGACCAGCCGGTTGTGCTGGCCGGTGGAGACGACGATCGGCTCGTAGTAGGGGCTCTCGCGCAGCGCCAGGATCACCGGCACCAGCTTGATCGCCTCCGGCCTGGTGCCGACGACGATCGGGATCAGCAGCTTCTCCTGGGTTCGCTGGCCGTCGAACATGGCGGTTCGCCACCGTTATCGGAGGCGCCGCGCGCTTCCTTGAGCGAATTGAGGAACTGCTTCCCTAAGGAATGAGTTCTTCCAGGAAGCCGCCGACCGGGCCGAGGATCCCGCTCGCGCCTTCGAAGATCTTGCGGCCGTCCTTGACCAGTTCGATCGCCTGCTCGAGCGGGATGTTTTCTAACGCTCCGCGCAGCGGCACCGCGAGGAACGAGTTCAGCGCTCCCGCTTCTTCGGCGTCGTCGACGGCGCGAAGCAGGCCGGAGCGGATCGCTTCCGCCAGTTTCTCGTCGTCGATCCCGTACTTCCTGGCGAACCGTTCGCGGGCCTCGTCGGTCGCGAGGGCGCGGGCCAGGGTCTCGCGGCTGACCCCGAGCTTGCAGGCGGCGCCGTCGAGCGCCGAGAGCGTGAACTGCTCGGCGATCTGCTGCAGCCCCTGCGGGTCGCGCCAGGGCCGCGGCTTGCAGGGATCCTGCGAGCGCAGCGGCTCGTAGCTGGCGCCACCGGCCGCCAGGTAGGCGCCGACCAGGAGGAGCGAGGCGAGCACCGCGCCGCCGACCAGGAGCTTGGCGCGACTCACAGGTCCACCCTTCGCGCCAGGGCGATCGGGATCAGCGCCAAGAGGCCGATCAGCGCCGCGATCCCGAACGAGGGGCTGAAGGCGTGGGTGGCGCCGCGGTCGAGCTGGTCCTGCAGTTCTTCGCGCAGGCCGACGACTTCGGAGCGTTCCTCGGGATCGTCGGGCAGCGGTTCGAAGGCCGGTCCGATCGTCGGCACCTTGCCCTCCTCGTCGTCCAGCCGCTCGGAGATCCGTTTCGCCATTTCGATCTTCAGCAGCGGGTTGGCGGGCGAGTCGAGCAGCACCGCGGTGCCGGCGTCGATCGCGTCTCGGCGCTGGACTTCGATGTCGTGGGTGAAGATCGGGGTCAGGGCGAGGAGGCCGAGGACGACGCCGGCGTGGCGGGCGGCGATCGTCCAGCCGCCGTGGATCGCCTGCGGGGCGCGGCCGGCGAGGGCCGTCTCGGTCAGCGCCGAGAGCACCAGCGAGAGCCCGACTCCGACCAGGATCTGCGGCGGCAGCGTCAGCCAGATCTCGGCGTGCGGCAGCAGCGCCAGGCCGCCGAGGCCGCCGGAGACGAGGATCGCGCCGGCGGCCGCGCGGGCCCGCTCGCTCGGCACCAGCGGCGCCAGGCGGCTGCCGAAGTAGGCGGCCAACGGCATCACGGTGACGACGAGCGCGGCGCCGATCGGCGTCAGCCGCCAGCCTTCGATCAAGAGCAGGACGAGGAGGAAGAGCGCCGCCGCGATCGAGGCGCTGATCATCGCTAGCGCCAGGTTGGCCCAGAAGTGCGGCCGGCCGGCGCGGCGGGTCTCGGCGGCGATGATCTGGGTCGAGGCCTCGTCGCGAGCGACGGCGAGGATCGGCACCGCGGCGGCCAGCGCGATCGGCACCTGGACGAGGAAAACCGACTGCCAGGAGACGAGCTCGGTCAGGAGGCCGCCGGCGGCCGGCCCGAGCGCGGCGCCGGTCGCCCCCGCCCCGGCCCAGACGACG
>Ga0196962_10000699_pt1 | contig 12452 bp, 14 predicted proteins | sample S3v_20metaG_FD_183186 | JGI IMG/M metagenome (GOLD analysis project Ga0196962, IMG submission 183186) | Soil microbial communities from Anza Borrego desert, Southern California, United States - S3+v_20 | ecosystem: Environmental > Terrestrial > Soil > Desert | place: USA: California | collected... | reverse complement strand
ACAGCAGGGCGGGGCGTGCGGCTGCGCACCCGCGGGCGCTTCCGGCGTGTTCGGCGCCGGCTTGTACGGCGAGGCTGAGCGGGACGCCGCGCCGGCGGGCGCGCTGCGGGCGTCGCTGGGCTGCGGCGTGCCGACCGCGGTCGCCGACCTGCACGAGGGCGAGACGGTGCTCGACCTCGGCTCGGGCGCGGGAGCGGACGTCCTGATCAGCGCCCGCCGCGTCGGCCCGACGGGCAAGGCCATCGGGCTCGACATGACGGACGAGATGCTCGCGCTCTCGCGCGCCAACGCGGCGGCGGCCGGGGTCGCCAACGCGGAGTTCGTCCAGGGCTATCTCGAGGACGTCCCGCTGCCGGACGGCTCCGTCGACGTCGTCATCTCCAACTGCGTGATCAACCTCGCCGCCGACAAGCGCCGGGTGCTGGCGGAAGCGGCGCGGGTGCTCAGGCCGGGAGGCCGCTTCGCGGTGTCCGACGTCGTCGCGGACCCGGACATGGACGCGGAGACCCGAGCGGACGTGGCGGCGTTCACCGGCTGCATCGCCGGTGCGCTCACCGCGTCCGAGTTCCGGGCGGCGCTCGTCGCCGCCGGGCTGACCGACGTCGAGATCCGCGAGACCCATCGCGTGCACGACCACGCCGCGGCCGCGATCGTCCGCGCGCGGAAGCCGCGCCAGGAGGCCGCGTGACCGCGGCGCCGGCGAGCGCGCGCGCCACGGACGGCATCCGCACGGCGACCGCCGCCGACGCGGACTCGATCGCCGCGATCTACAACGCCGGGATCGCGGAGCGGGAGGCGACGTTCGAGACGGACGTGCGCGCCGCCGACGACGTCCGCGGCTGGCTGGAACGCGATCGCGAGCCGGTGCTCGTCGCGGAGCGCGCGGGCGCTGTCGTCGGCTGGGCCCGGGTCATCCGCTCCTCCGACCGCTGCGCGTACGCGGGCGTCGGCGAGTACACGATCTACCTCGATCCGGCGGCGCGCGGCCGCGGCGCCGGCCGCGCGCTGCTCGACGCGCTCGTGGCCGCCGCGGAGCGCGCCGGGTACTGGAAGCTGCAGGGCAAGCTGTTCACGACCAACGCCGCGAGCATCGCGCTCGCCCGCTCCTGCGGCTTCCGGGAGGTCGGCGTCTTCGAGCGCCACGGCCGGCTCGACGGCGCCTGGCGGGACGTCCTGGTCGTCGAGCGGTTGCTCGGCGAGGCGGCGCGCTGATGGCGACCGCCCTGTTCGTCTGCCTCCACAACGCCGGCCGCTCCCAGATGAGCCAGGCGCTGTTCGAGCGCGCCGCGGCCGGACGGCACCGCGCGCTGTCGGCGGGCAGCGAGGCCGATCCCGGCGGCCGTGTGCACCCGGAGGTCGTCGAGGTGATGCGCGAGCTCGGGATCGACGTCTCCGGGCGCCGCCCGCAGCGGCTCTCGCGCGCGCTGGCCGAGCAGGCCGACGTCGTCGTGACCATGGGCTGCGGGGACGCGTGCCCGTACATCCCCGGCAAGCGGTACGTCGACTGGGACCTGCCCGACCCCAAGGGCCGGCCGGCCGGCGAGGTCCGCGCGACGCGCGACGAGATCGGGCGGCGCGTGGAGGCCCTCGTCGCCGAGCTCGACGGCGCCGGACGCGGCCCGGCCGGGTGAAATCCACTCGGGTTTCGCGAGTTTCTACCCTTGTGGCATGACGTACGTCATCGCCGGCAGCTGCATCAAGGACGATTCCTGCATCGAGGTCTGCCCCGTCGACTGCATCCATCCGAAGCCGGGAGCCCCGGACTTCGAGACGGCGGAGCAGCTCTACATCGACCCGGAGGTCTGCATCGACTGCGACGCGTGCGTCGAGGCATGCCCGGTCGACGCCATCTTCCCGGACTTCGAGCTGCCGCCCAAGTGGGCCTACGCGCTCGAGGTCAACGCCGAGTTCTTCGCGGAGAAGAGCACCGCGGAGCGGACCGCCGCGTGATGCTCGGGACGCGACCGCGGGTGGCGATCGTCGGCGCCGGACCGGCCGGGGCCTTCGCCGCCGCCTGCCTGCTGCGGGCCCGCGGCGACGCCGAGATCGACTTCCTCGAGCGGCTTCCCACCCCGTGGGGGCTGCTGCGCGCCGGGGTCGCGCCCGATCACCAGGAGATCAAGCGGCTCGAGCGCACGTTCGACGCGCAGACGCTCCAGCGCGGCTGCCGGTTCTTCGGCAACGTCGAGGTCGGCGTCGACGTGACCCACGCCGAGCTGCTCGAGCGCTACTCGGCGGTGATCTACGCGACGGGCGCCCAGACCGACAAGTCGCTCGGCATCCCGGGCGAGGACCTGGCGGGAAGCTGGGCCGCCACCGAGTTCGTCGCCTGGTACAACGGCCACCCCGACTACCGTGAGCTCGAGTTCGACCTGTCCGCCCGCCGCGCGGTGGTGATCGGCAACGGGAACGTGGCCGCGGACGTGACGCGGATGCTCCTGCTCAGCGAGCCGGAGCTCGAGCGGACGGACGTCGCCGACCATGCGCTGGAGGCGCTGCGCGCGAGCCGCATCGAGGAGGTCGTGGTGCTCGGGCGGCGCGGGCCGGCGCAGGCCGCGTTCACCAGCGCCGAGCTGCGCGAGCTCGGCCGCCTCGACGGCGTCGGCGTCCGCGTCGACCCGCGCGAAGTCGAGATCGATCCCGTCTCGGCGGCCTGGCTGGCCGAGCACGGCACGTTCACGGCGCGCAAGAACGTCCAGCTCCTGCACGAGTTCGCCGCCCGGCCCGAGGACGCGCAGGCGCGGCGGCGGGTCGCTCTGCGGTTATTCCGCTCGCCCGCCGAGATCCGCGGCGACGGGCGCGTCGAGGCCATCGACGTCCGTCGCACCGAGCTCGTGCGCGGCGACGACGGGGCGGTGCGGGCGCGGCCCGTCGACGGGCCCGTGGAGACGATCGAGTGCGGGCTCGTGCTGCGCTCCGTCGGCTACCAGGCGGTGCCGCTGCCCGGCGTGCCGTTCGACGAGCGCCACTTCGTCCTGCCCAACCGGGGCGGGCGCGTGCTCACCCCCGGCGGCGAGCCGCTGCCCGGCGTGTACGCCGTCGGGTGGATCAAGCGGGGGCCGACCGGGATCCTCGGCACGAACAAGCGCGACGCCGAGGAGACGGTCGCCTGCCTCGTCGAGGACCTCAAGGCGCGGGTGCTCCGCCGCCCCGCCCGGGACGACGGCATCGATGCGCTGCTCGCCGCCCGGAAGCCGGACGTCGTGACGCTGGACGGCTGGCGGGCGATCGATCACCGCGAGCTCGAGCGCGGCCGCCAGGAGGCGCGCCCGCGCGTGAAGCTCACGGCGCGGAAGGATCTGCTCGCCGCCGCCGCCGCGGAGACCGCGGACGTGTAGGCGCGCGCTCGACGTCGCGGGCTGTGACGCGCGCGTTACGGAACGGTGGCCGGATCGTGAACGCCCGGCGGAGATCCGCTCCTTCCGTGCTGCAATCGGAGCCATGCAGGGCAACGGCGACGCGGGGGGCGCGCTCGTGCCCCGCAACGTCCTGGAGATCGCGATCGAGGCCGCCTCCGCGGCGGCTCGCGAGCTGGCGGCCCGCTTCGCCGGAGCCCCGACCGGGGTCGCCGCCAAGCGCGGCCCGACGGACCTCGTGTCCGATGCCGACCGGGCGGCCGAGGCGGCGGTGGGCGCGGTGCTCGACCGGCACCGCCCGGACGACGCGATCGTGGCCGAGGAGGGATCCGTCGACCGCGACGGGACGACGGGGCTGCGGTGGGTCGTCGACCCGCTCGACGGCACGGTCAACTACCTGGCGGGCATCCCGCTCTTCTGCGTCAGCGTGGCCTGCGAGGATCGCTACGGCACGGTGGCGGGCGTCGTGCTCGACCCGCTCCGCGACGAGCTCTTCACCGCGGTGCGCGGCGGCCCGCTGCGCATGGACGGGGCGGGAGCCCCGGCGCGGCAGCCCGGCGACCTCGCCGCCGCGGTCATCACCGGCGGGATCGCGACGGCCACGGACGCGGAGGTCAAGCGCGCGGCGAAGCTCGAGAAGCGGCTGTTCCGGCGCGTCGGGCAGCGGCGCGCGCTCGGCAGCGCCGCGCTCGAGCTCGCCTGGACCGCGGCCCGGCGCGTCGACGTCTGCTTCCACGAGCAGTGGATCCACCCGTGGGACGTCAACGCCGGCCTCTTCCTCTGCGAGCAGAGCGGCCTGCGCGTGCACCGCCTGCCGCCGCTCGAGGATGGCCTCGCACCGCGCTTCCTCGCCGCTCGCGAACCGCTGGCGGCGGAGGTCCTCGACCTGATCGGCCCGAGCCGGCGAACGCGCAGGAAGGCCGCGCGGGACGCGCGCGGTCTACAGTCGCGCGGGTGACGATCTTCCTCGCGCGGCCCGAGCGGATCGGCGACGGGATCCGGCTGGCCGTCAAGGACCTGTTCGACACCGCGGGCGTGCGCACGACGTACGGGTCCGTCCTCTTCGCCGGCCACGTGCCCGAGCGCACGGCCACGGCCGTCGAGCGGCTCGAGGCGGCGGGCTACGCCAACGCCGGCAAGACGAACCTGCACGAGTTCGCCTACGGCATCACGAGCCACAACCCGCACTTCGGCGACGTCCCGAACCCGCTCGACCCGACGCGCACGGCCGGCGGGTCGAGCGCGGGCAACGGCGCGGCGCTCGCCGCCGGCCTCGCCGACGCCGCGCTCGGCTCGGACTCCGGCGGCTCCATCCGCATCCCGGCCGCCTGCTGCGGCCTCGCCGGGTTCAAGCCCAGCCACGGGCTCGTGCCGCTCGACGGCTGCTTCCCGCTCGCCCCGAGCTTCGACCACGCCGGGCCGATGGCGCGCGACGTGGAGACGTGCACGCGCATGCTCGAGGCGCTCGTGCCCGGGTTCGAGCGCGCGACTGCCGGCGGCCTCGACGACCTCGAGGTCGGCGTCGCCTGGACGGACCTCGCCGAGCCGCTCGTACGCGCCCGGGTCGAGGCGGCGGCGGAGCGCTTCCCGCGCCGCCGCCGCGTCGCCTTCCCGCTGCCCGACCGGCTGGCGACGGTGTTCCAGCGCGAGGTCGCCGAGTCCCATCGCGGCCTGTTCCCGGAGCACGCCGACGCCTACGGCGAGAGCGTGCGCGGGAAGCTCGAGGCCGCGCACGCGGTGACGGACGCGGACTATGCGGCCGCGCTGCGCCGGCGCGAGGAGTACCGCGAGCGCGCCGCGGAGGCGATCGACGGCCTCGACCTCTTGCTCACGCCGACGCTCGCCTTCGTCGCCCCGCCGGCCGTGCGCGACGACCGCCCGATCCGCGACGCGGTGATTCGCCTCACCTTCCCCTTCAACGCACTCGGCTGGCCGGCGCTCGCGCTGCCGTGCGGGCCGGCTGAGCACGGCCTGCCCGCGTCCGTCCAGCTCGTGGCGCCGGCGGGCGCGGACGCGCGCGTGCTCGCCGCCGGCGCGCGGCTCGAGCGCGCGCTCGCCGGCGACGCGCGTCAGCGTGCCGCTCAGCCCACGGCGGGCGACTGACCCCCGAACGAGTCCTCGAGCTCCCGCGGATCTACGTTGAGCTGCGCGAGCAGCTCCGCGTCGCCCTCGGTGTCGACCTTTTCGCCGAGCTCGCGCTCGGCGCGCTCGGCGGCGTCGAGGTCGCCGCGCGCCCGCAGCCGCTCGACCACCATGTCCCTGGGAAGCAGCATCTCGGTCCTTCCTGTCGATTCCGGATCCGCGGTCACCCGGCGCGCGCGCCGGCGAGGAACCGCTCCATCATGCGGTTGAACTCGCCGGCCTCCTCCATGTGGGGAGAGTGTCCGGCGCCCGGCAGCACCGTCGTCTGCGCGCGCTCGGGGCAGGCCCCGGCGTGCGCGGCAGGGATGACGCGGTCCTGCTCGCCCCAGACGACGAGCAGCGGCCCGTCGTAGGCGCCGAGGTCGCCGGCCAGCACGTGGCGCTGGCGACCGTCCGCGAACAGCGCGCCGCCGATCGCCCGCAGCGCCTCCTGCACGCCGTCGAGGCGCTTGTACTTCAGGACGTCGTCGACCATCTGGCGGGTCACGAGGCCCTCGTCGGCGAACAGCCGCTGGAGGACCGGCTTGAGGTCCCGGCGCCCGGACGCCTCGATGAAGCCCTCGATGTACTCGCGGTCGATCTCCTCCCCGAGCCCGGCGGCGTCGACGAGGGTGAGCGAGAGCACGCGGTCGGGGTCCTCGAGCGCGAGGGTCGCGGCGACGAGCCCGCCCATCGAGTGCCCCGCGAGATGCGCCCGCGCGATGTCCTGGCTGTCGAGGAAGCCGCGCAGCGCGCCGACCATGACCGCGAGCGTCCCGTCGCCGACGTCCTTGGCCGATCCGCCGTGGCCCGGCAGGTCGAGCGCGTAGACGGCGCGGTCGCCGCTCAGCGGCTCGACGTTGAACAGCCAGTTGTTGAGGTCGCCGCCGAAGCCGTGCAGCAGGACGAGCGGCTCGCCGCCCTCGCCGCTGCGCAGGAAGCGCAGCGATCGCCCCTCCACGGTGACGGTCTCGGGCGCCGGCCCTGCGTCCTCCTCGGCCTCGCCCGGGACGAAGCTCGCCTGGAAGTCCGCCACGAAGGCGTCGATCTCCTCGTCGGGAACGCTCGCGTCGGCGATCACGCCGAGGAGGCCGCCGACGGGGACGACGTCCCCCTCGGCGGCGACCCGGCGGCGGAGGATGCCCGCCGCCGGCGACTCCACGGCGCCGTTGATCTTCTCCGTCTCGACCTCCGCGACCTCCGTCCCGACGTCGAGCTCCGCGCCCTCGTCGACGAGCCACTCGATCACGCGGCCCTCCGTCATGGACAGGCCCCACTTGGGCATGCCCAGCTTCTCGATGGCGGCGCTCATCGCGCGCCCGCCGTGGCCGCGCCCGCCACCTCCCGGATCGCGTCGGCGACGGTCTGGGGCGAGGGCAGGTACGCGTCCTCGAGCACCGGGCTGAACGGCACGGGCGTGTGTGGGGGCGTCACCATCCGCGGCGCCGCCTTCAGGTCGCCGAACGCCTCCTGCGACACGCGCGCGACGATGTCGGCGGCGAGCCCGCAACGCGGGTTCGACTCGTCCACGACGACGAGCCGCCCGGTGTTCTCGACGCTCTCGAGGATCGTCTCCTCGTCGAGCGGCGAGGTGGTCCGCAGGTCGATCACCTCGCAGTCGATGCCGTCCTCCTTCGCGAGCTCCTCGGCCGCCTGCTCGGCGAAGTGGACCATCCGGCCGAGCGCCACGACGGTGACGTCGGACCCCTCGCGGCGGACGTCGGCCTCGCCGAACGGGATCGCGTACGGCTCCTCCGGGACGTCGCCCTCGACGGTGTAGAGCACCTTGTGCTCGAGGAAGATCACCGGGTCGTCGTCGCGGATGGCCTGGATCAGCAGGCCCTTGGCGTCGTACGGGTTCGACGGCGCGACGACCTTCAGCCCCGGGATGTGGGTGAAGATCGGATAGAGCGACTGGGAGTGCTGCGACGCGGCGCGGATGCCGGCACCCCACATCGCGCGCACGACCATCGGCGTGACGGCCTTGCCGCCGAACATGTAGCGGAACTTCGCGGCCTGGTTGAAGATCTGGTCCAGGCACACGCCGAGGAAGTCCACGAACATCAGCTCGGCGACCGGGCGCAGGCCCGAGGCCGCCGCGCCCGCCGCGGCGCCGATGTACGCCGACTCGCTGATCGGCGTGTCGAGCACGCGGTCGGGGAACCGCGGGTGCAGGCCCTTGGTGACGCCGAGCACGCCGCCCCAGGCGTCGTCCTCGCCGTCCGCGCCGGCGCCCCCCGCGACGTCCTCGCCGAAGATCACCACGGTCGGGTCGCGCTCCATCTCCTGCGCGAGCGCCTCGTTGATGGCCTGCTGGAAGGTGATGCGTCGAGCCACGGGTGCCCCCTTCCCTCAGTACGTGACGTAGACGTCGGTGAGCACGTCGCCCGGCGCAGGGTCGGGCGAGGCCTTCGCCTCCCGCACGGAGTCGTCGATCAGCTGCCGGACGGCCTGGTCGATCTCGTCGAGGTCGCCGCGCTCGATCTCGCCCGCGTCCGTCACGCGCCGCGCGAAGGCGTCGAGGCAGTCGCGCGTGCGCCGCAGGTCCTCCACCTCGTTCGGGCCGCGGTAGGTCTGCTGGTCACCCTCGAAGTGGCCGTAGTAGCGGTTGACCTTGCACTCGAGCAGCGACGGGCCGCCGCCGGAGCGGGCGCGCTCGACCGCCTCTCCTGCGGCCTCGTGGACGGCGAAGAAGTCGAAGCCGTCGACGATGATGCCGGGCATGCCGAAGCCGTCGGCGCGCTTGGCGACGTCGACGCCGGCCTGGTGGAAGCGGCTCGAGGTCGACTCGGCGTAGCCGTTGTTCTCGACCACGAAGATGACCGGCAGGTGCCACGCGGCCGCGAGGTTCAGGCTCTCGAGGAACGTGCCCTGGTTGGAGCCGCCGTCGCCGGTGAACGACACCGCGACCTGGTCGGTGCCCTTGACGCGCGCGGTCAGGCCGACGCCGCAGACGAGCGGCGGGCCGCCGCCCACGATGCCGTTCGCGCCGAGCATGCCCTGGCTCAGGTCGGCGATGTGCATCGAGCCGCCCTTGCCCTTGCAGAGGCCGTTGGCCTTGCCGTAGATCTCGGCCATCATCGCCTTGACGTCGCAGCCCTTGGCGATGGCGTGGCCGTGGCCGCGGTGCGTGCTGGCGACGTAGTCGTCCGGGCCCAGGTGCGCGATCACGCCCGCCGCGATCGCCTCCTCGCCCGCGTACAGGTGGACGAAGCCGGGGATCTCCCCGGTCGCGAACTCGCGGTGCAGGCGCTCCTCGAACTCGCGGATGGTCCGCATCACGCGGTAGGCCTCGAGCAGGCGCTCGCGCGTCAACGAACCGACACCGGGCGGCGCCACTGTCGACATGCTCTCTCCTCTCCCCGACGGGTACGCCCGACTCTAACTCCCCGCGCGCTGCATGCGCGTTGCGCCGGTCCGCGCCGCCTCGCGCATCACCGCGTCGACGTCGATGGTGAGCGGTCCGGGCACCAGGCGGAGGGTCACGCGCTCGCCCGTGCCGCGCTCGATCTCCCGCTCGCCGTCGAGCGCCAGCGAGCCCCCGGCCGCCGGCAGCTCCACGGGCTCGCCCGGCCCGATCGCCCGGTGGCTCGCGACGTGGACGGGGGCGACGAGCCCGGGGGCGATGGGGACGGCGAGCGTCAGCGCCGCGTCGCGCGCGTCGGCCGCGAAGCGCACGTGCACGCCGCGCCCCGCCCCGCGCTCGAGCGGCTGGAGCAGACCGGCGATCGAGGACAGGCCGACGGCGCCCGGGTCGGCGAACGTCACCGCGAGCTCGCTCACGCCCGCGCCGGTCCAGATCGCCCGGGCGCCGACGAAGCGCTCGGCGGTCACCGCGACGTCCACGAGCGCGAGGTCGGGCTCCGCGCCGTCGCGCTCGACGGCCAGCGCGCCCTCACGCCGGAGCGCGATCGCGGCCGGCACCCGGCCGCAGGCGACGAGGCCCGTCGCGAGGCCGGCGACGGTCGTCTCGCGCATCTCCGGGAACACGTTGTTCGTGCCCGTGGACAGGGCGCACAGCGGGACGTCGCCGCAGCCCTTGGCGACCACGCGGTGCGTGCCGTCGCCGCCGAGCACGACGATCGCGGCGACCCCCGCGGCGCGCATCATGGCGACCGCGCGGGTCGTGTCGTCCGCGGTCCGGCTGAGCCGGAGCGGGAGCTCCTCGAGCACGGGCAGCGGGGCGGCGGCCGGCCCGGGCGGGCGCCGCGCGTGGGCGTGCAGCTGGCGGTGGAGGGTGGAGGAGAGGCCGTCGGTGGCGGGCATCATCAGCACGCGCTCGACGCCCGCCGCGCCGAGCCCGCTCATCAGCCGGAAGACCATTCCCGCCTTGTCGGCGTTCCCGAACACCGACGCGCCGCTCACGAGCCGCCGGATGTCCCGGCCGGACGCCGGGTTCGCGACGACTCCCACGCTGACGCCGGTCGGCACGGGCGGAGCGTAGCCGCGACCCGGGCGGCCGCGTCAGAGCCAGAGGTCGTCGGCCGGCGCGGCGAGCTCCGGCACGATGACGAACCGCATCCACACCTCGACGCCCTCGTGGTCCCGCCGGCGGATGGTGAGCTCGTCGCTGGCGCCGGCGATGATCGCGAGGCCCGCGCCCAGTCCCGGCGAGTGCGACGGGCGGAACCCCTCGCCGCGGTCGGCGACCACGACCTCGAGCGTGCCCCCCTCGATGTCCGCCTCGCAGATCACGGGCCCGCCGCCGGCGGCGGGATAGGCGTGCCGGACCACGTTCGCGACGGCTTCGGTGACGGCGAGCGCGACGCGCGCGCCGCGCCGGCCCCGTTGCCGACGGCGAACTCCATGATCCGGTGGCGCGCGATCGGGGCGGCGTGCGCCGCGGCCGGCAACCGGAAGGCGACGGAGGGAACCGGCGCGGCGGGGACCGCGCGGCTATCGCCGTTCGCGCCGTGGCGAGTCCCCGTCACGCTCCGCGAGGCGAGCGACGAGGTCGCCTCCCTGTCCGATCTTGCCGACGATCGTGAACCGGGCGCGCCGCTCGACGGTCTCGTCCACGGGAAGCTGGTGTCCGTCCACGATGAGGAAGCGGCGCGGCGAGCGCCGGACCTCCTCGTACTCCTCCGCCGTGAGCTCGACGACGTCGGTGCAGCCGAGCCGACCGCACTCGCAGACGAACCCGATCAACCCGGCGCCGGCGGTGTGGCCGCGCTCGATCGCCTCGTTGACCGCGCGGAAACCAGCCTGGTTGGCGGCGACGCGGAGCTGATCGCGGTTTCCATCATCCGGCATCGACGAATGCTGCGCGAGCGGCCGTCCCAAGGTGTCCGCGCGGGCACCGATCTGACCACGTGCACGGAGCGCCGCGGCGCCGACCCGCCCGCCGCGGCCTGTGCCGGGCTACGGCCGGTCCACCGGCCAGCCGCGGCGCTTCCACAGCGGCACGCCGCCGTCGACGACGTGCACGACGTCCTCGACACCGAGCCGCTTGAGCAGGCTCGCCGCGACGGCGGACCGCTGGCCCGACCCGCAGATCGCCGCGACGGGCCGGCGCGGATCCAGGCCGTCCGGCAGCGCGTGGATGTCGTGGTACGGCGCGTGCAGCGAGCCCGGGATGTGCCCCGCGTCCCACTCCGCGCGCTCGCGGACGTCGAGGATCTGCACGGCGTCGGCATCCACCGCCCAGCCGTCGTGCAGCTCCGGCACGGTCATGCGGCGAACGTGCTCGACCGGGCGCTTCTCCTCGCGCCAGGACGTCATGCCGCCGGCGAGGTAGCCCTCCACCGTGCCGAGCCCCACGGCGCCGGCGAGGACCGCGGCCTGCAGCGCGTCCTCGTCGTCGCGCCCGACGAGGACGAGCGGCTGGCCGGGCTGCGCCAGCCACGCCAGCTTGGAGCCGAAGCCGGCGCGGCGGGTGGTGATCGAGACGGCGTGCGGGATGTGCGCCTCGTCGTACTGGAGCTCCGTCCGGACGTCCACCACGAGCGCGCCGCCGTCCTGCGCCAGGAGGACCTGCCGCGGCGTGAGCGGGTGCGCGTCGACGGTCTCCTTCACGAGCGGACCGCGGTTGAGGGCCACGATGTTCCGGAAGTTCGGCGGCTGAGGCCCGAGCGCGGCCGTCGTGCGGCGCACGAACTCGTCCTCGTCGGCGACCTGCAGGATCGCCTGGCCCGCGCGCTCGAAGCCGATCGTCGACGAGACCTTGAGGTCCATCCCCGCTCCCCCGCACAGCGAGCCGCCGAGGTGGCCGGGCCAGACCTCGCTCGTGTCGGGGAGCGGGAGCAGCTTGTCGTGGAGGGAGCGGAAGATCCCGCGCGCGCCCTCCTCCTTGTCGACCGCCAGGTCGGGCCGCGCGATGTCGCCGACGAACAGCGTGTCGCCGGTGAGGACGGCCCACGGCTGGTCGCTGCGGTCGCGGTCGACGAGCGCGAACGCGGTGTGCTCGGGCCGGTGCCCCGGCGTGTGCAGCGCCCGCACGGTCAGCGCGCCGAGCTCGAGCTCCCAGCCGTCGTGGAACGGCTCGTGCTCGTACTCCGGCCGGGCGTCGCGGTGGATGTGGATCGTCGCGCCGGTGGCGGCGACCAGGCGGCCGTGGCCGGACACGTGGTCGGCGTGGTTGTGCGTCTCGAGGATGTGCTCGATGCGGACCCCGAGGTAGCGCGCGAGGCGCAGGTACTCGTCGATGTCGAGCCGCGGGTCGACGACCGCCGCGATGCCCGCGTCCTCGTCGCCGATCAGGTAGCTCGCGCAGCCGAGGTCGTCGTGGATGAGCTGGCGGAAGATCACGGCGCAACGCTACCGCCGATGCGGCTCGCGCCGGCGCGCTTCGCGTGCGAGTGTTCGGTCCGTCGCCATGCACGATCCGCCCGCCCTGCGCGACCCGATCCTCGCCGGCCTCGCCCTGGAGGACGGCGACGGGCCGGTGCTGCGGATCGCCGGCGAGCTCGCGCGCCTCACCGGCGCGCCGCTGGCGCTCCTGCACGCGCGCCCCGCCGAGCCGGCGGCGCGCGCTGC
>Ga0196962_10000697_pt1 | contig 12477 bp, 19 predicted proteins | sample S3v_20metaG_FD_183186 | JGI IMG/M metagenome (GOLD analysis project Ga0196962, IMG submission 183186) | Soil microbial communities from Anza Borrego desert, Southern California, United States - S3+v_20 | ecosystem: Environmental > Terrestrial > Soil > Desert | place: USA: California | collected... | reverse complement strand
GTAGATCCGGTCACGACCTGTCTTCCCGGTGATCACCGGGAAGACCACCACACGGAAGCGGTCCACCAGAGCGGCCTCCAACAGGGAGCGACACAGGGTGAGGCTGCCGATGGTGCGCATGGATGTGTCGCCGCCCGCCTTCATCTCTCGGACGGCTTCGACCGGGTCCTCATTGACCAGCCTGGTGTTCGGCCACGAGAGCGGCTCCGACAGGCTGGAGGAGAAGACGACCTTCGACAGTCGGGCCAGGTCCTCGGTCCCGGGCTCGCCCTCGTCGGCCAGCCCGGACATGAGCCGGTAGGTGTTGGCCCCCATCAGGACGGTATAGTCCGCCTCCGGCTGATCTTCCAGCCAGGCGAGGTACTCCGGTCCTTCCAGGCCCCAGAACCCCGGCCAGCCTTCGGCGGCCCCGTAGCCATCGAGTGAGGTGATGAAGTCGACGAGCAGTTCCGGCATCCTCGGCTCCTTTCTATCTCATGTGCTTCATGTCAGTAGTGTACGGTACGTGCCCGATGCTCAGTAGTGGCGATCATCGAGTGTTCGGCATAACGAATGTCACTCGAGCCCACCGCACCTCGCCCCGGGCCGGCCTTCACGGCGGACGAAGGCAGGCCCATAACCGGTCGGTCATTGCTGGTCCCGCTAAACGTCCCGCACTTCACAGCGAGGTCTCCACCGAGCATTCAGTATGGTTTGAGGTTGCTCGGCACCTTTGGTAGGGTGCCTAGCCTAAAGAACTCGGCCCGAGGCTTTAAGGAGGGGGCAATAAAGCCTCGGGTCGAGTCTTCTTTATGACACGAGCGCGCCTGCAAGGACACTCTTGGAGCCACCGCGCTCGCATGATAGGAGCCTAGCACTGTGGGCCGGGCGTGCGGGTTACAGGAGTGAAAACTCTTGGTTAACACCCTGTGTCATCCCCGTGGCTATCACATGATAGCCGCCTAAATATCGCTACTCCGCCAGCGCTCGTGGGTGAGCTTCGCCAGGAGCGAGCCCTACGTGCTATTAACCCAATCGCCGCATCTAGCACCTTGGCCTTAAGAAATTGATCGTCTTTGAGGCGAAACACTTCCTGTGCGCACTCACCCTTATGGCGGTGTCTATGGCAGTCTCTAGGGTAAGCTCCGCCGCCTCATCGGCTTGCGCGACGACATATATGCTGCCGTTGGCCATCGCCTCACATACCTCGTCCTCCACGCTGGTCCACTGGGCGAGGAACTGCGCGAGAACTACGCGGGCGGCCAGTTCGAAGTATTATGGTTCCTCGAAGGGTTAGGCTCGTCGGACCGGGGCTCTATGGGGTTCCGGTCCCTCTGATCAAAAGGAGTATTGATGCCAGGACCGATCGCGGTGAAGCTGCGGGTCCTTCGGGAGGAGCGGGGTCTTACGCAGAAGGAAGCGGCGGAGCTCGCCAACGTATCCCACTGGACCCTGATCTACCTGGAGTCCGGCAAACGAGCTCCCTACACGCCGACCGTGACGAAGATCGCCAGAGCATACGGGGTGCCCGTCGAGGAGTTGGTGGGGGAAGAGTAGCCTCCCGTACGCCTGGCGCAGGTGCCTGGCCGCCCAGAAAAGGGGACCAATAGTCGTCGAAGTCGTTGAAGACTATCGGTACGTCGAAAGCACGAACTTCGATCTTTTCGAGTCCGCTCGTGTCAAAGAGGTTGGTCAGTGGCTCCGGCTTGCAAAGCGGGAAGCGTCGTGTATCTCGAGTCGGTCAGGCGCTGCAGCGTAAGGCGATGCAAGTCCCGAGTTGTAACATCTCCTTAGCTTACGACACCGTCAGGCGCACCTTGGACCTCGAATTCGTAAGTGTCACCGTGGCTCAGGTAGCGAACCCGGTCCTCCAAGCCGGCCTCGCTCACTGCCCGTTTGAAGTCCTCCAGCGGCGAGGTGAAGACCTCGTAATCGTTGTAGTGGATGGGGATGGCGGTGCGAGGATCTACGATCCTCATGGCCTCGACGCCCTGCTCCGCGTCCATGGTAACCATGATGCCGAGCACCCTCGTGCCTCCGAGATGCAGGAGCGCGAGGTCCACATCGAGGAAGCGGCGCGGTATCTCCCTCAAGCGCTCGTGGATGAGGGTGTCACCGCTTATGTACATCCGGAGGCAGGTCTCACCTGTCGTACTTCCAAACTCGAGCATGCTGCCCATCACAGGCGGCAGCACCGCGCCGAGCGGACCTGGTCCGTGGGTACCAGGCATCGCCGTGAGGCGCAGGTTTGCCTCTCCCTTTGTTACATCGATCGGCTCCCAGGTCTTGAGCGCGTGTGTCCGGGTGAAGCCCACCTTTTCGAGGTAGGAGACGGCGTGGCGGGTGGAGATGATCGGGGTGGACTTGTTTAGCTTGCGCTCCGCCACTCGGTCGAAGTGGTCGCCGTGCAGGTGCGAGAGCAACACGAAGTCGAGCGGAGGGAGGTCTTCTATCTCCACAGCCGGGTTAGTCGTGCGCTTCGAACTCAGCCCATAGCCCAGGTGCACGTGCTCGCCGGCGTGGAGGAAGTTAGGGTCGGTAAGGATGGTAAACCCAGCGTAGCGGATCAAGACTGTGGCGTTCCCGACAAAGAAGATGGAGCCGCTCCCGAAATCCGGGTGCTCGTTTCTCCTGGGAAGGAGTAAGGAGTTCGTCTGTGTCACAGGATCATCCTGAAGTTGGCGAAGACTCCAACTCTGCCACAACCTCCTCTGGATCCGAGAAGGTGGGACGGCCCAAGGTGCGTAGCCTATCCACCAGCTCCTCTGGCGCCCCGTTGCCCTCGGCGGCTGAGGCCAGATCCTCCTTGCTCGCCGGATAATCGACGCCTTCCAGGTACTGCGTCGTGTCCTCAGGGTCGAAGTCCACGATAGCCTCCTCGGAGTTCGTTGGCACCACCCTATATGCCCCCGGCTCCGGGTTTCCTAACGCCACAGATTCCACATCTTCTGGTACGTGTCCAGCACCAGTCGCCTGCAAGCCTCTGGACGCTCCACCGGGGTGGTCATGGTCGCACCACTCACGATAGGGGCAGGATCGCGCTTTTTGGTACGGTAGGGTGCCAGCAGCGCGACGCCCATGCTCCTCTCGAGCTCTTCCCTCCTCTCCGGCGACCAGTAATTGCGGTCCCGACGGCCAAGCCGCGGGTGGACTCAAGCAGTTCGGGGAGCACGGAAAGCTCGTGGGCGTTGGCAGGAGCCACCGACAAGCGGGTGATCACCCCAGGCCAGCACACCCGCATGTGCACCCTGAAGCCGTAGAAGGTCTGCTTGAGGAGGGTGTCCTTGCCGAAGGCGGCTTCTCCCTTGAAGCGGCGACAGCGGTAGGCGCGGGCAAACAGGCACGCTGGCAAAGGTATGGAGTCAACCAGCACGAAGGTAGGATTGTGGGGGGCAAGCTGGAGAAACTCTTGCCAGAGGCACTCCTTTATCTTCCAGAGGTTGGCGGCTTGACGAGCGAAGGTGGTGCGGTGCACCTTGCGAAGGGCTGGGAACCACTCGGCGTAGTGTCGGCGGAAGAAGAGGTGGATAGCTTTGTCGGTGTCTATGCCGAGAAACTCTCCGCCGATCTCTATGAATCACTACCCCAGCGGCCGCTGCAAGCATCAACACCGTCGGACGTAACCAACGCTCGTCGAGACGCTTGGCGACCCACTGGCTGGCCCACAAACCAACGAGCAGTCCGGGCAACAATTCGAGAGCCAAGACAACGTGCTGCTCTTCGACCTGGCCTGCCAACACTAGGCCCACCGGCGACATGGCGATTCCCACTACGAACGAGATGGCCAGTGTCGACCGTAGCTCTGCTCCCGAGCGGTCCTGGTACACGAGCGCCAGCGGCGTACCGCCGAGTGCCGCCACGGTGCCCACGACACCGGAGGACACTCCCCCTGCAAGCCGGGTCCGCTTGTTCACCTCGAAGGTTGGTTTGAGGAAGCTCCCGAGTGCCACCGTCAAGATCAGTAGACCCGTGACAATGGAAAGGTAGCCCTTGGGCGCCAAGACCAAGAGCACGACGCCAGCGACCGTGCCGAGCAGGCGCCCGGCAGTTATCAGGGCGAAGCCGCTCAGGTCGATGGAACGCCATTCCCTTACGCTCATGAGCAGGGTCATGGGGAGAGCCAGAAAGAGGGGCGTGACCGGTACTGCCCACGGCAACAGCAGAACCATCGTCGGCACCGCTACGAGGGCGTATCCGAAACCGATTGAGCCTTGGATGACGGCTCCTATCACCACGGCGAGGGATATGATCGCTACGACCGCCACGTCCTACACACCTCCCTGTCTTAAAGGGTAGTCATAATATTAGGAAGTTCGAGAGCTGCATACATTCCGCCCCCGTCGGCGCCTCCCCCGCGCATCCTACGGCAGTCTGCTGGGTAAGCTCCCGTGCCTCATCGGCTGAGGCGACGATGTATATGCCGCCGTTGCCCATCGTCTCACGCACCTCATCCTCAACGCTGGTCCCCTGGGCGAGGAACTGCGCGAGAACTACACGGGCAGCCTGTTCGTTCTCGAACGCGAAGCCCCAAGCGCTGATGTCTGCTGTCGGCTTGTTGGGGTAGAACGTCACCAGGACGGCCAGGTACCCAGGGTTATCGAGCCAGAGGTCGGCGGTGATGACTTCCAACTCCTCTCTGGAGGTGGCATCAGTGGAGACTCTGTAGCATTTGCCCACGACGCCGCTCTCGGCGCAGTCTTGCTCCGAGGTTATGTCGTAGGCGGGTAGGGTGGTAGATGATCCTTTTAGCGGATCCTTCTCTATGCGCTCTGGAGCTTCTCTGTTGTTCTGCTTCTCGACAGAGGGCACGGCTTGGCTGCAGCCGACCAAGATCATCACCACAGCCAATACCGTCACGAACCGCACTGTTTACCCATCTTACCGACGACGCCGACTTTGGCAAAGGCGCTCTCAGTTCTATGGTAGGCGCTTCGGGCAAAGACGAGATTCGCGATGGTCCAGCGATTTGATGTTCTGGTAGCCTAGCTCGATAACTCGGCGGCCATGAGCGTAAGGCCGCCGTCAACGACGAGTGAGGCGCCGGTTGCGTAGGATGACTTCTCCGACGCGAGGAAGGCTACCCAGGTTGCGATCTCGCGGGCGTGGCCAGGGCGGCCGAGCGGCAAGTTAGGGCGCTCGATGGTCGTGGGGTCCTCGTCCTCGGCGCCGGTCATAGGCGTGGAGATCTCACCAGGCCCTACAGCGTTGACCAGGATGCCATACTCAGCCAGCTCCATCGCCATGACCTTGGTCAAGAGACCGAGACCGGCCTTTGAGGCGCAGTACGCGGAGGCACCGGTGCGTGGGATGTGCTCGTGGACGGAGGTGATGTTGATGATCCTGCCCCCGTTCCCGGCCTCGACCATCCTACGAGCCGCCCGCTGGGCACACAGGAATGCCCCGGAGAGGTTGGTGTCCATGACCTGCCGCCACTCCTCGTATGGGAGCTCCAGGAATTCGCCCGTAGGGTCGCCTGCTCCGGCGTTGTTGACCAGCACGTCGACGCCGCCCAGAGAGTCGGTAAGGTCGTCGATCACGTCCGCAGCCCCTGGCAACTCCGTGAGGTCCAACCTTCGCACCTCGCCCCTACGGCCCGCCTCCCGCACAGCTTCAAGGGTCTCCTGCGCCCCTGCTTTGTCCGTGCGGTAGGTGATGCCGAGATCGAAACCGTTCTCCGCCAGCTCCTTCGCCGACTCCTGCCCGATCCCCGAGTCTGAGGCAGTCACAATGGCTACCGGGCTCATGCTCTCTCCTCTCGTCCGAAAGATCTGCTCATCCGGCACTATGCCCCCGGAGTGGAGGACTCAAACAGAGTACAGTCGTTACGAGTCGAAGTCGTCGGTATCTACATAGGCGCGATAGAGAATGCGGCAGCGCGTTCTGGCCTACGTCATCCTCGGGCCTACCACTACGCATCACTTCCTCGCGGGCCTCGCGCACTACGCGGTGAGCCGCAGTTCCATCATACCCTCAGTGTCTAGGCGTACGCTAAACCGCAATGCCGTTGTCGCACGTGGCGTCGACCGAGGCAGTGTCGGTTTCGACAACGGCATTTCCGACATCTGCCCGCGCACCCGAGAAGGTGGATTCTTGGCAGTGCGCCTAGCAGGAACTCCTAAGAAGTTGCTTGGATGAAGGTTATTCACCCAGCGATATGGAGATAGAGAACTTTGAAGCTCACCAAACGCAGAGGAGACTAGAGGATGATCAGTGAACCTGTCGTCGTTCAGGATAGCGCTCGCGAGTGGGAAACGTGGCCAGACGAAGACGTGACCGAAAGGGGTGTGGTCTACTGGAAAACGCTCCTGAGCGCGGACATCACCCATAGCGAGGCGCTCACCATGGGCATTGCAAAGATACCACCCGGCGAGGCACTGCACGAACACAGACACCTGCAAGCTGAGATCTACCTCATTCTCCAAGGCCGCGGCTTGCTCCGGATCGATGGCAAACTGCAGCCCGTAACAGCGGGGTCTGCGGTCTTCATACCGGGCAACGCCCCGCACTCCTGCGAGAACACGGGGGCGACGGATCTACGGTTCGCCTACGTCTTTCCTGCGAACTCGTTCGAGGAGATCGAATACATCTTCGAGGAGTGAGCCAGGACTTTTGCCTGGGCGAACGACTGGGGCGATACTCGAAAAGTCACTCGGCTGCTAGATCTGCCGAATCTGTTGCCAGGGTACATAATCTCAGTTGTGTTCCTCAACTTGCCTGCATATGTGGGTGAAGCGAGTTGGAGATTATGGACAGAGAGCCGATTGCTGAGGTCGACCGCCTTTCCCTTCGCGCCCGTCCGCCGGGTCGGCCGATCATGTACCAGTCCTGGGGAGGGCTCCTCTTTATGCACTGGCCTGTTCCAGCACGCTCACTACGTCCTTTGATACCAGATCCTCTGGCCATCGATACCTATGACGGAGTTGCGTGGGTAGGCATCACCCCTTTCACTACGTGGGGCCTCAGGCCGGTGCTCCTGCCGGCGATCCCTCTCTTGAGTGAGTCTCACGAGATCAACGTGCGGACCTACGTCCACCTCGATGGGATACCGGGGGTATGGTTCTTTTCTTTGGATGCCAATAACCCGCTCGCTGTTTGGGGGTCGCGCCTAGCCTTTCACCTGCCTTATTTCGCCGCTCGCATGAGTACCGAGCGACAGAATCGCACCATCAACTTCGCTTCGAGGCGTACGCACCACAACGCCTCGTCCGCCGAGTTCGAAGCCTCCTGGACGGTTGGCGATAAACTACCGCAGCCCGAGCCAGGTTCGCTGGTCTTCTTCCTCATCGAGCGATACTGCCTCTACGCTGCTCGCAAAGACAAGCTGTATCGTGCGCGGATCTTTCACAGACCCTGGCCCCTGCACACGGCGCGCCTTTTGACGTGCCGTTCGACGATGATCGAATCGCAGGGGCTGCCTTCGCCGGAGACAGGGCCGCTGCTGCACCAGCAAGGCGACCCTTTGAGGGTCCAGATCTGGCCGCTGGCGAGGGTTCGGTAGCATTTCTCGTAGTGATGAGCGGAAGAGTTCCCGAAACAGGAACCTCATCGATAGCGATTGGTCTCTGTTACGCTGGGTACGTCAGGAAGCAGAGCGACACGAGGTCGCAAGGGCGTCCTCGACCAAGACATCAAGGATACGTAGAGTACTGCGACCGGAGCTCAATAGCCCTGACTCGGCGTTCGCGGCCATTGGGGCTAAAGTCAAGGACAAATTCGACGACGTACAGTCAGCCATGCAAGTACTTCCCGACCCTTTGACTGGGAGCCTTCGTGCCGATTCTACGACCTTCTTTGCGAGACAGCCAAGAGTCCTAGCATCGTCCCCAACGCAATCCCTCGTTTCGCTGTCGGGTGTATCTGCAGCCAGTTGTAGAGGCTTCGCGAGAGTGCCCGGAAGCCGTTCCTCGTTGTGTCGTGTCCCTGTATAGGAGCGTATAGATTGTCGGGATCGTTTTCAGACCTCGGCTCCTCGGTCTTTTGGGGACTGAAACCTACCCGCGTCGCCAGGATAGCGTCGAGCATGCGCGGGGAGAGCCGCTGGTTGAGGATCAGTGCCTGAGCTGCACCTCCGGAGACGAGGTCACGCGCCGGGTTCTCCGCTGCGTACAGGATTATATTCGCTACGGTCTCCGGCTCGTAGATCGGAGGGACGCCCACCGGCTTGACGCCGAGCTTGGTGCGCCCTTTATCGAAGAACGGCGTGTTTATGGTTCCGGGCATCACCTGAGTCACGCTGATGGGCCATCCCTCGTGCTTGAGCTCCACTCGTAGGGCCTCAAGGAATCCGTCTATACCATGCTTTGAGGCTCCGTAGGCGCTGTGAAACGGGAAGGAGCGCTTGGCTTCGACCGAAGAGATGTGGATCAGTGCCCCGCGACCCTCTCGCTTGAGATGCGGCAGGGCGGCCATCGCCCCGTAGACCTGTCCCATGAGGTTCACGTCTATGACTCGCTTGAACTCTTCTGGAGTCGTCTGCTCGAAGGTAGCGAAGAGCCCTACCGCGGCTAGATGCACCCAGGTGTCGAGCCTGCCGTACTCCTCCACGGCGCGGTCGGCCACCGCTTTCACCTGCTCGTACTCAGAGGTGTCGGCAACCACGGGCGTCGCTTCGCCGTCCTCGCGGCGTATCTCTTCTGCGAGGGAGTCGAGCCCTACTTTGCCGCGGGCAGAGACGACCACCCTGGCACCCCTCTCGGCGAAACGGAGGGCCGTCTCGCGCCCTATGCCGCTCGAAGCGCCCATCACAACGACGACCTGTTCTTCTACCGGCTTGAGTCGCATCATCATCGCCTCCTGTAGGTCTTGCCTGCCATGTGATCGTGCTACGCGGACTTTTGTCGAGTAGTAGATAAGTTTACTTACTCACGAGTTTGCCCGAGGATAGTCTCGAGGGTAGTCCGACCGTCTTCCATCAGCGACGCGCCAGTCCACCGAGGAACCCTTCAAGGGCGGCGACGAAACGATCAGGGCACTCTACATGGGGCATGTGACCGCAGTCTGGAATGACGGCAAGCGAACCTTTCTGGAGGCGAGCGAGTGCGTCTCTTGCCTGAGACGCTGAGAATACTCGGTCGCGTGCCCCCCATACGAGGAGCGTCGCCATCTTCAGGAGGGGGAGCTGATCCACCAGCACCTCGCGTTGGCCTCCGAAACAAATATGGTTACGCAGCACGCTCAGGTGAGCTTCCAAGTAGCCTGGTGAGAGAGCCAGCCTTCGCTGTTCCGCCAGCCACTCGCGCGGGACGTTCCCGGGTCGCGCGAAGAGCAATGCCGTCCTCCCCCAGGCCCTCTGGTGGGCGCCGATAGATGTTCGCCAGAAAGGTATCGCTGCCTCGCCGAGACCGGGAACGTTGACAGCGGTGAACGTCGGGTTGACCGTCCGACCGAGGCCAGCGCTGTCGACGAGGATCAAAGCCTTTACGCGCGCCGGCTCTGCGAGCGCCAACCGCAGGGCGGTGAGGCCACCGAGCGAGTTTCCAACCAACGCGGCCTGCTCGATGCTCAAAGCATCCAGAAACCTGGCGACGAAGCGCTCGAAGTAGGCCGGTGAGTAATCAGCGGTGGGTATGAAGCTATCAGGGGAGCCGGGCAGGTCCGGGGCGTAGACGCGGTGGTTACGTGCCAGTTCAGGGAGTACCCACCACCAATCTAGAGCGTTGTCGCCAGCGCCGTGCAGCAGCACCAGGGGCGGCCCTTCGCCCGCACTGAGGTAGCGGATAGGCAGTTCGCTGACTTCAACGTTCCGCTCCTCTACCATCGGGATGACATTACGGTTGACTATCTTGATAACCCTTTATCGTTAACAACACGCCTCACCTTGTTGCCCGGCACAGGCAGGCGTCGACGTCCGAGTTTATCCGGTAAGACGGCAGGTGCCTCGGGCACTAAGAGGAGTCTCGTTCTTGTTCCTTTAGTTTCTCTAAGACCTCGCGCTTCTCGGAGTCCTCGGCCGGCTCCTCGGACGCCCCCAGACGCGAGGAGGTGTCCCCTTTCTTCCCACCGGGGATCTCGTCGCTCGCCTTGGCAGCCTTCTCTCCTCGCTTGCGCTCCTCTATATCGCTGAAGCGGTTTATGCCCACGCTTCCTCCTTCTCGAACGTGACAGTCCGCAGTACGCCGAACGGGTAGGTAGTTTCCCTACGTGGTAATCCTAACCCTCCCAGAAATGGCACACTATGACCTGAGCTTATGGCTTTCTAGGAACTGCTCCTTATTCTGCGATCTAGCTGCTCCAGGACCGTCTCCCGATTCTTGGTACGCTCCTCAAAGTCGCGCACCACCCTCATCTCCTCGGTAGAGAGCTCATCGATGCGCCCGGAGATCTCCTCCACATTGAGTTCGTCGTAGCCCCCTATGGGGAACTGAGCGTCCCTGAGGCCCTCCTTGGCATAGGAGATGGGGATGTTGAAAAGCTCGGAGTAGGTGCTCATGACCTCCTGGACCATCTGCTGAAAGGATTGCTGCTGCTCTTGGGCCTGCTGCTGGAAGGTCTGCTGCTGCTGTTGGGCTTGCTCCATCCACTGCTGGGCGGTCTGCTGGAGGGTCTGTTGCTGCTGCTCGGCCTGCCCCGAGAGGTAGGAGCCGGGGGTGTTGAGGAGCTGCATGTATGTGTTCATCAGCTCCTGGGTCATCTGCTGGGAGTACTGCTGCTGCTTTTGGATCTGCTCGGCCAGGGACTGCATCGCGCTAAGCCACTCCGCCTGGGCGCCCTTAGCATCGTGTTCCAGCCTACCGCTGGCGTTCCTATCCATCATTTGATCTCCTTGCCAAACGCGTGGCTTACAGAAGTCCCTAGTGTACCCGTAGGATAGAGTTCTGAACTTCGGCTCCTAAAGAAGAACCTCGCACTTGAGCTGAGTGGGATTGAGAAATGGCCACCTGGTATAGCTGATTATGGTCACCTGGCAGATGCTGAGCTCCGTTGGCAGTCTTAGGATTGTAAGGGTCACAGTGTCTAACAGGGCCGCCCTTCTTGCTACTTCGCCGGCGCTCATGAGCCGTCTGTCTGGATCGGGGCTATGCCGAACTTCGTGTCGACGCAGTTCTAACAGCGCCGTGCATAGGGGTTGAACCCTTATGCACGACGAGCTATCAGCGATAAGCTATCAGCTTTCAGCCAAAAACAAAAAGCTGATCGCTGATAGCTGACGGCGCGGGTTGCAGAAGGATTGACCTTCTGCTACCCGCTGTAAGAAGAAGTTCGCATTAAGAGCTTTGAGGACCGGCACGCTCGCCCCGTCCTCAAAAGAAAATAGTAGCTATGGCCTTCCCTGCTTAGGAAGAGGAAGGCTGCATGGGCTGCTTGGGGGTCGTGTACAACCGCGGCTCGACCGGGGGATCTAGCTCGTCCATCTCGGGCCCCATCGCCTCGGGCTCTGCGACGTACTCGAACTCCCCCTTGCCGTCCATGGAAGGCCCACTCGCCCAGCGCCCCTCCTGGCTCTCGGTGCCCTCCGAGAAGTTCTGGAACTTGTAGGCCACGCTGGACATCTCCCGCTCCTGGGGGAAGTTGGATGGCACCGGGGTATCCTCCAGACCCTCGGCCTTCAGCTCCTCTATGGCCGCCAGCCACTGGTTCTGGTGCATGGTGTCCCGCGCAAGCAGGAACGAGAACATGTCGCGCACTCCTGCGTCCTGGGTGAGCTGGTAGAGGCGGGCAACCTGCAGCCTACCCTGGCTCTCTGCGGTTACGTTGAAGCGCATGTCGGCCAGTAGGTTGCCGCTGGCTATGGTGTAGGCGGCGTTCCAGGGGTTGCCCAGAGAATCGCGCGGGGTGGCGCCGCCCCCGCTGACTACGGCGTGCTGGGGGTTCATGGCCGCGTTCACGATGGCCTGCTGGGTGTCGCCTCCGCCGAGGACTGCCCCAACGACCCCGCCGTCGCCGCCGTTCTCGGCTGCCTTCTCGGCCTCAACAGGCGAGGTCTCAAGCAGGCGGGCCACCATGGTGGCGATCATCTCGACGTGGCCTATCTCCTCTGTTGCGGTGTCCAGGAGCATATCGCGGTACTTGGCGGGTCCTCGACAGTTCCACCCCTGGAAGAGGTAGTTGACCATCACGCTCATCTCGCCCCACTGGCCGCCTATTAGCTCCTGCATCTGCTTGGCGAAGATGGGGTCTGGGGCGTCTGGCTTTGCGTTGTACTGGAACCGCTTGGTGTGGGTGAACACCTGCGCTCCTTTCCGAGCGACCGGCTTTAGGGACGGGACGCTCCTGGCTTGGACTACACGTCTTCCATATTGTTCCCTTAACAGCACCTCGCAAACCGTCACGCCCGACCGAGCAGATTATCGGCGTGTGCCATTTGCTCTATTCACCGCAGTGCGTGGAAGGTGGATTCTCCGAAGGTGGTCGGCATCCTCTGCTGAGCGGAAGCGACTTCGCTATCGGAGTATCAGCCGATGCTCGGGCTCCCTCAAGCGAAACTCGTGGCCCACCAACACCAAGGCTTGCTCTATCGGTGATCCCGAGCGGCGTAGCTCTAGGTACTCTCCTACGAAG
>Ga0196962_10000696_pt1 | contig 12480 bp, 13 predicted proteins | sample S3v_20metaG_FD_183186 | JGI IMG/M metagenome (GOLD analysis project Ga0196962, IMG submission 183186) | Soil microbial communities from Anza Borrego desert, Southern California, United States - S3+v_20 | ecosystem: Environmental > Terrestrial > Soil > Desert | place: USA: California | collected... | reverse complement strand
CCCGCTCCACTCGATCGCGGAGAGCTCGCTGGTCGCCTCGACCGCGCTTGTGGCGGCGCAGCGCCGGCTCCCGCGCCACGCGCGCGCCGCGGCCGCGTCGCTCGGCCTCGTGGCTTCGTCCGCTCTGCTCGTCCACTTCTGGCAGGGCACGATCGAAGCGCACTTCCATTTCTTCTTCGTCGTGGCGGTGCTCGCGCTGTACCAGAGCTGGATCCCGTTCCTGCTCGGCATCGCGTTCGTCGTGCTCCACCACGGACTTGTCGGAAGCCTCGCCGCCGCAGCGGTCTACAACCACGCCGACGCGGTGGCCCAACCGTGGCACTGGGCGCTCATCCATGGCGCGTTCGTCGTTGCGACGAGCGCCGCGTGCCTCACGACCTGGCGGCTCAGCGAGGAGCTCTTGCAAGAGGTCGACGAGCGCCGCGCGGAGAGCCGGAACATCTCCATCCTCGAATCGGCCGGCGAGGGGATCTACGGTCTCGACACCGCCGGCCGGATCACCTTCGTCAACAGCGCCGCGAGTGCGTTGACCGGCTATCCGGTGCACGAGCTGGTCGGCCGGCGCCCGCACGCGCTGATCCACCACACGCGTGCAGACGGGTCGCCGTATCCCGACGCCGACTGCACGACGTGCGGCGGCGCCGGGGGCCGCCGGCGCGAGAGCGGGCCCGACGAGGTCTACTTCCGCAACGACGGGACGAGCTTTCCGGTCGAGTTCACGATGAGCCCGATCGTGGAGGGCGGCGAGGTGACCGGCTCCGTCGTGGTCTTCCGCGACGTTTCCGAGCGGCGCGAGGTCGAGCGCCTGAAGGACGAGTTCACCTCTGTGGTCAGTCATGAGCTCCGGACGCCGCTGACGTCGATCCGCGGCTCGCTCGGTCTCCTGGCGGGCGGGGCGCTCGGCGAGCTGCCCGCCAAGGGGCGGCGCATGCTCGAGATCGCGGTCGCCAACACGGACCGCCTCGTGCGCCTGATCAACGACATCCTCGACATCGAGAAGATCGACTCCGGCCGCGTGGCGATGGAACCGAGGGCGTGCGCCGCCCGGGAGCTCGTGCAGCAGGCGGCCGAGATCATGCACCAGGCGGCCGCCGCGGCCGAGGTGCGGCTGACCGCGTCCGCCGACGATGGGGATGTCATGGCGGACCCGGATCGCGTCGTCCAGACCCTCACGAACCTGATCAGCAACGCGGTCAAGTTCTCGGCGCCCGGCACGGGCGTGGCGGTGCATGCCGAGCGGCAGGGCGACGATGTGCTCTTCTCCGTCGCGGACCACGGCCGCGGCATCCCCGCCGAGAGCCTGGACGCCATCTTCGAGCGGTTCCAGCAGGTGGACAGCTCGGACTCGCGCGAGAAGGGCGGCACCGGCCTGGGCCTGGCGATCTGCCGCAGCATCGTCAACCAGCACGGTGGCCGCATCTGGGCCGAGAGCGAGCTCGGGGAGGGCAGCACCTTTCACTTCACCCTCCAGGCGGTCGACGGCGATGCCCCGGCGCCCGCCGCAAGCCGCTCCGGCGGTCCCCGTGTGCTCGTCTGCGACGACGACGCATCGGTTCGGGAGGTCGTGGTCGCCGTCCTCGAGCAGCAGGGCTACCGCACGCTCACGGCGGCGTCGGCGGAGCGCGCGCTCGAGCTGGCGCTCGCCGAGGCCCCCGATGTCATCCTGCTGGACCTGGTGCTGCCCGGCATGACCGGCTCCGAGCTCTCGGCGGCCCTGGGGGAGCATCGGCAGACGCGCAACATCCCGCTCGTGGTCCTGAGCGCCGTCTCCGAGCGCGAGAGCCGTCCGTGGCCGCGTGCTCCCGTCGAGTGGGTCGAGAAGCCGGTGGACGGCGCCGCCCTCGTCGAGGCGCTCGGTCGCGCGCTCCGGCAGCACCCGAGCGACGTTCAGCGGGTGCTGGTGGCGGAGGACGAGCCGGACCTCGCCGAGTGCCTGCTGGCCATGTTCGAGCGCAACGGCGTCGACGCGCACCTCGCGCGAACCGGCCGCGAGGCGATCACCCTCAGCCAGCGCGTACAGCCGCACCTCCTCGTCCTGGACCTCGGCCTGCCCGAGGGCGACGGCTTCGAGGTGGTGAACTGGCTCCGCCACCACGACCGGCTCGGCTCGATTCCACTGGTCGTCTACACGGCCAGGGATCTCGACGACCGCCAGCGCGCTCGCCTTCGTCTCGCTGCGGACACGATGTACCTGACAAAGAGCCGCGTCAGCCCGGAAGAGTTCGAGATGCGCGTGATGGGCGTGCTCGAGCGCCTCCCCGGCCGGCAGCTGGAGACGATCGGATGAATGAGCTCGCCCGGATCCTCGTCGTCGACGACGAGGACCACATCCGCGAAGTCGCCGAGGTCAGCCTCGAGGCGATCGGAGGCCACGAGGTCGTCACCGCTGCTTCGGGCATCGAGGCGATCGAGAAGGCGGTGACAGAGCGACCCGATGCCATCTTGCTCGACGTCATGATGCCGGAGCTCGACGGCCCGGCTACGCTCGCGCGCCTGCGGAGCGAGCCGGCGACCCGGGGCATTCCCGTGGTGTTCCTGACGGCCAAGGTCCGTGAGGGCGACGTTGAGCGGCTGCGCGCGCTGGACGTGGCCGGCGTCCTCGCGAAGCCGTTCGACCCGATGACGCTCTCCGAGCAGCTCTCGCGCATCCTGAACCGCCACGAGTGACCGCTGCGGCGCGGCGGGCAGCTCGCCTGAGCGGCGTGACGGAGTCACGTGCAGCAGGCAACCCGGACTCCCTTGCCGCTCGCCTTGAGCGCGACGCTCGCCGCCGCGGTCGACCCGGCCACCGCTCGCTGGAGCGGCGAGCTGGGCGCAGAACGTCACGCCGCCCAGCCGCATGCCGGCGGGCCGCCTCATCGAACTGCTCAAGTTGCCGCTCGAGCGGCCGATGATCGTGAGCACCATGAAACGCACACTGCTTCTGCGGCTGCTCGTGGCCGCCACCGTCTTCGCGACCGTCCTCGGCGCCGCAGCCAGCCTCGGCGGCATCAGCGGCACCTCGCTCGGCGCGGACAGCGCCAGCGTCACGAGTTGCGACGCCAACGGCGTCACGACCACGTACGACTCGCTGTGGGACGCCACCGACCAGCGCTACGAGGTCTCGACCGTCACGGTCGGCGGCGTCGACGACGCCTGCGACGGCAGGACGCTCAAGGTGACCGTCACGGACTCCGCGGGGGCGGCGCTCACCGAAGGCACGCTCTCGATGCCGTCGGGCGCCGGCGTCACCCACGCCGTCACCCTGGCCGCCGGTGCCGACGCGGAGGCCGTGACGGGCGTCCATGTGACGATCGCGTAAAGCGACGCCGCCGGCAGGAGCCGGCCGCTGATGCGAAAGCTGTTGCTCGCGGTGACACTCACCATCACCAGCTTCACCTGCGCCGGCGCCGCCGCGTCGCTCGGTGGTGCCGGCGCCCCCTTGCTCGGCGCCGGCTCGGCGGCGGTCGGGGAATGTGACACCGACGGATTCGGCCTCACGCATGCCACCGCGGCCGGCCGCGTCGCCACTGTGACGGTCTCGGGGATCGCGGACCCGGACTGCAGCGGCGGCGTGCTGCGCGTCGAGTTGACCTCCGGCGGCGCCGCCGCCGGAGGTGGCGGGCCGGTCACCGTGGCCGCCGACGGGGACACCGCCGATGACGTCGTCACGGTCGCGATCAGCCCCCAGCCGCTCGCCCACCAGGTCGACGGCTTCTCCGTCTCGGTGATCGGACCGTGACCCGCTCGAGCCTTCTCATCGGCGGGCTGCTGCTCCTGTCGGCGACCGGGACGACGCTCGGTCTCGCGGCCGGGACCGGGCTCTCCGCCGAGCGGCTCACGACGTATTCGGCCGCGACGTCCGTGCCGCTCGAGCGCTGCACGCTGACCGCGGTCGCGGACTCCGACGTCGACAGCCTGCTGAACACGGGCACCGCCGCGACGCTGCGCGTCCGGTCCAGCAATCTCGGCAACCGCCGCGCCTTCGTGCGCTTCGACCTGGCAGGCTGCGGCCTCGGCGCCGACGACGCGATCCGCGCCGCCGCACTCTCGCTCTCCCTCGGCACGGCGCCCGCCTCGAGCCGCATGCACGAGGTCCGGCGCGTCGCCGCGGCATGGAGCGAGACCGGCATCACGAGCGCCAGCCAGCCGGCGGTGGCAGGCAGCGCCACCGCCGTCCAGGCGACCGGCACGACGGCCGGTGCCAGGGTGACGTGGGACGTGCTGGCCGACGTGCAGGCGTTCCGCAGCGGCACGACGAACAACGGCTGGCGGATCAGCGACGCGACGGAGAACGCCGGAACCGCCGTCGAGGGGGTCTACCGTTCGCGGGAGGTCGCCACCGCCGCCGACCGTCCCAGGCTCACGCTCGACTTCTACCCATGAGGCCTGCGCGCATGTTCGCCCTGCCCATGCTCGTCGGCGACGCGACGACGGTGAGGCGAGGCCGGAGACGGGACGGCACCACCGCGGCGTCGGAGGCGTCGCCGCTGAGCACGAATCCGGGATGCGGCGGCCCGCACGGCGGTGGGGCAGACGACACGGCGGCGGCTGACCGTCCGCGGCCGCGCTGGCGCTCGGCGCTCCGGGCCGCCCGCCTGCTGACGATGCTGATCTTCCTCGTCGCGTGGGTCCTCCTGCTGCGCCCGCAGGCGTTGGGCGGACCCGCCACGTGGGTGCTCGTGTCCGGCAACAGCATGCAGCCGCGCCTCCATGACGGCGACCTGGTGCTCGCCCGGCGCCGCTCGCACTACCGTCGCGGCGACGTCATCGCGTATCGCATCCCGCGGGGCGAGGTGGGTGCCGGGACCATCATCATCCACCGCGTCGTCGGCGGAGACGGTCGCACCGGATTCGCCACGCGCGGCGACAACCGCGCGCGAGCCGACCTGTGGCGGCCGACCGACGCGCAGGTCGCCGGGCGTCTCGTCGCGACCGTTCCGGCCGTCGGACACGTTCTCGCGCTCTTGCGCAGCCCGCTCATCCTCGCCGCGCTCGCCGGCCTGACCGCGTTCTTCAGCGTCCCGGGACGCCGGGACGCGCGCTGACGTCGAGCGCCCGCGCATCCAGGCGGCTCGGTCCGCTCGTGTTGGCCTGTCCGCAGCATTGACAGCCACGGATCCGGTGGTAGTACCTTCATGGGCGGCTGGCAGGCGCCGGGGAGGAGTGCTCCGGCCTTCGGACCGGTGCCCCTGCGAGCGCCCCAGCTGCCGACCGGGCGGGTCCCTCCGCCGGGGCCGGCGTCAGGACCCGCCGCGCTCGCCGCCGAGCCACGGCTGCCAATGGTCGGCCCTCAGCCGGGCTGCCTCGGTCGACTCGCAGAAGTCGGTCAGGACCGCGGCGAAGCGATCGGGATCGGCGTCGTGCGGGAGGTGACCGGCGCCGTCGAACACCTCGAAGCGGCTGCCCGGCATCGCCTCGTTGGCCGCGACCCCGTGGGCGACCGGGATGATCGAGTCCCGCTCGCCCCAGACGATCAGACTCGGGATGAGCGAAGCGAGCGCAAGGCGATCGTGGGCGCTGACCCGCTGCCCGCCCGGGTCGATGACCGCACGGACGGTGTGCAGGAACGCCTGTCGCGAGCCGGCGTTGTCGAGCGATGCGAAGCCCTGCGCGAGCACCTCGACGTCAGCTCCGGGCGCCAGGCGCGCCAGTCGCAGCAGGCCGCCGACGTGGCGGCCGAGCCCCACCATCCTGGACGAGGTCAGCAGCGGAAGGACATAGTCGGCGCCCGGCAGCGCGGCCGCTCGCAGCAGCAGGTGAACCTCACGCCCGAGCCCGCCGCTGGACACGAGCACGAGGCGCTCGCAGCGCTCGGGGAACTGATAGGCGAACTGCATCGCGATCCCGCCGCCCAGGGAGTGGCCGACGACGGTCACGTGCTCGATGCCCAGCGCGGTGAGCAGATCGCGCACCCCGGTGGCGTGGGCGCCGAGCGAGTAATCGCCCCGCGGCGTCGCCGACTCCCCGTGGCCGAGCAGATCGGGGGCGATCAGGGTGAAGCGTTCGCTCAGCCGCGGGGCAACGCGCTCCCACGTCTGCGACGAGTTGGCGATCCCGTGCAAGAGCAGGAGCACTGGACCGCGGCCGGCGGTCCGGTAGGTCACCGCGTGTCCGTGCAGCGTCAGCTCGTGCGGCACGAGCGTCGCCGGTCCGGCGTTGCTCACGTCTCGGAGGCTACGCGCCGTCGACTCGGCGGCCGCGTCTGACCGCGACCGCCGAGCGCCGTCGGTCTATCGGCGCGGCGTGCCGGTCTCGGCCGTGTAGGGCTCGCGGCTGCCGGACTTGGCCAGTCCGCGGCTGATCATGTAGCCGACCGCCAGGATGCCGACGATCAGCCAGGTCTCCTGGGCGGCGAGACGGTCGTCGTGGCCGTCGCCGGCCTTGGTGAGCAGCCCGGCGAGCAGGACGCCGACCGTCGCGGCCACGTAGGCGTAGAACTCGGTCGTCTTGGGGGCCTGCTTGGTCTCGGTGCTCAGGCGACGCTCGCTGGGACGCGGCGTCGTGGCGAGACGATCGTCGGATGTGGCTGTGGCCATGGTGTGCTCCTTGCGTTGGTTCGGAATACGAGAGGGGATGACCCAGCAACGCTGGGCCGTGGTCGGTCGTGAAGCGGGGTCCCGCGCGGAGGCGTCAGGCGCCTCGCCGAGGTACTGCAGGACCTTCCAGGTGAGAAGCGTCCGATCGAGGTGGTGGCTCCCCGGGACAGCAAGACCGGAGAACGAGATAGAGGACGCTGAGAACGGGCCCGGCGCCAAGCCGTCTGCAACAGGTTCGCCATTTCCGCCGGCCGCGAAACATCACGGGCCGTCGTGTGCGCTCACGCACACGACGCAGGCCATGCGCCGAGTCCAGCTCTCCGGCGTGCGTGACGGACCGCGCCTGCGGGTAGCGGGGGCGGCGGATGGATCTCTGGCCTGGCTCGCCCTTCCCGCTCGGCGCGAACTACGACGGCGTCGGAACCAACTTCGCGATCTTCTCGGAGGCCGCCGAGCTGGTCGAGCTCTGCCTGTTCGACGACGACGGCACCGAGACCCGCGTCCCCCTGACCGAGATGGCGGCGTGGGTATGGCACGGCTACGCACCCAACGTCGGACCCGGGCAGCGCTACGGCTATCGGATCCACGGGCCGAACGATCGCGCGCGAGGCGCCCGCTGCAATCCCGCGAAGCTCCTGCTCGACCCCTACGCCGTCGCCATCGACGGATCGGTGCGCTGGAACGAGGCGCTCTTCGGGTACCGGTTCGACGATCCCGAGAACTCGTCCAACGACGCCGACAGCGCGCCGTACATGCCCAAGTCGGTCGTCATCAGCCCGTACTTCGACTGGGCGCACGACCGGCCGCCGCGCGTCCCGCTCGACGACAGCGTCATCTACGAGCTCCACGTCAAGGGGTTCACCCAGAAGCACCCCGACATCCCCGCGCCGATCCGCGGCACCTACGCGGGTCTCGCGCATCCGGCCGCCATCGAGTACCTGCTGGCGCTCGGCGTGACGGCCGTCGAGCTGCTGCCGGTGCACCAGTTCATCCATGACGCGCATCTCCAGGACCGCGGGCTGCGCAACTACTGGGGCTACAACTCGATCGGGTACCTCGCGCCGCACAACGAGTACTCGTCGTCCGGGCAGATCGGCCAGCAGGTGCAGGAGTTCAAGTGGATGGTCAAGACCCTGCACGCGGCCGGCATCGAGGTGATCCTCGACGTGGTCTACAACCACACGGCAGAGGGGAATCACCTCGGTCCGATCCTGTCGTTCAAGGGCATCGACAACGCGGCGTACTACCGGCTCGTCGACGCCAACAAGCGCTACTACTACGACACGACCGGCACCGGCAACAGCCTGAACATGCGGCACCCGCACGTGCTGCAGCTGATCATGGACTCGCTGCGCTACTGGGTCACCGAGATGCACGTGGACGGCTTCCGCTTCGACCTCGCGTCGACGCTCGCGCGCCAGTTCCACGAGGTGGACCGGCTGTCGGCGTTCTTCGACCTCATCCAGCAGGACCCCGTCGTGTCGCGGGTCAAGCTGATCGCCGAGCCATGGGATGTCGGCGAGGGCGGCTACCAGGTCGGGAACTTCCCGCCGCTGTGGTCGGAGTGGAACGGCAAGTACCGCGACACGCTGCGCGACTACTGGCGCGGCGAACCGCAGACGCTGGGCGAGTTCGCCTCGCGGTTGACCGGGAGCTCGGACCTCTATGAGGACGACGCGCGGAAGCCGTCGGCGAGCGTGAACTTCGTCACGGCGCATGACGGCTTCACGCTCAACGACCTCGTCTCATACAACGACAAGCACAACGCGGCGAACGGCGAGGGCGGGGCCGACGGCGAGAGCCACAACCGCTCGTGGAACTCGGGCGCCGAGGGTCCGACGGACGACCCCGGCGTCCTCGAGACCCGCGCCAGGCAGCGGCGCAACTTCCTCGCGACGCTGCTCCTCTCGCAGGGCATCCCGATGCTCCTCGGAGGTGACGAGATCGGCCGCACGCAAGGCGGCAACAACAACGCCTACTGCCAGGACAACGAGATCTCGTGGCTCGACTGGGAGCATGAGGACGGGGCCCTGCTCGCGTTCACGCAGCGGCTGATCGCCTTCCGGCGGGCGCACCCGGTGTTCCGCCGTCGCCACTTCTTCCATGGCGAGTCGCTCGGCGCCAAGGCCCCGGACATCGCGTGGTTCCGCCCCGACGGATCCGAGATGACGTCGGAGGACTGGTCGTCAGGGTTCGGCAGGGCGATCGGCGTGTTTCTCAACGGCGAGGCGATCCCGAGTCCGGACGAGCGCGGCCAGCGTGTCGTGGACGACTCGTTCCTCATGCTCTTCAACGCCCACCACGAGCCGCTGCGCTTCACGATGCCGGCGAAGCGATGGGGAGCGCGCTGGGTGCGCATGCTCGACACGGCGGACGCCTTCAAAGAAGGGCAGGTCGTGGGGGCCCGGAAGGCGTCGATGGTGGACGCGCGAAGTCTCGCGGTCTTCCGCGCGACGGGCTGACATGGGGCTGCGCACCGAACGACGGGACCGCGGAGACGTCGCGGTGCTCGCGCTCCACGGCGACCTCGATCTGAACACCGCGCCGGACCTGCGACTCGCCCTGATGGAGGCGATCGACGAGCGATCTGCGAAGCAGGTCGTCGTGGACCTGGAGGGCGTCGACTTCATCGACTCCGCCGGCCTCGGCGTGCTGGTGGGCGGACTCGAGCGGGCCCGGGCCGCCGGCCGCGAGCTCGGGCTCGTGGCGACCGGTCGAAACGTCCTGAAGGTGCTCGAGCTCACCGGGCTCATACGCGTGTTCAAGATCCACGCCTCGCTGGCGGCCGCCCTCGGGGCGGCACGCGGATCAGGGCCGAGATCCCACTGACCTGGCGGGACCGAGCGGACCGCGCACGAGGACGTCCTCGGGCGCGCCGTCGATCTCGCGCACGACGGACACGACGACGTCCTGCAGCTTCCAGTCGAGGTCGCGGATCCGGCGCACCGCGTCCTCGACCCGATCGAGCAGGTCGGTCTCGTCGCGCGGCACCGCGAGCACCTCGACGGCGAGCACGTGACCGAGCTCGCGCATCCGCACGGCCGCCTCCTGAACCCAGTCGAGGTCGGCGACGGCGTCGCGGACGTCGCCGACCAGCGGGTGCACGCCCTGCTCGTCGTCGCGCCGCGGCCGCCCGTCGAGGAGGTCCTTCGCCGCGGCGGCGGTGTACGTCCCGCCGTCGTGGGCGATGTCGAGCCCGATGACGATCGCCGCCGCGGCGTCCATCCACCAGAGGCCGAAGCCGATGCCGAGCACGCCGACGATCGCCGCGGTGGCGGTCATCCAGTCCGCCCGGTTCATCTTCGAGTCGGCGTGCAGGACCTTGTCGTGCAGATCGGCGGCGAGCCGCTTCTTCATCCGACCCAGCACGGCCGCGGGGACGGCGGAGTACACGAGCGCGGCGATCATCAGCCAGCCCAGCCAGACCTGCCAGTCGAACAGCTCGACCATGCCGATCGGCGGATGGTCGCCGTGGAGGAGCTTCAGCACCGAGTCGACGATCAGGAAGAGACCCATCGACAGCAACGCGAGCGCGGCGACCAGGTAGCTCACCTCGACGGCGCGGTGGTAGCCGTACGGGAAGTCGCGGTTCGGGCGCCGGTACCGGACGCGCGCGGCGACGAGGAAGGCGATCGGCGGCGCGAGGCTGAGTATGTCCTCCAGCCAGGCGCCCTTCATCGCCTGCGAGCTGCCGAGCGTGAAGTAGATGGCGAGGATCGCGGTGATCAGGTAGGCGATCGTGATCCACTCGAGCCGGACGGCCCGCCGGTGGACGTCGTCGAGCTCCGGAGGCAGCTCGGTGCCGCTCGGATACCTCACGGCCGCCCCTCGCGCGCGAGGATCTCGGCCGCCTCGGCCTCGCGGTCGAGCAGGAAGCGCTCGAGCGTCACGAGGAAGGCGTTCTCGCCCATGGAGACCGCCATCGCATGCTCGTGCTCGTCGAGCTCGGCGTCCGTGCGCACGAGCCCGAGGTCATCGAGCAGGTAGTCGGGCACGGCGACGGCGCCGCCGGTGCTCGCCAGGTCGTCGACCGGCACGACGACGGCGTCCGTGTCCTCCTCGAGCTTGGCGGCCTCCGGGCTGTTGGCCTCGACGGCGATCCGCTCGCCGCCGAGGTCGGCCGACAACCGGTCGGCCCGCTCCCGGTCGGGCGCGGCGATCACGACCTGGGTCGTCAGGTACGGCCGCGTCAGCGCCGCCACCCGCCGCCACTCCGACTGGCGCGTCAGGCCGCCGATCACGATGTCGAGCTGACGGCCCTCGAGCGCCTCCATCAGGTCGCTCTCCGAGCCCTCGACCCACTCCACGCGCGCGTCGAGCGTCTCGGCGAACCGTTCGACGAGCTCGACCTCGACACCGGTCGGCTCGCCGTCGCCCAGCTGCACCCAGGGGTCGGCCGGCGTGACCCCGACCCGCAGCACGCCGCCGCGGACGCGGTCGAGCGTGCCCTCGGGGTCGCGCGGAAACTCACAGCCGCCGAGCAGCCCAGCCACGAGCGCAACGATCAGAAGTCGCGCCATGCGGGAGAGGTCCCCGCCAGAGGACCGCTCCATGCATCGCTCTAGAGGACCCTGCGCCCCGCTGGACCGCGTCGCCGCCTGATTGCCACCATTACCCGATGCCCAGCGATCCCGACCGCCTGCGCACCTCCGAGGTGGTCACCCGGCGCCTGATCGACGCCAACGGCTCGCGCGCCGGCGTCGAGGCGACGCTCGACCGGCGCGCCGCGCTCCAAGGCGCCGACGACGTGGTCACGTCGTTCCAGGTCCGCGGCCTGCGCCCCTCGACGGCCGGCCGCCGAGGTCGACGATCACGTCGCCGGCCTCAACCACGTGGCGTTCTTCCTGCGATTCGAGCGCGACGGCGAGGAGCTCTACCCCGCCCTCCGCCGACTGCTCGCCGAGAACCGGATCCCGGACGACAACCGCGTCCGCTACGAGGTCCTGCGGCACTTCTCGACGAGCACCTGCGCGCCGCGATGCTGGACCCGCATACGGCCGCCGAGCTGTCGCTGGACGAGATCTCGCAGCTCGTGGGCGAGCTGCTCGAGGCGCACGGGGACATGATCCCGAGGCTGCGATGAGCCGCGACGCGAACGTCGTGACCGCGCTCGGCCGCGCGATCGCGGGCGTCGGCGAGGCCGCGCTGTCACCGCTCACCGGGGTCTGGCCCGCGGTCGGCCAGGGTCGCGTGCTGTCCCAGACGGGACATCGCCCGTGGCGGCTCCCGGACGGTCCCTGGGTGATGGCGCAGACGTGGAACGACCTCCTGTTCGCCCACTGGCCCGTCCCGACGCACGCGCTGCGGCCGCTCGTCCCCGACCCGCTCGCCGTCGACACGTTCGACGGCACCGCCTGGCTCGGGGTGACGCCGTTCGAGGTCAGCGGCCTCCGGCTCCGGGGCACCGTCCCCCCGCCGCGGCTCTCGCGCTTCCCCGAGCTCAACGTCCGCACGTACGCGACCGTCGACGGCAAGCCCGGGATCTGGTTCTTCAGCCTCGACGCCTCCCGCGCGGCGGCCGTCGCGGCCGCGCGGGCCACCTACCGGCTGCCGTATCGCCGTGCGCGCATGTCGATCGTCCGCCATCAGGCCGGCATCCGCTACCGCAGCGTGCGCACCGCCCCTGACGGCCCGCCGGCCGCGCTCGACGTCGACTACTCCGCGAGCGGCGAGGTGCGCCCGCCGGCCCCCGGTACGCTCGAGCATTGGCTGACCGAGCGCTACTGCCTGTACACGGTCCACCGCGGGCGGCTTCTCCGGGCGGAGATCCACCACCCGCCGTGGCCGCTGCAGCCCGCACGCGCCGCGATCGCCGTCAACACGATGGCGCCGCCGGGCGTCGAACTGCCCGGCGCCGAGCCGCTGCTGCACTTCGCCCGCCGGCAGGACGTCGTGATCTGGCCGCTCGCTCCGTCATCCGGCTGACGGGATTGATCGCGCCTTGAGGGGACGCTCACCGCGC
>Ga0196962_10000695_pt1 | contig 12507 bp, 27 predicted proteins | sample S3v_20metaG_FD_183186 | JGI IMG/M metagenome (GOLD analysis project Ga0196962, IMG submission 183186) | Soil microbial communities from Anza Borrego desert, Southern California, United States - S3+v_20 | ecosystem: Environmental > Terrestrial > Soil > Desert | place: USA: California | collected... | reverse complement strand
CCGGGCGGCACACCGTAACGGGGTGCCCCGCCGCCAGAGCGGCCTGCACCAAGTCCCTGTCCGCCAGAGCGGCACGCCTGTCTCTTCCGTAACCCATAGCGTGTAACTCCCCCGGGGCGGCCCCAGCGGCGGCCCCCAGCCCGCGCACAGTGCGCTCAGGGTTGGGGCGGAGCAAGCACAAGCCACTCCGCCCCGCCGCCCTAGCCCTTGGGCAGAACGTACTGCGTGGTCTGGCAGATGGCGTAGTTGTTCTGGGGGCTGGCGCGGCGGTAGGCCGCGTACACCTTGCCCTGCGCGTCGTACACGGCCAGATGGTCGTAGCTGATGACGCGCCCGGCCTGGTCGTACCCGGAGCCGGTACCCAGCACCTGTAGCCGCCACCCGGCGGGCAGGTTGCTCTGGAAGAGCAAGATGCCGTCCGTCAGCTGGTCCTCGGGCCAGCTGGCCGGGCGGCGCGCGCCCTTGGGACGGCGGACAAAACCAGCCCGAGCGTAGTGCTCCGTGCTAGTGGCCACAAAGTCGGGGTTTGCCTGTGCGCTTGCCATGCTGCTAGCTCCTGCTGCGGGCGGCCCAGCGCCGCCCGGCAGGCCCCCTGCTAAGCTCCGCCGCCCTGCAGAGCCAGGGCAGGCGGCTCGGCTTAGACCACCTCCACCATCAGGGCGTCCACGCTGGTCCACGGCACGGCCACGTGCTGGCCACCGCGTTCCACCACCAGACCCACGGCGTCCACGCGGACAACTCCGCAGCGCGTGTAGCTCATGCTACCGTAGCCGTTGCTGGCCACCCGGAAGCTGACCAAAAAGGCATCCTCCCCCTGCATAAGCTCCTCAAGATAAGCCAGCATCCTAACTCTCCAACCACATAGGACTGAACGGCTGGACCCCTAAGCCCAGCCGTAGGGACCTGCGTGGTCCGCGCAGCACCCCTTGCGGGGCGCGGCCGGCCTGTGCCGGCGTAACAGCGAGTAGCCCCCGCTAGGCGTCAGCAGTGTGGTGGTGTCTGGCCCCGAACGGCTAACCCCGCCCGGCCTTGGCTGCGGGCTCCCCCCGCGCGCGCTCTCGCAGTCTCCACATGATAGCCTCCTCTCTCGACGCCGACCTGTCAGATAACGATGGATTCAACCGAGTACAGCGTACCCGGTCCGACCCTGATGCGCATGCGGGCTCTCCTTTTTTATCGCCAGCGCCGCCTTGGGCGCGACTCCCGCGCCCCGGCTGGGGCCGCCGCCGCCCAACGCCGGGCGGCAGCTACGTTGTTGCCCTCAGGGCCGGGGCGGAGCAAGCCTAGGCCGCTCCGCCCCCGGGGGACTTTAACCCCAGCCCGGGGGGCTCAGCCCCACACCGGCCCCCTGCCGCCGCGCTGACGCGCGGGGCGAGTAGTTGCCGTGGCCTTGGGCAGACCCAGCCTGCCGCCCCACCGGGCGGCCATGCGCCGGCACTCGGCGTCAACCATGGCGGCGTCAAAGGCGGGGTGACCCCGGTGCCAGCGCAGCTTACGCTCGCACACGTCAAGCTCCCTGGTGGCCTGGGCCTTCTCAAGGGTGGTGCCGTTGACCTGCGTAAAGCGCAGCAGCAGGTAGTTGTCGTAGTGCCGCAAGTACCCCTTGTTGGGGTCAATGCGGCGGGGGTCAAAAAACTTACCGCTGCCGGCAGCCGCGCTGCCAAGGTCGTAGCAAATAGCCATGCGCCAATGCTCCGCGTAGCCCTGGGCGGCCCAGCGCCACCCCGGCCAGCGCACCCTGCGCTCAGCACCCACGGGGAGCAAACCCCCGTAATTCAAGGTTGAGTGGGGATCGCGAGCCGCCGTAGCTGCCTGTGTCGGCTCTAGGCTCCATCCCTCTCTCAGCCCACCTACCCCTTGTGCGCACTCCGGGTAAGACCAGCCTTGAGCCACGGGCACCTGTCCTTACGGGAGTAACCCATGAGGCGAACACACCGTCACCCTCGGTCTTCTAACTCTCCTCCGGACCTGGAGCGGCACTCCGCGGCGTCCGGCACCACAAAAGTGGCCCCGTCACTGTAGCCCGAGTGATACACCGCCCTGCCGGCGTCGCAGAACTTGTAGAAGTGCGTGTGCCGCCCCACGGTTCCCAGATAGCGCAGCCCCGGCGGGGGAGCCTCCTTAGGTGGCGGCGGGGGCAGGCCGGTGTCCGCCGTGCCGCAGGCCCCCAGCATCAGACTCAGGGCCGCCGCGCACAACAGACTACGCACCGGACTCCTCCTGTCGAGCCAGGCCACCCGGGGCGTCCTTACCCCCGGCGCTGCACTGTGCCAGCACCACCAAGCTCAGAGCCACCGCAAATAACAGACTACGCACGGCGTCTCTCCAGCTGGACCGGGGCCATCGCCGCGGGAGTGTCCCTGCGCTGTAACTCGGCAAAGCGCTGGTCAAACACCGCGCAGGCGTCCTGCTCCCGCCGCTTGTAGTGGCCTAGGTAGCAGCCGCCCTCCACCATGTTGACGCGCCAGCACACCCACTTACCGTCCGGCGTGCCGTCCCGGCCCAGCCCCTGGCAGACCACAACCCCCTGCCGGGGCTCGCGCTGTGACTGCCCGAACAGGGTGGGCCGCCACCCGCCGGGCAAGTGGGGGATGTGCGGGATGTTCTCGGTAGTGCGCTTGGCCATGGCTTACTCCCTGCCCTGCCTGTGCCCACAGTGTGCACTCAGCCTGGGGCTGGACCAAGCCGGCCCCGCTCCACCTAGGGCCTCACCCGAGTGCCTACCCTGCCCTTGCGGCAGGGTAGGTAGCGCGCTCCGTTGACGGTGACGGCGAGCCAGTACCAGCCGGCCACGGTAATCAGCACTATATTCTTGCTCGCGGCCCTGCCGGCCATGGTAGTTCTCCCTGATTACTCCGCGGATCCGTCCGGTCGAGGACGACGGCGAGCCACGTACTGGTTCCGGCGGGCGTCACTGGTGACCAGCCACTCCCGCGCTACTCTCCTGTTTCTGCTCTCGCCCTCCCGCCACGTCCACCCCTCGTGCCGCCGGATTAACTCCATCAGCTGCACGCGGGTGGCGGCGCGGAATACGTTGCGGGCCACTACCGTCTGCCGCGCCGGCGCTTCTCCGCCCTGCGCAGCTCTCGGGCGCTGCTGGGGTGCGTTCTGTCGTGCCGAGCGTGTCGCAGGAAACCGAAGTTGACGGGCTGCTCGGGACGCTCCTCCCGCACATACACCGCTGACCCCGGCTGGCCGGCCATAAGCTCCAGCACAGCCAGCCTGTGCTCCATGTCCCGCAGCACCACCACTTTTTCCACGCTCTGCTCCCCTTACGTGTTCAGCACGTGCACCTGCGGCGCGTCGCGCTCCGCCGGCACGTACACCATGGCTACCAGATCCTCGCCGCCTGCGTCGTACACGTCCAGACGCCGCGCCCTCCGGTACAGCACGCTGCGCTCAGCCCCCTCCACGAAGAAGGAGATGGGCAAGCCGTCTCGCGGGAACTCCGGCACGTTAGCCGCCAGCGTGCTGTGCTCGGCCACCAGTGGGCCGCCCGCACTACGGCTGTAGGTGAACAAGTTGTACGGAACTCTCGCCACACTATCCTCCCGCTACTGCCTACCCCCGCACAGTGCGGTCAGCGGCGCCAGGACGCAAGCAGCACCGGGTCCTAGCGCGCGTCAGCCACTCCGGCGGAGTACATGATGCACATGGCCAGCACCACGTCGTAGTCCCCCGGGTCCATGCCCTCCCCCGCCATCACGGCCCTTATGGTGTTCAGCCGGCGCGCGGTGACGGCCGCGCGGGTGGACTGCGGGTATATCATGCTGTCCGCCGCAACGGCGTCCGCGCCCACGCTGGCCCGACAGACCACCAGCGCGGCCTCCACGGTGAGAGGCGGGTACACGGCGGGGGAGGCTGCCGTAGCCGCCACGGCCGCGCCGGCAGCCAGAACATAAGCAAACATAGCACGTTCTCCCCGGCGGACCGGGGGTCCCGGGCGGCCGTGCCGGGCACACTACACTCGCACGGGCGGGCCCGCAAACTCCGGAGGCTCGGCCCGACGGGTTGTTACTTAACAACCCGCATACTGGGGGGACTAACCCCCACCACTCGCAGGCCAAAAGCCTGCACGGCCGGAGCCAGCGCCGGCACCATGTGGTCAAGCAGAAATCTGTCCGCCTCCTCCCAGCTGCCCGGCTCCTCCGTGACAAACAGATGCGCAAAGTGCGGAGCAGCCTCCCGGTAAGCCTCCGCCACGTCCCTTGGGGTGACGCACTGGTCCTGAGCTCTGCAGAACAGAGCCTGGCGGAACACGTGTTGGTCGTAGGGAGGCACGCTGCTGTTACGGTTAGCGCGGACGCGCCAGCCGCTGGCGCTGCCGGGCCGCGCGGTCCCTTGCCTGCAACCGCCTGTAGGAGGCCACCACGCGCGTCAGGTTGTGCCTGTAGCGGTAGCCCCAGGCGGCCACCACGCTGGCCAGCACCACCCCGGCTAGCAGCGCCGCCGTCATCACAACAGTAAGCAACTGATGCATCATGCTCTCCAAGCACAAGCGGGTGCCCCCCCGTGCCGGCTAGGGTGGCGGCACGGGGGCCCGCCCGCAAGCTCGCCCGGCTCGGCTTAACCCGGGCCGAGCAATCCCACAAGCGGCGCTGCCGCGTCAGGCCTGAGTATAGCTGAGGGCCCAGTGGGTGGCGGTAACCTCCACCACAAAGGCCGTGGCCCCCGCCTGCAGGCCGGACTGGAAGAAGCCTAGGTTGAGGGCCTCCACGAAGTCGTCGCCGCCGGCCTCGTCCTCCATAACTTGCTGCCCGTGCTGACCGGGGTGGCAGCCCCGCGCGTAGGCCACCAGATGTCTGTGGGGAGCGGCGGGGTCCTCAGCCAGCAGGCCGGGCGTGCCCGGGGACATGAGGTACACGCCCGCGTCCTTGACCAGCCACAGGCTGAGCGGCAGCTTGGCGGGGTCCACGTCCTCCTCCCGCATCTGCATCAGGCACTTGCCCTCGGCCTCGGGGCGGCGCAGCGCCGGGTCGGCAAGCTGCGCAAAGTTCGGCCTCGGAGTATTGCTGGCAGCGTGCTCCACAATGCGCCGCAGGTTCTCGTCCACCGGGAAAGTCAACTGGGCCATGCGCTTACTCCTACACGGCCGGGCCGGGCTTGTTGTTGCCCGGCCACCCTGCCGTCCCGACGGACTCATACCAAGCGCGGCGCAGTCGCCGCGCCGGCCTACCAGCTCCCCCTGCGCTGCCGCTCCCGCGCCTCCGGAGACATCTCGTCGTCTTCCAGCAGTGACTCGGCTTCCTGCAGACGGTACTGCACGTCCACCAGGAGCTCGTGCCTCTCGCCGTCGGTAATGGAGCCCTGGTCCTCCATAAAGGCCAGTACCCTGCTCAGCAGATCGTGGTCTTCTCTGCTGAGGGGCTGAGGCAACATGCTGTTGGTGGGCGGGCCGCCCGCCTGAACTTCCGCCATGTGCTGCTCTCCGTGCTTGTTACTGCCAACAACCCTGCCGTCACCCCCACAGCGGAGCCACCCCGGACGCCTCCTGCTGAGCCAGGGCCACCACATGGACGGCGGCCAAGGAGCCCAGCATTTCGGCCGCCCGCAACGGGTCCTGAGTAAAGCGCGCCATCAGATGGCTCACCTGCTGAGGGGTGAGGGCCATGCTCACCCCTAGGTTCTCCCTTGCGCAGCGCAGACACGCCGCGCCAAAAGCCACCCGGTCCCCGGCGGCAGCGGCGCGCTTCATCTCCAGGACGACGCCGTCCTCCGGGCCCCCGGCGGAGCCGGGCACGGACTCTCCCACCTCCGCGGCGCGGCGCTCTACCTCGGCTATGTTCAGACTTTGCGTCTTGGCGAACGCGGCCAGTATCCCCGCGGCCGTGCGCGGGTCCGTAAGGACCACGGGCATAACCGTGGCGGCCACCGGCGCGGGCAGCTCCATGGGCTGGCCCGTCAGCAGCTCCAGCATGCGCTGGGCAGCCTCGCGGAAGGCCTCCGCGTCGCCCTCCTGAGCCAGCACACGCATCTCGGCGTAGACCCCCCGGACCTGTTCTGCTAAGCTTTCCGTAACCACCAGCCTACTCCCCGCCACAAACCGCCCAGCGCGGCCCCGCCCGGCACAGTAACGTCAGGCTGGCCGCCCCGGCCAGCCAAACCCAGTCACCAGTACCCCGCCAACGCGCGCTCCACCTGACCCGCCAGAACGGCAAGGGGATCTGGCTGCTGCCCGGTGGCCTGGCAGTGCTGATTCACCAGCTCCGCCAGAGTCTCGCCGCCGCGGCCGGGGTCGTCTAGGTAGGCCTCCATGACGGCGCGGCCCTGCTCGGGGGTCAGGTCCATGGAGAGTCCCGTAGCCTGACGCACAAAGCTGCGACAGGCCACCGCCACCGCCTCCGCGTCGCCGGCCTGCACCGCCACCCGAATCTCCTCTTCTAGGAACATGCCGCCACTCCCTTGTAATACAGTCAGGCAGCCCGCCGCAAAAGCCGGGCCACCTCCAGACTGACGGCTTTTGCCAGCTCGGCCAGATCCCCCGGCTGAATGCCCCAGTCTCCCAGGGACTGCGCGTAGAAGCTGCCCGGGTCGCCCGGTCGGCTGTAGCCGTAGCGGTTTAGCACCACGTAGCCACCGCCCACCTGAACGCTGACCTGCACGTCCACGCCCTGCAGCAGGAGCTTGACCTCCTCATCCACGGACTCGTCGTCGTCAGGCTCCAGCTGAAACGTCAGCCCCGGCACCACCACCGCGCCGCTCAGATAGCGCCGCACGTAATCCCCGTCCACAACTGCCATGGTTATGTTCCCGGTGGGCAGCAGCCCAGCGCCGCCGCCCGCAGGCACACAGTGCGCTCGGGGCGGCGGGGGAGCAAAGGCCAGACGCTCTACGCGGACGCGGTTACGGTGGCTCCGGCGGATTGCTGCACCGCAGCAATGGCGCGGTCAAGCAGCAGCAGCACGGCCGGCTTGGTGGCGTGGCTGTCGTTAAAGCTGATTATCCTACTCACCACCTGGGACATGGTCACGTTGGTGGGAGCGTGGGGCCCGTGCAAAGCCAGATACAGGGCCGCCAGAGCCCGGCCCACCCTCTGGTCGGCCGGCTGGTCGGGGGACAACCGCGCCACCCCCACCGGGGCTCCCACGGCCGCCTGCACGCTACCCACCAGACAGTAACCCTGGCCCCGCCGCCACGTCTGCTTGGCCCACCCGCCGGGAGCGGCCACGCGCTGGCGCACGGCCAGTAGATCTTGCAGCAGCTGGTCGCGCTGAAACTGGGCCGGACTATACAGCATGGTTACTGCTCCTGTTGTGCCGGGGCCGCCTGCGGCGCAAACAGATCCCTGATGATGAACTGGTCCAGAATAGACTCCGGAGTAGCGGACGGCGCTACCTTCTTCAGATGGGCCTGCTGGGCCTGCACCTCCTGCTGATGCAGCTGGTGCATAGCCCCCGCGCTGGGCCCGGTGCTGCCCGCCAGCGGCAGGCTGGGGTCGCCGTGGGCGTAAGCCCCGTGCTGACTGTTGATGATAACCTCCTGAGCTTTGGGTGGCGCAAAGGGCTCCACCACGCACCAGCCCAGCAGATTATACCTGCCCGCCAGACCGTTTATGGTCTCCACCACCAGCTCCCGGACCCCGGGCTTGGCGCTGGCCGGCTGCAGCTGACCGTTGGCGTAGAAGCGCCCCAGCGCCAGCAGGCCCACGGTGAACGCATGGTAGGTGTAGCCCTGCCGCACGGTGCTACCCCCGTAGACCACGTAGGCCACCACGGCCTTGCGGTCCCAGGCACCGTCCTTGGCCAGCAGGGTGCCGGCCTGAATAGCACCCGTGTAGCTGCGCCGCACGTGACACAGCTGCCCATAGGTGTGGTCGGGCGCGTAGGGCACCGGAGTGTCGGCCTGGATAACGGGCCTTGGCAGCTTGGCCACGTAAACCTCCCTGTTGTTGCCTAGCCTAGCTACTGTGCCCTCGCGGGGCCACAGCGGCTAGGCCCGGCCAGTCCGGGTTGACCAGTTTGCCGGGCCCTAGGGCTCCGCCTGAACTACCTCGCAGTCGACCGCGTAGCTGTCCACCAGCACGTCCGGGGGCAAAAAGCCCGCGCCCAGCAGGCGCTCCGCAGCCGCGCCCTTTGCCAGCTGAGCCATGTCCAGCAGCTTGTCCTGGCCCAAGGGCTGGTCCTGGTCGTCGGTGAGCACCACCTCCAGCACCAGCCGCAGCTTGGTCGGCTGCGGCGGGGGCACGCCTAGGTGCGCCCGCAGCTTGCCCTCCAGGAACTCCGGCACAAAGTCCCAGTCGAACCTCTCGGTATAGGCGTGCTCCACCTTAGCCCACTCGGCCTGGCACTCGTTGGTCCAGCCGATCACGGTGAGGCGGACCTTGGCCCAGCCGCTGCCCTCCAGCCAGTCCACCACGGCCCGCTCCAGGGGAGTGGCCTCGGGCTCCAGCCGGCGGGGATAGGTCTTGCCCGGCGCCACGGCCCGCTGGTAAAGGTCCATAAGACCCTCCCACAGGCACGCCGCCGTCTCCAGTCTTCCGGTGTCACTAGTATTCATGCTAGTCTCCTTGCGCGGCGGCCGGGCCGCTCAGTGCTCCCAGAACTCCTCCCAGTCGGCCTCGGGAAGGTGCCTGTAGTCGTAGATGCCGATCAGGTGCCCCTGCCCGGCATACAGGGCCACGGACATGACCTCGGGCCGCCGCAGCTGCTCCCACACCAGCTGCTCCGCAACGGGCAGGATGGTGCCCAGATGGTACCCGTGCTGATGCACCCCAGCGGGGGTTTCCACGTTGATGGTGTAGGGCTGCTGTAGCATGGCGGCTTACTCCTTACGGTGTTGCCATGCCTACACACTGCGCTCACGTGAACCGCGGAGCTAGGGCTACCCCCTCCGCCGGAGAAATTAAGCTGGTGGACCCGGGCGGCTGCGTTACCGCCATCTTCCCGCACGTACCGGAGCGGTCCCCGGGGGCAAGGGAGCTTTGTTCGCTTTAAGCTACGGGCCCCAAACTCAGTACTTAACCCCTCCACAACTGACGCACACGTCCCTGGCCGGGACCAGTATCTCGCCAGTCACCGGGTCCTCCTCGTCAGGCAGCTCCTCCCACGCGTGAGCACAGGTGGGGCTGCCGCCGTGGACCGTCAGGCCGTCGGCGTCCTTGTGGGTGGGCTGCTCACTTGCCACGCGCACCTCCGTTGTCCCGCTCCCACCTGACTATGGCTAGGTCAAAGTCTGCCACGGCCGCCCGGTAGGCGTCCTTCTGCGCCTGAACCAGCAGGTGGTGCACGTCCCGGGGCGGGTGCGCGCACAAGCGGTCCAGGGCCTCGGCAAAAATCTGCCTGTTGCGCCTGCCCTGCGCGTACTGAGCGTAGGTGGTGAACCTGTCTATCTTCACAGCGGGCCGCTCCTAGTCCACCCAGGTTACAAGGCGGGCCACGTCAGCGATGCTGACGGTGGCGGGGGCCTCGTCGCCATCCGGCGTGGACATCAGGAAGATCCCCGGCCCGCACATATACTTCTCGTGCCAGCCGCGCAGGTGCCAGCGCTGAACCGCCAGACGCGGGTTCAGCCGGCCCGTCTCGCTGACGTACAGGTGATGGCCACGCAGACCACGCCGCACCGGCTGGAAAGGCACAATCTGCAGAGGACCGCCCACCAGAGCCTGCAGAGAGCGCAGGCTGCCGTCCGACTCCGCGGCGCTGACCATGCGCAGGGCCGGGTCTACCTGTACTACGCGCACGCTAATTCTCCTTGCTGCTGTTACCAGCCGGCCTGTGGAGGGAGGCAAAATCACGCGCAAAACGCTTGGGAATTGCGGCACCGCCGTCAAAACAGACATCCCCCGCGTAAGCCTGCTGGCGGTCCACGATGCCGAGCCGGTCGTCGCCCACGTCCCGGCGCAGCGATATGACTACCGCGCACCCAGGCAAGGCAGCCACGCTCTTCGCGGCGGCCAGCGTGTCGTGGCCGCAGGTGTCCACAATGTCCCCGTCTGAATTGGTGTTCTCCGCCACCCACTCGTAGGTCGTCCTCACTCGTCCCGCTCCCCGCTGGCAGCCGGCGTCCGCCCGCGCAGCACGGCGTGGATCAGCTTGGCCTCCCGGCCGCCGACGCGGCCGCCGCGCGGCCTGCGGTTGTGGGCCTGTATGGCCCGGTCAACCGCCGCGCGGTTGTAGTGATGCTGCCCGTCCACGGCCACTGCGCTTACTCCCCAGCATAGCTGCTGCCCCGCCACCCTACCGTCAGGCAGGGGGCAGACCAAGCTAGTTTGGCTCCCGGGCTTCCCGGAACTGACTCAGGACCTCCTGCTCCTCCTGCTCCGGTGGCTGCCTGACCATTACGCTTACTCCCCAGCGTAGCTACTGCCCCACCACCCTGCCGTCAGCGGGGCTGGGCCGCCAGCGGTTAGCCCTCGCTCCCCGTTTTCACGCGTCCCGCGGGGTGGCTCCCAGACGTGAGGGCTGGTTGAGGGGCGGCGGCTGACTACGGGGCCGTCGCCGGCGTCCGGGCGGCGGGTTGGCTGCGTTGAGCCAGAGGGAAACTCCTCCGGTCGAGAACTAATCCACCACCTCAACGGTGATCCGCACGCGCTTGCCCAGCAGCCGGGCCAGAACAGGATGGCCGGTAAGGTCGCCGCGCGCGCAGCCGTCCCGCCAGGACATAAGCCGGATAAAGAAGCCGTCGTATTCCTGCTCCCTACCGGCGTGCTCAGGGAAAACCTCCAGGCACAGAGACTGCCCGCCATCATCCCAGCCGAGCATAGCCTGCGCCCCCACTACATGCTTGCTGCCCGCCTCAGGCACGGGGGCGTCAAAATCCCACTGCGCTACCTTAGCCACTGCCACCCTCCTTAACTGCCCAGCCTGTCGCCTACCCTGCGCTCACCCACCACCTCGATGGTGACCCGAACACGGGTGACCACTAAGGTCACCCGGCTTACCCTCAGTACACCAAGATTCCGGGAGTCAGCACCATCTCTCCCGGTATGGTGTGCGCCGAGTCGTACACCACGGGCAGCTCGGGACCTCCCCACTGCAGCACGCGAGCGGGCCCGGGAACTGTGATGTCGGGCAGCACCCGGCGTACCACCTGAGGCTCAAGCTCCCGGTTGTCCTGCTCGCCCATCTGGGGAACATACCCGCGCCACAACTCCACGGCCTCCTGCAGGCTACCCGCCAGCACCACGGCCTCCCAGTCGCCGCCGTCGTCATCGTCATAGAAGACCATGAACAGGCCGCAGGACTCATTCTCTCGCTCAGCCATTATAACCACTCCCCAGTTAAGAATCCGGCCCGCGCGCGTGCCAGCCCGCAGGCGGCGGGGCGCACCAGCCCGCACCCACCACTCGGGTGCCACCCAGCCTGCCGCCCGACACAAAGCGCAGAGTGCCGCCCACGTTCTCCAGCAGCACTTCCCAGCTGACCCAGCCTGGCCGGCAGCAGCTGCCCCACAGGCGGAAGGGCCAGCCGCCCTCGGGCTCGTCGTCCGGGCCGTAGCACAGCCACCGCTGGGGGCAGCTCTCCACAAACTCCCGCTCCAGCAGAGGCGGCTCGCCGCTGTTGTAGTGCTCCTCGTCGCGCCAGTAGCGGGCAACGTAGCGGTGCCAGCCCCAGTCCTTTACGGGCAGCAGGCCGGCGGTCACGTGCGCCGCCACAGCGGGCCGGCGCGGTCTCCGTCCGGCCCCACCACGTCGTGGCACACGTATTCCGTGACGCGCAGCCCCCGGGCCTCGGCCCACTGGTCGGCCTGAGTCTGGCTGGGGAACGGCCCCAGCAAGTCGTCGGTGCACGGCACCAATACCTGTAATACCACCGGCACGCTGCGCCTCCCTGGCTGCTTAACTGGCGGCCCCACCCTGCGCTCACGGGGGCGGGGCCGCCAGCCAAGCCTACTCTGGCCCGAACAAGCCGCACCGCAGCACCCGCAGCACCTTCTGAGGCCAGTCCGGATCCCGCAGATCCACGTCCTGCTGCCGCCCCGTGGGGTTAAAGCGCAAGCTGGCCGTGCCATCCTCACGCAGTATGACCACCACGTCAGCGTCCTTGGACTTTTCAAACTGACGCTTCAGCTTAGGGGCGGTGAAGATAGGTCTCGCAGACCACACCCAGGCGGCGCAGTCTGGCCGCCACCACCACGGCCCGCATGGAGTCTGGCGCCACCACTGCCACGTCGTAAGTGGGGTCATTCCAAGCCCTTGGCCCAGCCATGTGTGCCTCCTTGCCTAGTAGGTTACGGCCTACCCTGCGCTCCCCCGCCCAGGCCCGCCAGCAGGCGCTGCTCCCCGGGGGACACGTAGCCAATCAAGCCCTACTCCCACTCCCCGATGATGGTGAGACGCACCCGGCCCTCCGCGGTAACGGCAAAGCTGACGCCCTCCCGGTTGGCGTGCCGGTTCAGCGCCTTGACCAGCTGCTGCGGAGTGGCGGTGCCCAGCAGAGCCTGCATCTCCTCGTCCTCCAGCTCCTCCTGGCTGAGCTGGCGCCGCGGAGCGTCCTGCTGGGGCGGGGCGCCTGCTGGCGCCGGGGGCGGGGCGCCTGCTGGCGCCGGGGGCGGGGTGCCTGCTGGCGC
>Ga0196962_10000694_pt1 | contig 12510 bp, 9 predicted proteins | sample S3v_20metaG_FD_183186 | JGI IMG/M metagenome (GOLD analysis project Ga0196962, IMG submission 183186) | Soil microbial communities from Anza Borrego desert, Southern California, United States - S3+v_20 | ecosystem: Environmental > Terrestrial > Soil > Desert | place: USA: California | collected... | reverse complement strand
CGGCTTCTCGTCCAGGTCGGCGATGGTGCGCTCGGCGAGCTGGCGGCGCATCGGCAGCGGCGCCGCCGCCCAGTCGGCGGCGGCGGCCCGGGGCAGCTCGTCGGCGATCACCGGGACGAGGCCGGTGCGCGGCTGAAGCCCCGGCACGCCGAGGGCGGCGACGAGCCCCTGGCGGTCGATCGCCATGCTCATCGCCCGGCGGACGGCCGGATCGGCGAGCGGTCCGTCCTCGGCGGCGGTGAAGGCGAGGCCGAACAGGCCGGCGGCCGGATCGAACAGGAGCTGGGCCTGGGCGACCCCGGCGGCGCGGGCGATGGGAAGGCTTCCGATCGTGCCGCCGGCGACCAGCTCCGCTTCCCCGGCGGCGAAGCGAGCGACCGCGAAGGCCGCCGACTCGCCGCGAAGCAGGATGTCGGGCAGCTCGGGCGACGGCTCCTCGTCCTCGTCGGGGCGAGGGACGCTGAGCAGGATCGCTCCGCCCGGCCCCGGCGCCTCGCGATAGGGCCCGGTGCCGCGGCCGTCGAGCCGGATCGCCATCTCAGGCTGGGCGAGCAGCTGGAGCAGGTTCGGCCGCGGTCCGCGAAGGCTGATCTCGAGCACCTGGTCGGTCATCGCGACGACGTTCTCGACCACTCCGAGCACCGGCTTGAGCGGGTTTCGGCTCGCCCGGCTGACCGCGGCGCGGAGCCGCGAGGCGACCTGCTCGGCGGTGACCCGGCTGCCGTCAGCCCATTGCGTCCGCCTCACCCGGAAGGTGTAGCGCAGGCCATCGTCCGAGACGATCCAGCTCTGCGCCAGCGCCGGCTCGATCTCGCCGGCCGAATCGAAGCGGACCAGCCCCTGGGCGGCCGCCTCGGCGAGGAAGGCCGAGGGCGCGTCGAGAAGCTGGAGGTTGGGGTTGCCGGCCAGAGGCGGCCCGCCGATCGCGCTGACCGCGATCGGGCCGGTCTCGGATTCGCCGCAGCCGGCGAGCAGGCTCAGCCCCGCGGCGAGGGTGAAGAACGCAAAAGCCTGTCTCGCCGTTTCCGAAGCCATGGTCGCCCGCGGCCCTTGTAGCCGCTGGGGCCGGAAATGCAGCCCCGCCTTTACCCGTCTTTCACCTCTTGGGGCTAGGCGAGGGCGATGAGCCGCATCCCTTCAAGACCGCCGCGCGAATCCGACCAGGGGGCGACCCTGAAGCCGCGCCGCACGCAGCGGCTCCCGGTCGACCAGACCGCCAGGATGCGCTCGCAAAACTGGTACCAGATCGAGGTCAAGGTGCGCGACGTCTCGACCTGCGGCTTCATGGCCGAATGCGCGCAGCCGGTTCAGATCGGCAGCTACGTCTCGCTCGACGTCCCGGGCGTCGGCCCGGTCCACGCCCAGGTGCGCTGGCAGATCGGGATGACGATGGGCGGAATGTTCCTCGATCCGATCAGCCTCACCCGCTGCGACTGGACCGCGGTCAAGGCTCTCCCGCCGGCAGATACCGAAGCGGTCGCCTAGCTCCGATCGCCGCCCCTGGGGTCGGGGACCGGGGTCGGGGACAGTCACTGGTGGTCGATTGTGCCTTTGACATACCACCGCCCATAGGATAGCTCTAGCCCCGCTAAGGGGCGGCGCGGCAATGACAAAATTCGAGACGTTCAAGCTGTCGGAGCTGCGGCTGGACGAAAAGAATTACCGCACCGGGCCAGTGAACGGCCAACGCGAAGCCTTGCAAGCTATCATCGCAGACCAGAAACAGAAGCTGGTCAACCTCGCCAAAGATATTTTGGAGATGGGAGGGACAAGCCCCGGTGAGCCGCTATGGGTTTATCGCGAATCCTCCAGCGGCACCTATGTTGTCGTTGAGGGCAACCGCCGGGTGGCCGCCCTAAAGCTGATGGACAATCCCTTGCTGGCAGACGGCACAATCGTCGAGCGAGGCTTTCGCGCCCTTGCCCCTAAATTCGCAGCGAGCCCCATTCGGGAAGTCACTGCTGCCGTTTTCCCGTCTTACGACGCAGCAGCGCCATGGCGCCGCCGTCGCCACCTGACTTCCGGTTCCGGCGTTGGCCTTGAGGGTTGGAAAACCTTGGCGAAGGCGCGGGCTGACCGCGACCACGGCGAAAAGGCGCGGCGCGTCCTTACTGTCGTGGAATTTCTCCAAGATGATTCGGATGAATGGCAGCAGATAGAAATGTCGCTTGATCCGAGGTGGACTACTGTTGAGCGCGTCCTCAACGCTAGACCGATGAAGGCGGCTCTTGGTATCGACATAGACACCAAGACGGGTGAAGTGTTTTTCGAGAACGGCGACAGCAACGCGGGAAGGAAGCTGCTGCGCGCCATCCTCGCCACCATGGCGGCACCCGGTTTCGAGTTCGCGGAAGTCGAGAGATTTGAGAATCGGGAGGCGTTTCTCACCCGCTTTACCGGCATGGCGGTGAAGGCCAAGCCAAAGTCGAGCCCACCTGCTGGGCCAGCGCCGCCGACACCTGCACCATCTCCCGCGACGCCAAGGCGCAAGCCGAGAGCCGATACAGGCAAGAGGCAAACCCTTGCGCCGAACACCAGCGCTCGGCTCTTTGTTGTGCACGGCGCCAGGTTGAACGGCATTTACGGTGAATGCCGAAAGCTGAAAGTCCTGCGGAACGAGAACGCGGCAGCGTTCCTACTTCGCGTATTCATCGAGCTAAGCAGCGAAGCCCTTCTTGCGGAAAAGAAGGTGGCCATCCCCCACAGGTTCGGGAAGGCGGGCAAGACCGAGTGGGACGACATCGGGATTCCGCTCGCGGCGAAAATTCAGACCGTCATCGACTTTCTCGACCCAACAAAGGTTTCGAAGGTCTATCAACCCATGCGCTTGGCGCTTGACCCGCAAAGCCACTCGCTGGCCTCGATCAACATTCTGCACGGCTATTTTCACAATCGTCGGCTCACGCCCCAAGCCAGCGATCTTATGAAGGCGTGGGACATCTGGGAGCCCTATTTGAGCGCGGTTCATGCAGCGCGATAATTCGCTGACCACCCGCCCATTCGGGCGATAAATGGCTATGTTCAGTAGCCCTCTCCGATACCCCGGCGGCAAGGGACGGCTCACCCAGCACGTCATAGATCTGATCGAGCTGAACGATCTTGTGGGCGCGCAATATGTCGAGCCCTATGCCGGGGGCGCGGGCATCGCCATTTCGCTCCTCTACCTAGAGTACGTTGACCACGTTCACCTCAACGATCTGGACCCGTCGGTTCACGCCTTCTGGCACAGCGCACTCAACCACACAGAGGAGTTTGCCCGGCTTGTCCGGGATACCCCCTTGACCGTTGAGGAATGGCGCAAGCAACGGACGCTGCAATTCGCGAAGGAGCCGGTCGAAACCTTGGCGCTCGGCTTTTCGACTTTCTACCTCAACCGAACGAGCCGGTCGGGAATCATCCGGGGCGGCGTCATTGGCGGGAACAGCCAAACCGGAAGATGGAAGATGGACGCTCGCTACAACCGGGCGGACCTTGGCAAACGGATCGAGAAGGTGGCCAGCTATGGCAGCCGGATCAGCCTGTACAATCAGGACGCGTCCGAGCTGATCGCCACGGTGTTGCCGGCGCTCTCGAAGCGGGCGCTAGTCTATCTGGACCCGCCGTACTACCAGCGCCATCGGCTCTATAAGGCCACTTACAAGCATGACGATCACGCGCGGATTGCCAGCCAGGTAGGGGACATTCGCCAGAAGTGGATCGTGTCGTACGACAACGTGGAGCCGATCCGCGAGCTTTACGTCCGCTACCGGCAACATTCATTCGACCTTCGCTATACCGCCGGCCGCAGCTATGACGGCGTTGAGGTTATGGTGTATTGCGACGCGCTGAACATTCCCGATGAAGTACGCCCATTCCGGGGCATGGCGGCATAGCGAGGCGAGCGATGGCCAAGGAAAGCGACGACGACACACTCTCAGAGGATGAAATCGCCCGCCGCCGCGACGCGGTGGTCAGGCGAATGCTGGCCACCCCGCCCGCTCCCAAGAAGCCCGCCAAGCCTAAGACTTAGTCCGCCAGCGCTCGGCCCGCCTGTTGCGCTTTCCCGCGTCCTTAGTTCGCGGTGCTTCCGTGAGGTCGCGCGTAGGTCAGACGCTTGCCCACCGTTCCACGAACGGCAATCACAGCCCGATCCGCGTCGTTGATGCCGAGCGCATTGCGGTTGGAATATCTGAAATCAAACTCGCGCAGATACCGATGAAGGTGTTGCTCACCGCAATGCTGGTAGATGCCTCGCATCCCGCGCTTGAAGATGCTGAAATAGCCTCCCACTGTGTTGCTGTGGCTCGTGCGGTCGTTAAAATCGACGTACTGATTGGCGTTGTGCTGGGTGGTGCCGTGGCGCGCAAAGTGAACCTTGATGTGACGATAGCCGCAATGCTCATCGGTCGTAAACGAAGCTTCGCGAGCGACGTCGGCCAGCACCATCGGCATCAGGGCTTCGGCGTTCACGCGGCCAATGACCATCGTGCGGCACCGGCCCGTATCCCGGCCCACAAGCGCGAGAACCTTCATCTTGTGGTGGAAGCCCTTGCTCGCCTTCGCAACGCCCTTGAGGCGGCCGATGAATGTCTCGTCAACCCCGACGGTCCCGCCGCCGGAGCCGAACGGCGCGGCATCATCGCAGCGCATCGCCTCTCGAATGCGGTGAGCCATAAACCAAGCGGTGCGGTAAGAGCCGAAGCCGAGCATCCTGAAAAGCTGATGCGCGCTGACCCCCTCCTTGCTCGACACCATAAGGTGGGTGGCCAGCAACCACTTGTGCAGCGGGATATGCGAGCGCTCGTACACCGTCCCCATCGTCGCGGTGAACGGCTTGCGGCAAGCCCGGCACTTGTACAGCCCCGGACGGGTGCTTTTGCCCTGCAACAGCACGGAATTGTCGACCGTGCCGCAGTGGGGACAGTTACGTCCATCCGGCCAACGGATCGCTTCGAAATGAGAGCGGGCGGCTTCTTCGTTGTTGAAGATCGGATCAGTTAGGTTTGTCATTCCTCCCTTGTAACCGAGGGGCGTGGTATGTCAAGTGCATAGCCGCCCACTGGTGACTGTCCCTAGTGATTGTCGCCCTCGTCCTCGACGGCGGGATGAAGTGATCGCCTGGCGTCGTTCGGGCGCGCGGTTGCGGGCGTTTTCGCCATTCGCCGACGGAATGGAAGTCCCGCTCATAATATCTTGAACTGCTGGTGAATTGACTTTCGACCAAGGCAGAGTTCTAATCGCTCCCGAGTCGTAATCGAAGATTATTGACGATCTGCTTGAGCAGAGCCCTGCACCGGCTTGCGCCATATCCGGACAGGGCGCTTGCGCTTGCGGAAACGACAGGGGTGTCGACATGCACGCGCGCACCGATCCGGCCGAGCAGCAGGCCAGCCCGCCGATCCACCACATCGCGGGCCTGTCCTATCCGGCGCCCGCCGTCCGCAAGCTTCGGGTCTACGCCTTCGACCCCCAGGCCTCGATCGAGCTCGATACCTCCGTCATCAACGACGCGGTGATCAGCCTGCCCTGGGAGACGCCCTGGGAGGAGCCGCTGACGCTCGGCCCGAGCAACGAATATCTGGAGGTGATCGACTACGATCCGACCAACGGCCTGTTCTACGCGCCGGTCGATCTCAACGACCCGATCCTGCTCGTCCAGGACGGCCTGACCCCGTCCGAGGGCCGACCGCAATTCCATCAGCAGATGGTGTTCGCGGTGGCGATGAAGACGATCGGGCTGTTCGAGCGGGCGCTCGGCCGGGCGGTGATGTGGGCGCTCGAGCCGGCCAAGGAGACCGAGGCCCAGAAGGCGGCGCGCAAGGCCGCCGGGCTGCCCCACCCGAGGGACAAGTTCATCAGGCGCCTGCGCATCTATCCGCACGCGCTGCGCGAGGCGAACGCCTATTACAGCCCGGCCAAGACCGCCCTGCTGTTCGGCTATTTCCGCAAGGGCGACGAGGGGGAGGAGAGCTACGACAAGGACAGCGGCTGGGTCTTCACCTGCCTGTCTCAGGACATCGTCGCCCACGAGACCGCGCACGCCATCCTGCACGGCATGCAGCGCCGCTCGATCGAGGCGACCAGCCCGGATTCGCTGGCCTTCCACGAAGCCTTCGCCGACATCGTCGCCCTGTTCCAGCATTTCACGATGACCGACGTCGTCGCGCACCAGATCGCGCATTCGCGCGGCAGCCTGAGGGGGCAGGGGCTGCTCAACGGCCTCGCCCAGCAATTCGGCCACGCCACCGGCCGCAGCGGAGCGCTTCGCTACGCCCTCGAGACGATCGGCCGCGAGGCCAAGGCCGCGGCCGACGCCGAAAACGGGTCCGGCGAATCGGCCGCGAGGGCGAAGCGGCGCGACCCGCCGCCGACGCTCTCGGAGACCCTGGAGCCGCATGCGCGCGGCGGCTTCCTCGTCGCGGCGGTGTTCGACGCCTTCGTCACCATCTACGAGCGGCGCACCGCCGACCTCCTGCGCCTGGCGATCGGCGGCTCGCGTCCCGACGGCCGCGAGCTGCCTCCGGATCTCGTCCAACGGCTCGCTCGCGAGGCCGGCAAGGCCGCCGACCATATCCTCAGGATGTGCGTTCGCGGGCTCGACTACCTGCCCCCCGTCGACGTCCGGTTCGGCGAATATCTGCGCGCGATCATCACCGCCGACACCGATCTCGTGCCCGACGATCCGATGCGCTACCGGGTGGCGGTCTCCGAGGCGTTCCGAAACCGCGGCATCTACGTGCCCGGCTGCGTCTCGATGGCTCCCGACAGCCTGCAGTGGGACAAGCCCGATCCGTCCGAATATCTGCCGCTGACCGAGGAGGAGGTTTCGGCCGGCTTCGCCCATCTCCTTCCCGATCTCAGGCTCACCCTGATGTTCGAGCCGCCGATCGGAAGCGGACGCCGGCGGATGAACCTGCGCGAGGAGAGCCACAACGTCATCCTCCACAACCAGAGGGCGATCCATCGCTGGCTCGTCCAGCCGTCGGAATGCGACGCCGCCTGGGAGAAATTGCTCGGAATCGTGCTTTCGTCCAACCCGGAATGCCGGACGATCGCGTCGCGCCGGGGCGAACCGCTGGTCGAGGTGCATTCGGCGCGGATCGCTCGCCGGACCGGGCCCGACGGCCAGGAATTGAGCCAGCTGATCATCCAGGTGACGCAGCGGCGGCGCGGCTATTTCGATCCCGAGGTCCAGAAGGCCGCGGACGCCGGCAAGCATCAGTCGCACGGCGCGGACGGCGAGCCTCACGAACCCGATTTCTGGTTCAGGGGCGGCTGCACCATCCATGCCGACCTTCGCGACGGCCGGCTCCGGCGGGTCATGCGCAAGCGGATCGACGACAATGTCAGGCTCGAGCGCGAGCGCCAGTTCCGGGCCGGGCGCGCCGGACGGCGGCTCGGAATGACCGACCAGGCGGAGCCGTTCGCGATGATCCACAGGGGCTGAGCCATGGCCGACGAGGAACCCAGAGCCGCCGGCGAGGTCGAGGCCGCGGTGCGGATGTACAAGAACATCCTCGGCGACTGCTTCCTGCTGAAGCTGACCCGCGGCGACGAGCGCACGACGGTCCTGATCGACTGCGGAGTCATCCAGGGGGTTTCCGGCGCCAAGGACAAGATGAACGCGATCGCCCGCGACATCGTCAAGGAATGCGGCGGCGACGTCGAGGCCGGCCGGCCCGGACGGCTCGACCTGCTCGTCGTGACCCACGAGCATTGGGACCATATTTCGGGATTCGGCCAGGCCGCCGACATCTTCTTCGACCGTTCGAAGCTGGAGATCGGCCGGGTCTGGATGGCCTGGACCGAGGATCCCGAGGACGAGCTGGCGAGCGAGCTCGACGAGCGCTTCCACCGCCGCAAGAAAGCGGTGGCGAAGATGGCGATGGTGGCCGAGGGCGACCAGGCGCATCCGTTCGGAGCCGCTCCGTCGGGAGCGCGCACCGGCCTCGAAGCCTTTGTCGGCCCGCTCGAGGACGAGGAGGGGCTCGGCTTCGGCTCGAAATTCACCGGCCGGGTGATCATGGAGAAGCTTCGCGAGGCCTCGGTCGACGGGCCCCGGTTCCTCACCCCCGGAGAGGTGGTCACGACGCCGGGCCCGGTCGGGTTGCGCACCTACGTGCTCGGGCCGCCGCGCGACAAGAACCGCCTGTTCAAGGACCTGCCGAGCTCGGGCGACGCGCAGGAGACCTATCTGGCCGAACCCGACGTCTGCGAAGAGCCGCTGGTGGCGCTCGCCGAGGGACGGATCGAGGATATGAGCGAGCATTCCCCGTTCGCCCGCCCGTACCGGCAGCTCACCCGGCAGAAGATCGACGAGCGGCGCGCCAGGGCGGGGCCGCCGCGGGACGCGGTCGACGCCGTCGCCGACTGGCTCCAGAGCCGCTATTTCGCCGACCTCACGCCCTGCCGCTTCGGCGACTCCGCGCCGCCCGGCCACAGCTGTGCCAAGGACCATCTCTGCCAGGCCGACCAGGCCCGCCGCCGGATCGACAATGACTGGCTCGCCGCCGCCGGCCCGCTGGCCCTCAAGCTGGACAGCGACACCAACAATACCAGCCTTGTGCTCGCCTTCGAGCTGCCCGGCGGCGACGTCCTGCTCTTCGCCGCCGACGCCCAGGTCGGCAACTGGCTGTCCTGGCACGACCAGAAATACCGCGCCGGCGGCCGCGACATCACCGCCGAGGACATCCTGGCCCGGACCGTGCTCTACAAGGTCGGCCATCACGGCAGCCACAATGCGACCTTGAGGCAGCAGGGGCTGGAGCTGATGCGGCATCCGCGCCTCGCGGCGATGATCCCCGTCGTCGAATCGATCGCCGCCAAGCAGCCGGGGCAGGGCTGGAAGATGCCGTTTCCGCACCTCAAGGAGGAGCTCCTGACCCGGACCTCGGGGCGGATCCTGCGCGGCGACTGCAGCCCGGGCCAGGACCTGGACGAGGGCCGGACGAAGACGGTGACCAGCGACGCCGCCTTCCTCGGTCGGGTCGAGGAAGGACCGGAGCAGATGTGGGTGGAGTATCGGATCACCGGCTGAAGGAGGGGGCATGGCGAGATTGCGCGATCGGCTCGAGGCGGAGCTCGGCAACTGGGCGTCGCGGCTTCCGGAGGCGTGGCGGGCCCGATTCGAGGGCGTGGCGCTCGATTTCGACTCCTGCGACCCGTCGGCCGAGCTTCGCGACGACGAGCATATCTGGCCGCAGGAGACCAATGAGGGCGGCGCTCCGGGCGCCCACCTGTTCAAGGCGATGCGCGACCTCGACCCGTCGGCGGTGCGCGTCGTCATCTTCGGCAACGACCCCTATACAAGGATCGGCCAGGCGACCGGGCGCTCGTTCGAGCAGGGCGATCTCGAGCAATGGGCCGAGGACCTGGCGACTCCGCGGCGGGTGTCGCCGAGCCTGCAGAGCCTGGTCTGCGCCGCGCTCGCGACGACCCGCGGCGGGGCCGGCTACAGCCTCACCGACATCCGCCAGCTCATGCCCGCGGGCGGCGGCAACGGCCAGCCGATCTGGTTCTGCCATGTCGAGCTTGCCCGGGCGATCCGCGACGGCGCCGTCGCTCCGCCGGCGCCGCGCGAGATCTTCGGCGGCTGGGCGAGGCAGGGGGTGCTGTGGCTCAACCGCACGCTGACCTTCACCCGCTGGCTCGACGACGCCGAGCAGGACACCCACCGTTCCTCCCACCAGAAATTGTGGGCGCCGTTCACCGAGCGGGCGCTCCGGCTGATCGCCGAGGAGGCCGCCAAGCGCCCGATCGTCGTCGTCATGTGGGGAAGCTCGGCCGACGACCTGGTCAAGCGGATCCGGGAGATCGCCGCCGAGGCCGGAGCGCCGGCCGGCAACGTCCGGGTCGCCTCGACCGGCCATCCGCAATGGCCGCAAGGCTATTTCAGGGTCGGCAACCCGCTCACCCAGATCAATTACGCGATCGGCGGCTCCGGGCCGCTGATCGACTGGGGCGCCGCCGGCGGAAGCCCGGCATGATCGAGGGCCAGCAGGCCTCGCTGCTGATCCGGGGCGACGCCGTCACCCCCGACGGCATCGCCCGCGACCGCTACATCGTCGTGCGCGACGGCCGGATCGCCGAGATCAGCCGGCGCCGGCCCGCCCGGACCGAGGGCCTGAAGCTGCTCGAGACGAGGCGCGGCGACCTCATCTTCCCCGGCCTCATCAACCTTCATACCCATTCGACCTACAACCCGCTGCCGCTCTGGCGCTCGCCCGACGCGCCGTTCGACAACCGCCACGAATGGCGCAACAATGCCGGCTACAAGAAGGCGGTGAGCGGGGTCTCCCGATCGCTTTCGGCGCTGCCCGGAATGGAGCGGACGATCAGCGTCTTCGGCGAGCTCCAGGCGGTGGCCGGCGGCACCGCCGTCCTCCAGGAGGACAAGGACCTCGAATCGGAGCGCTCGCTGGGCGGGCTGCTGCTCTGCCGGGACACCGCCTCGGCCGACGACCTCGGCCTGCCGGCCGAATCGGCGATCATGTCGGTGGTCGATTTCTTCAAGCCGCGCGACCGCACCTCCGGCCCGCCCGAGCCGCAGCGGAGCATCGCCGCCTACGCCGCGCGCCGCGCCGCCGGGACCCTGGCCGCGACCATCGTCCACCTCGCCGAGGGCCGCTCGGGCTTCGGCTCGGACCGCGGCGTCGACGCTTATTCGAGGGCCGAGTTCGAGGCCTTCATGGCGCTCCCCGAAATGGCCGACGCGGCGGCGGTCCGCCAGTCGCCGCTCGCCCTCGTCCACGGCTGCGGGATCGACCCCAGGGACCCGCGCCATCTCGACTTCCTGCTCGAGCGCGACATCTCGATCGTCTGGTCGCCGGTCTCCAACCTGCTGCTCTACGGCGACACGATCGACGTCGAGAGCCTGATCGGAGCCGGGATCAACGTCGCGCTCGGCTCGGACTGGGCGCCGAGCGGGTCCAAGCACGTCTGGGACGAGGCCAAGTTCGCGCGCGCCTATTTCGACGCCCTCGGAGCGCCGGTGCCGACCGAGCTCATCTTCCGGATGGTGACGGCCAACGCCGCCCGCTGCCTCGGCGCTCCCCATCTCGGCCGGATCGCCGAGGGCGGGCTCGCCGACTTCTTCATCCTTCGAAGCCCGGTCGAGACCGACCATGCCTATGAGGTGTTCCTCGGCACCGAGGACCGGCACGTGCTGGCGACGATCATCGGCGGCCGCCCGATCTACGGCGAGCGCGCCTTCCTCGAGGCGTTCACCGGCGACCTCCAGCCGCTGCCTTCGGCCGAGGGCTCGGCGGCGAGGGACAAGGCGGTCCACCTGCCGCCGGAGCTCGGCTTCGACGTCGAGGCCGAGGTTGCGCGGATGGAGGCCGAGCTCAAGAAGCTCGACCCGCCGGTCTGGCGGAGCAACCTTCTCGTCAGCTCGGACAAGCTCTACCGCCGGCGGATCAAGGAGCTCAGGAGCGAGGTCCAGAATTTCGGCTGGGGCGCCCAGGTCTGGCGCCACGACGGCGCCTCGCCGACCGCCGGCCTGCTTCCGGTGCCGCCCGAATCGGTCCGGGTCTGGTGGGGCTATCGCCGGCCCGACCTCTCCTACGCCGATTTCCAGCGCCAGCTCGGCTCGGTGTTCATGCCCTGCGCGGTCGCCGTCCAGGCGCCGCTCGGCCTCACCGCCTACCTTCCCGCGCTTCTGCCCGAGGCCAAGCCCGAGGCCGTTCCCGACGAGATCGCCCTCGTCTTCTTCGAGAGCCAGGACGTCTACCGGGCGATGTTCAAGACCGCCGGCGGCCGCGCCTACGGCCTGCTCCACGGCATGGTCTTCGACGGCGAGCGAAGCAAGAGCGACTTTCCGAGCCCGTTCGCCGGCTCGCTCGAGCCCGGCCGGCCGGCCCACCTGCTCGATTCGCCGGCCGACTGGCAGAACGGCACCACCCAGGTCTTCGTCGGCGCCCGCTCCGCCGGGCTCGACCCGGAGGCCTTCCTCGCCGCGCTCGCCGCCGCCGCCGCCTCGCTCAAGGCGGACCCGCCCGCCGGGCTCGACGGAGCGATCGTCAGCGCCGCGCCCGACTACGTCCTGTGGTGGCAGCACTGGACCGGCGAGCCCGGGCAAGGGCAGGGGCCGGCGGACCGGCTGGCCGGAATCGCCGAGGCCCAGATGGACAGGACGGCGAGCCGGGCCAAGGCGCCGCCGACGATCTTCTGGCGCTCGCCCGGCCTCGAAATCAATCCGGGCGACGCGCTCAACCTGAGGTTCCAGCGCCGCGGCTCGACGCCGTGGTGAGCCGCGGCCGGGCCGGGAAGAAGGAGGGGAAATGAACGAGGATTTGCTGATCTACGCGCTCGGCGGCGAGAGCCTGGCCGCGCCGTCCGACACCATGCCCGCTTATTGGGGCGCGCTCGGAGCCGGCGCCGACGGCCTTCTTGTCGGAGTCCAGCGCACCTCCGACGGAGTGCTCGTCTGCTGCAGCCAGGACAGCCTCGAGCCGACCACCGGCGACGGCCGAAGCGTCGGCGAGGTGACGGCGGGCGAGCTGGCCCGGCTCGACGCCGGCGCCCGCTTCC
>Ga0196962_10000693_pt1 | contig 12521 bp, 9 predicted proteins | sample S3v_20metaG_FD_183186 | JGI IMG/M metagenome (GOLD analysis project Ga0196962, IMG submission 183186) | Soil microbial communities from Anza Borrego desert, Southern California, United States - S3+v_20 | ecosystem: Environmental > Terrestrial > Soil > Desert | place: USA: California | collected... | reverse complement strand
GGTGCGAGACAGCCGCGCTGGCGTGCGGTTTGGAGCGTGAGGGGGCGCTGCGCCTCTATGAGCGCAGAGGGTACCAGAAGCCCAGTTACGCGATGCGCAAGGCGTTGCGCTGAGAGAGCGGTGGCGCTCGAGTTTCGCGCAGGATCGCTTGGGACATCGAGACCCAGGGCTGTTCGCAGAGGGCGCTCGGTACTAGGGTAGGGGACGTCCCGGCCCCTTGTGGCGGAGGGCTTGCGCCCATAGGGTTTCGGCTTGTAAGCGCGTACAAGAACCCTATGCTGGGTGGCGGCTAACGATGCGCTTCGCGCGGGGGCGCCATACACGTTGGTCTCACCCATACTGCCTCCGCCTCCTCGCGAGCCTCGTGTGTCCCAGGTGACTCCGTAACGCTTTCTCTACCGCTTTAGAGAGGCCAGCGTGTAGAGTGAGGGTTGTGGCGGAAGGGGTGCCGCCTCAATGGGATAAGCGGTTTAACTGACGATAGCCCTCCCATCACTACGCTGTGTATCCGATCGCGAAAGTGGGCAAGACACTTGCACAGGGGAAGAAGAGAAAGCCCAAGGGAAGGAGTAATGGTGGAGTACCTGAGGAAGGCGCGACCGCAAGGAGAAGGCGTAGCCCAGAAGGTAAGAGACGCGGTCAGTGAGATCCTCTCTGCGGTGGAGAAGGAGGGTATTGCCGCCGTGAGGCGCTACTCTGAGCAGCTCGACGACTGGAATCCGGATTCCTTCGTGGTATCCGAGGAGGAGATCAAGCGAGCCGAGGAGTCGGTCGACGATGAGCTCAAGGGACACATCCGCTTCGCCCAAGAGCAAGTTGAGAACTTCGCCAGGCTCCAGAAAGAGACGCTCGTCGACTTCGAGAAGGAGACCCTGCCCGGCGTAGTCTTAGGCCAGAAGCAGATCCCGGTGAACGCGGTGGGCTCCTACACACCCTCGGGCCAGTACCCCATGTTCGGCTCCTCGATCATGACGGTCGCCGTGGCCAAGGTGGCGGGCGTGAAAAGGATCGTTGCCATAGCCGCGCCGCGCAAAGGGCAAGACGGCAAGCCGTACGGTGTCTACGAGCCGATGCTCTACACCATGGCCAGCTGCGGGGCCGATCAGATACTCTGCGTCGGCGGGGTGCAGGCTCTGGCAGCGGTCTCCTTCGGCATAGCGGATGCGGAGGAGATAGAGCCAGTGGACATGATAGTCGGAGCTGGCAACGCATACGTCGCCGAAGCCAAGCGTCAGCTCTTCGGACAGGTAGGCATAGACCTCCTAGCCGGGCCCACCGAGATAGCCATCATTGCCGACGAGACGGCCGACCCGCACCTTCTGGCCGCCGACCTGCTAGGGCAAGCCGAGCACGGCCCGGCAACCCCGGCCGTCCTGATCACCACCTCACGCGAGGTGGGTGAGCAAACCATAAGGGAGGTGGACGGTTGGCTCGAGGGAGAATGGCCGACCAAGGAGATGGCCGGGGAGGCTTGGCGGAACCGTGGGGAGGTCATCCTCTGCGAAAGCGACGAAGAGATGGTGAAGGTCTCCGACCAAGTGGCGACCGAGCACCTAGAGGTGCAAACCAAAGACCCCGACTGGTTCCTCGAACGCCTGACCAACTACGGTTCGCTCTTCCTCGGGGAACACTCGACAGTGGCTTACTCCGACAAGGCCATAGGAACCAACCACGTCCTGCCGACCAACCGCGCCGCCAGGTATACCGGAGGGCTTTGGGTCGGCAAGTTCATCAAGACTGTCACCTACCAGAAGGTCACAGAGGAGGGTACCGAGCAGGTCGCACCGGCAGCGGCAGCCATAGCGGACGGGGAGTTCATGCTCGGCCACGCGCTTACGTGCCGCATCAGGCAGGAGAGGGCAAGCGAGAGGACCGGCGCCAAGTAATGGAGAGGATGGACGGGTCCTTGCGCAGGGTGATAACCCTCATTGAAGGTTCCAATTGCGCCTCACGCTGGTTGCCGCTCCCAACGAGTGTCCAACTGGCTTCCACCAACTAGAAGGCGGTAGCGATCCCACTCCTGCCACTGCCTCGTTGTGGGTCTCGATAGTGGCATAGCTTCGGGTGCACCGGATATCTTCGAGTGGCATCATGCACGCTGTGTTGTGGTCCGCCAGGGGAAAGCGGACCGGGAAGGAGGAGACGAAGATGTCGACGGAAGAGAACAAGGCTGTGGTGCGTAGGGAGCAAGAAGAGCTTTGGAACCATACAGGTGACCTCGACGCAGCAGAGGAACTCTTTGCAGCCGATCAGGCTGAGGCTGCCAAGCAGGAGGCAGCGGATTTCCGTCAAGGCTTCCCGGATGTGGTAAGCACCATAGAGGACCTCATAGCCGAGGGGGATAAAGTGGTTGCTCATTGGAGGAGCCGAGCCACCCACCAGGGGAACTACATGGGCATCCCCCCGACTGGCAATAGAGTCGAATTCACGGGGATATCCGTCTACCGCATAGAGGAAGGCAAGATCGCCCAGTCGTGGACCGTCGAGGACCAGTTTGGCTTGATGCAACAGATCGGCGCCATTCCCGAGCCGGAACAATCTGAGGAGGCTAGTCCTACCTAACCACGCCGTCCCCCGTCTCAGCTTCCTGACGATCAAGGCCGGTGGTGAGGAGAAACCCGAACGCGAAGAGGTCGTGGAGCCCTTGGAGGAGCCGACGCCCGAGCGCTACAAGGAGCGCCGGGAGGAGAAGGTTCCCGAAGGAGAGCCCGAGAAGGTCCCGCCTGAGAGGCCGCGCCAAAGGGCGAGAGGAGCCACGTTTGCTATGCTCGCGCCCATGGGGTTAGAGGACCACATCCAGCTCGACCTTGCCGCTTGCCCGATCACTGCTCGGAAGGCCAATACTAGCGTTTCCACAGCTGGGGTACCGGAGGAGGCGTCTGTGACGCCGGCCCGTCTGGACCGGGACCATGCACCTTACGCTAGAATGAGGTCATGAAATATGAAGACCGTTTCGAGTGGACACCACAAAGCGAAGCTTGGGTGGAAGCTGCTGGCTGGATTGCCGAAGAAAAGAGGGCGAGGCTCCGCGGTGACGCCACGGAGGAAGCCTTCGCCCGCCTCGCCTTCCAACTGTGCATGCAACAGACTCAAGAAACCGACGCTCACTAGTAGGACCGGGACAGAGCGAACTTCGCCATGACGGAGTTCCAAGAAGTTCGCTTGTGTCCGTAAGCCTATAGGAACGCTTAAGTAACAGTACGCGATGGTGTGGATGCGCCGAGCTGCCGAACGAGGCACTATGCTTGCGACGGATAAGGCTATTGATAAGGGCACACCGTGATCGATAGAACCGGAGAGATTCGCAGTACGAGGGCCCCGACGCTGAGGGAGGACCAACTCTCGATCCTCGAGCGCTACGGGCAGAAGAGCAAGACGCAGGTCGGGGACATCCTCTTCAGGGCGGGCGACACCACTAACGACTTCATCGTCATCCTTCAAGGCGAGGTGGAGGTGGTCGACGACTTCGCCGGAGAGGCGCGGACGATAGGAACCTTCCTCGCGGGTCGCTTCTTGGGCGAGCTGAACATGCTCACCGGACAGGCGATGTACCTCACGGCCGTGGTGAGCGAGGCCGGGGAGGTGCTGGCCGTACCCCGCGAGCGGCTGAAGGAGGTAGTCACCGAGGAGCCCAACCTCTCGGACGTCATCCTAAAAGCCTTCCTGGCCAGGCGCTCGTACATGATCAGGACCGGCCTGGGTCTGAGAATCATAGGCTCGCGCCACTCGGGCGATGCGGCGCGCCTTAGAGAGATCGCGGCCCGCAACCGGGTGCCCCACGTCTGGATCGAGCTCGAGGAGAACCCCGAGGCCGAAGTCTTGCTCGGCAGGTTCGGTGCGAAGCCCTCGGAGACGCCGGTGACCGTCTGGCAGGGCCAGGACGTGCTGAAGAACCCGACGAACCTCGAGTTCGCCCGCACCACGGGCCTCGAGGTCGACGCTCCCTTAGAACGAACCTACGACCTCGTCGTGGTGGGGGCAGGACCCGCAGGCCTCGGCGCTTCGGTCTACGGAGCTTCTGAGGGCCTCTCCACCCTCGCCCTAGAGTCGGTGGCCCTTGGGGGGCAGGCTGGCACCTCATCGCGCATAGAGAACTACCCGGGCTTCCCCGCAGGTCTCTCCGGCTTCGAGCTGGCCAGCCGCGTCCTGGTCCAAGCCGACAAGTTCGGCGCCCGCACCGCCGTACCCCGGGAGGCGGTCGGTCTGAGGAGGGAAAACGGTCACTACTATATAGAGCTCTCCGAAGGCGGTGAGGTCGCGGCCCGCAGCGTGATAGTCGCAACCGGGGCTCGCTACCGCAGGCTCGACGTGCCCCGCCTCGGGCGTTTCGAGGGCGTGAGCGTCCACTACGCAGCTACGGAGGCCGAGGCACAGAGGTGCGAGGGCGAGGAGGTCGCGGTCGTAGGCGGAGGCAACTCGGCGGGCCAGGCGGCACTGTTCCTGGCGGGACGCACGAGAAGGGTTTACCTGCTTATAAGGGGAAGCGACCTGGGCAAAAGCATGTCGAAGTATCTCGTCGACCGGATCACGGCCGCCAAGAACGTCGAGCTACTTACCAGCACGGAGGTCCGAGAATTCATGGGAGAGGACCGCCTAGAGGGGGCCGTAGTCGAGGATAACCGCTCGGGTATACGACGGAACCTCAGAATCCGGGCGCTCTTTGCCTTCATCGGGGCTGATGCCAACACCAGCTGGCTGGAAGGTGCCGTCGAACTCGACGAACGCGGCTTCGTCCTGACGGGCAGGGAGCTGGACGGTTCTGCGCTCGACGAGAACGCTTGGCGAGAACGCTCGCGGGAGCCATTCCTCCAGGAGACGAGCCTGCCGGGCGTATTCGCAGCTGGCGACGCGCGTAGTGGCTCGATCAAGCGGTGTACCTCCGCGGTGGGAGAGGGTGCTATGGCGGTAGCGTTGGTCCATCAGTACTTGGCCGATGCCAGCGTGCAGAGAGCCTGAGGATTCCGTCCCGCACCGCTGCAAGAACGGTACTAGAAGCGCCCCATCGCCTGTACCCTCTATTCACCGGTGTGCGTGGAAGATGCTTTCTCCGTGGTTCGCGCTAGGTGTCTGCCCGTGGCATCATGTTGCCACAAGCTCACCCGCCCACGAGGAAGGGGAAGACGCTGTGTCCACCGAGGAGAACAAGGCCCTAGTGCGCCGCTTCGTCGACGAAGTGCAGAGCAGAGGCAACATCGACGCCTTGGATGAGATTTGCACCCCCGAGTTCGTAAACCATAGCGCCCCGCCGGGAGTGCCTTCGAACCGTGAGGGCGTCAAGCAGCTCACGGCCATGTTTCGTCAAGCCTTCCCGGATTCGTATTTCACCATAGAGGACATGATGGCCGAAGGGGAGAAGGTCGGGACGCGTAAGACCTTTCACGGTACTCATCAGGGCGAGTTCATGGGCATCCCCCCAACCGGCCAACAGGTGTCTATGGGGCTCATCGATATCGTGCGTATCGCTGATGGGAGGGTCGTGGAGCACTGGTCTATGGCAGACAACCTGGGCATGATGCAGCAGCTTGGCATCGTCCCTCTGCCGGGAGATACGGAGGAAGCCAGCCCGACCTATTAGTCTATTTTCCCAAGCTCGTAGAAGGTGTTTCTCGGAAGTCTATCGCCGGGACATCGCGCCGCTGCTACCTAAGCCCTCCCGGGTGGGGCGGCTCATTTAGCGGTGAGCGTGGCATATCCGGCGTGTTACCGTAGGCGGTCGTACTCGACCCACCCGAAGTGGAGCCGGCCCCGAACTCCGGTGGTGGCTCGAGGATGCCCAGGTGCTGCTTGGCTTCCTCGGCAACGCCGGTCTGCAAAGCCTGCGTCTTTCTGAAGAACGCAGCCAAGCGCTCGTCGCCGGCGGTCTCGGCATCGAGGGCGTAACGGTCGCACGTATCAGCAGCGTTAAGGGTATGGTAGAGGACGCTCACTAAATTGTAGTGCTCGTCTCTGGTTCCAGTGATCTGCTCGCCCTGATCCACTGTGGTCTCCTTCTTTCGGTTGCGCCTCTGTGTTCTGGGCGTACCCTCGACTAAAGTGTTCGAAACACACGTTTGGCTGTCCCCGCGCTCGTTGTAGAGACTTGTTAGTAGGTGCTGGAAGCTTCCTCAGCGCAAGAAGGAGGCGATGTCGATGTGTGACGAGCGCGATACGAGAGACTCTGCAACCGGCTCACGTCTCTTTGTGGCTGCGCTCGGATCGCGGTCCGAAGAAGAGCAGAGGTAGCAGAAACCTGCGCGGCTAGAGGACGACGGCAGTCTCGACCCTGCCCTCCGGCCATACTGTCGCAAGGAAGGCCGCGCGAGGCGTTGCCCCAGCTTGCGTGGGTCCACCTGAAGGCGGCAGAACCCGCCTCCTCGCGGGCCTCGCACCTATACGATGAGTTGAGCGGTTGTCGCACCGTCGGGATCGAGACGGACGCTAAAGGGTAATCCCGTTGTCGTAAGTTGCGCGTGCCTCGGCCCGCACCGTTCCCAGGAAGCCGCGGCGCACGGGAAGGTTCAGGAACAGGTCGCGCACCTCCACCGTCGTGCCAGGAGAATGGGCCGCCGTCGCCGACTCGACAGTATTCCCAGCGAAGACCCGCACGCGGGCGCCGAGAGAATCCTCTTCGCCGCGTCCGCGGGTTGTGAGCGTAAGATCCGAGACCGCGCCGATGGCGTGCAGGGCCTCGCCGCGGAAGCCCAAAGAGACGACGCTGGCCAGGTCGTCCGCCGTCCGGATCTTGCTCGTCGCGTGCTCCGTGACCGAGCGGCCCGCGTCCTCGGGTGACATCCCCGAGCCGTCGTCGCTGACCCGGATCATGGCAATGCCGCCGTTCTGGATCTCCACCTCGACCCTGCTGGCCCCCGCGTCGAGAGAGTTCTCGATCAACTCCTTGACGGCGGACGCCGGACGCTCGATGACCTCCCCGGCGGCGATCCTGTGCGCCACCTCGGGCGACAGCACCCGGACCCGTCCGGCATAGTGGGCGGCCTCTTCGGAGACCAGCGTAGGAAAGAGCTTCATCCGGTCTCACCCGGCAAAGTCTTTGACGCCTTCGGCCTCGAGGCGGGTGAGGATCTCGCCTGCCCGGTCGGTGACCTGGGGCGGTAATCCGGCGAGCTTCGCCACGTGGACGCCGTAGGAGGAGGACTCTGCTCCGGGTTCGATCCTGTGCAGGAATACGATCTCACCCCCCACCTCTTCGACGTTGGCCTTGTAGTTTCGACAGCCGGGCAACATCTCCGTGAGACGCGTAAGCTCGTGGTAGTGGGTGGCGAAGAGCGTGAGGGCCTGCACGTCGTCGTGCAGGTACTCGGCGATGGCCCAGGCGAGGCTCATCCCGTCGTAGGTCGAGGTGCCGCGTCCTACCTCGTCCAGGATGACCAGCGACCGCTCCGTCGCGCTGTTCAGAATACTCGCCGCTTCGGTCATCTCCACCATGAAGGTAGACTCACCGCTCGCCAGCCTGTCCTCGGCCCCGACCCGCGTGAAGATACGGTCGACGACGCCAAGGGATGCCTCGTCGGCGGGGACGTAGGAGCCGGTCTGGGCCAGCAGGGCGATGAGGGCCACCTGCCTGAGGTAGACGGACTTGCCGGCCATATTGGGACCCGTGATGATCTGGAGCCGCGAGTCCCCGTCGACCTGGGAGTCGTTGGGGACGAAAGGCATCTCCAGGTTGTGCTCGACGACGGGATGCCTCCCACCGGAGATGCTGATGCCCCGCCCTTCTACGAGCTCGGGGCGGCAGTAGCGGAGCTCGGTCGCCGCGGCGGCGAAGGAGGAGATCACATCCACGACGGCTATGGCGCGCGAGACCTTCTGCAGTTCCGGAGCCGCCTCCTTGACGGCGGCGCGTATCTCGGCGAGGATGCCGCGCTCGATGCGCTCGACCTCGTCGCGGGCCCCGAGCATCCGCGATTCGTGCTCCTTTAGCTCCACCGTAACGTAGCGGGCGTTGTGCTTGAGCGCCTTGCGGTGTTGGTAGCGTTCGGGGACAGCGCTCGTCTCCTTGCCCGCCACCTCTATAAAGTAGCCTTCTCCGTCCCTGTAACCAACCTTCAGGGTCTTCAGGCCCGTCTTCAGACGCTCCTGGGCCTCGAAGCGCGTCAACCATTCGTGGGCGCCGTCCCTGAACTCGCGCGCCTCGTCGAGCTCACCCGAGTAGCCGGGACGGATGATCTCACCGCTCTCCTCGGAGATCGCCGCGGCGACCAGCTCCCTTACCCCTGGCGGCTCCTCCATCGCCCCCAGCACCCGCGAGAGCAGCGAGGACACAGAAGATGCCGGCCCCAACGTCTCCCTGAGGGGCCCTATCTCCTCCAGCGCGCCCTTGAGCGAGAGTAGATCATTGGGCGAGGCCGAAAGCCTTACGATGCGCGTGGCGATGCGTTCCACATCGGGGATGCGTCCCAGATGCTCACGCACATCTTCGCGCAACATGTAGTCTCCGGCGAGCACGTCGACGGCCCCGAGACGTTGCCTGATACGGTCCACCTCCAGCAGAGGACGCTCCAGCCAGCGCCTGAGCGCGCGCCGGCCCATCGGCGTGCGGGTCCGGTCTACGGTCTCGACCAGGTCGTCCAGGCCCAGGTTGCGCCTCGTCGCCGCGTCGAGGACCATCCCCACACCAGGATCGTAAGGACGGAAGGTCACCACCTGCTCCGGCGGACCGCCGCCGCGCAGGGAGGCCAGGTACTGGATCAAAGCGCCTGCCGCGCCGGCGAGCGCCGGATGCCCGTCCAGCCCGTATCCCTTGAGACCTGAGACGCCGAAGTGCCTCTTCAAGGCCTGCTCTCCCGCGGAGGGCTCGAACGTCCAGCGTGGGGCCGAGCTCACGGCGGCGCGCACCTTCGGCAGTCTCTCGGCCGCAGTTCGCTCGGGGACGACGATCTCGCGCGGCGACCAACGCTCTAGCTCGGCGGGGAGCTGCTCCTCAGGGACCTCGGTGCCCGTGAACTCTCCCGTCGAAGCCTCGACGACGGCTATGCCGGCCAGGCCGTCCCTGACGACGAACGCGGCCAGGTAGTTGGCCTGGCCGGCGGAGAGGACATTGTCCTCTATGACCGTGCCTGGTGTCAGAACTCGGGTGACCTCCCGCGTAAACTGCTTGGGTTTCGTCGGGTGCTGCCGTTGCTCGGCGACGGCGACGGTGTAACCCTTTCTGAGCAGGGTGGCCAGATGCTCCTGGAGGGCGTGTCCCGGGACCCCGGCCAACGGGACGCGGCCCTCGCCGGCCGCCTCGCGGCTCGTCAGCCGGATCGAGAGCGCCTGCGAGATCCTCTTGGCGTCCTCCTCGAAGGTCTCGAAGAACGTCCCGACCTGGTACAGGAGGATCGTCTCCGGCGGAAGTTGCGCTTTCAGCTCCGCGTAACGTCCAAGCATAGGGCTATTCTACGGCCCGCACCCCGCTTCGTCAGCCCCAAATAAGGCCCCTGTGCCGGATCATACAACCACTATCACCGCGCCGACGACGAAAGCAAGGTAGAACAGGCCACCGAGCATCAGCCTTCCGGCCCGCAGTTTCCCGGAGAGCCTGAGCGAGAGGTAGACGAGCCCTCCCGACACCAGGGCGAGCACCACGGCGAAGAGGTCGAGAGGGGCGAGGTTCCACGGCGTGAAAACGACGCCGAAAGCAACGGGTACGGTGCTCTGGAACATCATCGCGCCCGTAATGTTGCCGAGTGCAAGGGTGTCCTTACCTTCCCTGATCCAGAATATGGAGTTGAATTTCTCGGGGAGCTCGGTCGCCAGGGGCGCCAGTATCAGGGCTATGAGGCCGGCGGGCAGCCCCAGGCCCGCGGCGGCGTGCTCGACCGCGTCGACGAAGAAGTGCGCGCCCGCAACGATGACCCCGAGGCTCGCCAGCGTCTGGAAGACGACGGCGAAGAGCGGCGGCTTCTGCCTGCGCGGCAGGAATAGAAGCCTCTTCGGCACCTCCTCGAGATGCTCGCCGGAGAATAGCGTTCGTCTGACGTAGTGGCCGTAGCCGATGGCCAGCACGAGGGCGAAGGCGACCTTTAAGTACAGCGGCAACTCCACCAGTCCGACGCCCGCGGCCAAGGTGAAGAAGACCAGGAAGAACCCGACGTCCCTGCCGACGGTCGCCGCGTCGAGGTGCAGTCTCATCCCCTGGTCTCTGCGTCTCCTAAAGGAGAGCGCCGAGATTCCGACGACGAACATGGCGAGGGTCGCGAGCATGAACGGTGCCCCGAGTATCGCTCCTATGCCGATCAGGGCTCCTTCTTCCGATGCTCTGCCCGTAAGGACGGGCTCGAGGATGGCGACGATGGCGATCATGCTCTCGGGCAAAGCGGTGCCCACGGCTGCGAGGAGGCTTCCCACGGCCCCCTGGCGCATCCCGAGGCGTCCTCCCAGTATCTCTATGGCGTTTGTAAAGAAGGCGGCCCCCAAAATGATCGCAACCAGCGCCACCACGAACTCTATGACCGTCGACAATACCCATCTCCTCTCTCAGACGGGCCGCGAGACACGAAAAAGCGAGACCATCGCGGCCTGTTTACCTACCGATGGTCTCGCTCTGTGCGCCTTGGCGCTGGTAACCGGCCGAGAGCCTCGCTCCGTAATGACGACCGGTCCCCCCGCAACAGCGGGTGGCTACTCCCCAATTTCTTGTTATCTTACCCGATCGAATCCTGTCGACGGTGAGACTTTTCACCGGGACGAGGACCCCCGCCGCACCGCTCGTCGACTACTCGCGCTGTACGCGGGGCTCGGAAAGAGATAACTTAGCAACCAGCCGGTTGCGTAGAGAGGAGCGAGCGTGAGTCCCAAGCCTGTGATCCTGGATGTAGACCCGGGCCACGACGACGCTGTGGCCCTGATGCTGGCCTGCAGCCACCCTGACCTGGACCTGCTCGCCGTCACGACCGTTGCGGGAAACGTGCCTCTAGCAAAGACTACGCGCAACACCCTGCGGGTGCTCTCTCTCATCGGATGTACGGACGTGCCTGTGGGCGTTGGCGCTTCGGAACCCCTGGAAAGGCCGCTCCACACGGCCGAAGACATTCACGGCAAGAGCGGGCTGGACGGGTCCGAGGAGATCCCCGACGCCGGGTTCGGGCCCGACGAAAGGGGGGCTGTGGTCCTGATCGCGGACACCCTAAGGGCCTCGCCTGAACCCGTCACCCTCGTACCCGTCGGCCCGCTCACCAACGTCGCCACGTTCCTGCGCGAGTACCCCGATCTGAAGGAGCGCATCGCGCGCATCTCGCTCATGGGCGGGAGCATGGGCCACGGCAATACGACGCCGGCCGCCGAGTTCAACATCTACGTCGACCCCGAGGCGGCCCGTGAGGTCTTCGAGTCAGGGCTGCCCATAACGATGTCGGGCCTCGACATAACACACCAGGCCGGCGCCGGACCTGACGAAAGGGAGCGGTTGCGGTCAACAGGTAGGGTGGGAAGCATAGTAGCCGGATTCCTGGACTTTTTCGCCGCCACCTACGAGAGGGTATTCGGCTTCGACGACCCGCCGCTGCACGATCCCGTCGCCGTAGCGGCGGTACTCGAACCAGGCCTGCTGAAGACACGTCCGATGCGGGTCGATATCGAGTGCGAGAGCGACCTCACCCGCGGCGAGACCGTCTGCGACTTCTACGGTGTGACGGGCAAAAAACCCAACGCCGAGGTCGGCGTCGATCTCGACCGCGATGGTTTCTTCGACTTGCTGCACGGGGCGCTGCGCCGGCTGTAGGATGGTTTGCCCCTCAGTATGCTAGAGTACCCAACCATCCGAGGACTACTTCTCATACAGCCTCTCCACGCGCTGCGGTAAATAGGCGTAGGACGTACTCAGAGAGCGTCCTTGGGGAAGGACGGGGTTTCTACACGATGGAGGTGATCTTCAGATGGCCGCGGTCGAAGATGTAGACGAACTCATCGAGCGCTATCAACAAGCGATGCGCGAGCTCGTCAATGGCAACCCCGAGCCCCTCAAAGAGATCTACTCCCATCGAGACGACGCAAGCCTCGCCAACCCCTTCGGCCCTCCCGTGCGCGGATGGGATGGGTCCGCGCGGGCCATAGAGGGTTCCGCATCCAACTACAGGGACGGCGAGATCTTAGGCTTCGAGAACGTGGCGAAGTACGTCACCCCCGAGCTTGCCTGTATCGTGGAGATGGAGCGCTACAGGGCCAGGGTTGGCGGCGGTGAGGATATCAGCCCCGTGACTTTGCGCGTCACAAGCATATTCAGGCCCGAAGATGGCACCTGGAAGATCGTGCACCGTCACGCGGACCCCATAACCACGCGTTCTCGCGGGTATGCCGCTCGACGTCGAAGGCGGCGATCCGCCACCCTTCCGGCGCGATGCCCTTATCGTAGCCGGAGCCGGCGCGGTCTACCCCGCACGCCGGGGCGTCGGAGCCGGCGATGCCGAGGTCCAACGTGAGGTTCTGCCGGTCGAAGGGGAAGTCCCTCACGTCCCAGTCGTGGAGCACGGTCGCCCTGGCCTTCAACCTGGACCATTCCCGGTCGCCCCGCTCGGTCGTCCGCTCCAGGCGAGTTTCGATCTGCT
>Ga0196962_10000692_pt1 | contig 12530 bp, 16 predicted proteins | sample S3v_20metaG_FD_183186 | JGI IMG/M metagenome (GOLD analysis project Ga0196962, IMG submission 183186) | Soil microbial communities from Anza Borrego desert, Southern California, United States - S3+v_20 | ecosystem: Environmental > Terrestrial > Soil > Desert | place: USA: California | collected... | reverse complement strand
CGGCCTGCGGCCCCCGGGCGGGCGTCGATGGCATGCTGCCGTGGTGCTCCGCGGCATCTTCTGGCTGGCGACCGCGCTGGTCGTCTGGACGCAGGCCGGCTACGGCCTGCTCCTGGCGGCGCTGACGCGCGTGGGCCGCGGCACGCAAGCACCCGCCGCGCCGCCGCCCGAGCCGCACGTCTCGCTGATCGTCGCGGCCTACCGCGAGGAGGCCGTCATCGCCGGCAAGGTCCGCAACGCGCTCGCGCTCGACTGGCCGCGGGACCGGCTGGAGGTGGTGGTCGCCGTCGACGGGTCCGCCGACGAGACGGCCGCCCGCGCGCGGGAGGCGGGCGCCGACGTCGTGCTGGAGCTGCCGCGCGGCGGCAAGATGCGCGCGCAGGACGCCGCCGTGAAGGCCGCGCGCGGCGATTTGCTCGCGTTCTCGGACGCGAACGCCATGTGGGAGCCCGACGCGCTGCGTGCCCTGACCCGCGCGTTCGCCGATCCCCAAGTCGCCTACGCCTGCGGCCAGGTGACGTTCGTCGGCGAGGGCGGCACGAACCAGGAGGGCCTCTACTGGCGCTACGAGATGTGGCTGCGCGCCCACGAGTCCGCGCTGCACTCGATCACCGCCGGCAACGGCGCGATCTACGCCGTCCGGCGCGCGGACTACATGGAGTCCGACCCGCCGATGGGCCACGACCTCTCGTTCCCGTTCCGGCTCGTCAAGCGCGGGCGGCGCGCCGTCTACGTCCCCGACGCGCGGGCGACGGAGCGCATGGTCCCGACCATCGAGGGCGAGTGGCAGCGGAAGCGGCGGATGATGATCCGCGCGTGGGAGATCATGCTCGTCGGGCGCGTCGCCGACCCGCGCGGCTATCCGCCGCTGTACGCGCTGATGATCGCCTCGCACCGCGTCCTGCGCTACGCGCTGCCGTTCATCCACCTGACCGCCCTGGGCGCGGCCCTGCTGCTCGCCCGGCGCCCGGGCGCCCTGTACCGGGGCGCGCTCGCCGCCCAGGTCGCGCTGCTCGGCGCCGCGGCGGCCGGCGGCCGCGTGCCCGCCCGGCCGCTGCTCGTCGCCCGCTACTACGTGCTGACGGCCGCCTCGATCGCGGCGGGGCTGTACGACTACCTGCGGCACGGCACGCCCGCCGGGTGGGAGCCTGCGGAAGGGACGCGGTGACCGGCGGGCCCGCGGCGCCGTTCTTCATCGTCGGCAACGACCGGTCGGGGACGACGATGCTCCGGCTGATCCTCGACCGCGGGCCGGACGCCGCGATCCCGCCGGAGTCGATGTTCCTCACGGACCTCGACCTGCCCGCGGCGCGGCGGCGGATGGAGGATCAGCGCGGCCGGCAGGAGCTGATGGAGGAGGTCTGGAGCCATCCGAAGATCCGGCTCTGGCAGCTGCACGGCGGCCCGCCGCGCGTTCCGCCGGACCTGGCGCCCGACCACGCGCTGCGCTTCGTGCTCGAGGCGCCGTACGAGGCGTACGCCGCGCGGTTCGGGAAGGAGCGCTGGGGCGACAAGACGCCGCACTATGTGCACCACGTCGACCGGCTGCTGGAGATCTGGCCGGAGGCGCGCGTCGTCGTGCTGGTGCGCGACGGCCGCGACGTCACGCTGTCGCTGCGGCGCATGCCGTTCGGTCCCAACAACGCCTGGGCGGCGGGCCAGTGGTGGGCGCGCGGGATCCGGGCGGGACGGCGGGCGGAGCGCGACCATCCCGGTCGCGTCGCGACGGTCCGCTACGAGGACCTCGTGCGCGATCCCCCCGCGGAGGTCGCGCGCGTGTGCGCGTTCCTCGGCCTCCGCTACACGGATGCGATGCTCGCCCTCGAGCAGGTCGACCCCGCGCGGATCGTTCCCGATCAGCGGTCGTGGTTTCCCACGCTGTTCGACGGCATCACCATGAACGCGGCCGGGCGGTGGCGGCACGAGATGCCGCCACGCGATCAGCGGCTCTTCCTCGCCTTCGCCCGCGACGAGCTCGCGGAGCTCGGCTACCCGGTGCCCGTGGGCGAGGTCCGCGGCGTCACGCCGCTGGAGGAGACGCTGTACCGGCGGCACAACCAGCTCATGCGCAACGTCAACTTCGTCCGGCTGCGCGTCGTCCAGGAGCGCGGCCGGGAGCTGCGGCTGGCGCTCCGGCGCCGCCTCGCGGACCCGGTGAAGCGGGGTTGATGCGCGCGCGTCAGCGAGGCGCGCGGTAGGCGGGGAAGAAGCCGTCCCAGTCGACCGCCGGCGACCCGGTGAGCCGCCCGTACGCCGCGCTGTCGTGGACGGCCTTGCCGAGCGCGGCGGCCCTGCGCCCGTCCGGCGCGAAGCGGAGCTTGTACTCGAACAGGGCGTCCGCGCGGCCGCCGACGCCGCCGCCCAGGTGCAGCACCGCGTAGCCGTGGTCGCGCCCCCACTCCGCGAGCGCGAGCAGCGCGAGGTGGCTGGCGCCGGTCCCGCGCCCGGCGTCGGCCGCGCCGCCGAGGTGGTAGTGCAGCCACGGCGGCTTCCCCATGCCCAGCACGCCGGCGACCGGCGCGCCGTCGGCGCCGCGGACGTCGACGCGCACGAGCGGCACCTCGCGCAGCAGCGCCTCCCAGTACGCCGGCCCGAAGAAGTAGAACGGCGACGCGTCCACCCGGCGCATCGTCGCCTCGTACAGCGCGGCGAACTCCGTCAGGTCGGCGGGCCGCTCGTCGACCGCGGCGGCGAACCCGTCCTCGCGCGCACGCCGCACCAACCGCCGGTGGTGCCGGTGCATGCCCGCCGCCAGGTCGGGCTCCCCCAGCCCCCACGCCACCGTCCCGGCCAGCGGGACCGCACGGAAGCCGCACGCCTCTGCGTGCGCGTGGTTGGCCGCCAGGGGATGGAACACGACGAAGCTGGTGACCACGTCCCGCGCCGCGCACCACTCCCGGTAGGCGTCCGCGAAGCGCGCGGCCGGCAGATCGCCGAGCAGCAGCGGCCCGCCGTAGCCGTACGGCGTGACGACGTCGGGCGGGTCGTCGCGCAGCAGGCACGGGAAGAGCGCGTCGCCGTGCGCGCCGGGGAGGTGGAGGAAGACCGGTGCGCCGCCGCCCAGGACGGCCGCGGACTCGACGTATCCGCGCGAGAAGTAGACGTCGGTGACGCCGCGGCTCCGGAGCAGGTCGTCCCACGCGCGGGGTTCGACCTCGAGGAGCACCGCGCCGATGCTATCCGGCGCGCTCCGGCTATCGCGACGTGACGATGGCGATCACCGCCAGTGCCGCGCACACGGCGATGACGCCCGCGAGCCCGGTGAAGATCGCGGCGATGAGGAGCAGCGGGACCGCAATGCCCATCGAGCCCAGGACCATCTCCTTCTGGTGGTCCTGGCGGCGCATGCGTTCCCACTGATCCGCGGCTGCGCGATCCACGAGACGTCGCTCGATCCGCGCCACGAAGGCCTCGACGAGCTCCGGCTCCATCTCGTCGCCCAGCTCGCGTCGGGCGGCCAGCGCCGAGCGGAGCTCGTCCTTCGACACGACGTCTTCGGACATGCCCGGATTGTGTGGACCGGCGGCGAGCGGCGCAAGCCCGAGCGGCCGGCAGCCGTCAGCGGCCGTCGGCGCCGCGCCCGCCGGCGGCCCCGGCGAGGACGACTTCAGGCCCCTCGAGCGCCGCCAGGTGCTCGTGCACCCGGGCGACCCAGCGCTCGGACAGCTCGTCGGCCTGGATGGTCAGGCGCGGCCGCTCCACGCGGAGCTCGGCGGGCGGCTCCACGCCGACGTGCTCCGGCACGCGGCGGATGACCGGCTCGTGGGCCTCCCCCAGCTCTTCGTAAGTGAGGGTGAGCGGCTGGTGGCCGAGCCCGAGGAAGCACGCGTCCCAGGACGCGTCGTGCGCGGTCAGCAGCCGCACGAGGTAGTTGATCGCCCGGAAGGAGAAGACCGGGTCGGTCGCCCGCGTCTCGCGCTCGCCGCGCTCCCGCTGCCAGGCCTGGGTCTGGACCGCGCGCCACAGCGACACCGCCCGCCGGACCTTGTCCCGGCGGGTGATGCGCACGTAGTGCACGTCGGGGAAGGCGCGGGCGAGGAGTTCGGGCACGGTCAGCCCGGCCATCCCCTCGATGCCCCGCAGGAGCTTGGCGAAGTCGCCGAGATAGCCCCACATGAGCTTGGCGCCGAAGATGCCGTTCGGGGTCGTCCCCTCGTCGAGCGCCCACGCCAGGCAGCGGTCGTAGGTCTCCGCCCGCCAGAGCAAAGTCCATAGACTCAGTGGCCTGTCTCACGCGGCGGCACGCTCCCGCCGCGCCGTGACGGCGGTCGCCGCACCGATCCACTCCCCGATCCGGCCGGGCAGGCGGGAGCGGCGTCAGGCGGCGGGGCGGTGCCGAGCGCCGCGCGGATCCGCGAGCAGGTCGGTGACGCTGCGGACGCCCGCGCGGGCGTCCGACTCCCAGCGATCCCACGGCAGCGGGACCGCGTCGCGGTCGTCGCGGTAGCCGTGCAGCGGCTCGTAGGCGAAGAGCTCCGGATCCTTCCCGAAGAGGCGGCCGAGGCGCCAGCACGCGTGGCACAGGCCGTCCTTCCAGTCCGGGCGGCTGCAGCCGTAGCGGGAGCAGAGAGGCCCGACGAAGTGGATGGCCATCAACGTCCCGCTTCCTGCTGCAGGGCCGGCGGGCGCGGCGGGACACGTCGGGAACGGGGGGGCATGGTCAGGAAATGCCCCCGCTTGCAGGCACGCACGCATGCGTTGTCGCGCGGCGAACGCGACTGGCGTCAGATTGTGCCGAGATCCGCTCAGTCTCGCTCTTGCGCCTGCGAGGCGGCGGCCCGCCCGCGGAGCTGCATCGGCTTGGCCGGCGGGTCGCGCAGGACGAGCTCGCGCGTGACCTCCAGATCGGGCCCGATGCGGACGAGCTCGCCCGGCTCGACCTCCGCCCAGCCCGGGTCCGCGTCCATGGGCTCGCTGGCGACCACGACGACGCCGCGGTCCGCGCCCTCCGCGGAGCGCAGCCGCAGCGTGCCGTGCTCGCTCGCCTCGTCGAGGTGGCGGTCGCCGCGCGGGCCGCCCGGTGCGCGCTCGAGGACGAAGAGCTCGTTGTGCTGCGGGTAGCGCAGCGCCCAGAGCTCCTCCGGGGTGGCGAGCAGGAAGTTGAGCGAGTACAGCTCCACCTCCGCGGCCAGACGGCGGGTCGCCGCGACGATGCCGGCGCGCACGTCGCCGCCATGCTCGCGGATCGCCTTGGTGATGGTGGCGAACAGGCGCTCGGAGTCCGTGTCGCCCTCGAGGAGCCCGCGGGCGTCGCCGAGCTCGCGCTCGAGGCGGTCGAGCTCTCCCACGACGCCGTTGTGGGCGAACACCCGGCCGTCCTGCACGAAGGGATGCGTGTTGGCCGGCGACGGCGCGCCCGTGTCCGCGTAGCGGACGTGCGCGAGGTAGATCCGCGAGCACTCCGCGTGCGCCTCGCGCAGGAACAGCTCGTCGCCGGCCGCCCGCACGGGGCGCTTGTCGACGTCCACGGTGCCGTCGGGCTCGAAGGTCGCCACGCCGAAGCCGTCGGGATTCCGCTCGCTCTGCACGGCGAGGGACCCGGGGGCGTCCAGCAGCCAGAACGTGGCCCGGATCGGCTCTTCGCCGGCGTGCAGCCCGAACAGACGGCACATCTGCCCGGACGAGGATACGCCCGGTCCGGGCGAGGAGTTTGCGCCGGCCCGTCGAACCGTCACGGCGCCGCGTCCGTACGCCCCCTCCGACGTGCCTGCTCGCAGGCGAATCTCTCGAGGAGGTCTTGCATGAACCTCGTCCCGTCCCGCCGCGCCGGTGCGGCGCTGGTCGTCGCCGCCGTCGCCGGCGGCACGATCGCCGCCGGAGCCGCATCGGCCGCCACGACGCTGCGGATCAACACGAAGAAGCAGGGCGTCGACTTCACGAAGTCGAGCGCTCGCGCAGCGGCGGGGCGCGTGACGATCGTCACGCGCGTGCCGCGCGGATCGCAGTTCCCGCACGCCATCGCCATCAAGGGCAACGGCGTGGACGTCCAGGGCCGGGTCGTGCAGAGCGGCGTGTCGCGCGTGTCCGCGAACCTCCGCGCCGGGCGCTACACGTTCTACTGCCCGGTCGGCGAGCACGAGGAGAACGGCATGAGGGGAACGCTCCGCGTGCGCTAGGGGTTCGCGACGCCGCAGGGGACGGCGGGCGCCCGGAGGGAGGCGCCCGCCGCCCGGCGGACCGTCACGGCCGGCGCCGGCCGCGCAGCACCTCGTAGGCCAGGCCGGTCGCGGCCGCGTAGACCGCGTGGTGCAGCGCGTCGATGGCGACCTCCTCCTTCCGCCAGAACACCACGGGCGGGGCGATCTCGAGCGCCGGCAGCGTGACCTGCGCCGCCCCGTAGACCGCCGCCCCGTGCGCGGCCGTGGCCGCGCGCGGCGACAGGCCCGCGCCGGCGAGGAGCGCGCGGGCGAGGCCCCAGGCGGTGCCGTAGCCCCAGTGCGACAGGTCGCTGAAGCGCGTGCGCGCGAGGTCGCTCTCGAAGGCCTCGATGCCGAGCACCTTCGCGGTCGCGCGCGCCGGCGCGGAGCTCGGGGCGCGCCCTCGGATCCGCGCCTCGAGGCTGCTGGACACGGTCATCGCCGCGGTGCCGAGGATCCCGGCCAGCAAACCGGTGCCGATGCCCCCGGCCAGCGTCTGCCTCCGTGTCATGCCGGCACCTCCGCGACGCCCCGAGCGGGGCGTCCGTCGCTCTCCGCGCCCACCCTCGCGCCGAGGCGCTCGAGCAGGCGGTCGCCGACGCGCAGTGCGTTGGCCATCGCGGTGAGCGCCGGGTTCACGGCGCTCGACGAGGGGAAGAAGCTCGTGTCGACGACGTAGAGGTTGTCCACGTCGTGCGCGCGGCAGTCGACGTCGAGGACCGAGGTCCGCGGGTCCTGGCCGAAGCGCGCGGTGCCGCACTGGTGCGCGACGCCGGCGAGCGGGATCCGCTGGTCGAGGATCGCACGGCTGGGGATCCCGTCGTGGCAGCCGAGATGGCCGAGCAGGCCCTTCAGTTTGGCCAGGAGCCGCCGGTGCGCCTCCTCGTTGCGGTACGTCTTCGCGAGGTGGATCGCGCCGGCCCGGTCGACCGTGACGCGGTTGCCGGGATCCGGCAGGTCCTCGGAGGTCAGCCAGAAGTCGATCGCGTGCCGCGCGATGTAGTCGAGCGCGAGGCCGGGAGCGAACCACGGCGCGCCGGCGCGCAGGATGTCGCGGTCGCTCTTCCCCAGCATCTGGATGTGCCCGAGCGGCAGCGCCGAGTCCTCCGCGCCCCAGTAGTAGTCGTTGAGCCCGAGCGTCTTCTGGAACTTCGTCTCGTTCGGCGTCTTCGAGATCGCGATGACGCCCGAGTTGATGTGCGCCATGTAGTTGCGGCCGACCTGCCCGGAGGAGTTCGCGAGCCCGTCGGGATGGCGGTCCGAGGCGGAGCGCAGCAGGAGCGCCGCCGAGTTCACCGCGCCGCACGAGACGACGACGATGTCGCCGGTGTAGATCTCCTGCGTCCCGCGCCGGTCCACGACGACGCGGCGGACCTCGCGGCCGGAGCCGTCCGTCTCCAGCCGCTCGACCCGGGCGTGCGTCCGCAGGGTCACGTTCGGATGCTTCAGCGCCGGCCGGACGCAGCGCACGTGGGCGTCGGCCTTCCCCTCGGTGAGGCAGGGGAAGCCGTCGAAACGGTCGCAGCGGACGCAGCGGCCGGCCTCCGGGTCGTTCTCGTCCAGGTCCACGCCCACCGGCAGGTGGAACGGATGGTGGCCCGTGGCGACGAGGTCGTCGTGCAGCTGCTGGATGCGCGGCTCGTGCGAGACCTCGGGATACGGGAACGCCGACGAGGCCGGCGGCTCCGTCGGATCCTCGCCGCGGCGCCCGTGCACGAGGTACAGCGCCTCGGCCTCCCCGTAGTAGGGCTCGAAGTCGCGGTAGGACAGCGGCCACGCGGGCGAGATCCCGCCGTAGTGGCGCACCTCCTCGAAGTCGCGCTCGCGCAGGCGGAAGAGGATCGCCCCGTAGAACTTCGTGTTGCCGCCGACGAAGTACTGCTGATGCGGGTGGAACGCCTGCCCGTGCTTGTCGTACCACGCCTCGCCGGACAGGTAGCGCTCGCGGTGGAAGATCTCGCGGCTGTCCCAGTTCTCCGGCTCGCGCGGGAGGTATCCGCCGCGCTCCAGCAGCAGGATCCTCTTCCCGGACGGCGCCAGCCGGTGGGCGAGCGTCCCGCCGCCCGCGCCCGTCCCGATGATGATCACGTCGAAGTGCTCGGCCATGGGGCTCCTCCGGTCAGACGAGGGCGATCGGCGACGTCCACGCGCCCGTGGCGCCGCGCAGCTTCGGGTGGGTGAGGATCAGCGCGAACTCGCGCACGCCCGCCGCCGCGAGCGCCTGCGTGTCGAGGTTCTCGACGACGAAGACGCCGTGGCGCACGTTGAGCGACTGCGGGACCTCGAACGGGCGCGCCGGGTCCTCGGCGGGCACGGGGCCGTAGCTCCACGTGTCGGCGCCGGTCAGCGCCACGCCGCGGTGCGCGAGCCACGCGGCGACCTCGCGGCCCGGCCCCGGCTCGCCGTCGAGGTACGCGCGCGGATCGTCCCAGTGGCGGCCCCAGCCGGTGTGGAAGAGCACCGCGTCGCCGGGCGCCGGCTCCACCCCGGCGAGGTCCTCGAGCCCGACGACGTCGCCGGGCGCGAGCGCCGCGCCGCGGACGGCGGGTACGTCGACGAGCCAGCCCTTCGTGACGATCTGGGGGACGGACTCCACGCCGAGGCGCGCCACCCCGGCCGCGCCCGCGAGGTCGCCGACGCGCCAGCCGTTGTAGGCCCGGTCGCCGATCTGCAGGTGGCTGAGCGCATCGAGGTGGGTGCCGAGCTGCTGCGTGCCGGCGACCTGCTCGGTGATCCAGTTCACGCGGTTCTCGCCGAGCCCGCCGCCCGCATTGGCGTGGTGGGCGGTGGTGACGAGCGTCTGGCGGAAGTAGCGGCCGGGGAAGACCGGCACGGTCTCGTCGAGGACGCGCCCGAGGTCGAACAGCCGGCCGGTGCGGACGAGCGCCAGCGCCTCGCGGCGCTTGGCGTCGTCCACGTGGTTGAGCATGCCGAGCTCGTCGTCGGCGCCGAACGGCGACGGCCACCACGGCGCCTCCGCGAGGACCGCCGGCGCGCTCATTCCGACGACCACGGCGTCAGGAACGACGGGAAGAGCGTCAGCCCGCCGTCGACGAAGATCGTCTGGCCCGTGACGTACGCCGCGAGGTCGCTGGCCAGGAAGCACGCGACGCCGGCCATCTCGTCGGCCTCGCCGGCGCGGCGCATCGGGATGTGGTCCTCCACCTGGCGGCGCTTGACCGGGTCGTCGATCCACGCGCGGTTGATCGGCGTGACCGTGGCGCCCGGGCCGATGCCGTTGACCCGGATCCCGCGGCCCGCGTACTCGAGCGCCAGCGTCCGCGTGAGGTTCTGCATCCCGCCCTTGCTCGCCGAGTAGCCGAGGTAGCCCGGCTTCGGGATCAGCTGGTGGACGCTCGAGACGTTCACGATCGAGCCGGGCGTCTCGTCGGCGAGGAAGCGGCGGAGCGCCTCGCGGGCGCAGAGGAACGCGCCGCGGAGGTTGACGGCGAGGACGCGGTCGAAGTCGTCGCTCGAAAGCTCGTCGCTCGGCCGCGAGATCTGGATGCCCGCGTTGTTGACCAGCACGTCGAGGCCGCCGAGCGCCTCCGCGGCCTCGCCGACCATGCGCACCACGTCGCCCTCGACGGAGACGTCGCCGCCGACGAGCACGTCCCGCACGCCGGTCCGCCGGACGCGGTCGGCGCACGCGTGGACGCGCTCCTCGGTGTCGTGGGCCTCCTCCGGGCGGCGCAGGTAGTTGATGGCGACGTTCGCGCCGTACTCGGCGAAGCGGACCGCGATCGCCTGGCCGATGCCGGAGCTGCCGCCGGTCACCAGCACGTTCTTGCCCTCGAGCCCCGGCATGGCGTCGGCGCGGGGCGCGGTCATCGAGTCGGCGTGTGACATCGATCCTCCTTGGAGCGGATTCGTGGCCGACAGTCGCCTCGCCCCGCCGTTCGTTACAGCGGCGCGCGCCTGGACCCGGGGCCCGGACGGCCGGTAGGTTCCGCCTCAGCGTGACGCGTGCCGCCGCCCACGAGCGCAGGGCGACGGCCGAGGAGCTCGAGCTCCTCGGCCTGCTCCGCGCCGGGGACGAGCGGGCTTTCGAGGAGCTCGTCACGGAGTACTACGGCACGATGATCGCCGTCGCGCTCACCTACGTCCGCACGCGCGCCGTCGCCGAGGAGGTGGTCCAGGAGGCGTGGCTGGGCGTGCTCAAGGGGCTCGACCGCTTCGAGGGCCGCTCGTCGCTGAAGACGTGGGTCCTGCGCATCCTCGTCAACATCGCCAAGACCCGCGGCACGCGCGAGGCACGCAGCGTCCCCTTCGCGTCCCTGGCGCCGGAGGGCGACGAGCCCGCGGTCGACCCCGAGCGCTTCCGCGGGCCCGGCGACGGCTTCCCCGGCCACTGGCGCTCGTATCCGGCGAACTGGCACGCGCTCCCCGAGGACGTCGTGCACGGCCAGGAGACCCTGCGGGTGGCGTTGCGCGCGATCGAGCGACTGCCACCGGCGCAGCGCACGGTCATCGTCATGCGCGACATCCAGGGGTGCGAGCCCGAGGAGGTCTGCGAGGTGCTCGAGGTCTCCGAGGGCAACCAGCGGGTCCTCCTGCACCGCGCGCGGTCGCGCGTGCGCCAGGCGCTCGAGGAGCACCTCGATGCATGAGTCCGGCGAGCACGTGACCTGCCGGGAGGTCGTCGAGCTCGCCTCCGACTACCTGGAGCGCGCGCTCCCGGCCGACGAGGCGACGCTGTTCGAGCAGCACCTGAACTTCTGCGACGGCTGCCTCTGGTACCTCGAGCAGATCCGCGCGACGGTGGAGACGGTCGGCCGGATCCGCGAGGAGGACGTCCCGCCGGAGACGCGCGACAAGCTGCTGACCGCCTTCCGCGACTGGAAGCGCTCGTGATCGCCTACAAGTTCCTGCGCTCCGACGGGTCCGGCGTCTTCACCGGGTTCGCGTGGCCGCTGCCCGACGGCTCGCCGGGGGCATGGGTGGACGCCGCCGTCGACCCGTGCCGCAGCGGCGTCCACGCCTGCCGGCTGCGCGACCTGCCGCTGTGGGCCGGGCGCGCGCTCTACGAGGCCGAGCTGGCCGGCGACATCGTCGAGGACCGCACCAAGGTGATCGCCTCGCGCGGGCGCCTCCTGCGCCGGGTCGACGCGTGGGACGACGCGCTGCGTGCCGAGTACACGCGCATGTGCGCCGACCGCGCGCACGAGCTCGCGCTGGGGGCGTCGCCGCCGCTCGCGGCGTGGGACGCGGTGGTCGAGCCGTCGATCCCGGAAGGGCCGGCCCTGCTCGGGTTCGTGGCCGCGCGGATCGCGGACGAGCGCTTCGGCGCCGAGGCGTACCACGCCGAGCGCGCGCGCCAGACCGCGTGGCTGGTGGAGCGGCTCGGGCTGGAAGCCGCGTAACGCCGCGGCCGCCCGCGAGACAGAAGGGCATGAACCTTCCGCTCACAGTCCGCCTGCTCGCCGTGCCCGTCGTCGCCGCCGTGGTCGTGGCCGGGATCTGGGTCACCGGCGGCCTCGTCACGAACGACTTCGCCGTCGCCATGTGGCTCACGACGGGCTGGATGGCGCTCGCGGGCCTCGCCTGTCTCGCCATCGCGGTGCGCAGCCGCGCGCTGCGCCTCCCGGTCCTCGCCGGTTACGCGGTGACCGCCGCGGCCGCGGGCGCCTACCTCGGCTCGTCGGTGATCTTCGACGACGTGGTGCACGAGCAGGTGGCCGTCGCCGCGCCCGCCCCGGCGGCGATGGACGTCGGCGGCGCGGCGGCGCGGCCGGCGACCGCGCGCAACGTCCTGCTCCGCTCCGGGCGCTTCGAGGCGGTGCGCCACGCCGCGCGCGGGCAGGCGTCGGTCATCCGGCTCGCGAACGGGCGGCGCGTGCTGACCCTCACGGGCTTCGAGGTCGACAACGGCCCGGACCTGCGCGTGTACCTCGTGGCCGGGCCGGCGACGACGGAGGACGAGGTGGACGCCCCCATCGATCTCGGCGCGCTCAAGGGCAACAAGGGCGATCAGCAGTACGCCATCCCCGAGCGCGCCCGGACCGACCGCCTCACGACGGCGGTGATCTGGTGCCGGGCCTTCTCCGTGCTCTTCGCGCGCGCGCCGCTGCAGCGCTGACGCCGCGCCCGCGCGGACGCCTAGCCCGCCCGCATCGCGGGGACGTGGAGGGCATGACCTGCCAGGAGCTCGTCGAGCTCGTCACGGACTATCTCGAGGGCGCGCTGCCGCCGCAGGAGCGCGCGCGGGTCGACGCCCATCTCGAGGTGTGCGGTGGCTGCCGCGCCTACCTCGCCCAGATGGAGGTCACGCTGCGCGTGGTGCGGGACGCGGCCGCGCTGGAGCGGCGGCCCGAGGTCGCGGGGCTGCTGGCGGCGTTCCGCGACTGGAAGCGCGCCGGCTCCGGGAGGGACGCGCCGCCTTCCGGCGCGTGA
>Ga0196962_10000689_pt1 | contig 12559 bp, 18 predicted proteins | sample S3v_20metaG_FD_183186 | JGI IMG/M metagenome (GOLD analysis project Ga0196962, IMG submission 183186) | Soil microbial communities from Anza Borrego desert, Southern California, United States - S3+v_20 | ecosystem: Environmental > Terrestrial > Soil > Desert | place: USA: California | collected... | reverse complement strand
AGGTTGAGGATGGTCGGGGACCAAAGCCCTACGAAGATCGCCGCCTCGCGCCTGCCCGTAAGGTAGAGCGCAAGGGAGATCAAGATAGAGATGAGGGTCCCTCCGACGTAGATTCCCTTGCCACCGTTCATATGCTCCACCTCCCTGTAAGGTTGTTTGGCATCCTTTACCCGGAGGTCATCTTCATCAATCCGGAGGGAACTCGCCTGTTTCAAGACGAAGTTCTAAAGAATTTACCTTCTACGCACTCTGGCGGATCAAGGCCGAGTGATTCTGCGCCACGTAGACCGGCGAGACGTGACCGTAGTGCAGGTACTTGCTCATGTGCGAGACGTCGTCGGTCTGCGGCTTGTTGCGGTGCTCCACGTAGGCGTCGAGCCCCTTCTCGATGAACCGCTCCAGGATACGCTTCGCCTCTGAGGTCCCGCCCCTGTAGAAGTGGCTCACCGGAGGAACGGTCCGGTCGAGCTCCATCCCGTCGAGGATCGCGCCGAGTCGGAGAGGTCGAGGCCGCTCGTTTCTACATCCAGGGACGGCTTATCGAGTGCGGTGGGCTCGAGCTCGACCAGAAAGTCGTCGAGCTGCTCTCGAATCCTGGGCCGCAGGGTTCGGGCAGCGTGTTCGCGCTTGGCTGAGGCCAGCTCGACCGGCACCACGACTTCGGTCTCCACCTGCACGACGAGACAGGAGCCTCCTTCGCCAGCCTCTCGCGCCATTCTTTCTGCAAGCGCAGTTGGCTCATAACGCAGACGAGCATCGAGGCGTTCTCGCCGGACCTGAGGGCCACCTCGTCTGGCGAACCCGAATAGATAGCGAGCTGGATCCCTCGTTCTTCCAGGGCCTCCCCGGCATCCTTCAGGCCCCCGAGCATGAACGCGTATTGCCTGAGGTTCGCCTCGGGGTAGTCAGCCGTCAACCCGAAGACCACGAGGAGCGGCTGTTCGAGTTCGTTGGCCCTCTGCACCGCGTACTCCGGGGTTTGGTTGTAACTGGCGCGCTGGGCTTCCTGCTTCCAGTACAGAACGTAGTTACCGTCTTAGACATCCTTGTCGATGAGTTGACTGATACGCTCTTCCTGGATACTTCTCATTCCCGATCTCCACTCCAGGACGCCGCAAGCCCTCATCTCCGGACGTACCACCGCTAGACGAACCATGCTGAGTGAGATAACACTCATCATGGTCGGTTAGCAATCCAAGACAGTCTGCCCGGAGACAGTACTTCGGAGAGAAATGAGCTCTCTGTTGATGCTATCGAAGCCCGGGGCAGGTTTTCTCATGTAAAGTTCGCTCGTGAGCTATCCGTACAGCGGCATCGATTTGCGCGAACATCCGCATGCATACGAGATAGGTCGTGGGGAGCAGGGCGTCTTCCACGCCGAACCCTACAAGAGCGAGCTGTTGCCGCTGTGGAGTTTCAAGGACGCAGAGGCAGCAAAGAGGTCGGCCGACGACATCTACGCGCGGTTTCTCGAATACAGGGTAGAGGGTGACTTCGTCGGGATGGACATGGCGAGAAAGTACCTGCAGATGGGTTACACCCGGTCGCGGCGGTACGCAAAGTACGGGGGTGGCAACAAGAGCAAGCCCCTGCAGAGACCGGACCTTCAGAAGAGCCGGGCAGCGGAGATCTTCTACAAGAAGTGGCGCGACGTCGCTGAGGACGAAGAGTACCTAAGACTCAAAAAAGAGCACCGGCGACGCGGCTCGTCAGGGTGAGAGACCAAGCTCCACGACACTCCCGTACCCGCTGTGCATCAACTCAAGCAAGGCTCGTGAAACGTCAAGATGAGCGTCGCCTCAGAGCGAAGTTCTAGAACCGCCGCGCAGAGAACAAGATCTGTATGGCAAATTACCGAGGTCTCGCCCGGCAGCGATTAACGTCTACGGGTTGGCAATCCGATGGTGAGCGACACGCCAGGGAATGCTGTGAATGAGCCTGAGGCTATTCATACTCGTTCGAAAAACTAGCAGGTGCCAGGTCAGGAGACGTCCATGACAAAGAAATCGAGAGAGCATAAGTACACGGACCCGGATCTTAGGGAAGAGATCAAAGATGAGATCAAGCAATCCGACAAGGGTGGCAGACCCGGACAGTGGAGCGCCCGCAAGTCCCAGCTGCTCGCCCGGGAGTATGAGCGGCGGGGTGGCGGTTACACCGGCGAGAAGGATGAGGGTCAGAAAAACCTCGAGAAGTGGACCGAGGAGGACTGGCAGACCCAGGAGGGGGAGACGCGAGCCCGGAGCGGCGAGGAGACGGCTCGCTACCTTCCGAAAGAGGCTTGGGAGAAGATGAGCGACGAAGAGACGCGCCAGACAGAGAGAAGGAAGCGCGAAGGCTCCAAGCGGGGCGAACAGTACGTCGCCAATACGAAGGAGGCGCGGCGGGCCCGCAGAGGGTCGCAGGCCCCGCCGATCAACGACTACGACAATCTGAGCATCGACGAAGTGGAGAAGAAGGTGAGAGGGATCTCCAGGCAGGAGATCCAGGACGTACGCGATTACGAGAAGCGGCACAAGAACCGCAAGACCCTTATCGAGTCGCTGGACCGCAGCCTCTAGTCGGCAGAGGTCTGGGTCGAGAGGTTGTTTGAGCTCACGGATCAAGACGAGTCGGGGGTGGCCGGTTGAGGGACGGGACCGAAGATCGTATCTTCCTGACCTTCGACGACGGGCCCGACCCTATCTGGACGCCCAGGATCCTCGAGGTGTTGCACCACTCTCGCGCAAGGGCGACATTCTTCGTAATCTCGCCCTTGGCGTTGCGTTTTTCTCACCTTGTTCGCCGCATGATCCATGCCGGTCACGGCGTGGAGTTGCACTGCGCGGAGCACATCCGGCATACGGAGCTCACCCACGCCGAGGTCGAGGCTGACACACGCGATGGCCTGGAAGACCTCCATGCTCTAGGTGTGCACCCGAGGCTGTGGCGTCCACCATGGGGCGTTATCACTCCGCAGACTCAGGCCGTGGCGAAGGACCTCGGGCTGGAGCTCGTCTCTTGGACCGCCGATACCCACGACTGGCGCGGAGATACCGCATCGCAGATGTTTACAAATGTACGACCGGATCTTCAACCCGGAGCCGTCGTTCTCATGCACGACGGGCTCGGTCCTGGTGTCAGGCGCTCGGGCTGCGAAGAGACCGTCGCCTTGATCGAAAAAGTCGTCAAGCAGGCGCGCTCTGTTGGCTGCGAACCGTGCCCACTTGGCGATCCCTATGCTAGGCTTTCGGCCGGATGAAGGCAAACGAACCTTTGAGAACAGACGAGAGGATCGGTAACACGATCCAGGCGCGGACGGCGACGGTCATCGAGTTCGTCCTCTCCCAGATCGCCTCCGGCGCCGCCGAACGCGACGCGCACCCAACCTTTCCCGAAGGTCCTTTCAGAGCACTCGCGGCGGCAGGAATCCTCGCTATGCCTGCGCCCGAGCCCGGCACCGGAAGCAGGCGCCGCGCATCCTTCGCCGAGGAGTGGAGCATGCTGCGCGCCGTCGCTCGGGTCGACGCTTCGGTCGGCAGGATCCTCGACGGCCACCTCAATGGCGTCGAGCGCGTCTCGGTGTTGGCTCCCGAACCGTTGCGCTCCAGGGAACTCGCGGGCGTCGCCGCCGGACGCCTCCGACTCGGGGTGTGGGGTGCCGACCCCATACCCGGAGAGGGGACACCGGCCCGGCTCGTCGCGACCGGGGGCGGCTACTCTCTCCAGGGCGTCAAGACGTTCTGCAGCGGCGCGACGGGACTCGACCGCGCGCTCGTGGCCGTCCGCGCGCCGGCGGGGGGGAGCCGCCCGGGCCCCCGCTGCTAGCTTACGTTGACCTCTCCGAGGGTGTAGAGATCGATGACGGTTGGTTCAAGGCGTCGGGGATGCGCTCTTCGGAGAGCCACCGCGTCGTCTTCGAGGGAGCCCCGGTGCTCGCGATGCTCGGCGAGCCGGGGGAGCTCGTGCGCGAGCCGTACTTCGGCCGCGACGCGATCCGGACGGCCGTCACCTGGGCCGGCGTCGCCGACTCTGCGGTGGAGGGAGCCCTGGACATCCTCGCCACGAAGAGCCAGGGCAGGCCGCCCGACGACCTTGTCTCCCTGGCGGCGGGCCGGATGCTCGCCTCGCGTGGCACGATAGACCGCTGGCTCGAGCACGCCGCCTCGTTCGTAGACACGAACCCCGAAGCCTCGACGGCCCACTTCTCGACCCAGCTTCGCGAGTCCATCGCCGCCGCCGCCCGCGACATCCTCGACGTGGCGGCCCGCGCCGTTGGCTCTCGCCCCTTCGTGACAGCCTCGGATCTGGATCGTGCCCGGCGGGATCTCGAGCTCTTTCTGCTCCAGCACCGGCTCGAACCGGCCCTCGCCCGGATCGGCAGGAGAGCCATCGAGGAAAGAGAGGCCCGGGCGTGAGACGGGAGCGGCTCGACCGCGACTACTTCGAGAATCTCTACGCCCAGTCCACGGACCCCTGGGGCTTCGAGACGAGCGAGTACGAGCGCAGGAAGTACGAGCGCACCCTGGCGGTGCTCGGAGCCAGGAGGTTCCACCGGGGATTCGAGGCCGGCTCCTCGATCGGGGTCTTCACCGCGATGCTCGCCCCGCGCTGCGACGAACTGCTCGCCGTTGACACCTCGGAGAGGGCCGTCGAGATCGCGAGAAGACGCCTCGCCGAACACCCTCATGTGCACGTCGAAAGGCGTACGCTCCCGGAGGAGATGCCGGAGGGGTCCTTCGACCTCATCGTCGCCTCGGAGGTCCTGTACTACTGGCCGCGGGAGGTCATGCTCGAGGCGTTGCGCCGCTTTGAAAGAATCCTCGCGCCGGGAGGCGTCCTCGTCGCCGTCCACTGGCGCAAGGAGACCAGGACCTACCCGCTGCAAGGTAACGAGGTGCACGAGCTGCTCGTAAGGCATGCACGCCTCGCGAACGTGAAGACAATAAAGGAACCGGAGTACCGGCTCGACGTCTTCTGGGACGTCGCGTGAGAGAGTCCGAGAGGCTCATGATAGTCGGGGGCGGACCGGCTGGTCTCGCGACCGCTCGCGCTTACCGAGAGGCAGGGGGCCGGGCAAAGATCACCATGGCCGCCGCAGAGCCCTACCCACCCTACCAGCGGCCGCCGCTGACCAAGGAGTACCTGCGGGGCGAGGTGGGGCGTGAAGAGCTTCCGATCGAGCACCCGAGGTGGTACCGCGAAAACGGCGTGGAACTCCGATTGGACACGAGTGTGACATCCCTGGATGCGGACCGAGCCGTCGTCGAGACCGAGGACGGCGAGATCCCCTACGACGCCTGCGTGCTCGCCACCGGCTCGGAGCCGGTACGCCCACCCGTGCCCGGAGCGGACGACCCGGAGATTCTGGTGATGAGGACGTTAGAGAACTCGGACCGGCTTCGGAAACGCGTCGGGGAAGGTGACCGCGTCGTCGTCGTGGGAAGCGGCTTTATAGGATGCGAGGCCGCCGCCTCCCTCTCGCTGCGGGCGCTGAGGTCACCCTGATCAGCCTTGAGCAGTCCCCCCAGAAGGAGCGCTTGGGTGAGGAAGTGGGAGTGCGGATAGAGGGGTGGCTGAGGGGCTACGGCGTGGAGCTTCGGCTCGGCGCAAGCATAGAAAGAGTCGAGCGCAACGACGGCGCCCACGAGGTGTCGGTGGAGGACGGGGACCGGATCGCTGCCGACACGGTGCTCTTTGGCACGGGCGTGAGTCCGCGCACGGGGCTGGCGGAGGCGGCAGGGCTCGCGGTGGAGAAGGGCATCGTCACCGACTCCGCCATGCGCACCAGTGCGCTGGGCGTCTTCGCCGTTGGCGACGCGGCCCAGGCCTACAACGAGTCCGCCGGGCGCCACCTCAGCGTCGAGCACTGGGGGACGCCCTCGAACACGGGTGCGTGGCGGGGACCGTGATCGCTGGCGGTGAGGCCGCTTGGAGCATGGCTCCAGGCTTCTGGTCGACAATCAGGGACAAGACGCTCAAGTACTGGGCCTGGGGAGACGGCTGGGACGAGAAGCGCTTCGTGGAGAAGGCCGGGTCGTTCACTGTCTGGTACGGTCGGCAGGGTACTCTGGTAGGGGTGCTAGCCCATAGCTCGGACGAGGACTACGAAGAAGGCCGCGAGCTGATCGAATCCGGAGCGCCGTTTCCCCGGTGACGCTGCCGCCTCCGAACCCGTCACTCCGTGTCTGCGTCGTCGTCCCCGCCCGAAACGAGGAGGAGTTCGTCGGATCGTGCCTGCGGGCACTCGCCGAGCAAGAAGGCGTGTCCTGCGAGGAGTACGAGGTCCTGCTCGTCTTGGACGGCTGCACCGACTGCACTGAGGCGCGAGCCAAGGAAGTTGCCGCATCTTACCCTTCTCTCCGGCTTCACCTCCTGGACGGCCCGGAAAAAGGGTCCGGCCACGCCCGGAGTGTGGGGATGGAGGTTGCCTGCGACCGGCTGCACGCCGTTGGTCAGCCGCACGGCCTGATCTCCTCCACCGACGCCGACACCGTCGTCGCACCCGACTGGGCTTCCGCCCAGCTCGCTGCGGCAGAACGCGGAGCGAGGGCGGTCGGCGGCCGCATAGAGCTAGCGGACGATGGAACGGTACCGAAGGCGCTGCTCGGGTGGCACCTGGCCCGCGGAGACTTGCGTCACAAAAGGCTGCGCTCGGAGCCCGCGCCCTCTGGAAGGACGGAGCACTGGCAGTTCTCCGGTGCCTCCATGACACTCACGGCGGCGATCTACCGGAAGGTGGGCGGCATGGAGCCCAGGCACGCTCTCGAGGACGAGCAGCTAGAGCACGCCCTTCGCAGACACGGCGTTCCCATCGAACGCCTGCTCTCGGTCCGGGTCGTCACATCGGCGCGACTCTTGGGTCGGGCTGGCCAGGGACTTGCCCACGACCTCTCGGTCGCCACACGGTCCCTCAACGTGGTCGAGTGACGGCGCCGAACTCCAAGTCTTCCTACCCTTCCACTTCACATCGCGGTTGTGGTCCGAATCTTTGGGCAGCCCGTTCGTGACCGAAGAGCTCGGACGTTCTCTCAGGAGGACGGCGTAACCTTCCGCAACGGTTCGGCGAGCTCCAAGCGAAGAAGTCGAAGAAGCCCTCGGGATCCAGGCCGGCGTTGATCAGCGTGAGGTGGTCGTAGCCAGTGTCCACGAACTGATGATCAACGGCAAGGTGGCAGGAGGCCTCGGGTCCCACCCCGAACACCCCACGCATGTCGACCTCCGTAATGAACGCCGTTGCGGTCTCGAAGGGGCGTCACGGGCTCAGGTTATCTGCGGCGAGTATTGGCTTTCTTATGTTCTCGACGAAAGAAGTATCACATCGCATCGGTTACACCTTTCGGCCCATACCAGACCGCTGGCTCATAGGAGGATGGACTGGCGCACTGGCGCTGTCTTCCAGCTGCAACATTGGGCGGTTCAGCCTCTGTCCTCATACACCAAATAGCGTAGAAGAAGCATTCTTCGAAAACAGCGCACGTTCGAGCCGAGGTTCACACGGCAACTCGGTAAGCTAGACTGCGTTTCAGTTCGGGCGAGTCCCGGGTACTCTAGCTCCTTGGTGATCTAAACGACGCAAGGAGTGAGCTTTGGCGCAGGAGTTTGGGCAAGGCGACACGGTGGAGTGGAACACCCCTCAAGGCAAGACACGCGGCACGGTTAAGAAGACGCTCACCTCGAGTACCGAAGTGGGCGGACAGAACATCAACGCCTCGGAGGACGACCCGCGCTACCTCGTCGAGAGTGAGAAGAGCGGTAAAGAGGCAGCCCACAAGCCCGACACCCTGAACAAGGTCTAGGAGGAACGACTGTGGCCGACGACAGGCGGCAGACCATTAACGAGTTCGATGAGCTGGTGAACATGACGTCCAAGGAGCTCGAACGGTGGCTCCAGACCGAGGAGTCCAGGTCGGTCGGACAGAGCGACGACGGGTGCGAGTCCAAGGGGCATGAGTCAGGGCGCAAGATAGTTGAGATCCTCGGCAAGAACAAGTCCGACTACAAGGACGATGACCTGGAGCACATGAAGAGGGTCAACGGCTACGTCAAGCGCCACCTTGGGCAGGGACCAAACACCGACGTAGAGGACTCCAATTGGCGTTACTCGCTAATAAACTGGGGGCACAACCCCCTGAAATAGTAACGGCGCACGATCATGCCGAACCGACCCTTCCTGGCCCACTCGGCTCTGGCGAGGGCTCCGACTTGTAGCCCATAGGGCTCGGAGTGAACTTCCACATGATCCCAACCTCGTTGCCGCCAGTGAGCACCTTTATCAGGAATAGGCTAAGAAAAAGGTTTCGGTAAGCAAGATTGCAACGGAGCTCGGGATACACGGGGTAGTATGCCACCGCGATGTACCGGCTACGAAAGGAGAAAGAACCGTGGCGCAGCAGGAGTACGAGCAGAGCCAGGCCATAGACGCCCCTCCCGGGGAGGTCTTCGCTTGGCTCAAGGACGTCGGCAACCTCCCGAAGTACCTGCCCCCGGTCGTAGACTCCTCCGTAGAAGGCCCTTCGGCCGAGGGCGTCCCAGGACGGAGGATCAGAACGACCCTCGAGTACCCCGGCGAGGGCGTGGGCACGTTTGACGCCGTGGGCTACCTGGGCGTCGATGAGCGGGAGCGCAGGATGGAGTGGGGAGCAGAGGAGGGACGCGACTACTCGGGGTGGCTCGCGGTCGCCAACCACGGCGAAGGGGGCAGCGAGGTGGTGGTGCACCTTTCGTTCGGAGAGCGCTCCGCGAGGCCTGATATTGAGGAAAGATCACCCGAAGGCAGCGACCCTTTGGCGGAGGGTATCTCGGCGACACTGGAGAGCATCCGTCGGCAGATAGAGGAGGGTTCGGGCAAGGTGGAGACCCCGCCACCCCCGGAGGGAGCAGAGCCTCAGCTAGAGGATAACCCGGCGGTGGTCGACGAGAAACCCTCGCCGGACTCGCGGCGGGACTGACGCGGCGTCAGCCTTACTCACCAGAAACTCGTGGAAGTAGGCCTTTTCTGATATTCGCCTGTGAGGGAGAAGATTCTCGCCTCCGACATCGTTATCTTGGGCACCCCGACGTGGCTCGGGCGGATGTCGAGCGTCGCCAAGCGGGCGCTGGAGCGGATGGACGCGATGCTCTCCGAGCAGGACGAGGAGGGGCGCATGATCGCCTTCAACCGAGTGGTGGGCTCAGTGGTCACGGGCAACGAGGACGGCGCCAAGCGCTGCATCGCCGAGATGCAGGCGGTGATGACGGAGATAGGCTTCTGCGCGCCGCCGCTGGCCTACACCTACTGGAACATCGGCCCCGGTCCCGGTCCGGATTACGCCGACACCGAGCATGGTAAGGAGTGGTCGAGGACGACAGCCCGATCTTGCGCCCACAACCTGTACAACCTCGGGCGGGTCCTCAAGGAGCATCCCATACCTCCGAGGGATAGGCCACGCTCCACGCCGACCGCGGAGCGAGGCATCGCAGCTGGCTCCGGAGTCGGCACGGGGCTTGAGGTCAGCACCGAAGATTAGGATGTAGGCGACGTAGAGGACCACAGCAACGCAACGCATGGCTACCGAGGCGACCAAGAAGTTCTCCGCGGCGGGCGATCTCCACACGCCCCTCACTCACCGGCCCAGCTCCCTAGCCCGCACCTCTGCCCGGCTCAGGAGGACGACAGAACGGAACTAACCGGCGGGCATGTCCAAACTCAGAAGTAATGTTAGCATACTCGGGCAGAACGCCATACGGTGCAATGCCCGAGGTCTTCAGGTCTCATCATTCCCGGCCACGGGCCTGCCAGACCAATGCCCCAAGTACTACCAGGATCCCCACCAACGCCGAGTACGCTTCGACCCTATCGAGCAGCGGACCCTCCACGGCGGAACCCTCAAACCCACCGGCGAAGTAGCTCAGACCAAGTAGTGCCACGCCGAAGCTTGCCACACGGGTCGTCGCTAGCACCCCGCCCCCGGGGTGCCTGAACAGGGCGATGTAGAACCCAATGAGCATTACTCCCAGAGACAGCGCGATCTGTGCCCAGTCCAAGCGATTCATTATCGGCGCTCCTCTCCTCACGCCCGTCCGCGCTGAGTAGCACACCTACATACCTCGGACGATGACGGGGCTCAAATTCTCCTACCCTCTCCTAGCACGTATTCGACATGGCGCTAGCTCGATCCCTTTACCGAGGTGTCAAGTTTCGTGGACAACTCTTCGAAGAGGTCGATCCAGTAGCCGTAGCCTCGCTCCCCCTCCTCTTTGCCGAGACGCACGATCACCAGGTCTTTCTCGGGGGCTACGTAGATGTACTGCCCGTAGTTGCCGCGCGCCGAGAAGTGGTTCTTACCGCCGGGTGTGTTAACCCACCAGAAGTACTGGTAGCCTGAGGAGGGGTCAGTGGTCGCGTCCGGGCGTGTGGACTCCTCGACCCACCCTCGGGAGATGAGCTGCCTACCCTCCCAACCTCCCCCTTTGGCGAAGAGCATGCCGAACCTCGCGAAGTCACGCGCCCGCGCGTTGACTCCGCTCTCCATCTTCTCGAAACCGCTCTTCGTGCTGTCCAGGCTCCATGAGCCATCCGCTTCCATGCCCATGGGCTTCCACAGCTCCTCCTCCATGAAGCGGGAGACGGACATCCCGGTGGCCCGCTCGAGTATCATCCCTACTAGCAGGGGGTTGTAGTTGTTGTACTCGAAGTACTCTCCCGGCTTCCCCTCGATCCGGCAGTTCTCAAGCGCCAGCTCCCTCAGGTCAGTTGCGTAGTACGTCTTCGTGTCGTCGGCCTCATCGCTCCACGGCAAGTCGCCGCCTTCCTCGTACTTGATCTCCGAGGACATTGTCAGGAGATGCCGGATGGTGATCGACTTGAACCGCTCATCTTTCTCGAGCAGGTCGGGGATGTAGTTTGTAATGGGCTCGTCGACGCTCTCGATGTGCCCCTCGTCGATCGCGATTCCAACCAGCGCGGAGGCGAAGGATTTGGCCATAGAGAAGGATGTGTTTACGGAGGTTTCGTCGTAGCCGTTGAAGTACCTCTCGTAGAGCAACTTATCGTCGTGGATGACGAGGAAGGCCGTCGTCCCACTAGCCTTGAGATAATCTTCGAGGCTGCCGTTGCTACTGTCGCTCGCGATGGCCTCGATCTGGGAGGCGTAAGGGTTATCGGCGGGCAACTTATCGAAGCGGAAGACGGGGGGTGCGTTGTGGATGGTGCGAGCAGGGAACTTCTCGAGGTCTTTGTAGTCTGACTCGCGCCAGAAGATAGTCCGTGTCAGGTAAAAGTTTGGTGCCAACACGTATCCGGCGACGACAATGACCAATGCGAGTACAAGGAGTAAACCCGCACCGGTCAGCAACAGCTTAAGCGGTCTTGGAACCGTCACGCTTTCTCACTTCACCCTTAGCCGACACCATGATGCCACATCGACGAAGCCCAGCGCACCTTACGAAGGAATAGTTAGAGGTTGCGAGCATGACACGGTCGTGATCGTACCGGTACGATCACGGCAAGAGCCGTGCGGGTACCCTAACGACGAGCCGGGTGATTACACGCCTTGGCCTTCTCGACGACCTGGTCGAAGCCAGACGTTCCGCCGACCGGAACCGAGCGGACGAGCTCCTGATGGAGGCGAACCGCTGGTTAAGGAGGCACTCCTTCGAGGTGAGCTTAGCGGAAGCCCGCAAGCGATTGCGAGCCATGCATCCCGTGGACCCGAACGATACCCAAGAAGCCGACGGAGCGTGGCCGAACTCTTCAGCTTAAAGCGTATTGCTTCCTCTTAGGTGCTCGGCCGACGAAGGCACGCTTCGGCGTAGCGGCGGGAGCGCGCTGTCTAACGCCCTGAATGCAAATGAGAGTGCCGGGATGTTTGCACCCCGGCCTTTCCTCCCTCCAGCCGCTTCGCTCTATGGTTCGGTGGTGGAGTAGTTTCAGGCCCGCTTCGTCCCAAGATAATACTTTCTTAAGCGACAGAGGAGCTCTTCGGCGAGGGGTTCTATTTTCTTACTGGCCTCCTCCTGCGTGGAAGCCTTTGTCGTGAGACGAATGTGGACCTCCCCTTGGCCGACCTCGCCCGGACCCACCAGAGGGGCGAGCGCAGGATCCGAGGAGCCGAGAAGGTCGTGGATCTCCTCGCCCAACTCCTCCTCGCTGATCCCGGCGAACTCGAGCACCACAGTGAAGATCACGCCTTCGCTGCGCTTCCTGATCATGGGCTCGAGCGTCTCCTCGAACATCCTTTGCATCTCCGCCGGCACACCGGGCAACGTGGCGAAGAGCACCCCGTCTAGCGCGAAGAGTGCACCCATCGCCGTGCCCGAAGGATTGGGGATGAGCTCGGAGCCCTTGGGGAAGAGGGCTTGCTTGTAGGCCGAGGGCGGAGGCTCGCGGCCGGTAAAGCGCCGGAACGTCCGCTCTACATGGCGTCTTGCCTCGGGGTACTCGACCATCTCGCGGCCCACTGCTTGCCCCAGTGCCTTGTTGGTAAGGTCGTCGATGGTCGGCCCCAATCCGCCGGTAGAGAGCACGAGGTCCGCCCTGGCGGCGGCCTCCGAAAGGGCCGCGACGAGTTGGCCCCTGTTATCGCCTACGGCGGTGTGG
>Ga0196962_10000688_pt1 | contig 12574 bp, 10 predicted proteins | sample S3v_20metaG_FD_183186 | JGI IMG/M metagenome (GOLD analysis project Ga0196962, IMG submission 183186) | Soil microbial communities from Anza Borrego desert, Southern California, United States - S3+v_20 | ecosystem: Environmental > Terrestrial > Soil > Desert | place: USA: California | collected... | reverse complement strand
TCCCCGTGACGTAGAGATAGGCGTCGGCCCTGCCCCTCTCGCGGTTCAATACCAATGCCCCATCTGCGCCGCCGGTAAGGCCCATGGAGCCCGATACCTGGTCGAGGGGATCGTCGGCACCGAGCTTGCGCAGGTGGTGGACGATCAGGATGGCCACGTTGTGGCGGGCCGCAAGCTCGACGAGGGGCTCGACAGCCTCGTAGTCCTCCTTGTAGAGGTTCTTGCCAGCCTGTGCGGCGCGGAACTTCGCGAGGGTGTCGATCACCACTAATCGGGCATCCGGGTGGGTGTTGAGCCAGGCTTCTAGCGCATCAAGGCCTCCATCTCCGAGCCTGGGCCACGCGGTGGCGAGCTCGAGGCCTTCCGGGACCGCGCCGCCAGGCAGCAGCTTCTTCAGCCGAGACTGGAGCCTTCTGGGGTTGTCCTCAAGCGCCAGGTAGAGGACCGCACCCCGTTCAACCCTTTTCGTGCCGAGGGCGACGCCACCCGCCGCAACCGCCACAGACGTGCCCAGAGCGAGCCAGCTCTTACCCATCTTCGGTTTGCCCGCCAGGATGGTGGTGCCCTCGGGGACGATCCCAGGCACAATCCAACGTGGCTCCGGGAACTCGATAGCCAAGAGCTCCGTGGCACGCACCGCATTCTTCAAGATCCGCGAGACCCCTGTTGCCTCAAGGACGATCTCGTTCACCGCCGCGTGGGCATCCTCTCCGGCCAGTAGCGTCGGCTCGTGACCGGAGGCGAGGAGGTCATCTATACCCTTTCCGAACTCGCGGGGCCACGTCTCTAGTAATACCTCAAACCCCCGTTCCTTCAGGGTCCGGTGGGCTTCACGCAGTGCTAGGGCGACCTGCTCGTTCTGCTTCGCGTCGGCGTCGAAGGCGAGGTGCACAATGCCGGTGCCGAGGGAACCCGCCACCTCTAGCGCCGACCTCCACGATGAGACCCCGGGCATCGACACCGTGAGAGTCCCGGTGAGGGCGGTGGCGACCTCTGCCTTGAGTTCTCCTTCGGTCAACCTCACGACGCACAAATCCAGCTCGTCGTGCATCGGGACGTGCACCTGCGAGCCGGGACCGGGGCCCCCATACTTTGTGGAACTCAGATAGGTGTACTTGGAGCAGGTGTACTTCGAGCCTTCCCCGGCCTCGTCTGCCCGAATCTTCAGTGCCACGATGCACCCTTCGATATCCCGGACCGGCACCAGCATCCCTGCGGACCCGGCTATCGAGAACCGTCCGGCTTCGTTCTCATAGAGACCGGGCACCCGCGAGCAGACCTTGCCCCCGAAGTGCTCGACGAGCGTGCGGGCGAGTTCTTCTCTGCCCTTCAGTGGCAGAGTGCGGTATCCGCTGCGCTTGATAGACGCCTCTGTGAGCCCTCGACGGTGCAGATCTTGCCGATGGGCGGGGCTCAAGGCGAGCGCGTCCAGCAACGTCCCGTACACCTGGTCAAGGGTCTGTGGGTCAGCTTTTTCCGGGACCTCCCCGTCTTGCTGCGATACATCTTCCGACGAGATCAGTTCCCTGTGCCCGTTGAGCTCGTACAGCCAGTAGTCCTGCCCAGACTTATCCGTCCTGCGGACGCCCGCCCCGCCGTCCTTGCGCCGGCAGATGGCCTTTGTGCCGTCGGAACTAATCGAACACCAATCGGGCTTACCGCAGACGTGGCAGGGGGAATCCGTGCTCACCGAGAGCCAACCGGTGTAACTCATCGCAGATCACCCCAGCTTGCCTCCGTGCGCTCCTCCATGAACCGTCTCAGGCTCGGAAGATGAATACGCACGCTTCGACCGATCCTCGCGGCTTTAATGTCACCGTTCCTCACGTGCCGCCAGAGGGTGGTGTGTGAAAGCCCGCAATATTGCTCCCCCTCGGAGTAACTAACCCACTCTCGTGTCAATTCCGTTGACTGCATTTCCAGCCTCTCCATGTTGTTCTCTACATTGCCAGCATTACGTGGCGTATAATGACGTGTCCATGAACAAGACAAGAGATGGACACGGCAGATTAAGAGCAAATGTAGCGAAGCACGTGCGGATGAATGAAGATTCGAAGGACTTCAGGTACCTGTGGAAGTGCCTGGAAGATGACCGTTACATTAGTGAGTGGGAGAAGGGGATTTCGGGGGAAGAGGAGATCCTCAAAGGAGCAAAGCGTATCCTGGAACGCCTTCGCGGTTGGCCTGGGCGTACTTCGAGACGTCCGCGGCAAGAAAGACAGGACTCGCAGGATATACCGGTCGAATCCACCGAGCGCGAGAAGGACATGACGGCTGCCCTTCGCGAATACCTGGCGGTGCACGCCGCCCATCGCCCTATCGTGCGAAGGTTCAGGAGGGAATATCTCCCGGACGGTAGGTTGTACACGGACGACCATGACATTTCACTACTGCTGAAGGAACAACACGTCGCGGAGGCCGGGACGACGAACCTCCAGCAGTACCTCGAGGAGAATCGAGGCAAGCCTGACGACGGCGTGGTGCCCTTTGTGTTCATTACCGAGCCGCCCCCTGGCGATGAACTCGGAGGTATTAGTCTCGAAGAGTTGGCTGAGCAGATCGCCCAAGAAGAGATAGATCAGGAAAGGCAAATGGAAGAGGATTGGTGGGGGAAGGGCGGAGAGGGACAGGAAGATATCTCGTGGTACGACTTCCTTGACCACGACCCTACCGAGGAGGACGTAGCTGAGGAGAGGGAGCGACAAAAAGAATGGGAGGGGCACTTTGGGACGCAGCTCGAGATCCTCGGCGAGTGGTTGGCAGCTAGGTACCCCTGGGAGAACGTAGGGGACGCTGTGGTATTCCTGATCTCCGGCAGGCCGCCACGGTTGGCGCAGCCCCTCAGCGCAACCTCCAACATGGGAAACGCGACCTACTCTCTTACCTTCTCGCCGTGGATCTCAGAGGAGACTCTCGTGCGAGCATATCGTGCGGTCCGAAGGACGCCACCCGGGGAGAAAACAGTAGGGGTCCTGCGCTTCGTCTTGGGGCAAGCGGACGACGATGGCGACCTCCCTTCCTGGACCACATTGTGCGATCGGTGGAACGCGGCAAACCCACACGAGAGGTACACGGATAAAAGCGCCCTCTATAAGGCCTATAGACGGGCTGTAGAGGCACTCGTTCCTCCTTACCTACCGTTGACTTAGTGCAGCAACCGTGCAGCAACCTGAGCGAATACGCTGAAAACCCCAGAAGAGTATCCACCTGAGAATACACTCATTTGCAGGCAATTTACTATCTCCTGAACGCTACTGAAAAGTATCACACGTCCCTTACAAGGAGGAGGTCGCTGGTTCGAACCCAGCATCGCCCACGTTGGAAAAGCAGCGTTTTGCAGCATAAACGTGAAGTATCTTGAAAGGGCCGTAAGCTACTTCGGCTCCTAGTACACCAGTAGTACACCAACGCGACTTTAGGATATGAGATGAGGGCTTCGGCATGAGGGAGCGGGCTTATTGGGGAAGGGTGAGCCGGAAGACCGGGCTTGCCTACGGGAGAAATTGGCGATGAGCCGCTTTGTTGTAGACGAGAGGAGAGGCCGCCGTGAGACCCGTGACATGATCTTGAACATGGGCAAGTACGGCAACCACAACAAACACTTCGAGAGACCATTCGACACCGATGAAGATGTGGTGTCTTATCTGCGTGCAGAAGGTTTCGACTTCGAACGACTTGTGGACACCTGTCGTCAGAAAGATCAGAACGTGCCTCGTTTGGAGAACCTTTTTACGTCTGAATTGATAGGCGCCTCTCCTCTTGGCGGGCATCTCGTGGTCACGAACAGCCGAGGTGAAGTGCTCAGCGGTTTCAGAGATGGTGAGTCTGGTAGGATGACTATGTCTACCTACTCGAGTCGTTTCGAGCGCGCCGTGACGAGCTTCGATCATTGCCTCGAGACGACGTCTTACGAGGATCTTCTCTCCGCGTTGTCCTCTGGCGTCTCTAGCATCGAAGCCTATATAGGCTACCGAGTGGACGAGTACAACCGACTGCATCCCGGAGACGAGCTTATGGATAGCAGACAGAACAAGGTGTCCTTCGACGATAAGATCAAAGAGTGGGTACCGATCATGAGCGGCAACAAGTTCGACAAGGGTAAGAACAGGAACTGGTCAGATTTCAAGGTCTTACGCGCCGTTAGGGACCAGGAGGATGCCCATCCAAAGACCTCTGCGTACGCTCACTCGTTCAAGGACATGTGCGCTCTCCTGAACAGGTTTAGGAGCGGCATAGCTGGGCTGCTACTGGACCTCTGCATCCACTTCGGGGAGAAACAGGTGCCCACGACCGTTATTCGTAGGGCTTACTTGCCGAAGATCAGGTACGTCGCTCAGAACTCCTAGTGTTCCCAGCATGTCTCTTGCTTTCCTCCCCGCCGCGGGCCGTATATGCGCCACGGAGCATGCACATCTTGCATAGCGTGTGCTGTAGTGATCCGTTTAGCCCAGAGCCTTATCCATTGCCTCGGCGGCCTCGCCGCCCATACCAGGCAGCATGTGGCTGTAGGTGTCTAGGGTGATGGCTACGGAGGCGTGTCCCAGCAACTCCTGGACGAACTTGGGATGCACATTCCTCTGAAACAGGAGCGAGGCGCAGGTGTGACGCAGGTCGTGGAAGGTGATCCGCGGCAGCCCAGCTCGCTCCAGAAGCAGTTTGAAGGACCGGTTACGGAGGTTCGAGGGGTTGATGGGATTGCCACCTTCTCCGGCGAACACGAGGTCCTGATCCCGGTAGAGACCACCGACCTTAAGTTTCTCTTTGGCCTGGCGTGCCCGGTGACGCTTGAGGGCCTCTACGTCGGCGTGTGCTTCACCCGCCTCGATAACCCCAGCACTCGCCCGCTTCAGGAATTCGTCGCCCTCCTCCGCGTCCAACGCTCCTGCGTCCACAGCGAAGTTCCTCAGCACCTCTAGGCCTACGATCATCGAAGCCACTGCCTCTGGCGTCCGGGGGTGGGCGCCCGCAAGCTGGGCGCGTACCTGGTCTCGCAGGGCCGCGCTACGGGCCGGGAGTTCACGAGATAGGTCCTCGTACTGAGGTGCAACCCACTCTACGAATCCCGTCATCGCCTGAGAGAGCGCCGCCTTGTCCTGCTGCAGCTGCGAGAGACGCTCAAGGCTCACATCCTTGGGCGAGAGGTTCAATGAGAGGGCGCGGCCCGCCGCGCTCTCGAACACCGGCCCCTCAGGCAACGCTTCGGCGGTGGCAACGACCATCCCGCGGGGCGCATAAGTGTGCCGTAGCATCGCGTCAGAAGTCATGCGTCCACGGCCAGTGCGGTTACCGACACCTCTCAGGAGCCGCTGGGCCTTGCGGTCCATCTCCGAGGCTTCGCTGCGGCTTACCGCAGGCCGAAAGTCGTCTACCACGGCAAGTGTGTCCTTGAGCAAGAACAGCTGCCGTTCGAGGGCGTTGGCGGTGCTTTCGAACGAGAGTGGCAGCTGCGTTTCGGAGAAGTCGCCGAAGTGGGAGAGCACGAGAGCCGCGAGTGTGCTTTTTAAGGCTCCCGTAGGTCCCCAAAGCCACACGGTGAAATCCGGCATGATGATCAGGCAAAGGGGGGCAAGGTACGCGGCAGCTAGCAACGGAGCGGTGATCCGAGTCGGAGCGAGCGCGAGGAAGGAGAGGCTCTGACGCATCGCTTTGGCGAGCTCCTCGGACGTACCGCTTGGAGGTAGCGCGTACCGCTCGAGTCCAGGCTCGAGTTCGACCTCCACCCCCACGCTATCGGCTCCGAGAGCGCCGGTGGCGTGCAGGTAGGCTAACTTCCCGCCAGGCAGCTCGCGCCAGCCGGTGTGCGCATACAGATAACGGGTTGCGGCCCCGTTGCTGTAAAGCTCTATGGCCTCCCTCGTACTATCTTTGGCTCCCGGTCCTGCGGTGATGACTGCCGCCAGTCCCCACTGATCGGCAGTCCAATGCATGGTTCCGAACTGCGCGGCCGGGACGTCGACTGTCGGCAGAGGCTTGTCACGGGCTTCGCCTGCCAGCCGGTAGACGCGCATGGTCTCGGCACCGTCGTCCCTGATGAGTTGTTCCTCAACCCAGGCGACGAAGTTCGTGAGGCGCTGTGGGATCTCGCCCTCGCGCGTGTTCCTGAGGCGCACGAAACCGCCATCCACGATCCGGTAGGGTGTGCCGACTAGCTCGGGTGCGTTGGTCTCGTCGTCGTCTTTGGCAGCGGCCTCTTCCCGCTCCTTGAGGTGCTCTTCGAACCCCACGGCGATCAAACCCAGCTCATCGGCCAGGCCTGCTACCTCTCCCAGCCGCTCACGTGCCAGCTCCAGCAATTTGTTGCGGAAACCGGACGTGCCGAGGTCTCCCGTCTCGGGCGGAACGATTACATCGCCGCGTTGCATCGTCCCCCTCACGCGGGCAGAGCTCTTCCATTGGACCTTGACCCGCATACCGTCACTACAGGTGTAGAGCACCGCATCGTTTCGCAGCTCGTATGCCAGCTCAGCCAACGTAGACCACGCCCTTCCTGCTAGCGTAGACCTTGCCCCAGCGCCGTCCAGAGACGGCGGTTCTCACCCGTGCCTTGCCGATGGTCAAGGCCAGGTACCGCTCACCGTCGCTCTCCTTCTCGAAGTATTTCTCGGAGATGCCGTTGACCGGGTTGGTCATCACCGCCCAAACATCAGCCTCCGCGTAGCCGGCTCCGAACATCGCCAGACAACCTGCGAAGTCTGCATCCGAGCGGCTCTCGTACCCCCCACGATTCCCGTGCCGGATCAGGTCCTGCATCCTTCGAGAGAGTCGTGAGAGGTCCGGCTCCAGCCCCAAGTCTTCCGGTCGATGCGATCTTCGAGGTCTCTGCACCTTCTCTCTTGGTAACGGCGGCAAAAGCCGGTCGAGCTCTGAGGGGTCGTAACGCCCCTCCCTCAGCTCGAGGAGGCGAATCATGGGGGCCTCCGCATACTTGAAGTTTCTGGTGCCCGGAGGCCGCAGGAGCTGTGTGAGATCCCAACCCGACTTGTCTGCGCCCATGGCTAGGGCCAGACGCCTGTTCAGCAGCTCCCCAAACTCTGGTGCCACGGGTTTGGTCAAACCCCAATAGAAGTGCTCGCGTCCTGGTGAGGACTGGACGGTGGCCGTAGGAGCAAGTAGGGCGGGCGAAACCTTGGCGCCGTCGCCGTCTACGTACAACGCCGAGAGGGGCGCGGCGTTCTCCTTCACACGCCGCCTCCCGGTCAGTAGATGCCCACAGAAATACGCCTCCCGCCTGCTAATCTGTTCTTGCCGGAACCACTCCAGGGCCCTGTGCAGTTCGTGCGGGTAAGAGAAGTAGGAGGTGCGCGTCTCATTGAGTCTCTTGTCCCCGACAGCGGGCCTCAGCCCTGAGAATCCGCAGATAAACCCACGCTGCTCCCCGAACAGATGGTCCAAAAGGAGCGCAGGACAAAACTCATCCAATAAGACACTGCCGTCCATGGCGGCCATGGCGCCACGGGTTACTTCATCGAAGGCGATCTTGGGATCCCTTTCGGCGGGGATCCCTCTTGTTTTGTGGGAGGACGCCTTGGGCGGTGTGAAACAAGGCCCGCCTTGGTAGTCTTGGGGTGCGATCATGGTTCGTCTCCTTGGTCGTCTCCGCCGTCGCTCCAAGTGCGACGGCGTTTGGTCCCGGTCTAGCTGGTGCCTATGCGCTCTTCGATGAACCGCTCCACGTCTGCCCGCCGCACGCGGCGCAAACGCCCAACTGTATAGCTGGGGATAGAGCCGTCGGCCAAAAGCTTGTACGCCATGGTCCGTTTGCAGCCCACGAGCACGGCCACGTCTTCGGGGGACAACGCCTCCTTCGTCCGCACCTCCTCCGGGCTCGGTAGACGTTTCGTCTTGCCCATATTGAGCTCCTTCCCGTCCACAACGGTCCGTCAATTGCTAGGACTATACACAAGGTTTCGGCATGCTGTATACTAAAACCGTTTAATCTGTTTCACAGAAAGGGCATAAATGAGCGAAGTAATGAAAGAGTTTGCAGAAAACCAACTCAATTCCGTTGAAGGTCGGCATCCGAACAGTTGGCCGGTCTACGCCGACTACGATCTGGCGGAACATGAGGAAGAAGGGGAACGCTATATATACGTTGTGCCATCCGATCTCGACCCACAACAGAGTTGGCGGTACGCTCCATTACGCGAGCCTTTGCTGTTCATAGACTTCGCAGTGCTCTTCGATCAACCGACAGCCAGTGAAGAGGCAGCTCCCATAGTCCTGGACTGGGTAAGGCGTCACGGTGCACTCGGTGCGAACCACGCATACTCCGAGATAAAAATCAGGAGGAGGGAATGGTCACCCGCTCATGGTGCCCGGCCGAACGTTCACGGCACGCTCGGTGCGGGCCACGCCTATCCGGGGCTCGACAGTAGTACATACTCGGCCATAGACAGGACATTCGGCGGGAGGGTGTGGTCGCCCCCAGATGGTATTCAATCGGTCGATGAGTTCGTCATGCACTCGCTGATAGCCAACCTCTGCTGGCGGCTGCTGAAAGCAGCCAAGTTACGTGGCGGACCCGACGCGAAGAACCTACGAGAGTTGCTAGGAGAGCTGGGTGTGGAGGACGATACACCACTACGACTCGCGAAACGAGCGAGGTCGCTGGTCGATTCATTCCTCAACTTCTACCTAAGGAGAGAAACGTGTGTGGAAAGGTATCTCCTCGGCGACGGCAAGAGCGTAAGGGGTCCCGGGTTCCTCTCACTTCTCGGCGCGATGTACTTGCAGATGTCCGATTTTAGAGACGCGGAGGACATCAAATACTGCAGGTGGTGCGGCGACGTGGTCGACTTGGAGCAGCGTGTCCCTCCCCCGAGCGACGCCCCAAAGGGAACCCGCGGAAAGCACAAGACCCATAAGAACCGCGAGTTCTGCAAAGAGAAGTATGGGGTCAAGAACTACTGCAAGAATCAGTTCAACTACCAAAGGCGGAAGAAGGCCAAGGAGGGATCTTGAGAAGGCTGGAAGAGCACAGCCGGATCTTGCTCCCCTCACACCGCCAATGACCAGTCGACACGTCGATCAGGATGACTGCATGGTAGCTGCCATGGAGCTTAGCAACTCCTTTAGAATTGTCGCCTGCCCATGTCCAGTGTGTAAGGTCGAGTGCTGCTCAGAGAAGCACAGACCTCACGGGGGCCTCGCCGCGCGTTTAGAGGCGCCATTAGTAAGATAATCAATCCGGGAGGGTGACTTGGCCAACGAACTCCAAGTAGGAAGCACATGCTTACGACCCTGGCCACAAAGTTGTTGGCGAGCTAGAGAGGAGCAGGGATGCAAACACCGATGGAAGAGACAGTGGCCATCATTGCGCAGTTGGAGCAGTTAGCTGAAAGCATGCGTTCTCATTTGAGCCAGCAGGCGAAAGACACTCTGCAAGCGTTGGAGCAGCACGAAAGAAACACGGATCAGTCACCCGAAGCCTTTTTCGAGGGCATGGAGTTTTACAACATTGTGCTGGATCCAGAGGATGGGGAGAGGGTGTGGGAGTACCGCTTGCTGGAGGACACGCTTCTTAGGGCGCGCTGGCTGTTAAGAATGCTCCAACAGGAAAGCGAAGCTAGCAACCAGAGATGATGGTGTACCTGGTGATGGCCGCCTGACGGCCTTCGCATGGGCTTGTTGTGTGATAGCCGGATGACGCTACGGAATACCATGACGCCGTACCGTCAACGCTTCTATAATTAAGGTGTCAAGGGACCGGGCGGACTTAGTCGCCGGGACTGGTCCAGTTCACCCGTGAAGCACAACACGACTTAACTGACACTAGTTTGACACTAACCGGGTGCTACGACACGAAAAATCGTGCGACATCGATTGAAAGCGTTAGCCTTAAACAAGCGGATTCTGCGACACCTAGGAACACGTTGAAACAAGTCGCCTCGCTCTTCTAATCCGCCGGTCGCAGGTTCGAGTCCTGCCGAGCGCGCTCCTTTCCCTGCAAATGGCAGGCACCTCTCGGCATATCCAATACCGACTGGTGCGCTGCGTGCGGCGCATGTCGGTCCGGTTTGCAGCGCAGCTGCAGTAATTTAGCTTCTAAGGACCTGTCAGGACAAGACCTGGTGGCTGCTCATAGGGCCGATGACTGCCGTAGGGTCGTCACGGCGTCATCGTCGTAGCCGAGCTCGGCGAGTATGCTGGCGGTGTGCTCTCCGACGGAAGGGATCGGGGCCATGACGGGCTCAATGCCCTCTAAGGTCGCCGGCGGGATGAGGGCGCGCAGAGGGCCGACCGGGGATCCCACCTCCCTCCATCGGTCCCGGGCTTCGAGCTGGGGATGGTCGAGGAAGCCTCGGACGTTCCTCATACGGGCGTTGGCTATCTTTGCCTTCTCGAGGCGTTCTATGGCTTCTTCGGAGGAGAGCTGCGCGAGGATGCCTTCGATCGCCTGGCGCAGCGCGTCCACGTTTTCGACGCGCTCCGAGTTGCTTTCGAAGCGTTCATCGTCAGCCAGGGCAGGCTGTTCTAGCACGACCTCGCAGAACCTCTCCCATTCCCGCTCGTTCTGGAGGCCTAGGAAGATTATCTCCCCGTCGCCACACTCGAAAGGACCGTAGGGGGCGATAGCGGCGTGGCTCGCCCCGGTTCTCGGCGGTTCCTTGCCGCCGTACAAAGTGTAGTAGGCTGGGAAGCCCATCCACTCGGCGAGCGCCTCGAAGAGCGAAATTTCGAGGGTGGCGCCCTCACCGGTCCGCTCGCGCCGGAACAGCGCGGCTAGTATGCCCGAGTAGGCGTACATGCCGCAGGCTATGTCCGCGATGGAAACCCCTACCTTTGAGGGAGCTTCGGGCGTACCAGTGATGGATACGAGTCCGGCCTCGCACTGGACGAGCAAGTCGTAGGCCTTCTTGTCCCTGTACGGACCCGAGGCGCCGTAGCCCGACACGTCGCACACGACGAGCCTGGGATACCTCTGCCGAAGAGCCTCCGCGCCGAAGCCGAGCCTGCCGGCCGCGCCCGGCGCCAGGTTCTGTATAAAGACGTCGGCCTTCTCGATGAGCCTATTCAGTATCTCCTTCGCCCCTTCCTCCTTGAGGTTCAGCGTCAAAGACTCTTTGGAGCGGTTGAGCTACACGAAGTGACTGGAGAGACCCTTCACTGTTCTGTCGTAACCGCGGGCGAAGTCCCCAACCTCCGGACGCTCGACCTTTATCACTCGGGCGCCTAGGTCGGCGAGCTGGCGCGTGGCGAACGGCGCGGCGACCGCCTGCTCCAAAGATACGACCGTGATATCTTCTAGCGGCAGCACGACTAGAAGGACCTCGGCAATCCGAGCACATGCTCGCCGACGTAGGAGAGGATGAGGTTCGTGGAGATCGGGGCCACTTGGAAGAGGCGGGTCTCGCGGAACTTGCGTTCCACGTCGTACTCGGCGTCGTAGGAGTAACCGCCGAAGGTCTGCATCGCCGCGTTGGCAGCTTCCCAAGAGGCGTCGGCGGTCAAGAAAAGGGCCATGTTCGCCTCGGCGCCGCAGGGCTCGCCCCTTTCGAAAAGCTCCGCGGCCCTGTAGCGCATCAGGTCGGCGGCCTCTACGCTTATGTGCGCTCGGGCGAGGGGGAACTGGATGCCCTGGTTCTGGCCGATCGGACGCCCGAAGACCACGCGTTCTCCGGCCCTCTTGGTCGCCTTGTCGACAAACCACCGCCCGTTACCTATGCACTCGGCGGCTATGAGGATCCGCTCCGCGTTCATGCCGTCAAGGATGTAACGGAAGCCTCTGCCTTCCTCGCCGATCAGGCTGCTCGCCGGGATGCTTAGGTTCTCGAAGAGGAGCTCGTTGGTCTCGTTGTTGATCATCACGCGTCTGGGCCTCACTGTTAGACCGTTGCCCGCGGCTTCGCGCAGGTCGATGAGGAATACGGAGAGCCCATCAGACTTCCTCGTCACCCGATCCAGCGGCGTTGTACGGGCAAGCAGGATCATGAGGTCGGAGTGCTGGACGCGCGAGATGTAGATCTTGCGCCCGTTGATAACGTATTGATCGCCGTCGCGCACGGCGCTCGTCCTCAAGGAGGTCGTGTCGGTCCCGGCCTCCGGCTCGGTCACGCCGAAGGCTTGCAGCCTCAGCTGACCGCTGGCTATCTTCGGCAAGTACTCCCTCTTCTGCTGCTCCGAGCCGTGACGCAGCATAGTGCCCATAACGTACACCTGCGCGTGGGCGGGCTGGGCGTTGCCCCCGGAACGATTGATCTCTTCGAGGATGATCGTAGCGTCGGTGAGGCTCAAGCCCAACCCGCCGTATTCCTCCGGGATGAGCGCGCCGAGGTAGCCACTCTTCGTCATCGCCTCGATAAAGGCTTCCGGGTACTCCCGTCTCGCGTCGAGCTCGCGCCAGTAGGCGTCTGGGAAGTCCGCGCACACCTCGCGGACTCCTCGCCGCAAGTCCTCGTATTGGTCGGGGCTCCCCACGTTACGCCTCCGGCAGCAGGTTTCGCACGTCGGGCTCCAGATCTAGGCTCCAGACGCGACCGATGATACGGTCCATCTCTGCGTCCGAGGCCCCGCCCTTAAAGGCGGCGAGGTTCCGGGCTTTCTCCTCCAGCTCCTCGCGGCTCAACGTGTTCCC
>Ga0196962_10000687_pt1 | contig 12578 bp, 10 predicted proteins | sample S3v_20metaG_FD_183186 | JGI IMG/M metagenome (GOLD analysis project Ga0196962, IMG submission 183186) | Soil microbial communities from Anza Borrego desert, Southern California, United States - S3+v_20 | ecosystem: Environmental > Terrestrial > Soil > Desert | place: USA: California | collected... | reverse complement strand
CGACTCCCCCGTCGGCCGCAATCCGGACAACCCCACCCTCATGGCCGCAGGCGTTGGTAAGCCGGCCGTTACACACTTCGAGGTGCTTGCCACAGCGGCAGAACATACGATGCTGCGCGTACGGCTCGAGACGGGGAGGACGCACCAGATCAGGGTCCACCTCTCGGCCATCGGATACCCGATCTACGCCGACCCTTTGTACGGCGATCCGGTCCCCGGCCATCGTCTCTGGCTACACGCAGAACGGCTCTCCTTCGAACATCCCGTAAGTGGCGAGGCCCTCGTGTTTCGCTCCGAGATCCCCGAGGACTTGCGGGACTCGGCGGTCGGGCTTGACGGCTCCCTCGCCCTCTGGTAGCTTGACCTTCGGCATGGCGATCCTTTAACGGCGTCCCGTGAGACGCGAAGGAGGCAGGCTTGGGCCGAACGAGCGTCTACGCGCATTCCAAGGTGCTCGCCCCCGACGGACTTAACCGTTCCCTCCGCCGCATCTCTCACGAGATACTGGAACGAAACGCCTCTTGCCTCGACAGGCTCGCGCTCGTCGGGATCCTAACCCGGGGAGTCCCTCTAGCGCAGAGGATCTCGGCGAACGTCCGCGAGTTCGAAGGCCTCGAGCTCCCCGTCGGCTCTCTGGATATAACGCTCCATCGCGACGACCTCGAAAAGAAGGATCCCGAAGTGCGGGGCAGCAACGTGCCGTTCGACGTGACGGGCAAGACCGTCATCCTCGTCGACGACGTTCTCTACACGGGGAGGACCGCGCGCGCCGCGATGGATGCGCTCCTCGAGCTCGGGCGTCCGGCCGCGGTCAGGTTGGCGATTCTCGTCGACCGCGGCCACAGAGAGTTACCGATACGGGCCGACTACGTCGGTAAGAACGTGCCCACCGCGCGCGACGAAAGAGTGCTTGTCAACCTGGAGGAGACCGATGGGGAGGACGGGGTGATCATCGTTGGAGACTAGGAGCTTGCTTACCCTGGAAGGCATCGGACGCGAGGATATCAGGGAGATACTAGACCTGGCCAGGGCGTTTGCGGAGGGACGCCTCAGGGGAGCGCTCGAGGGCAAGACCGTTTGCCTGGCCTTCTTCGAGGCGTCGACGAGGACCGCCGTCTCCTTCGAGCTCGCCGCGAGGCGTTCTGGGGCGCATGTGATCTCGCTCTCCGAGAAGGGCTCTGCCATCGCCAAGGGCGAGTCCCTGATCGACACCGTGGTAACCCTCGACCGCCTCGGGGCGGATGCGATCGTGCTTCGGCACCGGGCCGCGGGAGCGGCAGCCCTCGCCGCCCGCCACACCTCGGCTCCGGTGATCAACGCCGGCGACGGCTGCGGCCAGCACCCGACCCAGGCCCTCCTCGACCTCTACGCCCTCGGCGAGGCGCTCGGCGGCTTCGACGGACTCCAGGATCGACGCGTCGCCGTCGTGGGCGACGTTCTGCACAGCAGGGTGGCGCGCAGCGTCATACCCGGCTTCTTGCAGGCTGGGATGGAGGTCGCTCTCGTGGCACCCAGGACGCTCCTGCCGCCGGATGAGGGTGTCTTTGATCTGCCCGTACTCGCTTCCGTGGACGAGGCGCTCGAGTGGGGCGCTGACGTTCTCTACATGCTGCGTCTCCAGAGGGAGAGGATGACGGGCGCGCGGATACCCTCCGTCGCGGAGTACGCCAGGTTCTATGGTGTGTCGCGGCGCCACCTGGAGGGTGGTGCGCTGATCATGCATCCTGGCCCGGTCAACAGGGGGGTGGAGATCTCGGGCGACGTCGTCCTCGACGCCTCGTCCTTGATCCCCGACCAGGTCGCCGCCGGTGTCTGTGTCCGTTCGGCCGTCCTCGCCCTCTCGACGGGCGCCGTCCAGAGCGTAGCCGCGTAATGCTGAGAGGCGGCTATCCTGCGGAGTTGGTCATACGACATGCCCACGTTCTCGACCCTGCTACGGGCCTGGACGGGATCCTGGACGTACGCCTCTCATCGGGCCGCGTCGCGGAGATCGGCGAGGACCTTCGCGGGCCGCGCACTTTGGACGCCGATGGCCTGCATCTGTTCCCTGGCTTCGTCGACGTCCACGCCCACTGGCGTACGCCGGGGCGCGAGGACGAGGAGGATATCGAGAGCGGCTCGGCCGCTGCTGCGGCCGGAGGCTTCACCTGCGTGGTCATGATGCCGAACACGGACCCCATCGTGGACCGTCCCGTCGTTGTCAGCGGTCTCGTCCGCCGTGTGGAGCGGGAGTCGAGGGTGCGGGCCCGCGTTGCGGCGGCCCTCCACGTCGGGCTCGCCGGCGAGAGGCTGACGGAGATGCGCCTCCTCAAGCAAGCCGGCGCGTTCTGCGTCTCCGACGACGGGCTGGGGACGGCTTCGGCGGGCGTCCTCAGGAACGGTATGCTCTACGCCCGCTCTGCGGGGCTGCCCGTGATCCTGCACTGCGAAGACCACACGCTGGCTACCGGCGTAGTGCACGACGGGGTGGCCGCCTCGCTCGCCGGCATCCCGGGCTCCCCGGCCAGCGCGGAAGACGCCGCCACCGCGACGGCCCTCATCCTCGCCGCCGAGACGGGGGCCAGGGTGCATATAACCCACGTCTCCACGGCCCTCTCGGCCGCGCTCGTCGGCTTCTTCAGGGACAGGGCCGAAATTACCGCCGACACGACGCCCCACCACCTGACCCTGACAGAAGATCTCGTCTCGACGCTCGACGGACTCTACCGCGTCAACCCGCCGCTCAGGCCCGAGCACGACCGCGCCGGCCTCGGGCCGGCCCTTCGCGACCGGGTCCTCGACTTCGTCGCTACAGACCACGCGCCCCACGCCCCGGAAGAGAAAGAACTGCCGATTGAAGAGGCCGCGCCAGGGTTCCTCGGCCACGAGACGGCCTTCGCCGCCCTCTACACCGAACTGGTCCTCGGCGGCGCGCTCTCGCTGAAACGCCTCGTCGAAGCGATGGGCAGCGGCCCTGGCCGCTGGGTCGGTACAGGGGGCACCCTGGCCGTCGGCGCGCCGGCGGAGCTCACGCTCGTCGACCTTGCGGAGGAGTGGACGGTAGGGAGTGCTACGCTCGTAAGCCGCTCGTCCAATTCCCCCTATCTCGGAAAGACGCTGAAGGGCAGGGTCGTGGGTACTATAGTTGGTGGAGAGCCGGTACACGACAGAACGGGAGCAAAGTTTGGAGCACGTGCGTAACGGAGGACGGAGCAGGGCGACGCTGGTCCTCGAGGATGGGGCGGCCTTCCGGGGTTGGAGCTTCGCCGGCCACGGCGAGGTCGCGGGTGAGGTGGTCTTCACGACGAGCATGGTCGGCTACCAGGAGACCATCACGGACCCTTCCTACAGGGGCCAGATCCTGCTCTTCACCTACCCGCTCATCGGGAACTACGGCGTGATCCCCGGCGACGACGAATCACGCAGGGTTCAGGCGGCCGCCGTCCTCGTCCGCGAGTACACGCCGCACCCGAGCAACTGGGCGAGCGAGCGTTCCCTGGCAGCCCTGCTCGAGGAGTGCGGTGTCCTCGGCGTGGAGGGAATAGATACCCGCGCCCTGACGCGGCACCTCAGGGACAGGGGCGCGATGCGCGGTGTGATCTCCACCTCGGAATCGGACCGGAACGTCCTGCGCGAGCGGGCAATCGCCCATCCTTCGATGGTCGGCCTCGACCTCGCCTCGACGAGCTCGGAGCTCACCGAACCCACGCTCCTTCCCGCCTTCGGAGAGGAACGCTGCTGCGTCGTCGCACTAGATTATGGCGTCAAAGGTTCGATCTACAGGGAACTCCGTAGCCGCGGCACCTCTGTCCTCGCGATGCCCGGCTCCGCCACTTCTGAAGAGATCCTTGCCACCGAGCCCGACGGCCTCTTCCTCTCCAACGGGCCCGGCGACCCGGCCGCCCTCGGAGCGGCGGTCGACACCCTGCGCCCGCTGCTCGGCGAGGTACCCACGTTCGGCATCTGCCTCGGACACCAACTCCTCGGGCTCGCCCTGGGTTGCGAGACCTACAAGCTGCCCTTCGGCCACCACGGCGCGAACCATCCCGTCAGGAACCTCGATACGGGACGCATAGAGATAACGAGCCAGAACCACGGCTTCGCCGTAAGCGAGGATTCACTCGCAGGCGGCGTCGAGTTGACCCACCGCAACCTCTACGACGGCACCGTCGAAGGCATCAGTAGCCCCCACCAGAGGGCCTGGAGCGTGCAGTACCATCCCGAATCGAGCCCTGGTCCGCGGGACTCTGGCTACCTCTTCGACCAGTTCGTGAACAGCATTTCAGAGAAGGCGCGGGCCTAGCGTGCCGCGGCGCAACGACATCGAGAGCGTCCTGATCATCGGCTCGGGCCCCATCGTGATCGGGCAGGCCGCAGAGTTCGACTACTCGGGCACCCAGGCCTGCCACGCCTTGCGCGAGGAGGGTTACCGCGTGATCCTCGTAAACTCCAACCCGGCGACCATTATGACTGACCCGGAGGTCGCGGACGTAACCTACGTCGAGCCCCTCACCGCCGAGACCGTCGCCGAGATACTCCGCCGCGAGCGTCCCGATGCGCTGCTCCCCACCCTGGGAGGCCAGACCGCCCTCAACCTCGCCGTCGAACTCAACGAATCAGGCGTCCTCGATGAGACGGGCGTCGAGCTCCTGGGAGCGTCCATCCCCTCGATCCGTAAAGCCGAGGACCGCAAGCTCTTCTCCCAGGCCATGCGCCGAATCGGCCTGAACGTTCCCCCCAGCCGTACGGTCCGCAGCATCGCCGAAGCCGAGGAACTGGCGGCACAGATCGGCTTCCCACTCATTATCCGCCCCAGCTTCACCCTCGGCGGCAAAGGAGGCGCCACCGTCACCGACCACCGCGAGCTCCGCCGCGCCGTCATCGACGGCCTCGAAGCCAGCCCCGTGGGGAGCGCCCTCGTCGAAAAGAGCGTCGCGGGTTGGAAGGAGTTCGAGCTCGAGGTCATGCGCGACCTCGCGGATAACGTCGTCGTGATCTGCTCCATCGAAAACGTGGACCCCATGGGCGTCCACACCGGCGACTCCATAACCGTCGCCCCAGCCCAAACCCTCTCCGACCGCCAGTACCAGACCCTCCGTTCCGCATCTTTACGCATAATACGTGAGATCGGGGTTTCCACCGGGGGGTCCAACATCCAGTTTGCGGTGGACCCGGAGAGTGAGGCGTACTACGTGATCGAGATGAACCCGCGGGTGAGCCGATCGAGCGCTTTGGCGAGCAAGGCTACGGGGTTCCCGATCGCGAAGATAGCTGCAAAGTTGGCGGTAGGGTACTCCCTCGACGAGATTCCGAACGACATCACGCGGGCGACGCCCGCCTCCTTCGAGCCCGCGCTGGACTACGTGGTCACCAAGGTACCCCGCTTCGCGTTCGAGAAGTTTCCTGGTGCGGCGCCGAGGCTCACGACCAGGATGCACTCGGTGGGTGAGGTAATGGCGATAGGGAGGACGTTTACGGAGAGCCTGATGAAGGCCATGGCCTCGCTGGAGGTGGACGCCCAGGACGTCCATGCCGGCCTCGACGAGCCGAGCCCGTACCGCGTCTTCGCCGTCTTCGACGCCCTGCGCGCCGGGATGGACATTATGGAGATATTCGAACGTACTTCCATAGACCCGTTCTTTATCGCTTCTATAGCCAGAATCGTGGCCGCGGAAGGCGCCGTATCCGAGCCTTTCGGCGTCGAGGACCTTCGCGAGCTGAAGAGGATCGGGCTTACCGACGAGACGATCGCGACGGCGTCCGGAAGTTCGGTGGAGGTGGTGCGGGGCGTTAGGCGGGCCCTCGGCGTCTCGCCGACCTACAAGTCCGTGGATACCTGCGCCGGTGAGTTCCCCGCGCGAACGCCGTACTACTACTCGACCTACGAGGAGGAGGACGAGGTCAGGCGCGAGGAGAATGCCTCCGTCGTCGTGCTCGGCAGCGGTCCCAACCGCATCGGCCAGGGCATCGAGTTCGACTACGCCTGCGTCCACGCCAGCTACGCCCTCGCACAGAGCGGCTACGACGCGGTCATGGTCAACTCCAACCCGGAGACCGTCTCCACCGACTACGACACCTCAACGCGTCTGTACTTCGAGCCGCTCACCGCAGAACACGTGCTCGAGGTCATAAAGCGCGAGGAGCCAGAAGGCGTCATCCTGCAGTTCGGCGGCCAGAGCCCCCTGAAGCTCGCGCACGAGCTGGAACAGGCAGGGGCGCGGATCCTCGGAACCTCGCCCGACGCCATCGACCTCGCGGAAGACCGCTCCAGGTTCGGCCGGCTCCTGGCAGATCTCGGCATCCCGCACCCCAGGTTCGGGAGCGCATCGACGGCCGAGGAGGCCAGGGAGGTGGCGCGCGAGCTCGGGTATCCGGTCGTCGTGAGGCCCTCTTACGTGCTCGGCGGGCGCAGGATGGAGATCGTCTACAACGACGAAGACCTCGACCTGTACCTCAGGACCAGCGCGGGCGCCGGCCCAGGACACCCTACCCTCATAGACAAGTTTATGGAGGACTACACCGAGGTCGACGTGGATGCCGTCTCGGACGGCGAGGAGGTCTACGTCGGCGGAATCATGGAGCACGTCGAGGAGGCCGGTGTGCATTCAGGCGACTCCTCGTGCGTGACGCCCCCCATCAATATCCACCGGGGTCTGCTGCAGAGGATAGAAGATTACACCAGGTGGTTGGCCCTCTCGGTTGGAGTAGTCGGGCTCATGAACGTGCAGTTCGTGATCAGGGGCGACGACGTGCTCGTGATCGAGTGCAACCCCCGTGCCTCGCGTACGGTACCTTTCATCTCCAAGGCGACGGGCGTGCCGCTGGCCAAAATAGCGACCAGGGTTCTTCTCGGAGAGAAGCTCAGGGATATGGCCCTACGTGCTTCCACCAACGGGCACTTCTCCGTCAAGGCGCCTGTCTTCCCGTTCGACAGGTTCGCGGACGTCGACCCGCTGCTCGGACCCGAGATGCGCTCAACCGGCGAGGCCATGGGGATAGACCGCACCTTCGGCGGCGCCTTCGCGAAGGCCCTGACGGCGGCCGGGCAGGAGCTTCCCCTCTCGGGGAGGGTCTACATCTCCGTCGCCAACAGGGAGAAGAGGGCCGTCGTGCTCATAGCCAGGGCTTTCGCCGACCTGGGATTCGAGATCTCAGCGAGCGAAGGGACGGCCGAGGTGCTCAAGAACAACGGGCTACCGGTCATGATCGTGCCCAAGATAGGGGAGCTAGGGGAGGACGTGTTGAGTCTTATAGAGGCTGGTGGGGTGGACTTGATCGTCAACACTCCCTGGGGCCGCGGACCTCGCACCGACGGGTACCTGATCCGGCGCCGCGCCCTCATGCATGGGGTCCCCTGTATCACCACCCTGGCAGGCGCCGCGGCCGCTGTACAGGGCATAGAAGCAAGGGTCCGGGGCGGCACCAGACGCGTGAACTCGCTTCAAGGCCTCTACGCTGCGAGAGCATGAAGTTCTACAGCGTCGAGGTCGAACAGCGCGAGGAACTCGGCCCCTACACGCTGCTCGAATATCGCTGGAGTCTTGGACCCGTACGACCGGGACAGTTCGTGATGGCGAGGGCGGCCGGTTACCCTGCTACTCTAGACCCATTCCTCGCCCGCCCCTTCTCTTTCTACGACTACGACGGAAAGATGGCGAGCCTCCTCTTCGAGGTGCGGGGCCGCGGTACCGCGCTCCTGGACCTCGCATCGACCATGGAGGTAACGGCCCCCCTCGGCAATGGTTTCCGCATAGATCCAGGGCTTGGACGGGCAGCCCTTCTGGGAGGCGGTATAGGCGTCGCGCCACTCAAGATCCTTAGCCGGAGTCTCGACGCCGCAGGGATTCCTCACGACGTCTTCCTCGGGTTCGCCGACGCGAGTCCGGCGGCCGTCGCCGCAGATTTCCCCGGCGCGGGGGTGGCGACGATGGACGGGTCGGCAGGGACGCCAGGGACCGTGCTCGACGCCGCAGACTCCCTGGAAGGGTACGGGGCTGTCTATGCCTGCGGTCCCAACCCCATGTTGGCCGCGGTCAAGCGCGCGGCAAGGGAGAGCAGGCTCTGCCAGCTCTCCGTGGAGGAGAGGATGGGGTGCGGGAACGGCTCGTGCAACGGGTGCGTGGTCCCGGTGCGCGGGGGCGACTACATCAGGTCCTGCATAGAGGGGCCCGTCTTCCATGCGGATGTTCTGGCGTGGTAGGGCGTAATCAAAAGGCCGGTGTCGATCTCGCAGTTGAGCTCTGCGGGCTCCGGTTGCGGACGCCCCTGATCCCGGCCTCCGGAACACTCTCCAAAGAAGCCTTGGGCGAGGTCGGAGGCGTCTACGGTGCGATGCTGCCCAAGACGACGACCCCGGCTGCAAGGGCCGGCAATCCGCCGCCCCGCATCGCCGAGACCCCGGCAGGGATGGTCAACTCTATCGGCCTCCAGAACCCGGGAGTCGAAGCTTTCTTGCAGGGTCTTGACGCGTTCGACCTCGGCATCCCAATCTTCGTCTCCGTCGCCGGCGATACCATAGAGGAGTTCTCCCAACTCTGCGGGACACTCGCCGGAGAAGCCCGCGTCTCCGCCGTCGAACTGAACCTCTCGTGCCCGAACGTGGAGTGTGGGGGCCTGGCCTTCTGCGCGGGACCCGCCTCCGTGGAAGAAGTCGTCGCCGCCTGCCGCGCCGCCGTCCCAGGTAAACCCATTATCGCGAAGCTCACCAACGAAGGTGTCCTAGAGAACGCCCGCGCCGCCGAATCGGCCGGGGTGGACGGGCTGACGGTCATAAATACTCTCCCCGCGCTCACCATAGACGTCCGTACCCGCAAGGTTCTGGTTCGGGGCGGCCTCTCGGGCCCCGCAATAAAGCCCGTCGCGCTCCGCGCCGTCTACGACGTGTCAGGCGCGGTGAACATACCGGTGATCGGTAGCGGGGGCGTGGTGAGCGGAACGGATGTGGCCGAGTTCATGCTCGCCGGCGCGACGGCGGTTCAGGTAGGCACGGCGAGCTTCGTCAGGGACCCGCAAGAGATCCTGGACGAGTTTACGGATTACCTGAAAGAGAACAGCCTGAACGCCGCCGGGCTGACCGGAGCCATTCGCGGCGGGCGTCCCGTGCTGGCGGGAGGCCGTGACATATAGTGGGTCGAACAACCAAGAGTGGGCCGGGACTTCCAGAAGTCCCGACCCTAACGATGCACCGAACCCGCTAACCGTCACCCCCTTTGCTCGCACTTCGCGGGCTTCGGGTTCTCAGGCGAGAACGGATATGCGTTGATGCAGCCGTCTACCAGTGCGGTCAGCTCGTCCTGGTCCCAGGCGTTGAAGAAGTCTGCGTGCATGGTAGAGGCCGCGCCCGACGAGAGCGTCACCGTACCTGCAGTGATAGGGACTCGGAACTTGACTTCCATGAGGAGCGTCGCCACGGGGTATGGATGAGTGTCGGGGCACCGTCGTAAGCCGTCGCTTTGGCTGACGGCGTAGGCCATGTGCGAGCGGTGATCGGCGCTGTCGATGATCGGTTGCCCGTTCGAGTCTTCAGCGACGCAGTCAGGGAAGCGGATGAGCACAACGAGCGTACCGTTGGAGCACCGCGTCGGCGGGGACGATGAAGCGGACGTGGCCTGCGCGCACCTCCACGTCACGTGCGTGTTGGGGACCACCTTCAATTCTGCCGGGGGAGGTTGTACATCCCCCTTGCCGCCCGACCGATAGTAGAAGTGGGCGCGGCCGGGTTTGAGGGTACGAGTGCCGTTCTTGTCCTTCCAGCTCGTGGTAGGGATCCAGTAGGCCGATTTGTCAGCGGCATTGACGCAAGTAGTACCTGACCTGGTAGCGGAGGTGGTGCCCGTATACGAGCGCAGACTCTCGTAGGTGGACGCGTGGTCAGTGGAGCGGTTTGCGAAGAAGTCGTGGCTGTGGGCCGCACCGGGCTTACCGGCGTGGACTATGGGGTCGTCGGAGTTGGTGTGACTATAGTTGCAGCGGGTGACAAAGACCGCCTCGGGGGAGGCGGCCACCTGGGCGGAGGCATCGGGTGCCTTCCACCACATAAACGCCGCCACGCAGGCGGCCACTGACGCCACCCCCATGATCAACACGATTGCCAAGCGGCCTTGGCGGGTTCGTTGGCTGCTTGCTTCCATCTTTCCTTCCCCCGTTCATGGACGACAGTACGCCTGCTTTGCGAAACCACCTCAGCACAGGTTCATGGATCGCACCTCTCTCCCACGTCAGGGCTCGGTCCCCACTCCTAACCGACCCGTGATCCCCCGCAAGCTGCTCTACTGTTTACCCTCGGTCGGCGGCACGTTTCACCAGCGCAGCTCTCGAGTGCTTGCAGACGTTCTTCGAGAGCGACCGCGGTGGCGTTGCAGATTCGTACTTGTTGGTAGCTTCCTAGACCACCTCTTCAATCGCCGCAAGGACGATGCCGTCAGGGCCGTCGCCTGCACCTGGCTTAACGCGGCTGGTTGCCAAGACCGCAGTAGGTACCCTCGTTCAGGCACCGGGTGTGGAGACTATTGAACCCGTTCTCTCCCGTCACGCGCCAGGTGTGCCAGAAGTCTGCATGACCAGAGAAACGCCCACCCGCGCTGAATGTGACGGTATCCATGTCAGCCCATCCGGGATCACCTTCAGCAGGAAAGTTGAATTGCAACCCGAGGCGCGTGATGGCCACAGGGTGTGTGCTTGGGCATTTGTACACTCCATTGACACGTTTGGGGTAGGCGGTGTGCGCCTTGTGGTCCGGGGAGTCTAACCTTTTGCCATCCCAACATTGTGGGAACACTATTTTCAGGCGCGGCTTAGCATCAGGGGATTCACATTGGTGCGGCTCCACCCAAGGCCCTGTGACCTCGCCTGTCACTTGGTTCTTACAGTTCCATTGCACGACGCTGGTGGACTGAGGGTTGGCCGCCGTGGCCATGTGGTTACCTGCGACCATCATTAGGCCCAGCGGGATTGGTTTGACCTTGCTGGCTGGTACTGCGGTGCGGTAGTAAGCTTTCATGGCCGTCGCGGGGACCGGTGTTCCGTCGGGTTTCATAAGCGCAGTCACCCAGTAGCCGGCCGTGTCTTCGGGCCTGTTGCAAGCGCTGGTGGATTGCTGCATCTGAGAAACGGTCGCGTCGGGTGTCGCGAGCGTGCCGTAATGATCGTGCAGGTGGCCCACCGGCGGCTGCTGACCGGGTGACACGATCCGGTCCATCGCCTCGAACTCGAGATGCTGGCAGATTGCGTCAAAGCCCATCCGGCGTTCCTCGAGTGTGGCGCTGAGACTTACGTCTTGTTCCTCCGGGGCACACGCCCCCACTACGAGAACTAGTAGCAATAACAACAAGCGTCGCATATCGACCCCTCTCCTTTGGAACGCACGCTCCAATATACTGAATCGAGACTCCCCCCGCCACCTGATTCGCGAATCGACACCGCAAGACACGCACTTGTTGCCCGGTCCGTCCGAGGCTGTGCTGGATATGAATCAGGGAGAATGCACCGCCCGGGCACTCGGGTGAGTGAGCCGGACATGCATCTAGCGGCAGCTCACAAAAGCAAGAACAGCACCAGAAAAACGGTCGTTAGGGGTTGTGTTGCCTGCCCGGGCGTACTACTGTTATGCACAAATCTCCGCTGTGGGGCGGGAGAAGGAGGAGGTAAGGCTGATGAGGCGCATCATCTTGTTGATGACGGTGGCCACGCTGGTCGTGGTGAGCACCTTTTTCGTCGTTTCCGCTTCCGGGGCGCACAAGCATCCCGCGGCCAAGGCACAGAACAAGCCTACCAAGACGGTCGTGATCCAGAACTTCCGCTTCAAGCCGGCCAACATCACCGTCAAGCGTGGGACGAAGGTCAGATGGATCAACAAGGACAGCACAGCCCACACCGCCACGGCCAACAACGGCAGAACTTTCGACTCCGGGCTGTTGAGGAAGGGACAGAGGTATACGCACACTTTCAAGAGCACGGGGAAGAAAAGATACCATTGCGAGCCACATCCCCACATGAGGGGAACCGTAGTCGTAAAGCGGTAACGATAGCTAAGGGTTAGACGAGAACCCCTTTGCCTCTCGCGAGTAGGGACGCATGCAAACGACCACGAGCAGGACGGCCAGCGCGGCGTAGGCCGTGGCAGACCAGAGCCCCCATCGGAGACCCCCGAGTAGGGTGGCGGAATCCGACGCCGTAGTAGCGGCGATCACGGCCGCGACAGCGGAGAACCCGAGGGCGTTGCCGAACTCCGTGGAGGTGCTAAGAACCCCTGAAGCCAGGCCCCGTTCATCATCCCCCACGCCATCCGTAGCGGCGACCGTCAGGGGGACGCTCGTTGTCACGAAGCCGGCCTCTGCCACCGCCATCCCGGCTAGCACGGCCACCAGGGCACCTTCGTGGGGCATTAGCCACGCCACCAGCACCAACCCGGCCCCCGAGATGGCAAATCCCCAGGCCGCTGTCCGTCTAGTGCCAAGCCTGCTCGTGAGCCCTCCGGCAACAGGCGAGGCAACGACGGAAGCGAGGGTCATGGGTATGAAGAGGAGCCCGGCCTCGAGCGGCGTGCGTCCAAGAGCGTCTTGAAAGTACAGCGTCAGCACGTAGAGCTGGGCAGCGCCCAC